>Ga0163217_1108357_pt1 | contig 17138 bp, 15 predicted proteins | sample SynspAceP_FD_185933 | JGI IMG/M metagenome (GOLD analysis project Ga0163217, IMG submission 185933) | Saline lake microbial communities from Ace Lake in Antarctica - Synechococcus sp. Ace-P (PacBio error correction) | ecosystem: Environmental > Aquatic > Non-marine Saline and Alkaline > Saline ...
TTCTTGTTTGCTTTCTCTTACTTTTCATTCCCTGACTGGTATTTATTATCATCATGCAGGTCGATATCTCGGGTTTTCCGGCCTCATTCCCTTTTACTCGGCAGCCTATTTTTTTTTTCCATTCCGGCCCTTTACCTCCATCTCACCCCACCATCATTTTGCGGGGGCTTTGGCTCTTACGGCGGCGGGTCCGCCTCCCTCCAGACCCTCTTTTTGGCCTGCTTCTAATCGTACATTGGGTCTTGGCCTTCTTTCTATGGGTTGTTCCTCAATCCCCTTAAGTTTTTCGCTCCAATTTTCTCTTTCCTTTTTCGTGGTTTATTTTCGGGGTGCCACGTGCTGGCGCCCTCATTTTGGGGGTCGGTTTTTCACCCTACTGGCTCGCACTTCTTCCCTTCCATCTTTTTCGGCCCTCAATGGATCTTCCTTGGCAGGTCCTTTTTTCCGCAGCGCCGCGATTCTTTATTGGCCGCTACGGCGGCCTTCTTCTCGCCGCTTTTTTTTCTTAACCCCGCACTCGGTCCGGCACCACCATTTCCATGCTCCCTTGTGCTTCATCCTTAAACGTTTTCCTTCTTTTTGTCTCTATATTTTCTTTCGGAACGCCGCATCTTTTACGGCAGATTTAAGTTTGGCCACGCTCTCATGCACTTCTTGGCAGTTGCCCAGTTTTTCCCGTGGCGTTGGCCCCTTACTCTTTACTCCCGTCAGTTTTTAACCCTGTTTATCTCTGGCTATGCCGCTCCCCGCTAGAGTCTGCACTGTCAATTTCTTCACCTTTTTTTCTTTTCCAGCAACATCCCCAGGCTTCCGGTTCTCCATCTCTTGCTTTTGGCATATGGCTTACAACGTCTCCTCATTCTCTTTGGGCTTCTTTTACCCCCCTTTAACGAACTCTGGTTTCTTGCACTTTTTCCTTCCCGCCCGCAGTCTTGGGGACCTGCAACCTTTCGACTTTTCCACCCTATTCTCTCTTTTTTTGTACACTTCCTATGATCTCTCATTTTTAGCCCCTCACCTAGCCTATTTTTTGCTTCTCTTTCAGGACCCAGATCTTCTCTCGCGTCCCAACGGTTAGGAACTTGCTTCTCTGCTTCGTTGCTCATTCTTCTGTCGGCTTTAAGCTTGCCCATGCCGCCGCTCCCATCCCTTTGGACCTCCGCACTTGTCTGGGCGCCCCTCTCCGTCAGGCACCGCCTTGGTCTTCAACCCGATACACCCCACCTTGGTTCTGGCCCTACATCTCGCTTTGCCCCACCCTTCAGCTCGGCGACGCACCTTGCACTAGGCACCTGAAGTGACCGTCCGAGTGGGGTAATTCGCGCGCGGTCACCTTCCGCCTCATGCATGGTTCGAGAATTCTTTTACCTACACTGTGAACTTCGCTTTCCCCCGCCTGGCTCCACTTGGAACTTTCTCACATAGCGCCGCCGCTAGACTGACCCACTTGGTGCACTATGCCGGCATCTGGCCAGTACCACATTCACTTGCGCAAGGCTCTCCTCCCATGCTTCTTGCACCCGCCTCGCGAGTCTTCATGCCGACCTTCGGCGCACTGTTACCCGTTTGATTTCGAGTGCTATTGGGGTAAAGACCAAGTCACTTGTTTTGGACACATCGATGTCGGGCACATTCCTGCGGCCATTTTTGAACCTCTTTTCTACGCACCCTGGGCTCGACTCCCTTCCCACACCGCGCTTTATCCCTCCCACACACCTCCGTTTCCGTCTTCCTGGCAGGTCGCCCTTCCACGCCTGCTACACCGGCCTCGCCTCGCATCGTCCCATCCACCCCATTGACCCCCCCCATCACCCGACACAGGATACCCTTTCCGCGGTCCCATTCACAAGACACCTTCCCCACTGCTGTATTACGCCTTTTGCCGTTGAACAGCACATTAAGGCTTTGTTCCCCTCTTTGACTTCGTCCCGTTACTTGTCGTTTCTGGGCCATTTGGTCTCATCCTCCTGTTGCGTGTACCGACCACCTTCGCTTTGCAGTGTCGTCGTCTCCGCTCCAACTCCGACTCCTTGGCTTCCTTGTACATTTTCACTGTTTCCGCGTAAGACCTAATCCTTTGTTTGCCATCATCACTCACTGCTCTCCACAGTAAGCTTCAGGCATCCCCACACTCTCCTCGCTCCTGCTGGTTGAGGCCAATTCTATTGCTTCGCCCTGCCCCTCCTTCCTGGCTGATTCCCCTTTACGCGACCCATGCATCGGCATCGGACACACAGGGTTGGCAAGCGGCTCTCCGCTGACCGGCACCCGTTTGCCCCCCCGGCCCATCATATCCAGCACCGCCTCTTCTCGCTCGCACTGCGCTGCGGGGCGACGCACCGCCGCCTCGTCCTCCCGGACGCTCAGGCTTAAGCTGAGTCGCTGCATGCTCCCTCCCAAAGCACACTTTTCACACGCCTTCCACTTCACATTCTCACATGACGACTCCACCCCCCTCTCACTGTGGCCAACTGTTTTTGGTAAGGCACCCTCCTGCTTCCTCCTTTCCTTGAACACTACTTGGTGGACAGCATTCACAAATCTTCCAACTTCGGCCAAATAATGGTTCCAAACAAGCTGCTCTTGATTCTTGGAAAGAAACTGATTACAGGTAATGCCAAAGACTTGGTTTACTTGAATTAATCCTAAAAAAATAATTCTAGGGCAAATCATATTCCCGCCATCCTGATTTACCGGATCAAACTTGTCAAGATTACTAATAAATAAGCCGCTTTTTTTTGCGACTTCGGCTTCCTGAAGAGAGCTTGCCCCGATTTTTATACATTTTTGAAACGGTCAATTGCTGGAAAACCCCCGCTGCAGATTCCTAAGCTTGTAGTTTAGCATTGCCCGTATGCATGATCCCCGGGAGCACAAAAGCTAAAAACCGAATTCCAGTTTCTTTTCATTCTCTTTTTGGCAGACACCCGTGAAACATGGCCAGTCCACCAAGCCTTTGAGCTGCAGTGCCTGAACCAACCTTCCATGGTTATGCGCAGCACCTTTTGAGCTGATATTGCAGAACATTTTAATGCCGAATTGAACATTATCATATCTTCGAGATAAAAGCATTCTGTCAACCATGCTGGAGCAAGCATATTTACGATTCAAAAGTGCCTGAAATCCCCGTTTTTCGGAATTCAATTGACCAACTCGCCTTAATCCTCACCAATGGAGCCCAGCATTATTGACCAAAATAGATTTCTTGCGAACTGTTCCAATTGGGGAAATTGAATCAGTTGATTCTCCAACCAAAATCCAAAATACTAAATAAGACCTTAACTCCTTCATACTTGGTGACTGAGCCCTAGAATATTCTAAGAAATCCCAATGATTCAAAATTTTCCTTTTGAAGAAACAATTCCAAATAATGCCTTGCCTAATCCTTGGCTGTGTCCTAAGAAATGAGAAGTTGATTAGTCATAACGCAAAAAGGGCATCTGAGGATGCCCTTTGATTTAAAAGTATGTATTCGGAGAAAGATCTTCGATTTTTTCACGAGTGAGCTTAGTCGAATCCTCACCATTATTTCCGTGAATCATGATTTTCGAATAAGCGGCCTGATGTTAATCTGGCACATCAAATAAATAGTCATAAAGCAAATGACTCATCACCGTGTGGAGTCTTCTAGCACGAATATTCTTCCACTTCTTGATTAATAAAAAGCTAATCGTGCTATTTCTTCGACTGCCTCATCATTGATTTCAAGTAAAACTTCTTTCCGCTTCGAATAAGGCTTTGAATATTGCTTGGTAAAGCAATGTCTTTGGCTCACGAAGAATTCTTGAAAAAATCATCTGAGTCAGACTTTGAAGTTCCACTCGAATCGGAATCTAACTTGAAGTTCTGAATCAAATCAGATGGCTTAGCTACATGATATGCCCACGGGATGAATAGACACGTGATCAGTATTTACACACGCCGTAACTTGTATTTAATGGCGGAGCCTTCCACGATCGGATAAAGTTCTCGCTGTACTCCTTCACGGCTGCATCTGGACCTTCCTCACCTTTACCTGATTTAGAATGCAATTTTATTCAATTTTCATCGATAAAGAATGATGCATTATTCTCTGCAATGCTCGATCGTTCTTTCCTTGACTTGTCAAAATCAATCAACTTGGACATCTCCTCTTCAAGTAACACTTTTCTTGCTGTCGGAGATCGTGAGTTTTCTTTTCTTAACTTTTTTGGCATCATGTTGGATACTCAATCCTAGACCAGCTCATAACTTGCGTCGTCCATCACATTCCATTGCCGATCATCCTACCCCAACCGGTGAACCTGCCTTCACATTGATTTCACTTGCGATCATCAAAGCTCGCCATCTCGTAAGCTTTTCCCGGAAACGGCTCACGAGTCCGTTATTTAATCCTGGATCTTGTCTGGCTCTCCATCTTCTACTTACTCAATGGTAGCATTTCGAGTGAATCCAGCACTTTTTTACAGTGGGATCAGAATGTCTAAAATCAGTTCTTCAACAGCGTTAGTGGGCTTTTTGCTTTGACCTCTTCATTTTTCTGCTCACCGCACCAGCGCTACGGATTGCTTCGACTCAGATCTCGCACCATGCTCTCACATCTCTTCCACTATATCCCTAACTTCGGTGACTTAAGATGCCTCTTACTTTGTAAAGGGTGCTGAGCTTATCTTGGGCTAAGCGCGTGCAATCTCAAGCTTTCCGACTCCAGTCGAACCGATCATGAGATGTGTAATAGGCATCTATATCCTTCTGGATTTCTGACTTACGCAATTAGATCGCGATTCCGTTTCGAAGTGCAATCGGCAACATTCCGCTTTGCATCATTCTGAACGATGATATATTTAAATCTTACCTCTACTACGATTGTTCTTGGAGTGAGGCTTACGATTATCCATATTCTAATATGGTTTAATCCCTCTTTAGGAAGAAGGTTTAGAACTGTTTCACCCAGCGAACCAGGTGATTAAATCTTTGAGTGAGTTTCCGGAGTAAAGCTGAATAACAGAGTCGATCAACTTTAGAATTTCAACAAAGCGATATCTAAAGACCTCTCTACCTTCGATCTACAAAGAAAAATCGATGCCTTTGGATGTAATGGGCATCAATCTCCTTATTGTCTCGCTTTATTTTTTCTACAAAGAATGATCTCTTTGATCTGCTCGCTTGGCAGCGGAGATTTTTTCTTGATTCCCTCCCACTGCATTAACCTTTCCATCTAGATGAATTTCACCAGTCATTCTGCCACTGTTGGCCCTTTGATTTTTCTTTGCCGTAAAAACCGAAGCATCGCAGTCAACATCGTAAATTCCTGCAGAAGGACCATCTATTGAACTGCTCCCGCCGCACGTGGATGTGCAGGTCAAAATGATCAATATTCGATGATCGATGCCCAAGTTTCACTTTTGATTTCCAAGTAAGAAGTCGGTCATGGCGGAACTCCCTTTCATCACATCTGCATTCCCAAGTGGCCGGACACTGTCAATTTGCCCTTTCCTTCTACTCAAGCTGGATTCGATAATAGAATCTCCTCCACCAACACTTGTCCAACAAGTTCAGTAACTCGCCAGGCTACACTATTATCCGATAGATTTCCTTATCAAAAATCTCGAGCCTAATATCATATCGAATAAGTTCAGGGGTGATTTTCGATCTACTCACTCCCATCGCCAGTGACTTGGCACGTCGGACAACTTTCCCTATCACTCTTTCAAGGCTCTGACTCCAGATTCTCGGGTGTATATCTTCAATGATTTTTAACTAAGCTCTTTTTCTCAAAGTGATCTGAGTGGTTTCACTCATGTTTCCTTCCGTTGTTTTTGGAACTAAGTGTTTTTTAGTCAATCTCGACTTTTCCTCTTGGTATAGGCCTCGTCACTCGATGATTTCCATCAATCCCGCAGGCTGGTTGAATATTATTCCAGAGCATTTGCTGTATGCGATGGAAGAGAAACTTTACTCAAAATCGAATTCATCTCTAAAAATTATCTAGAAATGCAAATTCTGGCTCTTGGGTCAAGAACTCCAGAAAAGCTGACTTGGGATCACCTCTGAGTCTAAGAAAGCTTATCGATCTCAATCCAGAAACAAATACGGATTTGAGATTTCACCTTTTTCATATTCTGGATGATCTGCTGGCATTGCACCGACATAGGTTTTTCGATGTCCACTGAAATCTCCGCTTCATCCATGAATCCACCGAGAGACATTCGGAATATATTTTCTTCCCTAAAAGCCGGAAGCAATTAGAACTTTCCTAGGGATGTTTTAACCCGACGCCAGGGAGGTCATAAAGGCAAAGGATTGGTCTTGAGATCATTTTTTCAACTCAACACGCCAAGTAATTCGATGATCTCGTTCTTGACTTTTCAAGCCAAAAGGGGGGGGGGGGTATCACACTATCCAAAATCTTCATTGCATGCTTCAGATCAAAATTCTCCTGAGTGTAATTCTTCAAGGCAACTCTACCATGTTTCCAGCGTAGTTTTGAGCGCATATATTTTGAATATTCTGCACGGCAGATTGTTTCGAAGAATTTTAATTCAGCTCCTTTTCTGAAGTGATTATGGACTTTCTTGTAATTCCCACAGTTTCAAATCAGCCATCGAACGCGAGATCCATCCACCTCTTTTTTCCGGACTTTCTTTCACCCAATTCGGTCTGGAAAAACTTTCATCTGTGACGCAGGAAATAATCATCGTTGTTGTTTGATAATCGATATGGCTATGAACTTTCTTTGAATCTCAGATTTCACTCCAGCATCTGGATTCTTTCATCATAAATTCAAGCATAGGGGTAGCTCTTTCCACACCATATTGATTTCCAACAACGCTGCTTAGACTGTACCAGGACATAATATTGGAGAAAGAAAATGAAGTGAGAAAAGCCGTATATCAATGGTTATAATGCTACTGTGCCTCACGAGGAACTCTGGATTCAAGTGGAGAATTCGGTAGCGAGAGTCTTTTAGTGCTCCTTCCAAGGCTTTGAATCTTTTTTGAGACTCTCGGGAAATTTTTCCTCCAGATACTTCCTTTAGCCATAAAATACGGGTCATACGGTGACCTGCTCTGTGATCTTGAAATCGCTTCTTACCTTTGGATATGTGGTTTGTATTTCCATCAGCAAAACGATTCATTTTGATGATTTTGGCAATGTACGACTTGGTAAATATCCTCCACAGCCTGGATCATCATTATTTGCATTGATCTGCGCACATACCCCATTAGTTTATTTCCCTTCTGAGCCTTTTTTACCAACGGATAGAATCGCTGTCTTCCCACGGTAATCGGGATCACCACTCCAGGAAAAAGCCAACATGTATTTTTTACGGATAAAAATGGGAATTTCTTCCCTATAACCTCTTTTGCCATCTTCGCCATCTTCGTCACGTGATTAGCTGATGAGGTCTCCCTCTCCGGCAAATTCACCACCATCAAATTTTGAAATACAGAATTTTTCGATTGACTCATATAGACCGATTGATCAGACATGCTGTCGTTTAGATCTAAAATAAAAGAAGAACTTCATACATGAGGTTCTTCCCTAAAATGGCAAGGCTATGCACAATTAAGCATTTTGGTCAGAGAATGGCAGATTTATTTATCCAATCTGATTCCTTTAAAGTATTCAGGATTCAAATTCAAAAACGGAAAGGCAGTCCTGCGAATCCGAGGATGTACATACGCCCATATGATTAAAAAGACAAGCTCTTTGTAAACAAAAGCCAAAGTAGGTTTCCGTGTTTAACGTCCCGCATTTTAATAATCAAATGCTCCAAAAGTTTTTGAGTTTCAAATTGAAAATAATGCCAAATCGCTTATTAACAAAGAAACATTAGCCCCAGAAAGGGAATCTAGTGAGTTCCATTCATCCTCTTGCAAATTCCCATCAAGCGTCGATTCATTTCCACTTAAAATCCCATAATCGTATCCCTGAGAATCTCACTCCTTGTCCAAGCGCAAGTTTTGGTCTCGGTTATTGAAAAGTAAATATTTCGAGAAAAAATTTGGGGGAAAGATTTTTGAGTACACTTTTGACTCCAAGTATTGGTAGAAAATCTAGAAAAACCTTCGGCCTTCGAGGCTGAAATTGATTACCAATTGTTAAAATCTAGGATAATTTCCATTTGAACGAATGGACTAAAACTTCCCGCATTAGTAGGAATTGGCTTATGGCTTGAATTGGTTAGATGCAGGATCAATTCATAGAAAGAAGTGAATTTGGTAGGGAAATTCATCAAAAAGTAGAGAACATAGATTTTTTGTTCACCAATCCAACCAACACATCTTTCCTGTAGAACACTTAAGGAAGCCAAATTAACTACACTGTCCAACAGCAGGATTAAACAAATACAGATGGTATTGTCAGAGAAAAAATAGCCTTTCCCGATAATAGTCACTCCATATTTTGTGTTACTAACTCGATCGAAGTGATTGAGGCCAAATCATAAGCGAAACATAGGTACAGCTGTACTTTAAAACGGAGCCGAATTAGTTAGTTTTTCCTCCAAATTATTAGCAAAAACACGACTCTTCCTATTCTGTAAAGCACCATTGGGGTGAAAATGAAACTCCACTTCAGAATCTGCAAATATTTCCAAAATTTAAGACTAATAGAGCTCACTACTCAGTAAGGTGGATCGAAGAATAATAATTTTGGGGGGGGGGGTTTTTTTTTTTTTTTTTTTTACGGTTCTTTACTTTCGCTACAAAATCCTCCATATTTCTATCATTCAACATCTTGGCCGGCAGCAGGTCCGTAATCGGCAATTCTCAAAAGTCTAACCTCTATAAAATTGCGTGTCTCAGCTCAATTTCGAAAAAGTGGATTTTTGGTCTAAGAAAAAAGTATTCCGGGTCGAAGATAGATATTTTGATCATTCTACTCCAGCACATTTATCCCGTCCTCTTTTCCCCTCTTGGACCAAATAGATATTCAGCATTCGTAGGAAAATAGAAAATCGCGTAAAACGTCCACTCAGACGCGTATTCAAACTCTTTTCTAGTAGTAAATATGGGTTTTCCGGAACTTTAATGGAAGAATCAAACAAATAGCATTGTCTTGAATTACAATATGTCAATGTTAAAAGCGCCCAACTCAAATGCTGCATTACGAACTGGAAAATTTAGGGATATGAATTTAAATCCAGATCGAGAATAATCAAAAATGGAAACTCCACTCTTCTGAATTTCATCTTTCATCAAAAAACTCTGTAGATTCATTTGAGATTACAGCTCAATAGTAATCGGTATCTCCGAATAATTACACTTCCGGATTGGAAGTTATTTTCTGAAGAATAAAATTGCTTAGATCCTTTGCTTCGAACCCTAATTTACTTTTCTGATAAAAAAACTGTTTTCTGGGTTTTCGGAGAAACGAAATACAATAATAATTCTCCTTGGTTAATCCTTTTTTGCTTTTAAAGAAAAAGCTTGTGGTGGCGAAGCTTGTATAGAAATTTTTGGATCAGAACAATGTCAGGTCGAACTCGAAACCATTAACAAAACCGTACTCTAAAATCAGATCAGGACCGTAGACTTTAAATCTCTGCACTAACTCCGCACGCATTTTCATCTATAAATCCAAAGCTTAGGGACGGAAACAAATCATTCCACGTTATTGAGCTGAGATCCTCTTCCTGCATGCACCAAATAATGTACCAAAAAAAATTATAATGACTTTTGCGATACTATTCATTTACTTTTAAAATTGATCCCTATTTGAAATGATAATCCAGTTCGAAACTTAACCTAGACGCTTTGCAAGAATATTGGTGGTATAGTAATCCAGAGCAGATCAAACTGAGTTTCGTGAAAAGTCATCTTCACACACCGAGTGGGAAATTTGCATCCATTTTAATCTGGACCAATGTCCGATTCACAACCGGTACTACTTTCTATTATAAATATTCAGTCTACCGCTAACCAATAAGTCTTCTGTTAATGATGCCTGAGGTAGAACTAATGCTTACATACAAGCGGGCACCACTTAATCTAGATATGAGTCTGTTTTTCATTATTTCGATAAAATCTGTACTATTGACTGCGATTGGAAATGAATTGGCTAGTTTTCTGGAAATTTTGCTTCAGCTCGGATGATTACAACTCCTGGGATTCAGAATCTGCCTTGTAGTGGTTATTGAGGAGTTCGAGCTCCATAGTCGCAAATCCAAGAGAGTCCTGGGGAATTTCCGAAAGTCATGTAAACTTAGCCACCTTTGGAAGCGGTTAAGATAGTGTTAATCGAGTCCATTTGTTATTGATCTTTTTCGAACCCGAGCGATCTCGTAGTGAACCAAAGCTATGCCCTGCCATCAAATTGGGAGATATCTTTCAAAAACTGCTTGGATTAATAATGATAGTATAAGGTTAATCCATTACACTGGGTGATAGCCCTCAAAGAAGCTTGAACGCAATCAAGCCTTCATTTAGACTTTTCATTTGGATCATTCAATTTAGTCGCCACAAAGTACCAGCCATTTGAATTTAAGCGTACTTATAATAGGCTTTCACAACATAGCGCTTGAGTTATTGCCATCATCTGACCTAGGGGTATAAAATGCCTTAAGTCTAATAATTGTAGTCTTGGTCGCATGAAGTATCTATTATTATAAAAATTCAGTTGCAATTCCACGATATAAAATTTGAACAACTTGGACCAACTTCCCAGGAACATTTTAGTATGAAAAATCTAGAATTTGCTAATCAAAGCTTTGGAGATCTTTTGATATAAGCTGATGTCTGCCATCGTACCATAAAAAACAAGGGATTGAATAGGTAGCTTCATCATATTTTATTCTGGGATTTTTCCAAAATTTTTACCCCGGAAGGCATTACGATAAATCTCCGAGATATGCGTTCATCCGGGTTATGTTGTCGAAAGAAACTTATCAAGAATCCGCTTTGAGCTGAATCCTAAGTGGTAAAAGAAGGAATACCATCAGATCCCCAAGAATAGTTTTTGTTGCCCATATATGAATTTGAAAAGAGTACATAGTTTAAGTAAAGAGTTGAACTAATTGCGTAAAGAATAGTAAATAGTTTGAAAAATAATCAATGTTTCGAAAATGAGAATTACACAAAAAAGCCAATCAAATGACTTGGCTTTTTTGTGTGGGAATAAGAAAGAATTAATCTCCCGTAATATCTTCAAATATCATTTCCCGGATCGCAAAACCATCAATGGCAAGCAGACGACAATGCATATTTTGTTGGCATTTTCAAGGAATTCTGTCTGATGGGGCTCACCTGAAGATTCATTTCGTAAAGCAAGAAGATGCACATGTCCCCCATCCAAAGCAGGTATTGGAAAGTACATTCAATAAAGCTATAGATCATTGAATCAAACCTGTAATAACCCCAGAATTTGGTCCAGTCCAAGTATCTCCATAGATTTCGCATTTCAATAGGCCCAGATACATTTTCGGTAGAAACTTTCACCCGTGAACATTTAACCTAAGGCTTTTGCATTGATGATTACTCACGCCTGAAGCTCGGTTAGTACCCTTTGCGACAGCTTAATCCAAATCCATATTCTCTCCGAACAGGCTTATCAATTGGCAATCACTGCGATATCAATGTACCTCTTTCGGTGACTGCTACTAGTGGTGGGAAGAGTGTCCCCCACCATGAAGAAGCGTGATTTTCTCTGGCTCCCTGACTTTTAAGCTGGCCAATTCCGGTCTGCAACTCATCAAAAATAAGTCACCTGGAATTCCATTGACTGCCAAGATCTAATCTTAAGAGCAATTCCAAGCTTCGCTGCCCGCATCCACCTCATCGAATTACTGACATTGAAAGGATATCGAATATCACGAAGCTATTTAATGCTTCTGACTGTTAAATGAATTGATAAATCCAGAGAATTCAATCTGCTCTGCTTGCCTGCTCGCTCAATGGTATAAAAACATTTTCGCTCACAGAGCAGAAACCGCCTGCTCAAATCATTGATAAGAGGAGTATTGCCTCAACCATTGATATCCAGTATTTTGTCTCCGTTTGGAAGCCTATTGATGACCTTAGCTTCACGTGCTACTATTCCGTTTTTTCGATCACTTTGAGACTCGAGAAAAATAAGTTCGCGCGTTCTGGTAACCAAGAAACGAAGATGATAATACCACCGGTTTAATGCCACATTGACAATATCCCGCCCAGCATCACGATCAGACGCCGCCATGCTGGCTTGGCATCTGAACTCCCAGGTTAAGGGTTTCGGCCGACATTTGGATTCGAATCCATAGATTCATTCGAGTCATCCCTGAGATCTTACAACTCCCGAGTGGAATCGCACCAATCGAATATTCAGTCTCACCCATTGGAATCCGGCGATTTTTGGAGGAAAGCCGATAGAAAATTTTCAACTCGCATGCAAACATCTTGGCGGTAAGTAAGTGACGCCACTCATGCAATCCTACCAGAATCGACATCCCGTAGCCATTTGGCCACCATAATTAAAGTATCCTATTTTTATTCTTTGGTATTAGTTCTGGGTATTTCTTCTTTACTCTCAAATCTGTGGCAACGTAATCTTCTAGACTTGGGTGTTGCAATAAACTCAGCTTCGCTAAAGTTTCTGCATATCAAATCTGACATTTCAAGATCCTAGCTTCTTCTCTTAAAAAGCAGCAACGGCTATCTCATTAGAAGCGGTTCAAAATGCCAAGGAGCTTGCCGCCCTGGCCCAACGCATCAAATGCTAATTGAAGGTTCCTAAAGGTTTTTTGTCCGTTGCTCAAAGGTCAATTAGGATAATTTTAAGAAATCAAATCGCTCAAAATCATTTTAATCGATCCAGGAAACTCAAAGCGACTGAATCCGGGATACGCCTATATCGGACAGGGCCAAGTTGTGCTTTAAGTGATTCGTCCTCAAACTGAACAAGTGAATGGATGATCTTGCGATAGGACTACGCGTCGATTTTGCTCAGTCTCAACCCAAACACATTTCGCTTCAATTACCTCCAGGCTTTGATTTCATCAGTGAGGCTGAATTATGGTAAATCTGGCCCCATTTTCCCAGTTGGGTTTGAGCGCCTGCGCTTTGGTTACTGATTTCAAGAACTCTCGATCTTTCCCCCGCGAAAGTCCTCCGGTGCCCGTCAGGATTATTTTCCTCGTGGATGTGAAATTCACGCAATCAAGCACATTGAAAAATCGCGGAATGCTCTGATGTCCACCGGAAGATATTTACTCATTCGCTTGGTAAAGAGTGATGATTTCACCAGCCACTACAGCGTTTCTTATTGGTAGGCAATTTGCTCCAGCCTTTATGCATGAAAATGGTGGATCAGCCGGAATACCCAATAATCAGTCAGCACCACATCGATGTGGTCCCCTCCACCTCCACCACTTGAGCAATGGCCTTTGCCTGCAAACTTTGATGTCTTTGGAATTAGGGCTTCTTTCTACTTTCCTGGTAAGTGCTTCATTGCCCGATGACTACAGCATTTGGAAAAATTCCAGAGCCTGCTTAATCAATAATACTGGCATTGTTTGAGCAGTGAGTAACTCGATTGAAATCAGAGAATGTTGCGAATACGTCTAGTTTGTGTTACCGAACTTCGGTACTCTAGGATGGTCTACGCGCTTGTTTTGTCATGCGTTGTTTGGGGTTTTGAAAATCAATTAAAAACCTCCACATTGCAGAAGGTTTTCTTATCAGGCTGACAAAATTACAATGCTAGCTTTTCCTTGTACAAATCGTCAGTTTTTACGGAATCGGATAATTTTGCCTCAATACGTAAGACATTAAGGTTTTCATCTTAAACAAACGTGAACCCTGAAATCAAATTCCATTCAATCGTCCAATTAAAAAAAAACGATTCATGAATTCGACTACAACACGGACTATCATTTATAAGCAGGAACTTGCAAGGAGCAGCGAGTTTGACTCAATTCTTTTTTCCAATCCTAGCCTACGCTGTTTTTTGGGAAACCGAACGTTCAAAAAGAATCATACACGCAGTCAGTTCACCTCAGATCGAGAGACGAAAATCCAGACTAACCCATGCGGTATCCTTTGTGGAAGCTTTCTGAAAATAGCACCGAATCTGTCCGTATCATGCAAAGAACTCTCAGGGACAAGACCCTCCGGTCGCTACAGCATGTTTGATTTTCTTCGGAAATGGCCTCGCAGCAAGTGAGTACCGGCCTCAGGAGTGATTATATCCCCAGAGCTAATAGTGACTATATCATGTGATCGACCAAGCAGAAAATCATTGAAGTGACCAACACAAAAAGAACCTACAAAAGCCCGATGGTGGCACTGATAAAAATAAGATATCGCAGTATTAAGATTGAAGCAGAGAATATCCCGCAAGTGAAGCAAGGGAAGTAGTCGCATTTTGAAAATTGAGAATGTCTTGGCGGGTGGCAATCCCATTTAATCTGACCTCTCCGTATACTTGCTGAATCGTCTCGCAAAGGGAGCGCCAAAAATATATCTAGAGGAGATTTCCCTTGGAAAGCTTTATCCAACTATGCGCCCATCATCCTGGAAACTCCGGTGGAGCGCTGTAATATAATGGGAAACTGTTAGGGATAAATACTGCTATCTCTCCCGAACGGGTTTCTTACACCGGCTATGGCTTCCGCTGTACCGTAGATATTGCAATGAAAGTAGCAAACGACTTGAATTCATATAGAGAGTGCAAAAAGCATCCAAGGAATTGAAGCTGTCGAAATCCTCCCGAGCTCGCTGAAAGAGATGAAGCAATCGTTAAGACGGCGTAGTGGTGATCAAGGTGGTTAAAGGGGTGCAAGCGAAACGTGCGGGATTGCCAATAAATGAATGTAGGATTACCCAGCTTGGCGATCAAGAGATTTACCGGAGGGGAGTTTCGAAGAGCGCCTCTACTATTTATCCGGGTCAAAAACCGTCGGTAAATTTTCAATAGGAAGGTTCCTCAAGCTACTTCAGCTCACGCCTTCAGAATCTAGAGGTGGTGAAGGGTTTTTGAAAGAGAGTTTTTCATATCAGCAGTCTTGGAGCAAGACTCGAGGCGTGAATACCATTGAAAGGATCGTCTTAGCATCCCATTATGGCATAAGAGCACCGCACTAACCAAGCTAACCTCCGGGGATTCTAGGTTGCGTGGTTTGTGATTACGTCTGCTCAATCGTGAAGCATTGCCATCAACCCAAAATCAGTAGGTAAGGTTCTTAGATGGAATTCAGCGAAAATTGGTGATTGAAGGCGCAATCCAAATGGCCACCTTTATGCAGAGCTATAATGTGAAGGTGCTATGCCTTTTAAAGGAATTTTAGTACCTTCTTAAAAGTTGCATATGAATCTCTCCCAAAAAACTGCGAAAGATGTCTAACTGAATTTTTTCTTCTGCACTCGGATGATTTAAGAGTCTTTAACAGCGCGCCAAGAAAGTGAAATTTGACGGAGTCTCAATCACGAGAATTGATATAATTTGAAGTGACGCATGAATAGCGCTTAGGTGAAAATCGCCCGATAATTTTCAAGGAACAAGGAAAGGCCTTTTTCCTGGTGTCAAGAGAGTCTGACAGTTGAGGCCTTTCATGCGGACTCATTGATGATGGCAAAGTCTTGGCTCGACATATGGTTATTCGATAGGATTCAATCAGCCAATCCTATGAGATCGATACTCAGGAAGTGTTTTTGGAGAATATTCAGAAAATACTTGAGATTTCTTGGATCGCGTTTGAAACTATACGATGGAGAGAAAAACTAGAAAGGAATAGCATCAAGATAGCTTTCTTGATTCGCTATTAAAAATCAATAAGACCTCATTTTGAATTTTTCTTCATTCATTTACTGATTTCTGAATGAGAGTCGTTTCTGCTATCAATTCACTGTTGTGATAGCGGTGGATGATGTAAGTGGATTCTGACCACAAAATGGTAGCGCCAATTGAATTTCAATGAGTGATTAGTTAAATTCCTTACAGAAATACATCGATACTTGGCGACCACACGATTTCTTTCTTTCTGGGTTTCGCCTTTAAATCTTCAATACTAATTCCCGTATATTCAGATAAACTGACTTCTGATAAAATCAATCCGCACCTCGTTTTCAATATCTTGATGAATGTTTTCATCAACCGTTTTGCGAGCTCAAGACTGATTTTCGCTCTATTAGGGAGAATGTGGCAATAAGAGAAATTAGAATTCTTTCATTCCCGAACATTTAGCTATCCACAAGTATATGCCAAATATTCTACCCATCGTCTGAATAAATATTCCTTCTGACTCCATTTTTTTCGTGAATAATCGCCACTCGGTCTCAAAACTGGCATTGAAGATCTGCCGTCAAACCATTGAATCTAGATAGCCAGTCGCTCTCAAACTTTCAATTCCGCGGGGGACAATCAGAAGGTCATATATTTGCTCTGCTCTGATGCAGATGAATTGAATATTGAAAAACATCTCTTGAGTTTCTATCCTTGCCGGCTAGAACTGAAATATCATACGTGATCACACATCTCTGCATGTAGAATTGGTAAAGACTCTCACTTTTCCCATCCTTAATGGAATCCATGAATTGATTTACAACTTTTTCAGAAGAGAACATAGAAGTCAACTTATCATCTGGACCGTTTTTGATCTCGTACCTGATGCCTGACACCAAGGTGTTGCCCAAACCTACCCACCATAACATGAGCTGGTTGAAGAAGTAATACCAGGCTTGGTCGCCACGGCAGCCTGCGACCTTGCTAATCGATTTACAATCGCCTCGATGTAGAGTCGTGAAAGTGAAGTTGGATTCAGATTGCTATTGGGAGTGCTTCGCACTTCAGCGACTGGCAATCTCAAAAGCGGTTTAATGTTGCCTTCTGCTGGAGCTTTTCTTTGTACCAAAATTACCCTGTGGATAGAGACCACATAGGTTGGTTGAAGAGTTCCACTATCTACCAATTGCATATCCAATTTCCCACCTGTCCAAAAGTTGTTTTGATGGCAAGTTCAATACCTAAACAAGTTGTCCTCAGCCATTCGTAAAAAAAATTGATAGGGACCTGAAATCGTGAGATGTCCTTCTAATTTGACAGGGATTAATTAGGTTTGAACCAAGTAGAAAAGTCTGCTCGGTGACAGCTGTCGATACACGTAAACACTTCATTCCAAACTGGGTACTTCTGAACTCATTAAGAGAAGGTTTTGAAAAACAATGACCCGTGGTGGACCAGAG
>Ga0163217_1070718_pt1 | contig 17135 bp, 11 predicted proteins | sample SynspAceP_FD_185933 | JGI IMG/M metagenome (GOLD analysis project Ga0163217, IMG submission 185933) | Saline lake microbial communities from Ace Lake in Antarctica - Synechococcus sp. Ace-P (PacBio error correction) | ecosystem: Environmental > Aquatic > Non-marine Saline and Alkaline > Saline ...
GTTCGGAGGAAAAGAAAAAAAAATACAAAATTAAAAATTACCATAAGCCAAAAAAAAAGTTTTTCCCACCTTAAGCTATTAAAAAATTAAAAAAAAGCGCAAAAAAAAACGACTGGTTGCGCTTTTTAAATTAACTATTCCCAAAATGTTTAATACATAACTTCCCTTCCTTCAAACTCCAAAAAGTCCACCTTCTCACCCAACAATATCAACGCCGAACTTCCTACTAACGTCCAATCGACAAACCAACAAAGGCTTGATCTGAATTCCAATCCCGAAAACGGCAAAAAGTTGGAACAACCAAAATGGCCAAATTTTCCGAAATTTATTTACTCTGCAGTAAATGCAATTGGCTGCATTTTTATCGTAGGTAGCACCCAAGTGCTTTACTCACGAAGAATCCAATCAAGAACATGATATGAAGTAAATCATCAGTGGAAACAGCGATTCAACAATACATCAAAAAGAATTTTGAACGATCAATCTCTCTTTCAAGAAAAACATGAACCAAATACGTAAACAATAATGCTATTAGAGTCAATGGAGAAATAAACGATGAATCGGTTAGTATACATCTTCCCCTTTTAATCTCACCCAGAAATTCAATCACTCAAAAAGTCTCCATCAGAATGAGACCTAAATAATCGCTAACACCTCGGCAAGACTGAAATTGAAAAATGTCAACCAAGAGCTGCCTCAAATCCGAAATAGGGTGAAAGTAAACGGTGATAGAAACAACCAACGCATAAAGGGAGTAGGCCAACACTTGACAAATACTGTTAAATGCGACTAATCCTGCCCATATTACCTGGACTTCCCTTCTGCTGCAAATTCCGTTCCATACCAAAAACCATGGCAAATGCGATCGTGCTAGTCCAATAAGAATTAGCCCAAATCATATTAGCCTGATGATCTTGCAAGAAAATCTCGCTAAAGCAAACATCAATATTTGGTCCAATTACCCAATTGAGGAACTAAAGAAAAGCGGAAAGCACTTTTACGTTCTGAAATATCTTTGGCAAGAGGGCAAATAATTGACTTCCCAAAGGTGATAATCAATTAAAATCAACCCAAATAGCCGATGAATGTTTGTAGTAAGCCCGAACAAAACGAGTGAATAAAGTCCGCGGACTGTGATAAAAAAGCCAATAGCAACACCAATTTAACATCGCTAGGAAAATTCCACCAACGTTAGGTTTTTGCAATAAAGGTTGAGCTTTTCATTTATAATTTTTCCATTTACTGTAGAGATTCAAATTTCCATTCTGGCGCATCTGTTGGCTTCTCAATCGTATTGCGCTCCAAAAAATCGTTAAATCAGCAAACCCCCTTGGCTCATCATAACGGAAAATAGAGATCGCTTACTCGCTCCAGAATAAACCGGAGACAAGTTTTGCTCGCGTGCGAACAAGTCATTATAGCGGCAAAGTCTTTGTGGGATAGAATGTCGTCCGTAAAGTTTAAGAGAAATAATCCTAAATTTTTGGATTGCCAACGGTCACTTCAATAATTGGAATTGGTCGATTCGTCTTTTTTTTGGATGATGTCAAAACCGCTTCTTTTCAGACTAGCAATGTTCTTTCGTGCAGCTCGTTACTTCAGTTCCACCAAGAAAAAACTATTGATTGAGATGTGTAACTGCCTGCATATCATGGCCCCACACTGAAGCCAACTGGCTCTTCTAGAGTTTATGGGTGAAATAAAAATCAAGTTGATCAAGTTGATTTGATGGAAGCTTGTCTACTATATAATTAACGAAAGGAAGTAAAAACTCCTTCGTTGTTGTAATTTTGAATCATTCTAGCTGTGTATTTAGCAACATCCACCACCTGGAGTGACAAAGTGTTTGCCGTTTTCTTGTTTTATCACTCAATTTACTTCGGCTTGAGCAGAATACCACATTTATCTTTAAGCTAAACAAGCGTGGTTTTGAAATCCAATAAAAAGTTAGAACATAAAAATATCCAAATCATATTTTTCCTTATGGTTTCTCCTTGATTCCATCTCAATTTCTAAATCGGCCATTCCAATACTTTCTCAGAAAAGCTCGAATAATGTTGGTCAACTTTGCAGAATGCAAACGGTGAATCATGAAATCGTCAGCTCCACAAATTGAAAGTTGCTTTGTTCTTTACGAACAGTTTCCGCCACATATCGATGAAAGTGTTTTGCAACCACAACCCGCACTCTGTTACATGAAATGAGAAGGCAACTAATTCGCCGCTTAGCAAACTGAAAGCAATCTGGATTGCCTATTCGATAAATGATTTTTAATTCTGATATTTTCATAATTTCTATTTAACAACAATTTAAGTTTGATTGATAATGGACAAATAAGTGATTGAAAAGGTTTTCCCAATTCAGTCCACTTTTCGGGATTAATACAATAGCTTCATGGAAAACGCCTTCAACGTTCCTTTGAATAATTCCAATTTGCTTGAGCTCTTTAAATGTTGACTAATAAGTTAGTGAGCTAATCCTAGCTCTTCGTACTAAACAATGTTAATACAAAGCGTTGCCGCAAGTAAGATCTCAAAATATGCCAATTCTGCCCGATGTCCTTAAGACTTCGCCAATTAGCTAGTGGTGTTTTGTTCTTCCCGTAAAAGTGTTGACTTCGTTATACCCTATCGCTATAATATGACATGCATATTACGATGTATATATTGACTATAAAAACCTATTTGTTTTTTGAAAAAATAGAAAATTAAAAGTATTCGGATTTACAATCTGATTCGAAAACCACAAGTAGAAGCTCGAAACGCTCCGTATTATAGGAAGATTTCCTCGATTGATGAATTGGTTAAATTCCATTCCACCATAAAAGTCCTTTGAATGAGACCTCTAACGTAGTATTTAAAAAGATGGATTTTTTTAATAGTCCCCTGTAGACACTAATATTCAGATTTCCAATCTATAAAGATGGAATAGTTAAATGTCCTTGTATTTCCAACAAAAATGTTTTGTAACATTATAATCCACAAGTAGCAGTGGACCAAATTCCAATAATAATTTCCATTTGGTTCTTGTACAAGTAAGAAATTACTAGGTTACAAAATGGTTTTGTAATGTCTTCAGGGTAAGCAGATGTCAAGAAATAATCGCCGAAGTGATACCTAAAGATACCTGAATTTTTCTGGTCATGATGTTCCAAGTGGAGAAAACCAACCAAGTAGTCGCCGGTGCTAAAAACCATCTGTTCCGTTTGATAACACACTTTCCTCTTCTTTGAAATACGAGAACCTGAAGAATTAAGTCGCCCAGCTAATTTGTTTAGTAAATAAATCTGACTTCTCTTTTTTTCAAAAATTGTTTACCAATCCAGTCTTAAGTGTCCTCCCGCTAAATTTGTTGATATCAGGATGGGTGCAAATCAATTGTTGAGATTTCGAATTTGATTGTATCCTAAATCCAAAAATACATGATCCCCTCATAATCGTCAGCGAACCCGCAAAATCTACTTATGTTGAGCCGTTTTAAAGATAATGTAAGAGAAAAATAAAAGGATGAATGCAGAGTCCGTGAACTAATTTTCATGTTGAATGGTTCATAATTTCTAACAAAATTACGGCCTCTACTAATGATATTACAAATACGGGACAATTCAAACGGTATTATAGATTAATGAACTTAAAACCCGAAAACGATGTTCTCCTTCTAACTTGAACCATTCAAAACCACCATGGAAAAAATTCAACGAAATTTCAAAAAGATACCTAAAAAAGAGATACATACAAAAGCCGAAGGTGAGAGCAGCGAAGCACAACCAAGGTGACCTATGGCGCAGGCCATTTAAAACATTAAGGCCGCGAACGAAAGTGTTTGTTGGTTTATTCTAATGTATTGAAGTCGTTTTTGGTCCAGTGGTGTACCAATGGAAACGAAGGCTATTAGACCGATGTGATTCCAAATAAGTATACGATCATTATACAGTTTGTTGTAATTGTTGGAATTGCCATTTTTGTTCAAACCGGTACTTCATTTTTTACTGACTAAAATATTGAGTGGTACAAGCTCAGTTAATTTGATCAGAATTACGTGCAAAAGGTTTCAAAAGAAAAGTGCTTTTTACCCATTAGCTTTATTTGAACAATACAAAAGGTCAGGAGTGTGGGTTTCTAGAATTATGACGGAATGTTGAAGGTGTTCGAATTTAGTCGGAACGATGTGCAAATGTTGGAGGTACGATAAACCGCAGTATTTCTTTAGTCTGCTTTTGACAATTAGCCTCATCCATGACCATAATTTTGTTGTTAACCTGTGGCCTAAGTTTTTGTAGTGGCCCTTTGAAAGCTTTTCAAATACATCGATCCAATCTTTAGAACACGTGGAGTGACCAAGGCTGAAGTAACTGGAAGGTTAACTGAATCATAGCCGATTTCCGAGTTATTAAAGCATTCAATGCGGAAGAAACAAGAGAATAAAAACATTGAAGAAGGTGTAGAACGGTTTTCAACAATGTGAAGCGAATTTAACATCCACTGCAGCCATGAACAAGTTCATCTACTTTTCCTTGGGATTTGGGCCCTACAGAATCAGGGGATTGGTGTAAAATATGAACGTGGTGAATTGACTGTTGGAGACTTCTGTCATTTACATCTGTGATTTAAGATGCCCAATTGTCATAAGCAACTACTCGGTAGTCATTGAACAGAAGCCATGGCGGGATTGGATAGAACAGAGAATGATGAATATTGGAAGCCGACAGAAGAGCCGGAAATAGAACAGCAGAGCTTCCTAACATGATCGGAAATATGGTGTTAACGAGTTCTTTGCCTATGAAAAAGGGAAGAAGTCAATTCACCAACACATTTTTCGAAACAGCTCAGGACGGTTACCGCATTGTGGTAGTTCGGGTTCCCGGAAAAATCAACTTATGCCAGGATATCTGCTACCTTTTTAAATCCAAAATCTGGAATGTTACCATCGATGGAAAAAGATTTTGTCTAAAGTAAAGTTTAAAACCAATTACCGAAGAAAATTAGGAGTATGTACTGGCACGAATGAGTTTTTATTGAAGGTACTATACAAGAGAATATTTTTAATTTCCACGAACCAAATGCCACTGGAGGAACAATTGACCATGCCCGTAATGCAGCAATAGTGAATGAATTACGGATCGTTTGATGATGGGTTGGATACCTTATCGGCCGAAAGGAGTAAAAGCTCTCAAGGTGAGCACACGTCACGATTGCCATTGCTAGAAGCGATTTTTGGCTGATCCTAAAGATTATTATTGCAGATGAAGCGACTCCTAACCTAGACAATGAAGTGAAGCTTAATTCAAAAAGTTTGAATGAATTGATGAAGGGAAGAACTACTGTCGTGAATTGCTCACCGAGACACCATCAAAAAAAGCAGATCAAATTTTAGTCATCGAAGATGACGAATTGCAGAACGAGGAAAACCATGATACTTTGATTTCAAATTCTGAAGGTCGTTACTACGATTTGTATAAACCGTAATCAGGCGAGGATTTAAAGGTTTTTTACAACTTATTTTTGAAATCTTTGTTTTCTCATATTGTTGGAATAATGCCTATTAAAATCGCCATCGAAAGTGGTTCTCTGTCATTAAGAGCTTTACTGGAATATCTCTATGGACCAATGAAGCTTATTGATAAGTGATAAACCTTGTTAGTACTCAAATCTTTGATAACTCTTCATTGTGTTGATGTAAATTTCGCTAGTGTAATGACCTGTATGACTTGGTACTGTGTCCTTTATAGCCATAAACTTTAATAATTTGACTAAATAATTGAATTTTGATTGATACTGTTCTAGAGTCAATTAATTTATCTCTTATTATTGTATTTGCCCCATAATTGAAAGTATCCTACAATATTACTATAAAATAATTAAGAGCATTTTCAAAAGTCTAGTTTTGAATTTGATATCCTCAAATAGCACTTAACTAATTTCATCATATTCCAATTTTATGAAAAGTCACTAACAAAAGATTCCGAAATCTAGGAATGAAAATTAACCATAATTTCCCAATGATAATTCTAAAGAGCTAGAACTTAAAGATTTAAAGTGCAATCTAAAACGATCGACCTTATCTAACCCTTATCAACTCTGTTATGATTGTGCCAATTGGTTCGAAGCGGACCCATAAGAGAAAAATATTTTCCTTTTGGATTAAAGGAAAATCTATCAAGATAATGTAAAGCCCAAGTTAGAATTTTTTGACCCTATAAAAACAAAGATAATCTTTTAAATTTCGATTATTATTAAGCCCCTGTAATTTTTTCAATCAAATAATTAGATGTTTATCTGCATTCCATTTCCCATGGTGTTATACTCCAATAACGTGAAGTCCTTCTGTTGTTGTAAACTCCACGTAGACGTTTAAATAGTTGTTCTTATTCTCCAATAAATGATATCGAACCTTAAAGACTTCCTTTTAATTATTCCCCGTGATACGCTTCAATATGTGCATTTTTCCTCCCGGGTTGCATAATGTTGTAAAATCTTGTTGGACTCCTATTAAACCTAAATATTCACGTACAATTTTTTGCTAAATAAATTGGCTGCCATTATCACTCCTAATGACTACACATAGAAAATAGTTATAATCTTCCCAAAAACAACTCAGATAAGTAATGCATTACGTTGTTGTTTAATATTAAATGAAAAAGTCCCTTTAAATTCACGTGTGTGACGTCATAATAGAGACGAAAATATGCGTTTAACCAACACTAGGTATTCCAAACCATCTTTGTAATACCATCTCTAAAGCCCACTCTAGTGGTCTAGAATAATGGCTTTCTGAACTTTCAAAAATTTACGTCCCAATCCACTTCGTCTATTCTGTTGTCCATTTTCAACCAAGCCTTCCTTCTTTCATAATCCGTAAAGTTTTTTATGTTATAGTGTAATCATCTCTATTCACTATAGCTAGTCATTAACCGATATCCACATCGAAAACTCGTGGCTTAAAAGTCTTTTTATAGAAAGTATACTGCATCTTGCAACACAAAATGCCCTTTTTTTGGAAAAGCTCTGTAGAAGGCTATTTCCTTTTACCAACCACCAGGCTCTCTATGAAAACTACTTGATACAAATACTACCATTTTAATAATTTTAAGTTTACTACAACCTATATTTATAACAATAGTTATCCACTAAATCTTCTGATCTGAATGTTCCCAAAACTTTTTTTAAAAAGTTCCGCGTTGTACCTCCAGCTCAATCTCTCATCACAAGTAATTTTTCCGTAATACACGAATTCCTCCTCAGCGTGCTTTAACTTTACTTGTATCATAGGTAACCTTAACCAACCCCCTCCCTTTATGCTCAAACTTCTTTCTTCCAACTAAAATAGAAAGTACCTAGTGCTAAAACACTGTATTTACGACAATTTCAAACAATGCCTATCTCCTCTGATTTAGAGAGATCCACTTCTGTTCCAAAGTCATTTCTTGTTGCATAATCTCAAATGATTTAGTTTGAAATTTAAAAATATCACTCCGATCTATTAAGCTAAACTAAGAAATCAAATGGTTTAGTAGATTCTAGATGATATCCTTAAAAGATATTGAGTTCAAAAGTCAAGTTTCAATCTCCGAATATCAATAAATTGCAGTTTAATTTTTTTCTATCAAGAAATGCCATAATCTAACATTTCATTAAGAATGAATTTACTTACATCTGAAATTTGACCTTTTAATAACTGTATATGTAAAGTACCTCTCCAAAGTAATCATCAGAACTAATCCTGCCTTTAAAACTACATGTTGTCGTCCCAATATTCAATTTAAAAGGCTAGTATCTAATGTTGTTCAATGAAGAAATAATTCAATGAAATCCTTTTCAAAATCTCCATAAGAACTCTGAGCTTTTTCACAGATATTTACAAATTTTTGTTTTCAATCTCACCTTTTAATATTCTCTTCTTAAATTTTTATCTAAACTAAAAATAATCTAGAGTTCTTGTTAAAAAGAAGTAGTTTGATCATCTCTAATAAAAGGTAACTCATTCCAGGATATAAAACTTCCACCTATTAATATTAGGTCATGACATTCACTTCATTCATAGCAAGGAATCGGAAGTTTAAAGAATTTATATAATCTAATTAACATTCTTGTGTACAATACATGGGCAATAAAACATGTTAAGCTGAAGTCTTCTATATCGTTCCATCATTGCTTAAAACAACCCTGTTTGTTTTGAAGTATTTCGTCAAATACTATTTGGTTAGTTGTTTAAAGATAGGTGCTCGGAGCCTTTGGGTAAATTGTAATGGGTAGTTGAAATAATTTTCTTCTAAATAACCAATCTCCCTCCACCCTCAAAATGTTTGCCTTAATTAACTTTCCCAACTAAAAATTATTGTCAACGCCACAATGTAAATGAAAATTTTTGAAGTCTCCAGTTAACTTATTAATGAAGACTGCAATATCTCGTTTTGTGATAATCTATCAATGTCATCGAGATTACGACAACTTTTTAATCGAAAGTTGATTAACGCTTCATTTCATTTTCTATTTTCTTTCCAATCTAAGGACTTTAAGATATATATACTTAACCTACTTGGAAGTTATATTTTGATATTCCAGGAATGAAAAAATAAAGTAAGCGCCTGCACCAACAAAATGTCCAGAGTATTTGATCGAGCTTCTTGCAAGTTTATTCTTTTTGAAATAGGTGTAAATTCCTTAAATAAATTAAATGAATTGTCTTGAAAAAAACAGTTAATAAATCAACCTTCATCTTGAGAACATCCAAGATTTGAAAAGGGAGAATAATGTTTTGTCCTTTTCTGCTCTAATTTGTTTAAATAAGGTTTAATGTTAGAGAATTTCCTTCGCCCCACTTTCCCATAAATACCAATAACAAAGGAATCATTCGATCTCTGTTTATTATTAATCCCTGAAATCGTTTGCAAAAGGAGTCCCTCTGAATTCATCTTCTTTTAGATTAGAAATGGGGGCGTCTGACTTTAATCATATTTAAATTGCAATTAGTAAGAATAAAAATAGTGAAAGATATTATCATACTCATATCATGTTGAAGGAATATTCGAATATATATTTAATAGAATTCACGAATGACTTTTACTGCCTATATAGATCCATCATAGGTAGATCCAAATCTTTTGATTGAAGATGGACGAATTGCAAGAACGAGGAAACCAATGATACTTTTCAATCTGAAGGCCGTTACTATATCTTGTAATACTACAGGCGAGGATTTAAAGAACAATTTTTTAACTTAGCAATGGTTCAATTTTGATAATTAGAAATCAAAAAATAGCACCAGAATTATTCTGATGCCTATTAATTAAAATCTTAAAATTCGGAATTATTTTTACAACTTCAAATTAATTGAATCGTCCCATTGGTCACTAAAACAAGTGTCATTTTTTGAATCTGATCGTACCCTTTTAAAATAAACGTGCACTGTATGATCCAGCATTGTTTTGGTCAAGGTTTAAAGTCCACCAAAAATTCTCCTGAAATGTAATAATTCTTAGCCCTGAAGCCATCCTGCTTTTCTATCGAATATACATTTCGCTCATCAGCCGAGCCATAAGGAACTCCAAAAATCAACGTTTTGTAAGTCTAAACTATTTAAATACATAGGATCGAACTTCTTTTGTAGCATCATCAATGCTAATCTCATAGCTCGTCTGCCAATTTGTTCGTTTTTGGCAATTAATTGAACTGGCCATTGAAATTTTTCGCCTCTTGCTTCAACACATTTAATTCCCATCCGGACAAAAGCATTTGGAATTTGAACATAATGTTCTACTTTACATCTTCTTTTTTAAACAACAACAACACCTATGTAGTAAACAATGCACTAACTAATATTTTTCATCTTTTGTAAGTTAAAGAGCTCCAGATTAAGCCAGAATGAACAATAGAGTAAAAGTCGTAAATTATTCTCCTCAATCATGCTTTTAAACTTCCGCATCGGTCAACGGGGCCTTTTGTAATAACGTATTGAACCAACCATGAAGGAATATACTCCAGCGTGGATCGGCCACTACTCGTATCAATGCTAATGGTGTGCGAATTGACTTTCACTACTTCCCATTCGATTCGAAATAGGCCATTCTCCACTCGATCTCGTTTTGTGAAAAATCTGAATGAAAAAGTTTTGAAACAGAGAATAGTCCTTTTTCCCATTTTGACCACATGGTTTGTTGGTATGGATACTAAATCGCGGTCAGATAAAGGAACGGAAAGTCCTGTCAGGATGTAATAGATTAAATAAATCACTTTATTTTTAAAAGAAACTTGTTTCGATAGTGTGCATTTGTAGACCCAAGTTTTAAATTTGGACATCATCACAGTCAGATCTGAAACTTTGTTTAGTGTAGAAGGGCGTGTATACAATATTTTGAATTTCATAATCGGAGAAAAAGCACTCTCGCTAGTAACACCTTTAAATCATCTTCCTCATCACATAATTTCCATTGATCCGATTGGGGCTAGAGCCAAGAAACAGTTGAAAAAATATTAAAAGAAGTAGAGAATAAGACGAATCAAATATTGAAAATAAAAAGCATTTTTACCACTACTTCTTGTAATCAAAATTTAGCCCTTTATTGCCAATTTTATTCGTATAAACTCATAATCTTCAATGTTTTAAGAAAGCAAGCAATGCTTCTTTCTTTTGTCAGTCATATTAAAAGCTGAATCAATTTGCTTTTTGAGGGAATTTTTACCACCAGAAAGGGTAGTGTTCGATGACTTTCCTCCAAAAGTGCAAAACTGGCCTTTGTGCATGTAAGGTGCGTCATTCTAAAATTTCCGCAATGAAGGAAACTTTGAATTAAGCAATATCGACAGAATCGAGGTCCAAATCTAAAACGCCTGGACTCGTAATTTCTCTAAAGTCCATTAATCTCAATAGCATAGTTTGTTGAAATTAAAAACCTCCATGACAGCTGGCACATTTAAATCATCACTAAAAGAAAGAAAGCTTTTCCCTTTTTTATCTCATCTTTAGTCATGCCTCTTTTACCCGAAAAAGTAAATGATCAAGCGGCTGTACACTGTATGAAGAGTTCGGTTCATAGTGGCAAGGCCCTAGAAATAACAAATGAGCAGGTCTCGAGTGTAAGGCTGATAAACTCATCTTTACATAAGTAGAAATCTTTATCCAACTCTTGCCGATATCCAACTATGTTGTGGTTAAATTCATTGTTTTCTGAATAGGAACCAACAACGCATTTCAATCGTCAGGAACACTCTCTCTTAGAAAATACCGTATGAGACCAGATTGTTGCCAAATGAAGGAGCATTATAGTTCTGCTCGTGGAAAATATCCTGACTTAATGCAACTGAGTTCCCTGAAAAAAAGCCCAAATGCGGATGGTGACATACTGCCACAACTAATGGAATTGTTTAATGGAGAGAATGGTAAATCGTAAAATAACCGCTTTCCAATTCCCACCTGGCCTTGGTAAATCAATCCCTTCCTGTGAAATGCATTGGAGGGAAACCCGGCGGTGGTTTGAATTAAAGGTCACTAGTGTGGTCAACTGAGAAAAAATCCAAATCCATATACAACCAATACGACGACAGGGCCAATAGTCCGGATTAAATGTTGTTTTATGAATTTTATGTCCAAGTTAAAATGGATTTGAAAATATCGTATTCGTCATTAAAATCGTCATCGCGTTAATGTTTTTAGAAAAGCAATCAGCGCTTTTTTATCGTCTGCAGACAATTGAAGTCCTCCATGTTCAATGATAGATCAATGCCGAATCGATAGTGATGAATTTTCATCCTGAATGTAATGCTTCTAAACCACTCTTCCATGTTTTAAACACGACCGCGGGCATATAAGGTGCAGTTAATTCAAATGTTCCAGCAAGAGGTGACTTAAATTTCCCTTGTCATTGGAGTCGTTCGTTACTTTCATCCGTCCATCGTTCTGTCATGTCTCATCACTAATCCAACGCATTGTTCAGTATTTTGCCGTTTCAAAATTTAGAGTGGTGTGACCAGTGGGCGCAATCTGCTCCTGAAAAGGTTCGGAAAACCGGATTGAATTCCTGCGAGAAGAACAAATACCATACCTCGCTCTCACGCTCCAATTGAGCGGTTTTCCATTTTATCTTTGTCATACCTACTATTCAACAGATACGATGGAATTCATGAATGGCTCCAAGGCCAATGAAATCTTCGTCTGGGTTAATTTCCATCGTTTCCCGAATGCACGAGTGAATGTTGGCGATACACTTCGTCGCCCTCAATTTATAACTACATTCGGCAAGCTTCATCCATTTCCAAAGGATCTGAATGGGCATAAAGATTGGTGCCTCAATAAATTAGCACGACCATCCAGAAGTAACTCGTTTATTGTTCCATGCCATGTTAAAACAACGGCCAAATTGGCATTCGCTTTCCACGCAAGTTTTTCTAAATCCCTTCTAACCTGCAGTATCTGTAAATGCATGTTCTTGTCGGTGACAACTTGCGCAGGACTGAGTTTGATTGCTGAAAAAGCTTCTTTTCATAAAAAAGCATTCGTCCTAAATTTTACCCTGAAACGGTAATTTATATCCACCGAATAACAGTTGTCGAGTTTGCTTTTTGAATTTGAATAAGCGTGTGGCCCATCATATACAACGTTTCATCTTCGAATTCATCATTGTCTTTTTGAACAGCTTGGAAGAAGAATGAAATATGAAAAACATAAAAAAGCAAACGCTTTGAGGTTGATTTTCCAATAACTACTGTAATGAAATCTTTCTCAGAACCGATAAGGTTTCTTCGGTTATAAATGTTAAACAAAAATAATTCCTTGGTTTCAATGGAAACGTTACTTGATGCCCAAGTGATTGTTTCTTGCTAAGCGATTTTGACCTATTAATAAGAAGTTAACAAATTTAATTGTAATCCAAATTCTGATTGTCTCAAATGCAAAACGATATTTCACTACTGGTTTGGAAAATCTAAATTTGTCAATTCATTTTCTGTTCCAACAAATCTGCGTGAAGACACTCGTATTAAAATTACTCAATAGCGTCGCTGCTTCTCCAGTTCACCATGATGAATAGGTTTTCCATTAATCGAATGCCATTCAATCCTTGAGTCGTAAATTACTGCATTTACTGAAATGGTGGTAATAGTACCATTGTAAAAACCTGCTGTTGAATAGTTGAGTATTGTAAATTCCTGTTTCCCAATGCATGAATTTGCCATCTCTGTGGTCATGCTTGCTCCAGTCATCTCAAAGCTGCGAAACGGTAGCCTGCTGCCCAACCCCCAATGCATGTGAGCGATTTTGTGCCAATCGCGTGTGGCATTTGGCCAAAGGTCTGGAATCACCAAATTGTTACTGCTGCATCACACCAGTTCCAAAGAAATACTTTCCAAGTAAGTTATATGAATAACCCAATAAAAAGTTAGTAGCAGTTCCTGCATCCCAACCTAAAAAAGGTATTATGACGTGGCTTGTCCACCACAATATTTCAAGAATTTCAAGAAATGTAATATTCAACGTTGAAGATTAAAAAAGAGTTGAAATATTATTATGTGGCTGTTGATGTAGCAAAATTTGAACTTCCTAATTTAATGATTGATTTGCCAGGTATATATTTGCTGACTGTATTGTTAATGCGCTAAAGCGAAGTGCTAAAATTAAATATCTTTTTCATGTTTCGATTTTTGTTAGTTATTTTATAAGTCTAAAGAGACAACAATGTGCCTAAATCAAAAAGCTAAATAATTCGATAAAGATTGAACCGGGAGAAAAAAGAGAGTTTCAAACCAATAGGAGGATTAAAAGGTAAAAAGTCGATAAACGCCATTGTTATTCGGTAATGAAAATTATTTTCCGCAATTTTCCGCTCGCCAATGAGAGCCTTTGTGTCTCACTTGTTAATAGTGGTATTGTACATTTTGTCCAAATTTATCAAGTAGTGTTCACATTCCGCAGCAAGACTTATTTTTTAAGACGCAACCCCATCTTTTGGAGTCACCGTTCCAAAAATAACTTTCAAAAAAGAACAGACTTCAGCGCATCAAAAAATGGCGATTCGTACCAATTGTCCCAAACAATAATGCATATTAATAGTGATTGTCCATTGAGCTAAACACAATTTGTAACATTAAGAATATAGATAAAAGGCTCATTGATTCCCAAATTTACGTTTTTTTTAGTTACTCTCAGGTTCTGATTTTATTTTTAGACTGAATCACTAAATAAAACTTAAGAATTAACCAATGAATAACCAACCATAACTAATGATGGCAATCCATCTAGCAATAGTCTAGCCCCATTTAACTTTTAGGAGCCATCTCTTGTGTGATGAAACTTGTGATTTCTGAAAAATTCCTGAATAAACTAAACTCTGAAATGATTAAAAAGGCAATATTCATGAAAAAAGGTATAGTTTGATTTGAATGCCTCAGTTGTTCTATAATTCAAGTGGAGCATTGGTATTAATCAATAAAAATGGAATCCGTAATGGAGAAGTAGGGAAGAAAATAATCAACGCTACGAAAAGCAAAAAGAGAAGAAGAGGGGACTCAATTTTCCATCCATAATATTTTGCATTGATTGCGCAAATACAGGAAAAACACTAAATCGCTAAATATAAAAGCAGACTCCTGCAAAACTAACTCCTTTTCCAAAAAAGTGCCTGCCAACGAATGTTCCCTATGGAGCCGATAAAAAAGTTAAAAAAAGCGACTACTGGTCCGATGATGACGTGCTCCTAAATAATACGCAAGAAAGAGAAAGAACTTTGTCCCAGTTCCAGTAAATTTATAAAAGAAGTGTTCAAAGAAAGAACCTGAAACAAAAGCAGTCCACTATCTGGCAGATGGTAAAACCGATGTTACATCCTTACAAACCATCTCCATTCCAATACCATACCTGCCAATCCTATTTTTGCCCAACTTCTCAGAAGATTGATTTTAAGCCAAGATACGATTTTGCTGTATTATTTCTTCTCCATCTCCCAGATGTCTTCCGCGCTTCTTCCGATCATTTTTTGGTCGAATCACAAATAGCAGCCAACTAATGCCAAATCAAGCAAAAGACCTCATATATCAGCAACTATAAAATTGGCCAACCTAAAAAGATAGAAATAAAAATCCTAACTCATTACTAAGTTGGTAAGAAGCTAAGTAAAAAAAGCAATTGAAGCAACGAAACTACCCCTTTTGAAATAAAGTTTTGTTCTGTGGCCAATTCTGAAAAGCTGCATGAAACTGCTAAAAATCCGAAAGAAATACCAAGACTTACACTTGAGGCACTTTCCGGCCATTTGCTTTCCCTGCATCCTCTTTTTATACGATAATCCTGGATAAAACTACTCAATGCATACCCCAAAATAAAAAGCCCACAAGCCATCCAAAAAAGCAAACGAAGTATAAGCGCTTCTCCCCATTTATCTAGTATAATGAATTCAATAAGTTTAATTAAAAATCGAACTGATAGTCCCCACCGGCAACCGAACCGATGTCAAAACACCATTAATGAAACATTACGCGACAAGAAATTAATTCCAACCTGCCCCGACCATGTAATTCATCAACTGAAGTTTATTGTGGACCCAGTCTTTTATTTGTTAAGATATTAACCCATCCAAAATCAGCTGTATCCTCGTAGTTCCGAGACAACTGTTTCTAGAAGGAAGAACTTTTCGACTTAACCTAATTCAGTCGCAACATCCATTATCTCCACCCTAACATCAAGGTTAATAAATAAGGATTAAAAAACGGATACCGACCACTGGAAATTGTAATGGCTTGTCGGTCTATTTCAAAAATTTATTCTCCGCATTCAATCCTACAAAAAACTCTAAACTAACATAGATATAATCGCTATCTAAGAAAGTTCAAATTCCCAAAATCTCATTCCAACCAATTCTCCTTTAAATTAAATGATTTCTATTGTGAAGCAATTAAATTCATGCAGTCCATGTCGGCAGCATCAAATCTATTCCCCCCATTTGTAAAAGTGGTTTCCTCATCATCAATTTTTCTAATGGAAACTCTTCCCAAATCTAGGGTCTCGAGGAATATGCGTAACTGTAAAACTCTCGCCATCCAACTCATCATGTGAATACATAAACATGGCAGTGAAAATAAACCAATCACCACTTTTCCATGGCATCGAAATCTATGGTTAACATTTCCATTGGGCCTACAATTTACGGTATGTTTTTAAATGGAGAATACTCCATTCTCGTGATTCACTTCTAAAAAAGTGACCGTAGCAAAATGCATGGTTGGCATCAAATGGTTTAGATTGTTAAAGTAATTCTTACAATTTCTCCCTTTTTCAATTTTGATTTTTATCTGCCATTCAGAGTGTCACCCGTTCATACTCCAGATGTACCCTCACATATGCCTGTAAGATAGCAAGACCTCTTTTACTGAAGTCTTCAGAAAAAATTTGTTTGTTAAGTTGATTTTTAAAAAGTTGTAATTGTATTCTTGAAAACATCATGCTGCATTTCACTCATATTCCATAATGTTTCAACAATACTAACTATCTCGTTGAAGCTACTTTTGGAAGAAGAACAATTTTCATCCTTCATGGAAGAGTCAGAAATCATTTTCTCACTTTAATTTTTCTTCATTTATGGTGCTTGTGCGTCATTTTTTGAATATCCATGCCTTTGCATCGCCCCCCATATTCATATTTGCAATCCCCCCAGTTATCCATACATTTTCTGAGGTCTTCATTGGGAAGGATTAACTTTTGTGGCAGGAGCCACCCATACCATATCCATCTTGCCATCTGCTGCATCATCTTAATTTAAATCGTGTCTTGGCAATATCTTCAAGCTTTCAAGTGTCTCCACTGCCGATGTAGTCAAGTATGTCCTGTAGCCATCTTGTCGCATAGCCTCGCCATTTCAAATTGTTTTGCCTTCAGGAATTTCAACTATGAAAGTGCCATAAGTTTCTTGCCAATGGCCAATGAACAGTACTTGTTGTGTTTACTGGCACACATCGCAATCCATCAGCTAAAATAAGGGTTGGATCATTTTTCCTCCAAATGCATCCAATTGAAGAAAAAACGGAACCATAAGATCGCATTCTTAACTTAATCACCACTTTGATAGTCCAGAGTTTTGAGTTGGACTTGTTCTCCATTGCTCAAGAAGCGGTAATAAATATCGCAATCTGCACCTCCTCGTTGTCCAAAGTAAT
>Ga0163217_1003910_pt1 | contig 17132 bp, 10 predicted proteins | sample SynspAceP_FD_185933 | JGI IMG/M metagenome (GOLD analysis project Ga0163217, IMG submission 185933) | Saline lake microbial communities from Ace Lake in Antarctica - Synechococcus sp. Ace-P (PacBio error correction) | ecosystem: Environmental > Aquatic > Non-marine Saline and Alkaline > Saline ...
TAAAAAAAAGAAAAGGGAGAAAAAAAAATGAGGATGGAATTGAAATTGGTTTTTTTTAAAGGAGAAGGTGATGTTTAAAAGCAAACTAATTCCCAAAAATTTTGGGGCCCAAAATCAAATTTTTCTCCCAGGTTAATCCGAAAACAATGGGTGTTTTTTTTTTTTACAGCAGTGGCCAAAGCTTTGGCTCCCGGAAAGAAAATAAGCGAGTTCCTGAACAGGAAAACAAAGAGAGGCCCTGGCCCCTAAGATAAACTAAAATGGTCCAATTGATTGGTGGGGTGCTGCAAAGCCCAATGTAGAAAGTAAAGTTTTGTGGCCCTTTTTCCCATTCTACATTTGCCTGAATTTTACACCGTCCAAAACCCCAACCTTTTACAAGGAAAAACAGTGGATTGCAAATGAAAAATGTTTTGCTGAATAACGCAGCTGAATTATGCACAGGAATCCAATATTAATTGTCTTGCCCCTGGAAGCGGGTCCGAATAGATTTTTGAATGTTTTTATCTCTATAATACTATGGCAGATCTAGGAGCCTGCAAAGAGGTAAATCATCCAAATTTGGGAGGCAAATTGTTCGAATAAACGCACACATGCCAAATATTCGAAAGAAAAATAGTTCAGGCAGTAGGCCATAGAAGACCATTTGCCCCTTTCTAAAAGCATGTGCATATAAGTTGAAAAATGACAAGGGGGAACGCCTGGAAAGTGGACAAGTTTCCCATTGGGAGGAAGTAATTAAGGCATTAAAAGGAAGTAAAGTATGACGTTGTTTGACTCATTGAGGCATTTCAAGCACTATTATCCCCCAGAATTTGCGAACGCTAATTAAATGTCCTGGAAGGGATTACTCCCCTTCGGAGAAATTTATACCAAAGCTTAAATTGATCAATAGAAGTGAATGGGGCATTAAATAATGAAGCCAATTTCTTATACGCAATATATAAAAAATAAAATGGTGAAAAAAAAAAAAAAAAAATTTTCCGGGTTTCTTATGAAAAATCTATTAATCCTATTCTTGTTTTGTCTTTTTTAGTTTGCGCTGTTAAAGAAGCAAAAAGGAGGCTAAGACCAATGAAGCCGAGACGTGGAAACAACGCAATACACTCAGCGCAATGGCTTAAACTTTTTGAAGGTAAGTGATAAGAAATGCAAACATGTAGTGGCTGATTTCGGGAGACGAATGAATATCGTTCTGAGAATCTATGCCGCACTGGCAAAGAATTTTATCGCAGCACCATGGCTTTAATTGTACGGTTTTTGGTTCGCAACAAAGGATCCGGCAACCCAGGTATAATAAATGCCAATTATGGTAAAAATATAGCCCGGATAGAAGCTTTTGGATGAATGGCTGACCTAAATGATTATTTTGCCACAAGGTTTAGGGCCTTTGCGCCGGACACACCAAATGAAACATAATAGATGGAATTTATCTGGTGAAAGGGAAGACTGTAATTGGCTTAGTAACCAGCAACCACCGCCTTTACTTCAAAAGAAAAGAAGATGTTCCAGCTTACAAACATTATGGAAACTATATAATGGAGAATAAAACCCAATGGAAAGATGGAATTTGGAAAGCTCGTTCTAGGTGAAAAAATTGGGTTAGTCATCATGGGATGCCATAAACATCAAAAGTACTAAGGGCTTTGTTCACCAGGAGTCGGGCAAAACTACTGGAATAACAAATAGTATCTGCTGACCTGGTGAGTATGGCCTCCGCCGATGTCTTAATGAAGTTCCGGTCCCTTCCCAATGGTTGGCGAGCCCAAACTCCATAATATATGGAAAAGTGAGACAGAAAGGCGATACGACGAAAATGATATGTTCTATGGTAGTTACCCCACAGTATGATTGAGTCCGCACAACAAATATAGCGGTAAAAAATGTTTAGTGTCACCCTTTAAATGCCTGTAGCTAGGACCAAATCCTATCAGGTTCCAGGAAGGTAAAAAGGAAAAGTCTTTACCCTCTACAGCTTTTTCTGCTGTAGATTTCACCATTGAAGGAAACTCGACGATTGTTGTAAATGCAGTGTATTGGAACACTTGAGTCTTCCTGTACCTACCAAGAACCGATGTAGAATTTGGTCCCGTGCCTATAATCCCCCACCAACATATGAATTTAGAAAGGGCGAATATTGGATGAAAACAATTAAAAGTTTACCGATTTCAATAATACCAATTACCAACCAAACTATCAAAAGCCAATAGATTTTAATTCTATGCTTTTTTATACCAAATTAACTCAAACCTTCAAAAAAAAATTCTTTTTATATTAGAAAATTCATCTAAATTTAATCCATTGCACCTAGCGCCAGTGGGAAAAGCTTTTCCTCTGTTTACCTTCACTTTTTTTAAATGTTGCTAGGCTGTTGTTCTACTCCCTTTCAGTAATAGCCTTTTTGTTTACGCGGTAGATTAAAAAACTCCGGTTAATTTACTTTGTTGGGTTTTTTTGACCCCCTAAATTGGGCTGTAACGAACTAACGACAGCCAGTCGTATTGGAAGTTAACAACCAATTACGTCTCCAACTCTGAGGCGTCTTGTATTATTCACGGATTTATAGAAATTTAGGTAACTAATACACTTCCTAACAAATTAAAATTAAAAAACTATGACAAAAAAGTTAATTTGTCAGATAGGCATTAATTGGAATTTATGCTTATTGCGTGGTAAATTCACCAAAAAGAGAAAGAAAAAGTTGCTAAAAAAGAAGTAGTAAAAAGCCGAAACCAATTCTCTGGTTAGATTATGGTAAAAAGAGGTGAGAACTAGTTGCCTCAGTGTGGTTTGCAACGATTGTCAGTTCTCCCAAAAATCATGACCGACAAAAGGTCCTGATAGTAGACCTCAATAGAAGATTACAGGTCATCCGGCCCAAGGAGATCCTTACCCCCTTATGACCAAGGAAACGGCCCAAATCCTATGGTGCTTTTTTACATGGCTCCACTGAGCCAATTGGTCCTTGGGCAAACCGTCTTTTCAGCCAATCTCAACGCCAGATGAAACGGTATGCAATTGGACCGAACCAACGTTTTTAAAGGCCAATGAAAAAGAAAGGAAGTTTAAGGCATGGATGGGACAAGGCCCTTATTACCTCCCAATGCCATGGAACAGAATACCGAATTTACCCCGATGAAGATCTAAGCTATTTTTTGCTTAATTTAAAAAACCGTTTTAATCAGTTGATAATGTTGTACCGGCGGCGGTCCCACCAGCACACAGCAATTATTAGGAGCCAAATAGAAATAAATAAGACATTTTATTGGAAAGATAGTCATATTCAAGATTCTCCCCAAAGTCATAAAACCATTGGCTTTGGGAAAAAAATTATGAGTATTATTTATTGTTAACTTCCTTTCCATTATTAAGTATATCAAAGTGTGATATTGGATAGGAAAAAGTTAGCTTAAACTTGTTCCAGTAAGAAATCAAATTATTGGACATTTAACTTGTCCCAAATTTAAGACCAAGTTTCATAAATCATTTTGGTGGATTCCCAAAACAATAATTTGCCACCTCGATCAAAAAACCAATAATTAACTTTATATCGGGGTCGTTTTGGCTTGGCTAGGTGCTCCATGCATTACACCTTCGGCACTCATAAGGCCACTAACTATCAATGTCAAGGCTATAAGAACCAACCAGCCCGAAACGACCAGCGCACCTATTAAGACGGTTACCACCATTCCCGCTCCTATTTCCTCCAACAATGCCCATAAAGACGGCCGCGGTAAAAGCAATAATCTACCATCCAGGTGTAATATAATGGTCCAATCTACAGAATATTTAAACTTATCCAGGCCAGCAAATAATAAAGCATCCAACAAACGTGTACTTGAGGAGTGTACTAACAAACTTTGCATTATGCATTCTAATTAAATCTTGTTTAAATATTATGAACTTTTGATGAAATAATACAGTATGGTTACAAAAAACTGATATATTTATTCCTTCATTGTTTAAGGTACAAAGTAGAAATTGCTCCATCTGCGCCTAAAACCATAGCATAGCTTAATTGCTAACTCGTAAATGATTGGAATTATTCGAATATATTTGTAAGCAAGGTTATCCCTTGGACCCCTGATCTAAAAAAAACCCATCCAATTACAACTCAATAATCCCGGTGGATACTGTGTAAAAATGTTTAAATACAAATGTTTAACGGCCTTACATTTTCCAGTAAGCTTAAGTATCTGCATATCACCTGATCAACCAAGAGATCGCAAATTTGAATTGCCAAACCTCAAAGGCATTTTTAGCGTCCGAAAAACTTCATGAGAGCATCCTTCACAATATTTCTTGCCCTATACAAGCCTGAACTTTTACATTACCTGTTGCTCAAACCTAGCTATCAGAAATTCAGAAATTTCCCGATTCTGACTTCCTATCAGATATAAACAAATCTTATAATTTCTTCTGCAAAAGGCTATTGCTTTTTCTACTATTTGAAACCGATTCCGCATGCATTGTTTTTTCTTTCTGGATTCATAATAGACATATCCGCTAATTTGAAATGAACACCTTTTTCGTTACTTTTCTCCGTTTGATAACCTTCTTGGACTTTCTTTTTCCGCTGTAGGCTCATTTTACTTCCGTATCAAACCAAGTAGAGAACAAGGATTCATTTTTAAATTGTATATTTTTTGAATGCCTTAATGTAAGTATCCCTCATTACATCAATCAATAGTCCGCTGGCCTGTCCCATATAAACTCGTATCTGTTCTATACATACAGCCCTCAATTATATCCCGCCTTAACAGAATTTCAAATAATTCCGTGTCTCCTTTCCAGCACTTCCTGGACCACTAATGCTATCCAGGTATAGTTCCCTGAGAAGACATGTCTATTTTTCTAATGGGATTACAGTTGTTCATTATACGTTGTTTTATATTTGGATGTCCCATGCGCTAAAAAAAGGTTTACACAAAATTTTGTAACCAACAATCCCGCATTATTCCCTCATCAATAATCTTGAATGGCGAATTGCTTTACCATCTTTTATATCAACATTATCATACTATTAACATAGATACGAAAATAAGTGCTTTTTAAAATATATAAATCATTTAAATAAATCAATTTTGAACTATACTGGTAAAAGATTATGGACAAAGGTCTGGCTAAACGCTAATGTATGCATTGTTTTTGAAAAAACCCCAAGGATTCACCCATAACATGGACAAGCCCTATTGAACTCACTCTCGATAACCCTCGATTTAAAGTCAGTTTGGCCACCTTCACCCTAGTTGGCTCACCTGAGGAAAAAAATACTACGGCTTAATTATAAAATCTATCCTGAACATCATGGATTTAACCGAAGCTTGTCAAAAGCTATGCAAGAAGAATTCCATAGGTCATTACGGACGCTTGGATTCATATGTATATAAAAGGGAAGGGCAACCTTTTCGCTGCAGGGTCATGGTATAACTCCGTTTCTACCCATGTTTTGGGATTTAAAAAAATAAAAAATCATTTAGAAAAAATCATCAGTTGATTATGCCAACAGAATGTCCAAGAATATTATTTTAAAAAGACGAACTCAACCTCCTTTTCAAGGATCATTATTACAAATATCTTTAAGTGAGAACGGTATCTCTACTTACGATTACGGCAGAATCGATTATGAATACTTAGCGTCAAAAAATTAAGATGTTTGCTTTATTCCGTCTGTGGCCAGATGCCCCTTTCCCGAAGTGTAAGAAAGATTTGATTCGAGGTGGGGCCGTAAGGTGGGAAACATTTCAACAGGCCTACTAACATGAAAAAAACGGAACTTAATTAAAATCGAAAGATTCAAAACCAAGAGCCCCATAACTACAGCAGGCAAGTAAACTGGAAAATACAGGCCATAGCCTTTATTTTAAAAAAAAAATAATGGAAAACCCGAACTAATCTTAGAAGACCGCCAGTTTGCAGGATACTCCGGAACGAGTAGCCAAAAATGTATGTAAATTGAGGCCTGTTAAGGGAACTGGATAAATCCAATTTGCCTAAAATACCTAATTTTTGGAAACCATTACAAATATGATGAAATGATCTTTAATTAAGGAACTACTCTTTTCTCTTATTGCGAGCTCTTTTGTACCCTCTTGGTAAGTTAGCATTGGCCATTTTCCACAGAAATCGTGTAATTGGTCCTTCCAAATTAATAGGATGCGTTCAATTATTGCCAAGTAACCACAAGTACAGGAAAAACTAACCGTGGAACTGGGCATCGGTTTTAAAAACATTTTTATTTCATATTGAATAGATGACATTTGCAAATAGCCATAGAAGCCAATCAATTTAATGTGGTGCGGTCTAGGGGCGGAGGCGACATCCAAATAGTGTTACTGAAGACAGTTTTTTTTCAGGAAAATTCGTAAAATCAAGGTCCAACGTCAATTTTTAAATTCGATCTCCACCTAAACTCCTGTTTTTTTTGTAACCCTGTTACGCTTCAAACATCAAAAGTTTAAACAATAAATAACGACATAATGAAAGCACTTAATTTTATTTAAATAACAAGCCCTACTCTAATTCCAAAACATGGTTATTTAGTGTGTACCAAGAAACCAAGAAACCATTACCGAACTATAACCGAAATAGTGAATGACAACTATTATATGTATTACCAGGTACGGAACACTTTGAACCCTAACAGTCTATGACCGCTGCCCTTGGTTGCGGATGGAAACAAATTTTTTAGATATGGAACCTCCGGAAGACGAAGCCTTTTTGGAAGCGATATTTGCATATAGCTAAGGCATAAATTAGGAGATTAGCAATGGCGGTTACGGGGTTTGGTGTTAGTTCCGGCTACCTGCTTTAGATGTTATGGATTAAAAGGTTAGATTAGAGTCCTTGCCTGCAGAGGTGTGTCGCCCGCGATTCAGGCAGGTCAAGGTGGACTTAAATGTATCCGCAACCACCATATTGCACTACTACATTGAAACGCTGTTGTGGGAGTTTTAAAGGAACCTTCGATGAAGATTGGTGCCATGAACTGTGGGATAAATTGTGCGCTTTGCCCACTGCTACGGTAGACAACTCTTTTTCCGAATGGAATTGGTAGACGCTGGACGGATACCCCAATAGGTGACTCAATTGTGGGAGGAATTGTTTAATTGACCAACAACAAGAATTCTTGCGGATCCTACTCAATGTAGAATGAGGCTACGGTGGAAGCAGTTACTTCAGGTGGGGACCTGGAAAATTTAATGCCGTCTCTTTGTGGACGGCAAGGCTCTACGGTCCGACGGAAGTATTGCCGCCAATCTACTTACCTGCCGCCTACGGACCTACAAGGTGTAAGACTCTACCTAATACAGGAATGGGGAGACATGGTCATTGGAATGCCTTTGTCGCCAATTTGAAATGCACGTCAAGGCAGTTTTACCGATTCTAAGACTTGATAATGCATCCAATTTCCCCTATAGCTGCGAAAACAATTTTTGGAAAGATATGGTGAATGACCCGATTTGATTACTTCGCAATCTTCCAGCTTACCAAGCCTATCAGCTCTCTTTAACAGCTCATTTCCTCCAGAAAGGAAGCTACGATGCCCATAGCGCTGCACGGGTAAGGGATTGTTCAATAAGGAAAAGGCACAATTGTGCCACTGCCATATTTGCACCCATTAATTCACCGATGCAGGTATATAACCTTCATATTGGCCGAAGAAATTGGTATATGACGACTTGAGGCAAAAAGATCTCCTACCGGAATGTTATAGAACAACTCCCTTTAAGAGGCCTATTTGCAAAATGAAAGGGGGATTCTATCACGACGGTCCGATTTGTTACCCTCATCGATGTTAATTAACCATGATGAACACTCATTTTAACTTGGAATTATCCGCTCAAGATAAAACCGATCTGGAAGGAAATATTTAAAATCAATATAATTTCAGTTATTCTTTTTATTACTTTATTGTCATGTTAAAAAAATACCCAATCATTAGGCCAAAATTCCAATATGTTCCTTGGGTTTTTTTTTATTTAAATACACAGTATAGGCTGCACGAATTCCCGATTCCAACAAAAAGGCAATGAGAAGTACCAATGGCAATTTGAAATGAACTAAAAGTTTGAATGGGCATTGGTTCTGGATCGAGGATATCTAGGAGGTCTAATGATAGGCCTAAAAGGCATTCATAATTGCGAGAAGTGAAAGCGACCGAAGCAATCCAACAAGTGATATAAACAATTACCAGGCCTGTCCTACCTGTTTGGGTAGGCAAGTTCGCATGACGCAACTGCAAACTAGAAAATACCCAGCAGCTACTATGTACGTCTCTGATCTAATCCCCTTGTAAATACTAATTTGGATTGCCAATTTTATAAAAGCTGTCATGATAACAAAAAAGTGCATCTAAAATTTATATCCTGTTTGGATTTGGCCCTTCCTAAACGCCCAAATCTAAACCAACTGCTGGTTATAAATCAATTTCGAAAGGTTTTGGCCCGCAGATATATAAAATATTGGTTAAGGATCAATGGACATACTTTTGCAGAATTTTTCAATAATTATTCCTACCAAAAATGGAATTTCGGGATTTACCTACCTAAGAATATGAAAGATATCAATTCCTTGCCAAAAAACCTTTTTTAAATAAGCAGTGAATAAAATATCCTCTCGGTCCTAATTGGCAAAAAGCAAGGTATTCCCAATTAATATTTCCCCTTCCGCTTTTAATTCCTTAAAATTAGTTAAAAAGGGTGTTTATTTCCAGTCCATGGCAGCTATAAACAATTCCGTGGACCTTATACTGGTTAAGAAACCCTCAAGCTTCGGTAATTTGTAATGTTCTCCTATTGAATCGTAGACAACCATGAGGTGATGACGCCTTTTTCGATACTGAATCTTAACTATTATCTAGATAGGGGTCATTATTTAAATTGGTAATATGTGAAAGGAGCAACGGCTTAGATCAATATGTCCGGTTTGTCAACTACTTTCAATTCAACTGCCTGTTCCTGCTTATAGTTATTAGTACGGGTATTTGATCAAAACTGGATTACACGTTAATTACTTGGAGATGACACAGATATATTGTCTAAATTAATAGCGTCCCTACATCAAATATTATAGTAACTATTAAGTGAATCGATAGAAGCAGCATCTTACTTAATTATAATATTACTATAATTTTGAGAAAAACGAACTCTTATAAAGTTACATTCGTCCAAGACATCCCAGATATCTTGGGCATTCATCTTGAGAAGGTTCTTCTTGCCCATATTCTAGGAAATATGCTCCCCATCAACTTCCTCCTTAAATATCGTCCTTAAGGATTTTTTGGACGTCATTGTTATCCAGCCAAAGGAGTAAAATCAGTTTACCATAATCCATAAAGGCCTTATTCTTTCTTTGGACATATATCCAAATCCCTTATATACTCCCATTTCCAACACAATTGACCGACTTTTCAATTCTGTTCCCTTCCCCTCGGCTTTTATGATGTAAGCGTATTTTTTATCCATCCTCAATCGGCATTAAAGCTTGATCAACTCTTTTGTTATAGATTCCACCTGTTTCCATTCCCTAACAACCCCCCGACATTTTAATATGAAAATGAAAACAGGCACCCGGAACAGCTGCTGTAACCACGTAAACGTGGACAAAGCTCAAAGGTATCGCACAGTTCCTTCAAAAAACTCCACAACACTCCCCTTGGTTGTAAACAACTGGCCAACGGGGATTTTATCTTAACTTAAGAGATCAAGAATAGGTTGGTTATCCAATTCTTATCTACCTGCCCACCAATTCCGTAAGCGATACCCGATTCCGTTTTTTGTGCACGATTAAATTTTAGGGAAGGTGTTTTTGTTATTTCATCCGATTCCAAGAGCAAATGGCACAAGCTCACTTCCAGTGTGGGTAATAAAATCTTATGAACCGTGTCAAAACAAAGTCGCTCTCCTTTGCGACCTTGCTATAGAACCATGGCTTTTAATACCCGTTGTTTAATGTCTTTGGCCTTGCCTACATAAATAATATTTCCTTGCATTTTTAAAAATAATACACCCCAGTAGTATGTGGAAGTGGCTGCTACGATTACTTTTTGGCCATAAAGGAGGTAGAGCTTGACTGTCCTGATTTTGTCCTAAATGAAATTAAAAAACCCGCCTCGTGTCCATTTTCCAAGTTTTTCCAACAACCAAACGGTAGCCTCTGCCTTATCCCATAGCATTTTTGCCATTGGCCATAATTAATGCTCGAAATGGGTTTGCACATAGTACACCCAAACTAATTAAACTTTGTTTGGCCCGGATCACTTTTTCGATAATCTCAAGGTTGAAATTTTCTTTCTTTTAAAAGCACCTCCAAGAGATGCCCAAACTCATTTTTTAATACCGTTGAAATTAAAATTTACATGGTGGGAGACCCAAAAATACAGTCTTTGGTAGCTCTACTACCTCCTTCGCTATTCATAGAATTTCCGCGCAGTATGCAGCTTTGTCCATTGCTAATTCCAAATTACGGCGGACACACTGTATTTAATGGATTACCTCGGGATTTACTTAAAGAGGAAAACTCCTTAACGACACTTTCGCCACGTGAATCAAGAATACGATTTCAATAACCCTATTATCTTCACCGCCGTAATCCTGTGGTTTCTGTTTCTAACAATGGCGTACACTAAGAATATCCTTATTTTAGAAGAGAAATATATAATCAAATATTATATGGCACTGGAAATAGCTTTTGGCAGATTTTAACTTTAGGTCAAGCTTCAATCAAACGCTAAATGACTATGGGCCAAATAAATTTAAAAAAAAATGAAATCTTGATTTGATAAATAATATCTTTACATACATTTATAAAAAAGCCCTTCCTCTTCTTTCAAAATGTCAAAGAATTCGTATGCGCTAAATCTGCCCGGCAGGGCAATATATAATCTGTATTGCATGTAATCTTTTGGCCACAAATTGAAGGGTTCCACTGGGTCTACCACAATCGTTCCCTGTGCTTCCAAAACCAATCGCTTTAAAAGAAATATGGGGGATTGCTATACCGGAAAACATTTGGAAATACGGAACGAGAAATCTAATGCCGGGTTGAACAAATAGGGCCGGTTCCTTTGAAAAGCTATTGATAGATAATATCCCACATAAACCTCCCATACTACTACCCATAACCAAGCAATCTAAAAATCCTTATCCCAATATTTCCTTCTTAAATTTCAATACTATTATCGTCTCAATTCATAGTCAATTGATGGGATTCCACCGGTACCATAGGATTGAAGAAATTTTTCCTTTTTTTCCCCCCCCCCCCCCCCCCCTCACTTAAACTCCATTAAGTTCCATGTAGAATAAAGTATAGTCATTCAATCTTCATAATGTTTAATCACTTCTTATCAAATTACGTATTTCCTTACCAATATTTCTGCTGGTACATGCTTCGCTCAAGGGCAATCACCACATTCATACCTGGGTCTCTATGACCAATTGAAAGGTTTTAGCCAAGCCTATCTTTCATTATCTTTTTGCCGCTCCTCCACCACTCTAATATTTCCTTACCATTTGGTGATTGGGATACCACCTCTGCATACCCTCGGCATTGGATGTACTTGCTCTTCGCCTAAGTATAAAAGTAATTGTTTTGGCCATTAATCCCAATGACCGTATCATTGGGATGGACGCCGTCCGTACCCAAAACAAAATCATCCAATTGAACACACGCTTATCTCCAGGTATTTCCTACCATGGCCAGTGGAAGGTCTTATTACCTGCCATTGTGCTGTATACCGCCTAACTAAATAAGCCAAGCGAGTATATATGCCAAGACATTGGCAAGTGCTCCCCTTACGCTGCATCGTAAATAGGAGGGGTCATATGTAAAAGTCACTCCCGGACTCCACAACTTCCGTGTTTAACCAAAGAATTTCCGTCCCTGTATTTTTTGAAAAACGGTCCCTTCAATCAAAATGGTAAAATATTATTCCATCGTTCATTCCCGTAACAAGGCAAATACCAAAAATCCGTTTTTAAATTTGGGCAAGGATTCGTTTCCAATCGCTCATGTAATCAGGCCTTGTAAATTTACCTCCTGCATGACCTGGGTTCCGAAAGCCCCATACTGTTCACTGGCAAACCCACATTAATAACTTCCAAAATCCCTTTCCGGATATTGCAAGGAAAAATAGGTTTTCAACATAAGACAACATATTGTCCGGAATAGGTGATACTGTTTCCCAAGAACAAGAATACGTTGAACACCCTTGGGTAATTTCATAAGCGCTTGGGCTGTTGCATTGAACTCGGAAATCCAACAAGAAATAAAGGCTATTCACAGTGAAATATTTAATTGTCAATTAAACTTGTCCGTTTAGTATTGTAAAACTACTTCTAATCTATTTCTTAAGGCACCCCTAAAGGTTGTTATTTAGAATGGGCACCTTGTTTTCTATGCTTTAAGGTCTTTAATCCGAAAAATACCATATAGATAAATCAATGCAACAAAATAAATGGCGGTGAACCATAACTTTTTTTAGCAATGTAAAAATATTGGTCAAACTCATTGAATAATTGCGAATACATTCCGGATAGTTATTCAACATTGTAAAATATTCCAAATAATTCTCCATATAATCGGCAAATTCCCAGCTACAATTGGAAGCAGAGTCAGATAGAAAATAATATCAGTTCCAACTTTTGAAGTTTTTGAAGAAAAAATGCCATTAACAGGCAAAATAAGCTAATTGCTAAAAGGCCAGGATAAATCATGTCGCCGGAATTTGCTCTATATAGATAAATAACTGCGGCCAGCTCTCCTAGTTGGCTAATAAAGTTTTAAATGTACTCCGGATTAAAGCCACCGGCATCATATCAATAACTTTAATCTTTTTGAAAAATTCCATAGTTTTCGGAATCGTTATGCCAACATGAACACGTAGTAGATTGGCGAAAATAAAATACAAACAACACCTTCTTACCGAAATATTCCCTTTTTTAATTACTTTCTTTTATGCTTTTTCATTTCTATTTTAGAATGTATTTTCGAATAAATGATCCCATTAGGACTCAAGATAAGTAAACAACTGACTTTGCAATCAAGGATAGTCCTTGGAATTAATGTTCATTCCATTACCAAATACAAAGATATAGAAAATTACGAACAACGAAAAAAAGCCAAATTAAGGAAGTTTTATACATTTATTACGAGAAGCTTCACCTGGATTCATTTTTAAAATATTAAAAAAAAAAGATATTTAACCACCCACTATACAAGATGCAACCCAACTTTAAAAAAAAATCGACCTTTAAATTAAATTCGATACAAATTTCAACCATAATGGAACATTTAAAGTGGTAATAAAAGAACAAATCTCCAAAAGGTGGCAGGCTCTTTTAAATATCAAATACCCTACCAATACCGTACCTACAGCCCCAATTTCGTCCAAACGGCATAAGCCCGGTCCCAATGGCATTCCCGTGTTACCTTAAACCAAATAAGGCCATACTTATACCCAAGCCAAATAAAAACCCAATGTACCAAGTTAGGTCCATCGCTGGCCCCCAGTAGCTTCTTTAGCCTTGCCAAGACAGCTGCAAGCCACTTCAAACAAACCAGCAATGATTAGAAGAAATCCAATTCATTTATATTTAAACTATTTTTCAATGTGTATTTATTGCTAATGTGCCTCGGCATACACCTTCGCCAATCTTTTATTAGTCTATGGTATAACTGGTTCTTGCTTTAAATGTACCCTAGGTAACAAATCAGTCGCCTGGGAAACGTCTTTTTATATGCTTTAAAATAACGTTATAATTGAAAAAAACCATGCCCCTCCCTTCATATAAATTTTTAAGTCGCACTACTTTCCACTTTTTCCATCACCCACTTTTAATAATACTCGGCTGTTTCCACTGGTATCAAATGATCTTGGTACTTGAAAAATAATGGTTGGGGGGCTCCATTTTTGAATGTTGTGTAGTGGGGAAAAACTTTATAAACATCACCCATCCGTCTAAAACCATAAGCCCCCCCCCCCGGGACATTATCTTCAACTGGATTAAAAAGCCCAGGCATTTGGGACACAACTAACAGAAATGTATTATCTGTAACTTCTTATAAGCTCATCAAGGCCGTAGCACTGCAAGGGTGCCCTCCGGCAGAGCCCAGAAGCGATATTTTTGAAGGTATCAACTTAAATTTAATAGCGTTCTCCCTAATAAATCGGATGGCAGATTTTCGCATCTTTGATCGATTCGAACGGGTAGTACCATTTTTGCTTTTCAATTCTGTAATCGGCTAGAAAACAACAATTCCCCGCTTGCAATACTTGCCTGATTAAGTGAATTGCGAGCTGTCCCTCCCTTTCCATCCTCCACAAAAAAGAGACATGCCAGGATTAGGTTTTAGAAAGAAACCATTTAGGGGATAATGCAACCTCCAAAAATAATGGGTAAAGTATCAAACCGTCCTTTAAAGGATCTAATTCTTGGGCAAGACATATTTGCCGTACTGAATACGGCGCTAATTAAAGTAGGACTAATTAATATTAATGCATTGTCCAGTTTTTTTTTTAAGATAGGTAAGTTGGGAATGGGTACTTCACACAAACTTTTATTAGGTTCTTAAGATAGGAAAACCTTAAAAACTTATGCACCGGAATTGATACAGCAGATAAGAACCTTGAAACATTTCCTTAAATTGCCTTGCTTACAAACCATTATCTAGGATAGGGATTTTAAAGAAATCTACCTAATATGTTAATTGGAAAACACAAGAAATACGCTTCCGTTTAAATAATGGCTCTGGAACTAACTTGATTTAATAAACACTATGGACTCCACCAGGTTAAATTCTAATCCGCTGAAAATTGTGAAAACAAGGACTACCTCCGCCCAGTAATATTGGAATAACTGTAATTGTTAGCTCCTCTATAAGGTCTTCCCTTTAATAAAATTCTGAATGGTTACGCCCTCCGTCTATGTACAACCTGTGATTATCCCTTGCTATGATTTTTGTTGCAATACCTCTGTTAGAGCTACCTTTTACCAAGTTCCACTTTGTCTTTATAAACCTCAGAATAGTTTCCCAAGGTCCCTACTCAATTACAAATACATGGTACAGTTGGGTAAGGCCATGTCACCATCAAAAACCACAGACGTTTCAAAGGTTTTACGTCCCAATAGCCGAATTTTAAAGAAGATCATATCACATGTTTATGCTATTTCCTGAACTGCCACTTGTCTACATTTGTCCTGTTCGATAACCTGGTAGTTTATGGAAATGAAAAAAAATCCTTAAACAGCTAATCTCGATATAATAAAAAGGGTTTATTCACAATCAAAAAAAGAAGATCATGTTAGTACTTTTCCATTTCTAACCAAAATTATTTTGGAACATATAATTCCAATGCATCTATCAGCATAAACTTGAAATTTACCGTATAAGGAAAGACTTCCAGAGCAAATATAATCATTATTGATTTTTTAATACATGGATGTCAAATCTTTGCGTGTTTAATATAAACCAAGTGTGCCATACAATAAGAAATCTTTTTTGCTTGTTTATTGTTTTCCAACCTATATTTTTGGACAGAACTCTTATGTTTTTAATAGTTTTCTACCGCCGATGGTTTATCGCACCAAACAAGGTGAAATTGTTTGCAGGATTCCTAAAAGGTTTTCCTATGGTGGGCCACAGAGTGGGCATACAGCGCTTTGATGTAGAAAATTTTTATCCTATGTGGTCCCGATAAAAATACCAAGCTACCTCCAAGCATCGGCGTAGATCAAATTTTAAGAATGCTGGCATGGCTACATATGGCTTCTTACAAGGAAGGCCAGATCGGAAAATTCATACAGTAGATTTTCACTAATAATCCTCCGTTCCTTATACGAAGTTTGGCAACATTCCCTAGATCGAATTCAAGCTCTTATGTAGACAGGCAAGAAATCAAGTTATTCTTATGCGCTTCCAAATATGGTCTTTTATGGTACCGAATGGCAATTCCAATTCTTTGTGGAATCCAATTTCCGATAAATTCCCAGAGGCCTGGGGTGTTGGCTCCCTCTTGAGGACAAGAAACTGGGGAAATTATGGATTGTAGTGACACAGGGCCTTGCTGTTTACCGCAAGTAGCCAGGGCGAGGTGTTCCATAAACTCAATAACCCAGAGGGCATAACCTACTAAACAAAGAGGCCATAAACATTCAGGGGATTTTATTATCGACAGAAATGGTACCTGGTGGGTAACCTATTGGGACCTATAAGTCCTACACTTTAGACATCCCGTGCTAGCTCATCTTCGACCCAAAAAACCTAACAAAATGCTACGGAACCTTGGAAGCAATCGCGCTATAAAAAAATATCGGTACTTAAGCAGATCTTGGAAAGTAGTAACGGACAGATCTGGATAGGGGCGAAAATTCGTTATTGAGTTTATGACAATGAACATACAAGCTTTTCACCAACACCTGAGTGCCTCCAATGGAGTTTGATATTAAGATTGTAATCATGGTAAGACATATATTTGAAGACAGGGAAGGCAATAAATTTGGCTGAGTACCGAGAATGGCCTTATGTTATTAATCCCCACCAAAAGAAGGATATATATAGTTTGGTAGTGATAAATGGCCTGGCTTGGAACTCCCCTGTTAAACGCCATACTGGAACCCAAGGACAAGGAAAACTGGATCGGAACCTGGGTAAGGTATCTATTTTATGATGCGAATTTCAGAAACCTTGATATTCATCATACCAGGGACAAGGGACCAGAGTCATTAGCAACTATATAATGCAATTTGGGATCTTCAACACACAGTGAGACTGGGTATGTTGGTCGCCTGTCAGGGAGGTGGATTGGCATAATTTGATGCCAAAAAAGAAAAAGGCATTGTATGGTGCCATCCCCGTTTTAAGAAAATCTAGCCGTTCGTCAGCTCAAAAGAGATCACAATGGAACCTTTGGTTTGGTACCCAAAGCGGGCGTTTGGTAAAATGGAACAAAAATGTACCCAATTGCCAATGATAATACTTTGAGAAAAAACATATATTTCAACACCAATTATTTACCCGCTTTATATGGACCATCAAGGCAGGTTAATGGGTGCTTACGCGAACAAGCAGGGCGTATACGTCCATTAAATGTTGGACACCGCTGAACGAAATTCCTATAATAATTCATTTCA
>Ga0163217_1029215_pt1 | contig 17131 bp, 24 predicted proteins | sample SynspAceP_FD_185933 | JGI IMG/M metagenome (GOLD analysis project Ga0163217, IMG submission 185933) | Saline lake microbial communities from Ace Lake in Antarctica - Synechococcus sp. Ace-P (PacBio error correction) | ecosystem: Environmental > Aquatic > Non-marine Saline and Alkaline > Saline ...
TCCGGCCTAACTATCTGACAACACCGGATTTACTATGTGAAATGCCAGCCCCGCATCATCGGCGCGCATACACAACGCCTGGCTGCGATGTGCTTGCCCCGGTTCAAAGCGGCCGACGGGCCCATAGGTCCATTTCTCACGGGAACCGACGAGCATGCCAGAAGTCGAGAAATCAGCCCAGGCGCGGCAAGGACCCCAGACCTTCAACCGATGAAGTTACCCCAGAACTTCCGCAAGCTTGCGGAAGACATGAACTACTTACTCAAACGACGACTCATTCGCACCACCGAAGACCGCCAACACTCGCGCAGCGCAGGCGATCTGGCAGGCGATCGACCCAACGGGCATATCTATCTGGATTCCTATTCCCGGCTGGTAACTCGGTGCGCGAAACGAGGCGTTCTAACGGCGAATCCGAACTCACCGAAGGTGAGGGTGGCCGGAAAACCGCGCCCACCGCGCCCGAGGTCGAATGGTGGAAGAACCGAGTATTCTTCGATGTCGAAATGCAGAACCCTGCTCGAATTCTATGCGGCGAACCCCGATTTCATTGGCCCCGACACCCGCCGCAACGAGGTGGTGAGTTTCGTGTCAGGCGGGTTGAAGGACTCTCGATCAGCCGCAACCATTTCAAAAATGGGCATTCCGGTTGCCCAACGATCCCGACCACATCATGTATGTGTGCTTGGAGCGCTGACCAACTACCTGACCGCCGTCGCTATCCCGATGAAAGAAAATCCCGATTATGCAAAGTTCTGGCCGGCCGAACCTGCACATGGTGGGGCAAAAGGATACTCGTGCGGCTCCATGCAGTCCTATTGGCCCGCATCTCCTGATGGCCGCTGGCCTGTCCGTTTGCCCAAACGGGTCTAGCCCAATGGGTGGTTGCTCCAACAAAGGCGAAAATGTCCAAATCTCTGGGCAATTGTGGTTCTGCCCCGAAGATCTGGTCGGCAAGTACGGGCCTTGATCCGTTCCGCTACTACCTGTTGCGCGAATTCCCTTCGGCAATGACGGCTATATCAGCCACGAAAACAAATGTTTTCCGCGATACAAAACAGCGATCTGGCCAATGATATATCGCAAATCTGGCAAGCGATCGCTTGGTCGATGATCGCCCAAGAACTGTGAATGGCCGATCCGACACCCGGCGCTTTTTCCGATGACGACAACGCGTTGCTCGGCGCCCGCGCGCAAGGTCTGGACGAACCGCCCCCGGACCGAAATTCGACCAGCAGCTTTCCACCGGGCCTCGAAGCCATCTGAAATGTGTCCGGCGATGCAAGCCGTTATGTAGATGCCCAAGCCCCCTGGGCACGTGCGCAAGAACAGACCCGGGATCGTAATGGCCACCGTGCTCTATGTGCTGGCCGCAGACGATTTCGCCATCTGGCATCATGATCCCAGCAAATCAAGCCCGAAGCGGCACACGCATGCCTCGACCAAGATGGCGATTGCGCTGACAGCCGCAGTTTGCCCCATCTCGGTCCCGATCATGAAGCTTGTGGCCGGAACCGCACCGCCCCAAAACCGCGAACCGGTCTTCCGCGTTAATGTGGCAGCGAAGTGCCGCCCGAGTAAGCCATGCTGTCGACAGCCTTGTCATCTGGATTTCAAGGACTGTCGGAGGGCGAACTTGATGTGTCCGTTGCACGGCGCCGGGATGCCCGGCGTGGGCACAATGGTCCTCGATTTCGACCCATCTGAGCCAAGTTGACGGGTCCAAGGGCTTCGCCGAACGGTTCGACAAATGTCTGGGCCTCGGTCTGGGGTGCAATCCGCACCAGGCGGTGAAAGAGGGCGTGGACACGCCCGATCGCCCCTGAATCGAACTGGCCCGCCATCCGCGGGTGGTGGGATAGGGAATCCGGCCTCGACTATTCTACGACGCGCACCGCGCGGAGCCGACAGCAAGACCATTCCGCGCCCATATCCGCTGCGCGGAAACCGGCCTGCCGCTGATCGTGCATGCCCGGGACCTGATGACGATGCCGCTGCGAATCATGCGCGAGGAGATGGAGCCAGGGGGCTTTAACCGCCGTCAATGCATTGTTTCTCCAGCGGGCGCGGCTGGCCGAAGCCCGCACTGGATATGGGGAGTGTAATCCAGCTTTCGGGCATCCCTGAAACCTTCCGAACGCCCGAGAACTGCGCGAAATCGCGCGCGATGTGCCCGAGGACCGTATTCTGGTTGAGACCGATGCGCCCCTTTCCTGGCCCCGATCCCAACCGCGGCAAGCCGCAACGAAACTGCTTTTGGTTGCGCACACCGCAGGTGTTCTGGCCCGAAGTGAAGGGCATGGATATCGCTGCGCTTGGAAACCGCCAACGACCGACAACTTCTCCGCCTGTTTTCGCGCGCCAACGGCCCGCGGCAGCAGGCTGACAGCCAAGATCAGCGGGCAGGGGTCGTCGTGCGGATCACGGTTCTGGGTGGCGGCAGTTCGGTGCGGCTCACACCACTGATCGGGCCCGATGGCTGGGCCCGATATGAACCCGACAAATCCCAGAACCGGCGGCGCACCGCCCTCCAATCGTTGTGGAGACCTGACACCCGCATTCGGCGACACGTCACACCGTCTGCGCGACAACTGATTTCCCGCAGAAATCTGGATATCGACGCGATCCTGTTCACCCATGCCCATGCCGATCACGTCAACGGGATCGATGATCATCCGGCCACTGACTACCGCCACGGCGGCGCGCTCGATGCCTATGGCAGCGCGCAGACGCCTGGATATCCTGCAGGAACGGTTTGCGTATGTGTTCGAGCCGTACAGCGTACCGCGCCACGCAATCTGGCGGCCCTGCCTGACACCCACAAGAAAATCAAGGGCGTTTCCAGGGTCGGAAGCCTTGATATTCCGGTTCATTTCAGCAGGAACACGGTCGTATGCCGTCAACTGGTTTCCCGGTTCGGGCCCGTTTGGCGTAACTCCACGGACGCCAACAATCGCTTCCCGATGATGCTTCAGCCTGCTCCGAAGGTATACGACAGCCTGATTGTCCGACTCTCTGGCGAATACAACACCGCACCCGACCCACAGCCCATCTGGAGCAGACACGAATGGATCGCGCCGGTCAAACCTCGTCGCGCCATCCTGACCCATCCTCAGTCACCGGGTGATAATGAAGAACTGCGCGCCAGGCTTCCTGCGGGCGTCGAACCGGGATTTGACAGCATGTGACGATTATTCCAGCGTAGGGACTTATGCGCACTTCCGTTCACGAACACCTACGGTCTCCTAGACTAGGAAAAAAATCACTCAAAAAACCCCGTCATGGCGCGAACTTGATCCCGCGCATCCTTCTGCTTGAGAAAGAGATTGCCGGGTCAAAGCCGCGGTAATGGACGAGAAAAAAGGACTAGTCAGACCATGACGACGGAAAAGAATCATCTATTCCGGTGAACCCGAATGTGTCCTGGTGCTGGGGTTTTCGCACGGTTTTGCACCAGATGAGCGCGATTACGGCAAGAAGCAACCGTTACGACTGATCGCGGCGGTTTGCAATGCCTTTGATACCGATCCGAAATGACATTTGAGCAAGTAACAAGGCACCATCACACAATCACTGGGAACAGGTCGCCGAGCCACCGGGGCAGCCGTTCAACTACATGCGTTTTTTGATCGCGAAGAGCTTGTGCTCGATACCTCGAACCGGCCTGCCGCGCCACGTTGTTCGTGCGGAAACAATGAAACCCGAGGCGCTGCTGTCCTTCTGTAAACGCATTCACAAGGGCTATACTCGAGGACACCAACACAGAAACTCGAACCTTCCTTGATTATGCCAGAGAAGGAAAGGCAATCGAGACACCAAGGCATTTGCTGAAGCGTTCGAATCCCGAAGCCGCCAAAGCAGGAGACCATGGAGGATTCAGCCTGTGCAGCAAGCAGTGTGACGGGATTTCCCTACTGTGGTGCTGCGCGAAGATGAAACCATGGCCGCGCACTGACGTTTGGCTATCAGCCATTCGAGGCGATCAGCGGTGCTCGAAGCCTGGATATCAGGGACCTGAGCGTCAAGAAAACAGGTCCGAGCAGCGGCAGCAGGCGCGACAATCAGGTGTTCACTATACATCAAGAGCAGGAAACGAAGCTATGGAAGTCAAATATGATATATAATTTAACATAATAATATATTAAAATGCGACTTAATCGTTTTGGGCGCCGTGTACCTGAAAACTACTCGACATGAGATAATGACCCCGTCCTCCGCTTTACACTCGCCGGCAAGAAATGTCGTGACGACTTCATCGTCGCGAGCGGATTTGGTCATTGTTCTCCGTACCTCAACAGAACAGATTGATTTTCCCGGCCCTCGTGAATTGCATCCACAGCAATTCATCCATCCTTCAAGAACAGTGTCCATATCCACACCTGAACGGCGAAACACTGTTCGCGCTTCACAATCATCCCGCCGAGGTCAATGAAGGCAACTAATCCTCGTATTCCACCGGATATGGTGACGCCGCACTCTTTCAGCAGCCAAAAGGCCTCGTCCCCTCGCCCAAGCCGGCTTTGGCGTGCTTCTGGTTAATATCGCGGTTACCTGCCGGATAAGCACGCGGCAAACCATCTGAGAATAGTGTCTGCTGATGCTGACGGATTGGCGGCGTTCGACTCAATTCGCAGCGGCAAATGGTGGCGCCATTGGGGTCCTTGCCAGCTCCGCTGGCACGAAGGCCCATCCCGTTGGCCGCAGAACGGATGTGGTCGCCATGGTTCTGGAATTCACCCTTTCGATTCAATTCAGGCCATTGGGCCCAGAAAATGCCTTCCCCTGGATCCCCGATAAAGCCTGCCTCCTGATAGCACAAAATTCCGGTCGATGAACGTGGATCGGCAGGGTCCAAACACCCCCGCTTCCTCCTCATTCAAATGGCAGTGCGACAGTGTGAGATACCGAATCGAGCACGGCAGCGTTGTTTTGATCTGCCCAAGGGCTCCCGATCATGCGAAGTACCGGGTGCCGGCCACAACAATCTGTCCTGTTCGAACAACGTGCTGCATCCGGTTTTTTCCAGGAAAACTCTCGTATCGAACAGTCCTAACGGGCCGCAGTCTTCTTCGTTTCTTCGTCGGAATTCGTCAGCGATAAGAGCATGAAACCGCGCGAGCGGTCGCTTCATCAGGTAGAGGATAGGCCGCATGCAGCACGACGCCCCAGATGGACGAGACCTGAAAGTGCTTCGTGAATGTCTCAAAGACATGGCCACCCGCAACCCAGCGTCACCAGGCCCGTTACGGTCGCAAGGATGACCGTCACGTGCGACGCCAAATCAGCGACTTGCTGATCCGCCGGATGGGAACAGCGCGTTGCTCCAGTCGATGTCCCTCGAAATTGCGGATAGAAACTTGTTAAGGCCGAAGGCTGGCGCGGGTTCCAAAACAGCCCAGCCCAACCGCAACGACGATGATCCCCCGACCGCATAACCCAGCCAGTCCTGAATTGCGCCGAAATCGCCCGAAAAAATACGCCAGCAGCGTCAGATCGCGCGCGCGCATGGTACCAGCGGATTTAATGCATTCAGGCTCATAATCAATATCTTCCTATTCTCTGACGGCAGGCAGGCTGACGTCGGCAAGCCTTGCCTGTCATCTTTTGGCTCCATGAACGCACGAATATATCGGCCCCCGGCTGAACTTCGCGAAGCAGAATAGAGAATCCAACTGTTCCGAACCCAATCCTCTCCTCGACGGAGAGTTCGTCGGGACCAGTGAGTTCCGTCCCAGATGAGCACTCGCCGTTAAGACGCCACCCTAAAACATTCGATGGTCAGGCAGCCCTCCTGGCCGATCTTGCTCCAATTTCTGCAGGGATGGAATTTCGCGCACATCATTGCGTTGAGGCCAATCCTCAGACGCTGACACCTAACACCCAGCCCCACGCCTGCCGTGACCCGCCATTGCGAACACCCCCACAATCACCCAAAACTCTTACGGTGGCGTGCAAAATGGGCGCGGCAACACCGGCCTTTTGCTCCCAAAGCTCCAAGGAACCCGCCCAAAAGAGAAGACAGTGACAACAAGGACAACGGGAATAACCGAATCCGGCGGGTGCCACAAACGCGGCCAAAAGAGGAATTGACGCGGCAAATGCTCTGAACGTCAACGCCCGAAGTAAAAGCCGCCGGCAAGCGGTTGGCGGCGTATCCTCCGACAGTCCGAGCTCGTTCTCGAACAATGGCAACCAGTGCGTCCTTTTCTCCTAAGCTCCTTGCACCCACAAGACTTTGTTTCTGCGCTCAGCCCTTTTTCCCTGATAGAGGGCACCAGTTTCCAGCGATTTCCGCATCTGGAATCTCCTGTAATGCTTTTCGGCTTCCCGCGCAATGTCGGCCGTTTCCCGTGGTCCGTTGCGCAGAGACGGACACATATTCGCCTGCAGCATCGCTTGCCCAGCGAAGGAGGCCGGCAATACCTGCGATGGATGACCGTGTCCCGGTTGGGATCGGCGCAGCCACGCCACGATCAAGGATGGAAACGGAACGACGCCAAATCATTCGCCCCAAGCACTGCGGCGCGCAGCAGCCGCTGCGGGTTTACGTAGTGCGGGTCATCCGGATGAGCCGAGGTTTGGGGAACATATGTCTCCCTTTCCAAGATATGAACTGAATTCTGCGTTCATGCCTGTGATTGAACAGGTTTTGACAGGTTTCTTAGGCGCAGCAAACGAATAGTAAACTGACTGCTCCCTAGAACGTCCTTCAAACGTCCCTCTGCTCCGCCAAGCCATCCAGCACCATCCCCCAGAAACAGGGTTTCGCCGGTGATATAGGACGGCCCAGTCCCGACGCCAGGAAAGCGATGGAATTGGCCCGATTTCCTCGGGCGTGGCGAGCCCGGCCCGAGCCGGGGTTTCGGTGTGTTCAATGCGTTCGGTTGTCGATCTTCCCGTCCTCGATCAGTCCGCATCATCGGGTTGCGCCATATCCCGGAACCTACAACCGCGTTCACGACGCAACGCCGGTGCCGACCCCATCGCAGGCCCAGTTCGCGGGTCAATCGCCACAATTGCCGCCTTGGACCGGGGCCATAGGGCCGGTGCGGCGCGGCCCATCCGCCGGGGCCGTTGACCGAGCAATATTCACGATGGCAACCCCGCCTTGTGGCACATGATCCGGGGCTGCCGCACGGCAAACCTGGAAGGTTGCCCTTCAGGTTCACTCCATGATCCCGCTTTGCGACGGTTCCATCTCCCGCGTCGAAGAGCGTATTTCACTTCATCGACCAAGTCCGGCCGAGTTCACACACGATCAAAGGCCACTGAGGCAATCTGCTTGCGCTTTGACCGTTTGGCTTCGGCCTGGGCTTCGTCGGACACATCGCAGTCAAAGATCGGACAGCCGCCCAGGTGCTTCGGAACTGGGCGGCCAAACCTTCGGTATTTTACGTCGGACAACGCGACCGAAGCACCCAATTCCCTCAGAATTCCCGCCGTTGTTCGCGCCAATGCCGCCGCCCCGCCGGTTGACGAAGTGCCTTCTGCCGTCGAGGGAAAATGGGTTTTGGTCCGCCATGATGTGTCCCTGTCCGCTGAACCTGAAACTTGTCCCCGCGATTGGAGCACTCGAAAATGGAGCGATGCAAGACACACTCCCGCAACGTCATGCCCGACCTGATCCGGGCATTCCCGGCGAAGACCCGAGGAAGAGATAGCACCGGATCAAAGTCGGCTATGACAAAAAATTGTCATATCAACCGCTACCTGGAGCATTCGTAATGGAGCGAGGCAAAGATCAAAGGCGATGGACACCTGCATCGTCATGGGCCCGCGCGGGCGGGGCATCAAAAATTGCCCGATGCACATCAGGGCAATACCGATTGCGTTTATGGTTCCCGCCTTCGCGGCATACGACGATTATGGGTGAATCAAACTACCGAAGCGGATATCTCGCGGACCAGACCCGTTCGAGATCCGGCAACAGGGCCCCAGGCGGCGTCCACACGCTTTCGACCTCTGCCCGAAGGGCTTCGGCATGGCGGTTTCCATCTCGGCCATGGGATTTGCAGAGCTAGTTGCCCTTTTCGTGGCCCGGATCGCCGACCGAACGGCGGGTCGCGGCTCGGAAAACGCTCCTGTCGAGGTAATCAGTAATCACCAGATGACGCCACATTGAGGTGACGTCGAAGCCGACATATAAGTAAAACCGCGATCACCAGTTCGCGGATCGAAAACTTCGAGTTCTGGACGTCATCAGCAACAAGGCCTGTACCGCGTTGATGTCATCGAACCCATCTGGCTGAGCTTCATAGCGGATCAACACTCCAGATAACGTCGATGCAGCCGCTCGATCAGGCGGGTCCACGTCGTATAAGAGGCCGCACCGTACTCCGGTTCCATTCAGGCATGACTGCATCATGCGCGAGGTCTCTTAACGAGCGGGTTATCAGTAATGTGGGCATTCGTAACTATTCCTGTTTCAGGGCCAGAATGGCGTTCGCCGGGCCGGTAATCGCCTGATAGTAGAGGCCGGTGAGCGGAAATCAGGCCAGGCAGAGACAGCAAGGGCTCGAAATCGAAGTAGACTTCGGTGAACAACCAAGCCCCCTCGCCCTTCATCCACGTTGCAAAATTCAAAGGCAAAATTCGCTCCAGCATCTCCAGGCAGTCCCCGACTGACTGGACTGGGTAACACTGCCCGCGCCGATCTGTTTGCCGACACCTCGGGCCGGTTGGGATCACGGTGACTGAGGTCACGTGATGTTGCCATCGGCAAACAAGGTCAAAAAAGGTGCCCCGAAGTTGTTGAGCGGCAGCGAAAGATAATCGCCGAAATTCCGCTTCATCGAGGGCTTCGGCGCGCGCCCAACGATCCCCACAGAAAACTCGTCACGCCGGCTCATCTTCCCTGGTTGACCAGGCAAAAACCGCGCGAATTCGATACACCCATCACCGCCCGATCAGTTGAACGCCGCGCAAATACCGCAAAAAGCGAATTGAGCATCGCACACCGCCCGCCCCGGCAGTCGAGAAACTGAGTAAATAAACCCGCTCCACAGCGGTGCGTCCGTTCCCCGCGAAAGGCGGAAACCCGTAAACCTCCCTGCACTCGAAGCCGCTTTTGGCGACGGTGTTGATGGATTACCCGCCTCGCAGGTATGACGAACAGTATTTCAGATTTAAGCTCATTTGTCTTCATCCGCCTATTCACCCGATCCCGCTTCCACGTCAATAGGGCCTCATTGCGCACAGCGATGCTGGCAAACGAGCTGAATGGCGTGTCAATTCGCCGCGATCAGATGATTGAGAAACTCCCGGTCATGGAGCGGCGCGTCATAGGTGATCCGGTAAAGCACCCACCTCCCGCCGATTGCCGGCAACTCGCCAGCTCCTGACCGGGTTCCCACTGTCCGTTGGAAATTGAATGTCCGTAATAGGAACCACCCGGGGTCATAGACCCCTTGAAGGGAGCGGAATCCACAAAAGGGGCCTCGGGTGGCGCCATGACATCGAAACTGCCATCAGTCAGGACGTGATCACGGCAGCTCCACATCGACAAGTCGATGGTTCGTTCGAAGATGATGTTTTTCAATGATTTTCGAAGCCGCTCGGCCTCGTTCTGACGCGGTCACGCCGCCAAACCGTGCGCATCGCGCACCGCCCCCCATCAGGGCCTTCGGTGGAACCAGGATCAAATGGCCGAACTCCATGCGCCCAGAAATGGTCCCAGGATGAAAGAGCGGCCCAGTCAGGGCAAACTCGCCCGCGGCCGCGCCATCCTGAATCTCGACGGAATTGTCGAAAGTTTTTAGGAATTACAGATGGTTGTTGTTTACGTCTGATAACTTCACTTGAAATTTATCATGCGACCATCCTTTCACACCGAGACAATCGGATGCCCCGTCGCACCGAACCTGAAAAACCGCCGCGCCCAGCCTGCTTATTCGTGCGGCGAACCTGCTGCTTTCGCCTGCGCGCCCACAGCACCATACCGATGCCTGTCCTCGGGACGGCGGCGCCCGACACCATGCTGCGCATCGGCGATGCCCGCGAGGGGAAGCCGGCGAATATAGTGCTGCAATCCCGAATGCTAACCGCCGCGCCCATGCTCCTCGGTGCTCATCGCCGCTTGAGGGCAGTCCGCGCTGCGGGTCGCTGAAACCCTTCAATTCGGTGGGTGCCTATCGCGAAGCAGGAAATGGCCTGGGACCGTAACCTGCGGCTGACGGGGACAACTTTCGAAGTGCCGCGCGGGTCGGTTATGGCGAAACCCTCGTTTGCGTTGGCCGCAGCCCATTCTTGCCTTGAGGCATATTCCAGCTGGCAGCCGAAATCAAACAACCAGCGCCAAGATGTTCATCGGGATCGTGTTTGCCACGAACATGCTGGCCAATCCGCAATTGCCCAGCCGCTTTATTCGCGATGGCTGGATAATCACCCGCACAGTGAGGCTGCTCAACAATCCTCGGCCTGTCTCCTCGCGCTCTCCGGGGAATACCGAAGAGGCGATTGCAGCGCTGAAGAAGCCGGAAGTCCTGTGGACGCCGATATGCGCCACCGTGCCAAACCTTGCGCTGGCCTAATACGGTAATCGGGGCAACACAGCCGCGTGCAGCAGAGCTTTCTGGCCCGCGACATGGACGATGTGTCGATGAAGCGCCACCATTGCATTCTACGAAGAACGGTCACCGCCCTGCCCGATCACGCCGCAAGGTTGCGGCCATCGGTGCCTGTATTCCCCAGCACGCGCAGCACGGCGCCATCAAGTGCCCAGAAACGCCGGGCCCATCGCTACCGGACATCACAGAATACCCGGGAGCGCGTCGATGGTGCTCAGCGCGCCCCCGGGCCGATCAGGACAAACCGAAACAGTCGGCAGGCAATGAAATGAAGATGATTCATCGGCTACACGGTCCAGTTAACAGCCGGCAGGCGTGCCGCCTCTCCTCTGCCTTACATCAGCCGGGTCTGACGCATTTCCGCCAGACAGCACACGCAAGGCCCTGAGACAGTGGCGTGGCACGTAACGCTCTTTTCTGGGTCCAGCGTGTTGACCAGCCCGCCATCCCGGATGCCGAAGCCCGCTTTGGCGAGGTCTGCAGCGCCTGACCCCTGGTTCCGGCAGAAACCCCCGAGCTCGATCGATGTCAGACCGATCTCATCAGCGAATTCCCGGCCATGACTTGACGCAAGCTCGCGCCCAACCCGCTCAAGCCGCGGCATCAAGGCTCAACCCTGCCTCGGCGCAGATCACCAATCAAGTCGCAGGCATCGGGATGGCTTGTGATTTTTCTGGCCGCGCCGCGCATCGGTGTTGGATGTGAAATAATGTCGGGCAGATAGGCCCCGCAACGACCACACCGCCAACAAGGCGCAAATTGCCAGCCGGGTCATATCGGGTAATTCAAACACCGGCAATGGAGATACAAGAAACGTCAGCGCCAAGAGGCCGAAGGCCATCGGCAGGCGAACTTCAGGAACAGGTAGAGCACCATGGCCGTCCTTGCCCGCACCGCCTGAGCAGCTTTTCCCGATCTTGGCGTGGCCTGTACTGCTTTGCAGCAGGCGCAGGCGTTCGAGCCACGCCCGTCGCGATGTTCCAGGCCCCGGATCCGCAATCGGATGGGACCCGCGGTGCAAGCCCGGGCGCGATGCAGGGCGACGCGCCGGTCGGTAGAGCGATTTTCATCCGTGCCTTGATCGGCGGCCGGCGCGGATCAGGCCGGCCCAGAACAGCAAGGACCGCGCACAAGCCAAATCGGCCCAGCCAGTACAAAAGGCCTCTTCGATGGGTATGGGGAGCAATTCCTGCGGGCGTCATATCTTCGAACCTCACCATCTTCGGCCCATGATGAGAATGCCGACGGTCCTGGCTGAGCAGCCCGACCCGATCAGCGTGTGCACGCGAATCGGTGAACAAGGTCCATCAACATAACCGTGTCAACGAAGAAGATATCCCGGGAAACCAAATTGGGGGAGAAAGGCAGCTTCCCGAGGAATCCAGGCACTCGCCTTGGGTTCGTACGCCCATCCCAGCCTTGATCCCTTAATCTTCATCCTGGTCGTCGCTCGCCGGCGCAGCAACGCTCCCTTCCGCGACCCAGGTTTTTCACCCAAGCTGCTTTCAAGCCAGATTCGTGTTCCGCCCAGTTTCCCGCTGCCCACCGCGAAGGGAGCACGACAGAAAGACTGCTGAACTCCGTCGTAATTCAATCCACGCGCCCGCACACCGCGCACAATCCGCAGGAGCGCCGCGTCTTCAAGGGCTCCTTGTCACGATACGCACTACGGAATTACTCTGATCCGTGCCCTGAAACTCCTACCACGGGCGCCGCACGCGCAGCCTTGTCTTGGTGCACATCTCCTTCCCAGGGCGGACGCCGGGTCATGACTCGATCGCTCCGATCCACGGCAGACCCGAGCGCACGCACCACGCGCACGATCCACCGTGAGACTCCCACTTCACGGGAACACCTGCTCCGGCCCCTGACTTTCTTCTCTGTCGTCGTCCGCGCGCCACGTACCACCACGGACCACAAGGCAACACTAGCGCGCCACACCACCGGCGACTCGCCCCGCTGGCGGTCCCGCCCCAGTGACTCTGCGGCGGGCAACACCGCACCACTCGACCACACCCGCACACTCTGCACGCTAGACAGGGACACGCACGCACGCCACCCCACGCCCAGCCCGATATATACTTGCCCCTGGCACCCGACTGACCGCACAATCGCCGGTCCGCGCAAGCCACACGCCGGCCGCCCAGCATTTCCCGCGCGCACGGCAGATCGCGCCTGATGATCACGTCCGATCGAGGCCGCTATTAGCGTAGCTTGCTCCGCTGGGAAATCCGCTTAGCCGAAGGCGGCAATCCCGCCCCGCTCTCCCGGGCACACCTTGCGGGCTCTGCCCAGCGTGTGCATACCCCTCACGCCAGTCCGCACGCGCGTCTGTGTGTGCCGGTGTGCTCCCCCCCCACCCTTCCGCACATGTTTTCTCACTCAACCCCCAACAAGACTCCAGACAGGCCCGCCACGGAACATCGCCGATAGGCATTCGCACTGTCGCGGAATCACCCTCGCGCCCTGGCAAATCATCTCAGCAGGACCGACCCCAGCGACGCCGACCACTCAAATTCTGCAAACAGGCTTCTGCCATCCACTAGCACACATCCTTGCCATGCACTCCTCCCGCAACGCGCGGCGGCCGCCAAGGTCCCGAAATACTGCCTTCTTCGGCTCATGAACACTGCCGCCAGCGCCCAGCCTCCACATATGGACCATCACTTCGTAGGTGCCTCCCCACGCAAGCCTGCCCGCGCAACGCGCGGTCCAATCCCTCCGCATTCCGCTATTTGTCGAGAGGCACACAACAATTCTCCACGGGATGGGTCACGATGTCCGCGCCCTTCCCACCTTCGCGCGCACCCAACTTCATGCACCATAGCTTGGTCGATCACCCGCCGCCGAGCTCCGTTCCGCGCATCCGCCGACTGAACCGTCGAACCCAACATCATCCGTCGAGGGCTCAGCGGCGATCCGGGTGCGGACCGGCCTTGGCCCGGCAGCTTCCAATCGCCGGCCATGCCCGCACATGTTATTCGAGGCCGGTGACTGGCTATCGCGGCCGAGTTTACGCATGAACGGGTACCACGATGGAGCTTCACCTGGCCGAGTGTTGCATGGCCTGCTAGCAAATGTCGACGCGCTTCCCGACCCGCGGAACCCTCCACCCATCAGAATGATGCCGAACGGGCGCCATCCCGCGAGCCCGCGTCTCTCACGACTCAAGACATCGCGCCACACTGGAATTCGCGCCGATTCGTCTTCATCCAGATATTGCCGGAGGGCAGGCGTTCCAGCACGCAATCGCCCACCCCACCACTACGCGCCTCCGCACTGCACACCGCCCAACTCGCAGTTTTCGACTGCGTCCTGCGATGGTGACGGCTCCGGCTTCACCGCTTCGATCGATCAATCTGCGCACACAATGACGCACTACTCTCGAGCGAGCGCGTCGTCCTCTAGCACGAGCCCCCTCAGCCCTCACCAACACCCGCCGCCGGCCACCACAGGAAGACTTCGCAGTGAATACTCAACACTCGCCGCCCCGCGGAATCGCGCCCGATGCGACCAGCAACCCCATTGCGCCATGCCGGACGGTCACAGACAGGCCTTCCGTGTATCTGGCGCCCTCCACCATCACATCCCAGGCGTGATCTTCTCTTGGAAAATTTTCCGGATCGAAATCGACGACCGTCGATGGCAAGCGGGTTGGAATGAAGATGTTGACGCGGCTGCCATCCGCAAGCCGGCGTCCACCAGCGGACTGGTTTCATCAAACCTGGCGCCGCCCGATCTGGGACCACGAATGCCGGTGGCGGCATGTTCATAGACATGCTTGTTGTCGCGGAAACGCGGTGTCCGGTCAGCTCGCAGCTTGCGCGACGCTCGACATAGATCTGGTTAGAACCGTTGACCCATGAAACTGTTCGGTCCCACTTCCCTCATGGCGAGCAGCGGCTGCCAGCGGCGAGCCCCACATTTCATCAGCAAGACCTTGACGAGGTCACGTTGTTCGAACTGGTTGAGCTGGAGTTTCTCCTCATGGAGAATCTACCGATGACGATGTCGACATTTGGGCCTGCGCTCAAGCTTCGTCGCGCGGCAGCGTGACAGCCGTGCTGACGTCGATCCGTTCCAATCCAGTTCGGGCTGCACCTTCGGCGCGCTTTCCTCGACTACTTGGGTAACGCTGAAACGCTTTTCGTACGAAGACTGTCGTATGGTGTATTCGCGGGTCGAGCGGCTCTGCGGTGTTTGTTCGGGCACCACCTACCACATCTCACAGCGCGGGCCACCACATAAACCCGGTCACCACCTGCGTGACCAAATCGCGTTGCTCGATGGATGAGCGCAACGGTAGGCGCGTCCATGGAGCTTGGCACCGTGCAAGCCCGCCATGGCTTGCAACCTCTTCCGCGTGAGCGGATGAGATTGTCCCTCGCCTCCGGGCCATCTGAACAGATGGGTAACCAACCGCCGCAATCAATTGGCTTTGCGATCCAGAGCGCAACCGCCCCGATTGCAACATCACCGGAACGGGGTGAAGCGTCCATCGAAATTCCCACCACAGAGTCGCCGCAACCGGGCTGGCGGCGACGGCCGACATGTCCCGGTCCGTTTACGAACGGCGTTCCCTCGGATCGCCGCCGGAAACTCAGCCGCCCGACTCCCCCGCCCCGATTGCGGAAGGAACGAAGAAAGCCCGCGTTTCTTTCGATTGCGGCGCAATATCGCTGACCCCTTGCGCAGCGGCGCTGGTCAACTTGCCCCGCATGGGCCACTTGCCGCAAATCGGTTTGGTGCCGGAGTCTCGCATTCGCCGCCTTGGGATGCGGTCGCAACGGGGCAATGACCGGTTTGGGTAATGCCTTGGCAAACGGGCCAGCGGGATGCCCTTTCGTGGACCGATTGCGGTTCAGGACAACGCCGAGATCAGCATTCTGGCTGACGGCCGTCGCAGAAATCGCGATCCGCATCGTATCCCGCATACACCGGCCAGCGAGAGGTCCGAGACGATCAGGATAATGGGGCGGCCCTGGGCAATAATTCCCCGTGTTCACAATGGCAAAGCGTGGCGCGGCAGGGTCGATCCAGACCCATACCGAAAGGTCCGTGCGCAACTCGTCGATCACCGGTCCACACCCGCTGAAGTTGAAGCCTGGCAAAATCGCGCGCGATTGCTTCCTCGCGCCAGGATCGAACAAATTCGGGGGTCTTGGGAGAGCCAGGGGCCGAGGCCATGAAACACCGGTCCCACACGATCAGTGATTACGCAGGGTCTCCGATCATGCCCGCCGGCAAGGGCACGACCAATCGGCCGACAGTGCGGTCGCAGCCGAACTGTTTTGCAGAGTCGAGATCGACCAACGCAACCTTCTGGTCGAATTCCTCAAGCCAGCAATCCATGCCCCGTTGGTGGCAATCGTCGTCTGCCCCGACACCGCCGCGCGGCAAAACCGATCGTGATCACCAGCTTGCCGAGCGGTACAATCGGAGATTTCGAGACCTGTTGCTCGCGGAATAGGCCGCCGGCCAGAAGTGCGGTTTTCCAGTTCCTCCTCTGCACTTACCGCTTGACCAGATAATCTGCCAGCCCCCGCCGCCACGAACCGCTTGTAGAGAACCAAGGTCATTGAACGGTTCCCAGCGCCCACCACCTGTGTGCTCGGCCTCGGCAGAGCTGGCCAGGGTGAAGCAAATTCTCCCAGCGTTCCTGACCTGTTCCCAAGATCCACAACCAGAAGAATCGGGGGCGTGGTGCTGGAGATAATTCCCGGCGGCGCAACCCGCCCTCGATCACCGTGGCGCCCGGCCCAGTGGAAACTCGCGACCCTTTTGATCAGCGATGCCGTGACTGCGTCCGCCCGAAGGCGGCCATGTCCACGCCCGAATCCGGCGGGTATCAAGAAGCTGCGACTTGTCATCACTCGTCATTCGTCCTCATGGGGCCGGGATTGACGTATCTCGCCCGCGCGATACCGCTGGATTCCGAGGGAGAGCGCCTGCCGTCACCCGGTGCCAGGCTGCGCCCGCGCACGAGATCGGCAGGGTCCTGCAATCATCAGGCTGAGATTTGGTCGCCGTTCGGCACAGCCCGAAAATTGCTGTCGGCAACATTCCCCGGATTTGGAGCGACGGACGGACGTGACCAGTCCCGGACAATTGGGAGGCAATGCCAACATAACGGCCCGACCACAAGGCGGACGCCCTGCCGGGGTGCCTGACCGCCACGGTAATAGCGTTCGCGATCACACCGGGTTGTGCTTCGCAGTTCGCTGCTCGATGGCATTAGGCCGGGCTTCGGCCAGCGGGTCCAGGCCGTTTCCAGAAACCGGCATCGATGAGAAAAAGCGGTCGCTGTTCGCGCAAACGAGAGCCCCGCAAGAAGCTGTCCAGGCGAAACCCGCTCAGAGGACCGACAACACGCTGGTGCCGTCCCTCGACCAGCACTGGGATTGTCGAGAGAAAACCCCCGGACCTGGAATATCCTTTGACCGACTGGGGCCTTGGAATAATCCGCCTCCCCCTGCGCCAGCCGTCATGAATGATGGCCGCCACGGCCAGCAAGGGGATGCAAACCAGCGCGACCTGCGCCGGTGAAAATCGTCGGGTTCGGATCG
>Ga0163217_1009755_pt1 | contig 17130 bp, 25 predicted proteins | sample SynspAceP_FD_185933 | JGI IMG/M metagenome (GOLD analysis project Ga0163217, IMG submission 185933) | Saline lake microbial communities from Ace Lake in Antarctica - Synechococcus sp. Ace-P (PacBio error correction) | ecosystem: Environmental > Aquatic > Non-marine Saline and Alkaline > Saline ...
GCCACTAACACTCGAGGGTTGCCGGAACAAATACCAAGGAGGAAGAAAAGATTTCGCCCCGAGCCAAAGACGATTTTCCTCTCTCGTTTTTCCATCAGCCCAGGGGCCAATGGGCGTTTTCACCAAGGGGTTTTGCCGCTGTAAGCCTGGGGATACGAAAGCCCACTTTCCTTCCTCGCACGGTTGTTGGGGTAACGCCGAACGCCAATTGCCGTAAGTTTGGGCCGATGGCGGCCCACCCGCCAAGCCTCGATTAGGCCAACGTTGGCCGCGGGGTCGTCGATGTGGGGGCTAAAACGGAGGGCAAATTTGACAGGGGCATTCGGTTCGGTGCGCCATGGTGAAGAGTCGTCGGCAGGAAATCCTCCGCCTCACGCCGGTGGCCGCCCCTGGAAACGGCTCACGCTGGGAGGGGTGGTTATGGTGCTTCTGATCTTGAGGCAAGCCGCTGCCCTTCGCCCAGATCTACAACAGCCGGCTGTCTGCTGGCCCATACCACGCACCGGGTGCGCGGTGGTGGAAAAACCGCTCAGCAGGGGCCTGGAGTTGCGGTGCAGCAGTGCTCCGACACATTCACCGCGAACGAATGCCAGAAGCTCAAGCACGGTTCGTCCGGCCAGCGCGCACTGATTTGCTCGTAATTGCTGGAGAGCCTTCTGCGGCCTCGCAGGGCAATCGGCCCACCGAAAGAGGCGAGAAGCAACCACGGCAAGGCGACGACTAGGATTCAGTCTGAGGAGGGCGATCGGCTCTCAGTACCAGGGATCGTGGATCGCGACTGGAAGTCGTTGTGGCTGCGCGGCGGCCCGGGGGCTCCGGATGAGTCGTCCGTTTCCCAGCCTGTTCGGAATCCTGGTTTGTCGAAGTCCAGGTTCAGCTTCGGTTCAAAAATCGCGTTCACTTCCGGCTCTTAACCAAGTCCGGCTTCGTCAGTCCATCAAGGGGATCGATGCCGGGGGCGGTGGGGCTGGGTTTCAGCGAATCGCTGGGCTGGCGGGGATCGGGGTATCCCAAGTTGGGCTCTCGCCAGCCTCCGCGATCTTCAATAGCGATCACGAAGCCGCCCTTAAAACTGGCCACGCAACCGTCTGGTTTTTCCTCTCCCATCTGATCCCTGCTCCTAAGCGGAAGAGACCTGGCGCAAGCAGCTCCTGGCGCGCAACTGGCACCGCGCCTTAGCGGCAAGTCGTCGAGCCGGCCAGGCCGGTGGCCACCAGCCGGTTGCCTGATCGACGAGGCGATCGGGCTCAGCTGCCAGCGCTGCTGTCCCGGTAGGCGGGAGTCGCTTGCGGGCGACCAGGTAATGCAGAATCGGCCGTGCTGCAGCCCACCGCCGCATCCGTCACACGTGGGCGGAGCACGCTGCTCATCGGCTGCGTTATAGCCGCTCGAACAGGGTGGCAGGCGATCGAGAACGCTTTGCTCGGTTCAGCGCTTCCCTGCACGCATCGCTTTCGAGCCTACTGAGGCCGCGCAGTGGTTCAGCCCGCAGATTCAGTACGGGCCTAACCGAGGCGGAAGGCTTGCCGCCAGCCAGCAGCCGGTGCACGCGGCGGGTGCAGTCAGCCGATCAGGCGGGCAGCTCCCAGCCCTCTGATCGCAACGCAACCGAATTTGCAGCTAGGTCACTGAGCAGCAACTGCTGGGGGAGGGGTAACGGGATCAGCTTGCGATAGTGCACAGGGCATCACCAGATAGGTGTAGCCGGGATCCTCCACGTCAGAGAACGGCTGGGTGTTGGGGGCATTGGCGGCAGCTCCACCGTTCGGCGGCATCGGCTTGAGCCCTTCGATCACGTAGCCGACGTGAAGGGCGCAAGGCGAGCGCCTCCCTGCCCAGTCAGGGGCCAAATTCCCTCCGGCGCCGAACCACGTCCTGGCATCGGTCGCTGATCTGCAGGCGGCCGGGCCGGATCACTGGCTGATTTAACCACGTTTGTTGTGTTGTCGCGAGCAGGCCACCCGCTTCCAAGGCGGTGATGAAACGGTGCGATTGATCACTTCCAGGCTGCGGTGAGCGGTGGGACAGGCTGCCGTTTGGGTAGGTGCCATCAAGGCGGGCTGGTGGGCACTTGTCGGCCAGAGGAACACCACCTGGCCCCGGCGCAATAAGGCTCACCGGCTCCTGCGAACTGACGCCGGAGAGCAGGGCGCTCCAGTTCGCGAGGGAACGGGCTGGCACCGTCACGGAAGCTCGCTGGCCTCACTGTCGCTGGTTGTTGTCAGAGGGTGTGGGCGCATTGTCGAGGCGCAGCACCGAAGTGCGATGGCCGTCGTTGGCCGGCGCATGTCCAGCCGCGGGCCCTCAGGCTCGAGTGGCAACGCCGGTTGAGCAGTTTGCTTGGCCTCATCGCGTGCTGGCAAACAGGTGGCGCAGGCCTTTCAACCAGCGCATAACCACGTTGAGGCGGTCCGGGGGCGGTCTGGCAGACTAACGGCAGAATGGGGAAAGTCTTCGGCCGTAAGCCCGCATCTGGTAGAGCTGCCCAGAGGCTGGTAGGAGCTCCACCTGCTCCTGCCTTGCTGCAGCGAGCGTGACGGCTTTTCGGCGAGAGCTCGCGAGAGATCTCGCGAACAGGCGGGAGGGCAGGTGATGGCTGCGCGTTTCCACGCCGCACGGCGGTCTCGTCTGGATGCGAGGCGAGATCGAAAGCGGGAGGCTGAGCCGGCCGGTCGGCATCAGCGGTGAGCATCGTGGCGAGCAGGGGTGGGTCCGGACGACTGGCGACCGCCCGGCTGACGAGCTGAAGGCTGGTGCTCAGTTGCTCTGGGAAGCAGACAGCCTTCATGGCGGTTTGAACATCGGACAGACAACCGCCATCAGGCCCGACCACGGTTCCACACGGGCTCGATCGAACGGCACAGAGCACAAGAGGCGATCACGGCTCTTTGCTTGCTGCTCACTACGGTTAACAGAGGATTAAAAAAGAAGATAAGACCCGTAGCGTAGGGGTTGTGGACACGGTGAAAAGTTTGAAGCCCAGTGATTTCAAGGTTTTACAGCTTTGTTTGATTGGGGAATGAAAAAGATCAGAACCTTGATCAAAACGTTTCCCACAAATTCCCGCTGCTGGGACCTGGCGCACTTCGGCGGTCCGAGTTCTCTGCGTTGCTCCCCGTGCCGGCGCGGTTTCCCAGCCCGATTTCGCCAGTTCTGGCGACTGGCAAGGCTTTTCTGGTCCGCAGTCATGGCCTAAGACCGGATTTCAGGCTCTGGAGATGTTTGCGGGGTGCAGATGGAGGCATGCTCGACACCCCGCATGCCAGCCTGTTTCAGCAGCTCGTGTCCGTCTCCGCAGGCGATGCCCTCATGCCATGTCCTCGACATCGGGTAAGCAGTCAGCAGGTTTGTCGGGCTGGAGCGCTCAGAAGCCCTCGAACATGAGGACAATCACCTCAGGGTCCAGGCCGGCGTGGAAGCTGCCGTCGTGTTGTCGAATGGCGGGTGGCGGGATCCTTGAGTGCATTGCCGTGAGCACGACACACCACCGTGGCTGCTGGCAGCTACACTGTGTTGCAGCTAAGTCCGGCCACCGAGGCGGGCACTGGCGGGCTCGCAGAAGATGCCTTTCCTCGCGGGCCCAGCAGCTTGTTAGGCCTCCAGGATGGCTGGTCGGTCACGGCTGGAGGCGCCACTGCCTGTTTCGGCACCAACGGGCTTTCGGATTGGCGGGATTGCCTGAGCCGGATCTGCCGTGGAATGGTGTCGGGCTGCTCCAGGTGTGGCCAGCACAAGCGGCGCTGAAGCCGCTGATTTGGAAGCATCTATGCATCCGCGGCAGGCGGCGGCCAGTGGCGCCGCCTGAATACTCCTGAAAACCCATCCAATAGGCTTGCTGATATGCCAGGCGTTGCCCATCGGAATGCAGAGCCAGTCCGGGGGCCTCACGGGGGAATCCGACACTCGAAGGCCGCTGTCTTTCTGGCCCTTGCAGGCGGTGAGGGATTGACCGAGTTTACCAGGGTGAGGCCGGATAGCCGAGGGGGCGGAAGGCTGCGGCGACGATCGAAGGGCCGAAATCGAAAGTTTGCCTTCACGCAGCAGCTAAGGTGGGCGGGAGTTTCCTGTGAGACATGGCGTGGACGGGTGTCACGACAGGGCGCATGCGCCTGGCGGCGCAATAGGCGGCGGCGCGCTGAGGTGTGCCGTGTGGCGCAAGATCAAGCTTCGGCGCCTGCGCTTCTTTGGCTTGGCTCACGGCCCGTCATCCCCGATCCTTGAAGCTGCGTGGGATTGAGGCCAGTTCGTAATTTTGAGAAAGACCGGACGCCACGGTCGATTGCGCTCAGAAGCGATGGGGCGGGTCAAGGGTCGCCCCTCGCGCAGGGTCACCGGCGTCTGATCGGTGACGCACCAGCGCCGATAGGGCTTCGATCAGACCTGGCAGTCCTGCAATGTGCGGCCTCGGCCAGAGTCTGAGAGCGGAGAGACGGGCACGATCGAAAGCAAAGGGGGGATTTCGAAATCTACGCGCCGGTCAGGGCTCCTTCGGTTGGGCTGGAGGAAGCCTCCTCGGCAGGCATCGAGCGGTGATTCGAGAAGAAAGCGCACAGATCGGCAAATCGAAATGGCCATTGTCAGCTAGGGCAACAAGGGCGGAGCTGATTCGCCAATTCATTACCGGTGTAAGGCCTGCAGGAAGCCGACTGGGTGATGGATCGTGCAGTTCGCCTGCATGGAGACCCAGGATCACGGCGGCCGGAGTGCCGGAACGGACAGTCTGAGGAGCGCTGAGTGGACGCGAGTGATCCGGGCCATGACGCTCGCAGCAGAACTCGCCGATTGGTTGCCAGCAGGCGGCTGGTCAGCACCAGGGCAGTGACACAGGCTGATTCAGTAGCTCGAAACTCAGAAGGATCTTGGCGCTCAAGCTGAGTCAGATCGGCAGAAGGCCCTGGCTGGCCTGATTTTTCAGCGAGATGGGGTGAATCGGCACAGGAACGAGCGGGCGGAAGGCTCCGCTCACCAAAACGATCTGCTGCCGCCTGCAGCCTGGCTCGCCAGGCCTGAGACTGAGACCGAGCAGGCCCAAGGATATTGAGCCGTTGTGGGCAAGGTGCGTCCTGTTCGCAGCCGAACTCTAGAGCTTGTCGCTGGCGTCAATCCCGCTTCGCTAACGGATATTCTGGTCACAAGCAGTCCGCGCAGCCGTACTACGCTGCGGTCGGCCACCCTTGGGCACTTGACGCCATGCGGCGCAGGTCCCGGTTCGGCCAGCAGTCGTGGCAGGCGGTTGAGCAGCAGTTGGGGCTCTTGAAACCCGGCAGTTGGGCGCAGGATCTCCACAGGGGTGAATGGGCTTGCAGGTTCAGTAACGGAAATCGATCTCGCTGGGCCACGGGCTGAGCGCAGCCCCGGGGGCTGCAACGTGCTTCGGCAGTCGCGACCAGCTCTGAAACGCCCCGCCAAACGAGCGCATCGACTGAAATCAACCAGGCGTCACCAGCTGCTGGGCGCCTCGCACGTTGGCGGAGAAGAGGAATCCAGCACTGATCAGCAATCCTCACATCCAGCTGCTCCTGGGGAAGCGCTGCTGATCAAGCTCTAGCCGCTGCCAGGCGGAAGTCCGTCACCGTCGAAGAGCATCTCGGCGCAAGCCCTGCGGCGAAGATGCCGGGTCGGGATCCTCCATCAGCCGACGGGCGAAGTTAGGAGATAGGCGCGAGCGAGGGATCTTGAACTCCGGATCCACGCCTCAACGGAATGCCTCCAGCGTCACCGAGCGAACTGAAATGATCAGGGGTAATTAAGGGCGGTTACCTGAAGGGGAAGCGATACATACCCCGGAGAGGGTCGGTGGCCTGAATCCATCCGGCCTCACCCATCTCCAGGGCCTGGCGACCACGACCGAACGCCGGAACGGATGGTCCAGGTTCACCTTCTCGACAGGAAACCGAGGGTGGACGAATCGGTGAGGAGCGCATGCGAAATTTCGGTTGCAACAGGTGGCACCACCGCCTGGATAGCCGGTGGGCGTGTGGCCGGCTCACTTCGCTTCATCATGCCGAAATCCAGGAAGGCCACGGCGTCGCCATCGCCAAGCAGTTGCCGGTGGGGATCGGCGTGGTAAGAAGCGGTTCAGCAGTGCTCCAGGCAGCAGTTCACCCCAACTGGACGCATGACATCGGGTTCGAATGCGAGGGCTTCGACGGCCTTTGAGTTGGTGAGCTTTGCCCATCAGATCCATTTCGCATCGTCAGCACCCGGGCCGGTGGCCTGGCGGTAGATGGCCGGACGCGTAATGCGGGGATTGTGCTGGTGGAGGCCTGGCGAAGGCTTCGGCATCTCCGCTCGTGAGAAAGTCCATCTCCTCGAAACGCATGCGAGCTCGTCGATCAAGGGCGACCAGGTCCCGCTGCGGAATCAGGCTGACGTTTGCGATCGCAGCCAGCTGGGATGTTGCGCATATGAATGGTAGGATCGAGCCGTGAATCTGCTCGCGCAGTCCCCGGACGCTGCACGCTTCACCGCACGCTGGCATCTTGAGCCGGCCGCGGTGCACGCTGGCCAGGGAGGCGCGAGATCAGGTTACGATGAGCTGGGCGTAGATCTCACTCACCCTTGCCAGGTTCTTCGATGCAGGCCATCGCAGCCACTTGTCCGAAGCCCGGCAGCTGGTCTTGTCAGGCCGGCGAGCTCATTCGAGCAACAGCGGGCACGAATGTCGGGACGTGAGAGGGGCTGCCGCTTGAATGAAGGCGGGCCGAGGCCTGGCCAGAGCCAGTGATTGCCGCGCCCTGGCCCTGGCAGCTCCTTGTTGCTCAGCCGGGCTGAAGCGATCGAAACCCACACCGAGCAGAACAGACCGATCGGTGCACCAGGGTCTGTCAGACCGCCGGAACAGCGCTGGGAGGCCGATAAATACGATGATGGCGGCGGGTCGTAGCGGAGCAGGCCAGCGGCTTCGGTGAAGATCGCTGACCCGTCGTGGTCGGGAGAGTCATCGCCCCCTAGATCGTGATTCCTTGCTAAACAAATCAACCGCTACGTGTCGGTCCCTGACCGGAGACCCCTGGTGCTCACGGTCTGCGCCTTGAGAAATCGTCTGATTGACGGCTGGAACTCAGCTTCCGACGGGGTTACGGTGCATCAGCCGCGAAACCGGTGCGGCAAGTCGCTGCGTCTCTGATGCTTGAGTGCCGCTGCCTTGGCGGCGGCCGGCCACCCGGCAGCCGTTGCTTGCGCCAGGGTGTGACCGGTGCCCTGATTGAGGCAGTTTTGGCCTCTTCGCGCCCTGCAGGCTGTCCAGGCCAGCAGCTCGATGGCAACTGGATGGCGACGACCCGGAGCTGCGCTCAGCGTGAGTGGCGAGGCGGCGAGCCGCAATCAGAGCCGCAGCCGCTCAACGCGTGGCGTAAACAGCAGCAGTGCTGGAGCTGCGGCCTTGCTGCTGGCGCTCAACCGTTCAGGGCAGACCGCCATCATCGCACCGCCCGGCCAGCAGCGCCGCTGCTTGGCTCGCTTTGGCGGTGAGCCCTGGCGAGGCGGCCTCGGCCCGTACCGCGCGCCCACCAGAGCTTTGGAAGCAGGCGGCGGCTGCTCTTGAGGGCCCGAGCCGATCGCGAGCAAACTGGAGCAAGGCTCAGCAGCCTTCGCAGCAGCAGCTCGAGGATCTCGACGCGGGCCCATCTTCAGAGATCGCAGCGAGCGGCAGGCGCTTGAAGTTGACAGTGACCGTCTATCCACGGCGTGAGGCTGCAGGAGGGGGTGATTCTACTGCTGCGGTTGGTGGATAGGGGCCGAGCAGGCCCCGTCGGTTCTCGACATCTCGGCGCCTGCGAGCAGGAGTGCAAACTGATCAACCCCTTCTGACGCCAGCTTGGAGCCGCTAACGGCCTGCGGCGAGGCCCTGCAGAGTTGCAGGATCGGCCCGCGGCCTGGAGCGCTAACGGCGCCGCGCTCGGAGAAGCGATCCGGCCGGCTGGCGTCTCGCAGTGACGGTATCGCCAGCTCAAAAGGGCACTGGAGGCGCCGCATTGGCCAGGATTCGAGGCCTGAATTGCCAAGGCGTGACAGCTTCGAGGTTGTGCGGCCCCGGCCGGCGAAGCCAGAGCATCGCAAAGCTGGAGACCGTGAGGCCGCGCCCGCAGCGCGCGGGATCGGGCCTGCGCCCTGCTCAGCACAGGCGCAGGCGAGGCGGCCGTCTCTGGAGGAGCAACTGAACTCATTCCATCAGAACCGTTGGCCTCGCAAGTGCGCTTTCAGCGTGCGCTGAGGCGTCGCACGCAAAAGATGGACGGCGCACGATGATGGTCCATTCCTGTTCTCTGGCCAACCCGGCAAGCTGCCCGTGCAGGAGGTGGCGCTCCGGTGGGAGATGAGCCGCTCCTGCCTGGCCTCACCCCCTCTGGCGTGCGGCCGATCCCTACGTCACCCTGCTCTTAGATGTAAACGACAGCCGGCGTAGCGGCTTCGGTGAGCGGCCGCGATCGCGGCGCTGTTGCGGCCTGCCAGCAACGCCAGGTGTTCTGCGTCACCCCAGCCCTGGTTGCGGCCAGCCGCCGACCACACTTTCCAGGTGAGCAAGCAGGTGGGGAGGCCGACGCTGACGCGGGTGTCCACCTGCGGGATACACAGTGCGCGCCAGCGGGGAAACTGGCCGAGTTGCCTGGTGGTGATCCGGTGATGCCCACAGCACGCCCGCCAGCCTGTCTGGCGGGGCGCGAGCTGACTGCGCACGGATGCGGCTTCGTACATAGAGTGGCTGAGAACAGATAGGCATGGGGTCGCTTGGCTTGGCGGTCAACGGGCAGGACACAAACAGCACCAAGCCGGCAGGGAAGCCGGCGGCAAAGAAGAAGGGCTCGCGAAGCAGGCGCAACTGGGATCACACCTCAACCCGACGGCGCGTGCGAAGACGTGACGGGTGCGGGCGCCCGCCAGCACAATGCGCAACCTCGACCTCACCATTCGCGCACAGCTGGTGGTGTTTCACCGGCGTCATGGTGGCAAGAGTCTCTGGCTTCGCACGAACTTCGCTGAAGGCACGTCCGTTACGTCGAAAAGTCTGTCCGCCTATGCCACGCCAGTCCTTGGCAGGTCGACAAGCCGGACGTGGATGCATTGAGGTGGCTCGTACCGCGATCTCCGATTGACCAGAAGTCGATTCAGCCAACCCGTCACGTCGCACGGTCACGAGATCAGGACTACCTGGGCTCTTTGGCGTGCGGTGAGCCCCATTGCCAGTGCGAGCGCTCGATCGGCCGGAGAGCAGCGATGAGATGGTCGACCGGTGATCCTGGCCCTGCCCGACGGCACGCTTAACAGCTGCTGGTCTCGGTGGTGCGGGGCAAGAAGGGCACCCATTGCCAAGTGATTCAGCGGCTGTGGCCGACAGGCTTCGCCCGGGTGCGGATCATGGGAGGTGCGTGAGCTCTCCGACAACATTCGAGCTCGACAAGAACCACGCAATTCACAACATCGAGGTCGTCGTCGATCCGCTGGTGGCCCGTGAGGGCATCGCGAGCGGTCTGAACGATTCGCGCGCACAACTGCCCGAACGGGGCGATGCTTGGGCCTGGTGGAAGGTGGTGCCCAAGGCGGGTGGAGGAGCCGCCGGAAGGGGTGGCAGCGGGGAGCGCCTATTCCGACAAAACTTGCCTGCCCGGTCCATGGCGCGGTGATGGAGACTCTCACCACGGGGCCCCCCTGGGGGGGGGGGGTTCCTTCGTTTCAACAGCTCCCTACGCGCGCTGCCGGATTGCCACGGACTGACTCGTACCTTACCTTGAGCGGTGGTGCCGGATCCGAGCCCTGCGGTAGGCATCGCCCCTGGAGGAGAAGGAAAGCTATTTACTTCTTCCTGCTGTTCAGATGTGGGCGAAGCCTTTCGGACTTCGAAATCAAACACCTGGAACCACCACGCTGGAGCAGCAGCAGATCTGTTTGCAGGAGCCCGAGCCGATCGCCGTGCAGGCCGACAAGCGCTGCCAAGGGTCGGGCTACTGCGGCTGTTGAGGGAATCCTGCCGATCCTGGAGCGCCAGTGCGCGACGCCAGCGTGAGGAGATCCGCCAGAAGCTTGGAGAAGTATCTGGTGGTGCCCCGGCACAGCATGGCCGACGGCTGCGGCCGAGGCCTTGCGTCAAGGTGGGTCCGCCTATGATCACGGATCTTCTACCAACGTCAGCGTGGCGAACCCTGGGAGGCATCGAGGCCCTGATGGGTTGTGGGTGCGGCCTGAGGGTTCAGCTCCCCGGCTCACACGCGCGCAAGATCAAGCTCGGGCGATCTGGGGCCTGCCGAGATCCGCATGCGGTGAAGTTTCTGCTGGATGTGGGGCTCGGACTACCTCAGCTCGATCGCCGGAATAACCCTCTCCGGTGGCGAGGGCCAGACGCCATCTCGCTTGCACTCAACAGATCGGCGCCGGCCTCACCGGCGTGCTCTATCGTCTCGATGAACAAGCAGCAGGCCTGCACCAGCGGAACAACGACCGCCTGCTCGCTACCTGTTCAAAATTCGCGACTTTGGGCAACACACTGATGTGGTTCGAGCACGACGAGAAAGATCCGCGCTTGCTGACATAACTGGTCGACATGCCGGGGGCCGGCGTAATGGGGCCACATAGTGGCTGAGGGTTTTCGCTGCACGAAGTGCTGAAGGCGGATTAGACTCCATCTACCGGTGCACTATCTCAGCGGTACGCCGCTCGATTCCACAGCGCGGAGCTGCCGCAAAGCGGCCAAGCGCAAGCTCAAGCCTGGTGGCAGTGCCGCGCACACTCAGGGACTCGATCTCGACATTCCACGGTCGTCTGGTCTGTCATCACAGGCGTTCAGAGCACGGCAGAGACCCTGGTGAATGAGCTGCTGCATCCGGCCTGGGAGCACAAGCTCGGCCTAAAGGTGCCCTTCCCCTCGCGGGTCCAGGAAGCTGCGCGGGATCAAGATCGATCGCAGGTGATCGGATCGATCAGAGCCGATCGGCGGACGCACCCTCCAATCCGCCACTACCCGGTGCTTCGATAACGATACGCCAGGTGTTTTGGCCGCCACCGGTGGAGGAGCAAGGCCGGGCTATCGCAGGTGGGGCAATCAGTTTCAACGTCAGGGGACGTGTGCGAGGCCTGCAAGCGGCAGGGAGTGGAACGTGGATCGAGATGAATCTGCCCATGTGTAATGTGAGTGCGATGTTCTGCAAGGGGGCCCGCACAACCGCGAAACCCTCCAGGTGGCCTACAGGGCCAACAATCGTGAGGTGCTGCAGATGACGTGGAGCAGGCTGCCGATGTGTTTGCAGTGCGATCCCCAGGCGGCGGATGGCTTGCGACCTGGGTGGAGGGGGCTGGGCTACATCAAGCTCGGTCAACAGGCCCACCCTCTCCGCGGCGAGCTCAGCGGGTCAAGTTGGGCCCGGAGCTGTAAAGGCCCCGGCAACGACGCTCTACCTGAATCGAATCGGGAGGAGCCCACCACCGGCCTCAGATTCTACGACGTCCAACAGCGATGGACCGTGATGCAGCGCTGGTCGCACAATGGGCAGAATTCGATCGTGGTTGATCGGCCCAACTCGATGTATATCGCTGCGCTACTGGCTGATCGACCTCGGCCCCGGGGACAAAGGGTGGGAGATCGTGGCGGACGGCACGCCCGAGCAGTGTGCCGAGAACGCAGCAGCCACCACCGGCCGCTACCTCAAAGAGGTGCGCTGGCAATACCCCCGGTTGCTGGGGACGTCTGAACCCCGGCGTCAGCGGAGCCTGAACGGGAGAGGGCGATGCGTAATCCGAAGGGCTTTGGGTCGGTCGCTGGGGCCCACTGAAATTCTCTGGCTGCCTGCTTGCTCGACAGCGCAAACGGGCCGAACATGCGGCTGTGCCGATCGTTGGATTCATTAACTTCATTTGATACCTGGAAGGTTGAGCCATCGTCTGAACTTCATGACCTTCCCGGTATTTTGCGCCTGGATCGGAGAGTTGGCGGTGAGAGAATTGAACGGTATACCGGCTGGTCGATCGATGAAAGTCGGTGTTCGCAGTTTCGTTTGCGAGAATGTTGGCGCGGACTCACTGCTTTGTTCGATCGGATGGTGGTGCATCGCCGCCGATGGCTGCAGAAAGGTGCAGCGCTCGCGGCAACGGACGCGCCAGACCGCTGCCAATCAGAAACGGCGCCGCAAGGGCCAACAGGGCAAAAGGTATCCCAAGTCCTTTCGATTCGTCCCAATTAAAGCGGTTGTCTGGCGTACGGGTTTCAGGAGTTTGGGTTGGAAATCGTTCGATGGTGACCCTCGGGGGATCTGGTGGCATACGCCGCACCGTGCGCCGCCCAGTTTTTCCGTTGCCGACCCGTTGGCTGGTCGGGCAGCAAGCGCTGCTCGCCGATGGGGGGCGCCCAGAAGCGTGGGCTGCCTGAGCAGATCGATCTGACATTCCGGTGCTGGACACCATGTTACGGTCACCTTGTGGAGCTGAATTGCACCGGGGCTCTGTTTTCGCGCACCGTGATTGGCGAGCTCGATGAGCACCAACAGGGGGATCGGGCGCGTCTGCTGGAGTTCTTACAATTACCGCTTGCCGATTTCAGTCGCTGGGGTGGTGCGCGAAGACGGCGATTGCGCCCCTGGCAGCCAGGCCCTGCGGCTGGTTTCGGGCCATCGGCGGCCATCGATGGCCTGCTGCCGACATAATGGTGAAGAGCTACCGCCGCGTTCCTGATTGCGGCGCACAGTGGTCCGCTGACGCAGGCTCAAGGTGCTCCAGGCCTTGCCCCGCAGAGACGCTCACGTTGACCTGGACTGCCCTGTTCGCTGTCCAAGCGCTCAGCAGCCACTTGCAACCCGCCGACAGGCTGATCGCCTCGCGGGGGAGGCGGCCGCAGGCTCCTCTGGTTCGCCTGGCCCCCTGGCGGGGAGCGGGCGAGACAGCCACTGGTGGTCAGTCCATGCCGATCCCTCCAGGTGGTGTGGTGAGCCGGCCGGCGGGAACGGCGTTTTGGTCTTGTATTTCCCATGGCTGTGGGATGATCCGGAAAGCTTCGAGGGTGGGCGAGCCATTCTGGCCAGCCATGCTACACGTGCTGCTGCACCATCCCGGCAGTGACCTAGCACAGCGGCCATGCTCTCCCGGCACGCCCACCACCGAGTCCCGGCAGAAGCTGAGGTGCGGCCCCTTCGATGTCTCGTCGTTGATCGACGGTGCCGCGCCGGCAAGCTCGGGGTGGCGGCCGGCTGCCGCACCGGATTTTCGCGGGTGATTGGTTCAGTCGTGGGGGGCAACACCGTGCTGCAGCTCGCCGGCGCCAGCCAGCGCACCCTTCTTGGAGGAACGCTGCGCATGTCAAGGATCGGCCCGCAAACTCAGCTGGGTGCTGCAGTGCAGCTCATCAGTTCGGCAGGAGGCCCTCGCGTCCGATCCCTCGGTCAAGGGGTGGTGGCGGTGAGGCACGATGTAGTTGCTGTGTGAACTACGGCGCTGCCCGGGCATGATGCCGCGCCCTGGTGGTCATTGCAGCCGCGATGGGTCGTGCGTTGGCCGGAGGCGATCACGGAGTGGGATTCGCTGCTGCTGAGGCTGGTGCGGCGGTGGTGGTCACGCGGCTGGTGATTGGCGAAGGCGGTGATCCATTTTCAACTCGGCTCCTCGCTACGGAGGAGGCGGGGCGGTCTCGGTGGCCTCTGCTGGCCTGGTGGTACGGGGCCTTGCGGCTGGTGACGCGCCGCTCCAGACCGGCCGCCACTCCTTCCGCCAACGGCTGGTGGAATAACCAACGTCGCTTCGATGTGACGGAGGCGATGCAAGCAGTCCCGGGGATCGGAGATCCTATCCTGGCTGCGGGCTGGCTTGGGGGTGAACCCTGCGCTAGTACTCAGGATCGGCGCTGTCTGGCCGCCATAGCGGGTGGGTTTGATATCGGGCATCCGCAGTAGTAGGTCGCGTGCCAGAACAGCCGCCGTTCAGGCGTTGGCTGCTCAGCTTGTCTGTTGCCCATCACGGAGAGCAGCCCTGGCCAGCTCCACAGGGAAGGTGGTTCGTGGATGTCCTCGTCGGCGATGGCAGCAACGAGGCAGCCTGGAATGGTGGAGGGTTTGAACCGTTTCTAAGGCTCGCGCGACACCAATCTGCTGGCGTTCCATTGCGGCCCAGGTCGCCTTGCTCGTCGTTGCGATAGCGAGGAAGCTTCCAGGTCCGGCCCTTGAGCAATTGGGGACCCGGGTAGAGATCGATGTAGAAGATCTCTGGCGACTGTCGCGTAAATACATGTCTTTGGGAACATCGATTTGACGCACGAGGGCTTTTCACCAGCTTCATGACCGCAGTCGAGATTGACGATAGTAGCGATGAAATGTCGTCGTGAGCAGGCTCGAGACCTCCTGTTTGCACGTTCACGCACCGATAGAGGGTTGCCCTTGATCACACCGAAGATTCAACCGATAAGGTGTCCCGCGGACCTGGGTGATCTGGGTGACCGTCGAGAACCTCAAGGTGAAATCACATGGCTGCGCTGATCTGACGGTGCCCAGCCCAGGATGCGGCGATTATCCAGGCTGGGGAGGTTGACCACGGTAAGCCCGGGTGGAGCGCTGCCCAGATTTGGCCAAGGGCGCCGAGCAAGTGCCCGGCAACGGGCCGGCCAGGGAGTAGCGAAAGCAAGCCCGACCGAAGCGATCAGCCATGGGCGCGACGGGAGAGTTGGGCCTTCTCTGGGCCGCCCAGCGGGCAGCATCGGTGGGGCGGGGGCTGGCCCCGCTTTCGGCGGTCCAAGTGGTGACAGGTGCCGGGAGGGGTTGGAGCGACGAGCGGTTGGGCTGGGCCATGGAAGTGTCTGTTGGGCGCAGCTTAAAACCCAATCCCGGTCAGGGCCAGCTCTGTTTGGGTTCACGGCGACGACGTTTGTCTTTGCTGGCGGCCATCGCGCGCCCTCGTGGGCTTCGGCCAGATCTTTCGCCACCAGGCCACCGACACTGCCCATCGTCGCTCGGGGCCGAGCCTCGGTTTGCCGAAAGCAAACACTGGGTCAGGTCTCGGCAGGGCCGCAGCAACGCCCATGGCGACGCTGGCGAAGGTTGCCTGTGGCAGGATGACCGCTGGGGCCGGCGCGGGAGTGGATGGCGGGGATTCGCAAGCCCAGACAGGCCGCAGGTGCAAGGTCGAACTGCTGAGGTTCTGGCCTGAAGGGTGACAGGCGGTGTCGGTGTGGCCGGCGAAGAGTCCCGAGAAACCCACCTCTCCTGGCTCGCGTGGGCGAGAGGAAAAACTCAACGCATAACAGATCCGGCCACTCTCAGGTGGTCGGTGAACGCCGGCGGGCCATCGCTTCGGCCGTGGCCAGGGCGCTGGCACTCAGGTCCGCCGGCTTTGCCAGTGCACTGGTAAGTCGCCCCGCCTCCTGGAGGTGGTGATCGGCGGCAGAAAGGTGGCCAATCCGCACTGCTTCCACGGTCAACAGGGTGATCTTCCTGCTCGAAACGCAAACTCTCGATGCGATCACCCGCTCCCCTGCGCCGCGGGCGCCGGCCCAGGGCGCCTCCCAGGCGGCGCTGTGATCGCTCAGGCCTCCAGACGCTCTGGCCTTGTCCCGAGGAGCTCATACCGCTTGACCACACGGCCAGCCCAGGGGCGCGGCGGCCTCAAGCAGATGGCGGCACTGCCGGCATATTGGGCGTAAGCGGGCGGTGGCGCGGGCCGAAGGCTGCCGGCGGCCAGGTTGCGGACCGGTCGCGGTGTCATCGTCACCGCGTGCTCGGGCGGTGGGGATCACGGTGAACCTTCGTCAAGTTCGCCAGGGCAATCGACGGCCAGGGCCTCAATCTCGGGATCAGCAGATCGGCCGGTGGCGTGCGCACCACGGCACTTGGAAGCGCTTTTCGGAATCAGGTCATGGCGATACCATCGTGGGCATCGGCCCCTGCATGGCCGGGGCGCCGGGTAGCGTCGACGTGCGTATCAACGCGGCGAACCCAGGCCGCTGGGCGGCGATGGCCACTCTTGCCCAGTTCAAACCGCTGCCCCAGCAGCATCAGGGTGCTTCGGGAAAGGAGGTGGCGGGAATGGGCATGGCGCGCGGGTTGCGGAGGCTTCCGATCCTGCTGCCTGACGGGCCTGCTAGAAGTGCTCGGCGACCCTACTCGTGCAACGGCCCGCCGTGTTGTCTCCCCCAGGCCCGTTTCTGGCCTTCTCGAAAGCGGGATGTGGGCCAACGGCCTGCGTTGGTCTGGGATGTGGGCGGCCTGCAGCGGGGGGTGTTGATCTATCTTGGGGATTTCCTCCCTCGCCTTCGTGCTGTCTGGGGACTGGGCTGCTGCGCGCTCTGAGCTGTTTGTTCGGATGCAAGGGTCGGACAGTCTTTCGCGTCGGACGGGAGGTCCGCATAGGTCGAGCTGGCGCTACGGGCGTCTCTCTCACTGATGAAAGCCGTAGGCTCGAGAACGGTCGTCGGGGTGGTGAATGTGCTGCCATCGCTTGTGGCCGTTCCTAATCGAAAGCCTTCGCGGCCCATGCGTGCGCATCAGGGCCGCAGCTCCTCAACGTGAACCATCGCCGCGAGGCTGCGCAATCGCGCGTCAGCCCTTTTGCTTTCCAGGTGAAATAAGCATAACACCAACTTGAAGACATGCAATCAGCTTGGCCCAATGCTGGCACCAGAAAGCCACGCGAATCAGGGAAGCAGCAAAGCAGGCGAGGCCACCAGCAGCAACCTGACATCCAAAATCCACCTAACCAACCGTTGATCGGAGTGACGCGGCAGCTCGAAGTGGTGGTGAGTGGGGCATCCGCAACAGCGGCGGCCCTGACCATCCGGCGCCTTTGTGGCTGAAACCCACACTGCAGATCACGAGAGAGATTCGGACAGAACGCGCCCATCAGTCAGCAGCCAGAGCTTGTCGTGAGTCAGGCCACGGCGCTCAGGGCGCCCCATCGCCAAGGGCGCCAGTGTCACCCATGAACATCCTGGGCCGGATGGCGGTTATGGGCCAGGAAACCGCACAAGTGCCCGGCCATGGCGGCACAGACCCGGCAGGGCCCCGGGAAAAAAAAAAGCCCAGAATGGCCGCAGCATCAAACTGCACCCGAAGCCAGCGAACACAGGCCCCGCAGCCATGCGCAGCCCATCGAGCGTCAGTGAGGTTTGGTGGCGTGCTTTTTCGGCCAGAAACCGAACAGGCGAGCGGCAGGATCAGCAAGCGAGCG
>Ga0163217_1020372_pt1 | contig 17130 bp, 7 predicted proteins | sample SynspAceP_FD_185933 | JGI IMG/M metagenome (GOLD analysis project Ga0163217, IMG submission 185933) | Saline lake microbial communities from Ace Lake in Antarctica - Synechococcus sp. Ace-P (PacBio error correction) | ecosystem: Environmental > Aquatic > Non-marine Saline and Alkaline > Saline ...
TACTAGGAAGAGGATCCCCCTTCGCCGTCCCCCCACCCAAAGCCTTTGTTGGCTGAGCAAAAATCCCTTCCAGCTCAAAGCCAAGAATAGAAAACCAAGGTGTAATCGATTTTCCGCGGCCGACCAACCGATTCACCGCCAAAGAAAATTGCTCTCAGCTACTTACCACGAGAACATAACCCCGCCCTTATTACGTGGCAAGACCTAAAGAATTCAAACAAGCGCGACGCGTTAAATTAGCAAAATTTTTAAGGCCAGAGAAAAATAAAAATTTCTCGTGAATGTCCGTTCTGTGCTAAACTACGGGGTTTGAATGGCGCCCCACGTAAAGACCGTAAATGCGCTATTTTTACGGCAACTCAAATCCATTCAGTTTTATTCAGACAATAATTGCCGGTCCCGCGGCCCCTTCGATTAAGCCTCAGGTAAAAAAAAAGACTGTTTGTGATGTTCTGGATTTACATCCAATTAATGGCTATAATATATTCGCAACCGAGATTGGGCGAAAGACGGCCCACTCAGATTCAGTCGCCGTGCAAATACATTGCCCTGAATGTGATTTCGCCAACACTTTTTGGGGAAGAAAAGACGCCCGTGAAGGTAAATAGTCTTGGAACATTTTGGACGCCGCTGTTCACGGCCTAAGTTTAGATAAACCACTGAAGGTGAAAAGTGCAATCTCGTATCGCTTTCGCTTTAGAACGCTGCCCCTATTGCCATACGAAGAATAATGACAATTGCAGCAAGACAAGTGCAACACTTGTTTCAGAAAAGCTTCAATCGATGCCGACGATTTATTAAGAAGTCGCCTTAACCTAAAAAACACAAGGTAATTGCGTTGCTCTGACATTACGCCGGAGATCGATGTAGAAGACAAACAATCAAAATCACCTTATCACGATGAAGATGGATTAACGTCTTTTCTGAGACGTTTTCGCTTAACTACAAGAAGTCACGACAGCTTTTTAATGATTTTTTTCGGCGCCGCATCGCCAATGGCATCCAATCGGTTTCAATTCGACACCCTAGAAAAGAGGTTGAAACCCTTCTTACCCTATCTTCCCACTCCAGATTTTCGTCATCCGCAAAAAAACAAAAGCCAACATTGGCATAGTAATCAGAGCGCCTATTTGACTTACCTAGGCCCTATCGAAAGGCAATGATTACAAGAGAAACGCTAACGCCTTTATTTTTAAAGCGCAATTCGATAAGACATTTCAAATGGGCAGATTTTCCATGCGTTCCAAGTGCGTCATTGCAGCTCCCCTAACGCCCCTTTCTGGCACTGCCACTTTAACAATACAAACCAGTAAGTGTGATTCAATGTTCCTCAGCAAAAAATACCCGCTGTTGTTTAAATCATCCACTCCAACTTGTTTTGAAAAGTCGTTACTAAATACCCGTCTGAAAATCACCCGCCATTTTGGTTCGTATGAAAACCGCCTTTTTGCCAAGCTAATCAATAATACTGTCGAGGTAAAATTCCACATACACAATCATAAGAAATTCAACAGCACTTGCGCCCATTTGCTGCAAGTAACCATTGGTGATGAACTGGCTTTTTGAGCAACAACCGCAAGCACGAAGTGACAATCCATCTCACAAAAAAATGTCTTTTAACTAAGGAATTTTAATCGGGAGTGACAAATAGAGTACCGACCGCAATGCCAGCTTGCTCGTCTCAAATAAACGAGTACTGGTTGCCTGTCAATGCTGTTGTTGCTAAAAGGCGCCTTAGGCGATTGCTTTAATTTTGGGATCGGTGTATTGGCTTTTGCTGCTGAACAGAAGACTCACTTGAACGTTCCTTGAGTAAGATATAAAGGAGAGTCTAAGCGTGTCTGATTTTCGAAGACGAGTAGGAAAATAAACGAACTGATTTACATTGGGCATAGGAAGAACGAGTCAAGGAGCCAGTTAAATCCGACATAAAGGATCAATACGTGCGCATTAAACACCATAGTCACCGCGACCGGTTCTTGAACAAGAGCGCAAATATCACTTGTACCTTGTTCAGGTTTCTAATTTGAATAGTAATTACGAATAACAACGTCATCGGCGAAAAACCCGAAAATAGTGACGAGCCGTCGCTCGAAAGCCGGCTGGCGAGTACTTGCAACCACTTCCCAGCCACGACTTTTCGATAAGATCAGTGGACGACCGGAATTAACAGAAAATCTTTCACTTTTACTCGTATAAACAGGGAGAACTTCTGGATAAATACTTATGCTGATGGCCGCACATTCCAGGATTATTAACATGAGGGTTATTTTCGTTTTACTTTCGAAAATGAAAATTAAAACATTCAAAAAGCAGGAGGAGAATCCGGTTACATCGGTCGTAAATATCCAATTAATCTGAGGCAAACCCAGAATCTTTGCAAATAAAACCCAATCCACATTGTTGCTATAAAACCAAAGACACAATTAATACGAGAAAGAAAAAAACGCTGACTCGCAAATAATTCTTTTTTCTTTCCGACAAAAGCCCTATATGACAACACAGGCAAAAAGATAGGAATAAAGAGGCAAACACGCTTTGCGTAAAAGTGGAGAAAACCTGTTTATGGCTCAAAACCCAATTCGCCACCCAAGCAATGGATATAAAGCGACACACCCTATACCTAACATCAGAAAATGTATATGAAAACCGGAGAGATATAAAACGTACTCATAAACAGCTCATATCCGAAAAATAATATCTCTAACCATAATCGTGACTTGAATGCAACGAACAGAAGGCAAGAAGTCGTTTTTGAAATCATTCCTTTGTATTTGCTAATTTCTGTAAGGTTTTCTAACAAAAAAAGAACCCAGCAATGGACTAGGACTTGAAGATCAATAATCCCGTTTTAATTCATCTTAAAGAACACTACGGTGAGGCATATCAAACTCAAATAGAAACAAAACCCTCTAGACATTTACAGACATAAAAGTTCGATAATGTTCGCCGTGAAAAAATAGAGTTCAAGTCAATGAAAATAGTGCCAACCAAACACTGCGTCGACATATTACGCGAAATAAAGTGTTTTAAAACGCAAATCCATGAGGACGTTCACGCCAGAGGTCTTAACGCCATTCGCTGTCCACATTGCCTAATGGCCCGAATTTCCTGTTTTGTCATCTTAGAGTTAAAACCAATTGCATGCCGCCTATCGAATTTTATCTACCTTTTTCATCGAGATGAAAATACATAAGCCAACCAATAGTGGAGCTCATTGCTGACTGTTCCCACGACACACAAGCAATACCTATGGAGCAGAACGGAGCCATCAGCAAACACAAATTGAATCCAACTAAAAAATCGACAAGGACACTGCAGCACTGCTATTTCCAAATACGCCAAACGGCAAACAAATACAAAAACGACAACAGCGAAGCTTGTCCCACAGACAACAAACCGATGTAAAACATACTTTTATATTATAATTTTGGACGGGACTCCATGGAAACAGCAAGCAAGATGTTTCATCAGCGAGTGGCTAAAAGACAGTCCCTCATCTTGAAATAAGCAGCGTGAGGCGAAGCGCTCTTTTCTTGTGCGCCCATTCAAAGCCATCAATACAGTTTTGCCACGCGGCCTGAAGTCAACCGCCCATGTTACTGCGACACAAACTAGGGCACAATGACCAACAGTCCAGTTGCCTGCTTAATAACCCAGTCATTCACTGCGCATGCCCTGCAAGTCGAAAACGGAGTCTCAGCCTTCCTATAATTGAAAGAAATCACCAAAAGACAAAACGAGTGCAAATAACACCGGGCTCTCTAACCCACTTTAGGTTTCCTCTAAATAACAAATGTTATCCGCAACCGTTAGAATGAAACTGCGCTGCGTTGCTTCTTCTTTTACCGACTAAAACAGGGCCCGTTATCTAAGAACATAAAAGGTCTTTCCACGTACGTTTGGAAAACTCCCCACTTAAGTTTTCAAAAATCAAACTCGTTGTGACAGCAAAAAAACACGTGGTGTCATCAACCCCAAAGCATCAAAATGTGCCAAGAAACCTCTGGAAGCGAACGTCTGATCACTGTCCCATGATTTTCCCATTGAAGCTTAGTAATTGGCGCTTTAATCAAGTAGTTTTTTTTCAACCAATCTTTATCGTAAGGTGATCCGGAGGCACTTGCTCATCACTAATATAATCTCGTCCAAAATATGGGCGGCTTCGTTGGCCTCGCTCAAAAGTACGTAAATTTCTTTTGCAAATCTTCTGGCCTACTTTTGGGTCGTTTCGCTTAAAAAATCCAAAGATTTGGAAAAACGATTCCTAACGGTTGATACAAGGCGGTTTCCTTAAGAAATCTAAAATGATGAAAAAAACTAAAAAATCTAAACAAAGTGAAGAAAGGACGTTTGTTTCAAGTCGGTGTCAAGCTTATCTAGTATAAGTATTGTTGTAATACAAACAACAATTTTAAATAAACAATTTAGGCAGGAGAATACCATGGAACCTCTCAAACAACAATATGAGCACTTTTAGCAAAATGGGGTACGGTCGACACACAGTTGAAGAACGCACGCTCGCCGCCAATTGGGCGCGCCTCGCCGTGTAAAAACAAGTTGTCTGCATTTTTTCAAAACCACGGTAAAAAAGCAATCCAAAAAAATCAGCGCTTCGGTCCACAGCATCTTGGCCAAAGCAAGTCACTAAACCTATAAGAGCAAAAACCCATCAATTAGTTGGGTGGCTAGTATATTCGTAAATAGCATTTTTTTAGGGGAGAAATAATAATAAAAACCCCTCCCTTCCTAACACCCACCAAATTTCGGTATCATCAATCATTCACTGCATAACGAAACAATCTTTTCTATGACTTAGCTCTTACAAGCAATATTATTTGATTGTGATGCGTTTATTGTCCGACACGGAAAATATATCAAATGACAGTCCTAGAAGTCACCATGCTGATTCAATAATGGCCTGAACTTGATGATCGAAACGATTGCATGCGAAAATTTTACCGGATTCACCAATCTAAGAAAACCTCGCCAACGCCCGAAAAAATTGTTAAGGTAGAGCCCTACCTGAAAATTTTGACGACGATTACCGAAGCAGTTCCACACCATTATTGAAGCAAGCTTTAGAGCCCATTCACGGCGTACGTAATTTGCTCGGATAAAAAAAAAAAATCACCACCCCCATCGCGATGGCTAACCAACGCTCGCCGTAAAGAAATGAACTTCAAATTGGAGTAAAATCCCAATTATCTGAAACGCATTTACCAACACGCTTTGCGTTGACGACGTTTGAAACGCCAAACCGGCTCCAGATCTCCTACTAAAAGCCGCAAAAGCAAACTGAAATCGACCCCAAAGATTTGCTTAGTGATGAAGATGTCTATCGCTTGGCCATTATGGCAGGTAAGGCGCAGGTATGTCGAGTACTGGCGGTTAGTGAAACTAATCGATTGAAAAATACAAGCTGCCGCGGCCGGCTGACAGAGTTCTTTAATACCATGTGAAGAACTTGAAAGGCTTATTAGGTTCTTTAACAAGCCTTCCGATGCTCACTTAGTAGTGCGGCGTATCAAGTAGAAAATCCTAGTTTAGACATAGCTGCAATTGCTTGAGCAGACTCTTTGGCAGACTCTTAATAACAAGCGTTCCAGAGTCGCATCAAAATACCACCGGACTCTCCAAAAGCTCACTATCAAACTTAACGTCAGAGCAACGTGAAGCTGCCAGATAATCCGTGTGAGTTTTTTTCAGTGCGCTTTTTCGACAAAATATTTCTTTTTTCCATCTTAAAGGCTATCAGAGTCTGCGATTTCCAAAAAACTTATTCGCCTGCTCTATAGAAAACCGAAGATTCAACCTGAGAAAGCAATGTCCTTGATAGCCAAAGGGTTCACGATTCTTGGAGCTTTCCGCCTTCAATGCTCAGAAACCATTTCTTAAAATCATTTGCTGCCTTGGATGGGCAAAAACCTGCTGAATTGGACATAATACGCCAGAGGGTCAAATCCACCAGTTTACGCGGTTTCTTTTGCCCCGGCAATTTTAGGCCATCACAACCAAATAAACCTGAGTAAAATATTCACTTTCGGACTGTAGGAGCACGGCCAAAACGAAACGATGATTATAACGCCTTCGTCCAACGGCTTGCCAAGTCCGCAATGAATACGTAAAGACATGTGCAGCTTTCTGTTTCAAGTTGTGTTCTATTTATGATTGACCAAACTAAGAATCAACACTCAGTCCAATGCCTTTTTTTTACGCTTCAACAATCAACTATTATAAGAAAATGCGTGTCGTGCAGCTCATAATGATTAAAACACAACAATCCACCCTCAGCTTCCTCAATAGGCCTCTAAAGTATGTTTTCAGATACTGCGCTGCACAATCTTTAGTAAACCCTGAAAAATCGACAAGGTATCGTCCTTAAAAGTGCTGAATAGCAAAGTCGGTAAGTGCGCGCCCTTCATCATCAACTTCCTTGCGGATTAACAAAACCCCTGTATTCAATACCTCGAGCGATAAGATAAATTGTTAGCCTGACGCAGAAAAGCGCTTCCGCTTGCCCATCAACATGATTTCATTCCGGCGTGCGATTAAAGAATGGCTTGTACGCGGCCTCACCTCATGTTTTGAATCTCATGCACAATTAAGTTGCTAATAGACACCAGCTACCTCTTACGTTTTAATAATGGAATAAATTGCGATGCAATTTTTTAACCCATCGATTTACAGTAGGATATTAGTCCTCACCACCTTAAACTACTATGATAAAGACCCAAGACCTACAAAAAAAAGACACAGAAAAGAGCTAGAGTCTCAGGTAGATCAATTTAATCAGGCGAATGGCACTATCCACAAGTCAAGATGGTGAGTCCCGTGTTTAGTTGATGGAAAGTATAGCACGAGCCACATAGGCTTTAACGACCCAAAACCAAGACCGCACACCATTAAACCAAACGTTGTAATGGCCGCTATTCCACAAAGAAAAAACAGCAAAGACCGGCCACCCACACCTCCCTGTCTAAAAGAGAAACTAAGAAGGTCGTCATCTATGATGACTTTGGAGAACCCATTGAGAATGGGTATGGAAAGATAAGTAGATATAAAGTCTCTTTACTCATTCCCGTTGAATACTCCGCCGATACTTGGCAAATTACTCCGTTAGTTTTAAAACCTAAATTAAGGAGTTATCATGTCATTCGATATCTGCACGCCATGAATAAGAACGGATAAACCTGAAAGAAAAGTTCATGCAGTTTTATACTGAGGCTTGGGGTTAATTCAAACAAGACGCATGGACAGTGAAAAAGGTCAATTCTCATTGATCTAATTATGCAACGGAAAAAGGCGCCCCAGAGGTAGACTCACACCATAACTGGAGCAACCGCAGTTAGCATAAGTGGTGATCAAGTTTGGCCACCTAGCCTTTGAAAGTTGATGACAATTGTGATCAAAGTTGGCGAAAAAAATTTTGCATCTGATTGGCGTCACTATGTTACGTCCCACCTTCGTGACGGAACACAGGCGTTTCATTAAAAGACCCGAACAATATTTCCATCGAACTTCTCCAAAAAAAAATGGATCACTTGGAAAATTATCGAACCAATGGGCTTCAAGGAAAACGTAGGAACTGGTAGTTACATTAAAATAACATAAGAACCAATCTTCGTTTAAAACCAAAGCTTACAAAAAGGGCAATAGTAATATTGCTTATTCCTTTTTTAAACTAATACAAATCGTAGAACACAAAGAGTATTTCATCACTTCGATGAAGACATTCATTAAAACCAATCACCTCGATAGGGGTAATTATTTACCTTAAGTGATTTGGCTGTCACAGCAGAAAGCTCTATACGCGCCTCAAGTGGGTACAGACTCGTCTTGCTGATTGCGGATAGAGATGGTGTTAAATTGATGCTCGAGATCTCTGTCCAGATATACAGCCAGAAGGCTCAGCCTATTGACGAACTCATATGGCTGCCCAAACCAAATAACAAAGTTTGACTCTCTGTTGAGATTAAACGTATTGTTTGACTCTGTAAAGCCGATATAAAAACCTGCGATTCCTATTCAGAGCTAAAAGACCTCGCGAAATTCTTCAAGATCACCAGCAAGCACCGTTGTCATTGAAGGCCATACGGATAGTAAAGGCTCAAGGCGAACTGAACCGTTCACCTATCTCAAAAACGCGCTTCAGCAATCGCCGTGTACTTGTTGATAGCTTTAGAATCAAACCCAGAAATAGAGTAAAGGTATTGGTTATGGTGAAACTCGCCCTATCGCCAGCCAATGACTAAACAGACAGCTGGCAGAAAACAAATCGTCGAGTTGTAGCAGAAGTTTTTTGCAAACACAAGCAGCGTCTACGAACGCTGGACATTTATTAGCGTAGAACCAGAACACAAGTACTGCATTAAACAAAATTAATTACCTTTTATTCAAAACGCGGGATAGCCAATTAACCACTAAAAAACCGAATGGTTAAATTAACATCCGTTTTTTGAGTACTTTAAACTGCTGTTTAATCAGCCCCTGTAAAGAGTAATCCCATAGGAACTTTAAATTACGTCCAAAATGTAATTTCGTTAGTCGAGCAATTACGTAGCACGTACTGAATGCCGCCAATGGCTGTAGTAATCCCACTCCATTTAGGCGTATCGATACGTAACGTCTCGCACTAAAGCTGACTTTTTTACCTTCGTATTCGTCGCGACTAAGGGTTACGTCATCGTTTTATCGTGCAATGCCATCTACATCAATTGCTCTTGCCCCTGTAACCCAAGTGAATTCAATAGTTTTCGCCATCTTTAAATTGCAAGGGGTAAGACACCCATACGCAATTAAATTAGAACGGTGAATTCGCTATAATTGTGCTACGGACGACTTTACAGTACCCTAGTAACAGTAGCCTTTAGGCAAGCCCAATCGCGCGATGAGCCTGTTTCCGTAACTCTTTACCTGCTAAAATAAATAAGCGGCGTATTATTTTCTGATACGCCATCTGCTGGCATCGTAAATACTGGGCTAAGTTATCCGGGTTGTGTGCGAGTAATCGCCGCCTTCGTGCCTGGTTGCAGAGAAAGTTTTTAGTCTTAACGTTTGGCAAGGTTCCGCGCATACATCACTGTCATGATTGCCTCGCGAGCCATAAGAATTAAAAGCGCTTTTTCTACGCCATTTTTCTTTTTGCAAGTATAAACCGGCAAGGGGAATCGCCCTAAATCGGCACCAGCCGGAGAAATATGGTCGGGGTGAACTGAGTCACCCAGTTTGGCTAAAACAGCGTGCTCCTTATGCTTGGAATGGGCCCGGGAAATCGTATACTCAGTCAGTCAAAAAAGGGGCTTTTCTTAATATAAGTTTGGAACGCATCGTTCCAGTCGTAAGTTTGCCATCCCGGTATTTGAATTTGCTGCCAGTGGCTGTCGCCTTCGTATACGCGTTGGCGTAGCTTTTTGCCGAACATTTCTTTTGGTAACGGTTTCCCTTAACGCAGATCGCTTGACTTCTTTCTTGACACTGGGCGCAAATGTCTTAAGGTAACATCTTGCCGTTTTCGCGTCCTGCGCTAGAGGCTCCTTGTAAACATCTATATCGGTACGAACCTGGCAATGGCATAGGCAACAACAAAGCGGAGGCGAGGCTAAAAAAGTTCATTTTAACGTCTTGTGAATGACGCCCCCTTCAAAATTTCGATTGCTGATAAAATAGAGCTATACGATGAGTTGTGTTTTTGGATGGCATCGGATATTTCACTCGCTAATGGCCCGAAGTTATCCAAATACAGGTGGGTACAACCATAAACCACTTAAATTAAAGCAAGACTTACTAAGTCCTTCCATCAACCCTGCTTGTCTAAATAATCGGTTACCAAACTTTTAGACCCGGTGCAATGAGGTTTAACCCAAGGTTTTTACATCAATACCCAGTTGTTTTTGCTTTTTTAGGCAACTCAAACCTGCCGCCGCTAAAATAACGCTGGTTTGGAGTGTTTGTATACAAGCTAGATATAGGCCGCAATAACACAGGCCCCGGTCGTTTAACTCAATTCCTTTGGTCCTTTGAATTTAAAACGATGGCAAAGCGCCCTTAATTTGCCGCTTCATCACGTGACTCATTAGGTGCTAAGTTAACTGGCCTTCATTTTCTTGCGTGCTTGCCCCTTCCTACTTTTATCGTGACGAGCCATACGGTTTCATCTTGAAAGTCTTTTTAGATTGATGGCGTAATAACGTCGACCGCTTTAATCAAGAGCTAATTTCTGGTCTTGTGGCGCTTAGGTCCTCGCAAGAACTTGGTAACAACATCAACTCATAGTTTTAAACTCAGTGCAATCGGTGTATCAGCTTCAATCAAGCATTGTTGGCCACAGACTTTGGTGTTTAGGCGTAATTTTCAATGAGTTTAAGTTGCCTCTTCATTTCACGGTTTGTTAAACGAAGGTAGCTTTAATTGTTCATCAATCAAGTGGGGAAAATACCTATCAAAGTCGCACCAATACCTGTGCCATATTGGCATGGTGGCTCCTGTCACAAGCGGTAAGTTCAGCAAGGCCATCACCGTAAATTCCACACATTTAAACCGACTACGCCCGTGGGTTACGCAGCAAATTTCGTGACCGGTAAAGGACTAAGTCTGGTGGCTGTGGGCCCTCTGGTAGGCGCCAACTCAACTTAACACCGTACCAACCTTGAGGGATAAGTAAACTAATAGGTTGACCAAGCATAAAACCGCTTCAGCTTCAATGCCGCCACACCCCAACTATTAGTAAGCACCTATAATAAACCATTAATCATCTCGTCGTATGAGAGTCCGTGCCCACCAGTGTAATCTGGGGTACGCAAACTTTTGCCGTGACGGTCCTTCATTAAACACAAACGCGGGCTTAAATATTCAAAATTGAACTTGGTGGCACAATACCGGTAGCTGGTGGGCACTACTTTTTAGATTGTCAAGGCAGTTTGACCCCAACGCAAAAATTCCCGTAGCGCTCTTTGTTTCTTTCATAATTCAAGTTTTGCATTTAGATCAAAAACGCACCATTTATGCCATAACCAATATCAACTTGTACTGAGTGGTCTATAACAAGTTCGACGGGGGAAAAGTGGATTGATTTTTGCGGGATGCCGCCGCCCATGCTTTTCCATCGCGTCGCGCATTGCGGCCAATCAAAGCATGGCAGGCACACCAGTAAAATCTGGCATGACTGATACGCGTGCCGGTTGTAAAAGGCGACTTCTATTGCGGGTTTGGCATGTGGACCTCAAATCCAATTAACGCTTCAAATGTCTTGCTCTTTAACATTTCACAGCCATCTCATCTGCGAAGTAGATTTTTCGAGTAATATTTTTAAAAAGAATGAGGGTAAATCGTTTTGCCTTTGGTCGCCAATACCCCTTAGAGAATGAATGTGAAATTGCTCTTCATTAACAGTGAGCTTGTTGTTGATGTCGAAACTGTTGTTCATTATTTTTCTCCTTATGACAATTGGATAAATATTTTTAAATGACCTCTATTGTTTTTTAAAAAGCTGAAAATGATATATAAGCAGCGTAAACAGTCTGGCAATGAATCTAGAATAGTGCGAATAGTTTTTCTTTCAGCTGAAAAACACAAACGCTAAGCGGATTGATATTGAGCTTGCTGACTAAGATTACGACGAACGCCAGAAAACATAGGATAAGCTCACACGGTGCTTTTAGCCAAAGCATTAAAATAGTTCATTATCTCTCCCGAAGGTACATTCTGCTAATATAACGTTAAACAAGAGAGTAATATGACGAACTATTGGTTTTTTAGGTTTAGGGATTAATGGAAAAGCGATGCATCGGAATCTAGTAAAGGCGGATTTGATGTCAACAAGTTTGGAACCGCAATCCATGCAAAATGTGATAATGTAGTGCTCCAAGTGCTCATCTAGGAACAAGCCCTAAATGACGTTAACATAAACACTGTGTTCACCTCGCGAATGGTTTCAGATCCCGAACGCTGCACTCGCACGTGTCAGGGTCCAGATGCGTAATTGGCAGGTATCGGCTGCAGGTCGCGGTTATGTTGATATTGTGACTGTCGATAATACAACGTCAAAGCATTCGAATTTATATCACTCAAGCGTGGACGTTTTTTAGAAAGCCCCTGTTTTCTGGTACAAAAAACCTGCCCAGAAGACGGTAACATTGTCATTCTTAGCCGCAGGAGACGGCACGCTATATGAGGATACAAACCCGCTTTTGAAACGTGATGGGGAAAATGTCGCCCTACCATGGTGGATGGTTGGTCAAGGCGCTACATGAAATCTGGTATGAATATGATGAATGGGCGCATTGCTATAATATCTTAGCGAGGGCATGTCATTAGGGGCAAAGCGGGGCTAAATGGGAACCAGAATTTAGAAATCATTGATGCAGGCGCATAAGCTACAGCCAAATATTGTTCAAGAGGCAAAGGGCTATGCTGTTAAAGAGGACTACAGCAACAAGCTTCCCCCTTAAACACAATGCAAAAAGACATACTGTCCCTTGCTGTAAGCGCTTCGGTTGATCAACTAGAGCAAACCTCTTCCCACTGCAGCGGCTGCCAATGAAACTTTAAATCAAGCCATAAAAGCAGGCTTTGCAGAACGGAAAACATTGTTCTCGCCGTCTAATAAAGTGATAAAATGTTTTTTAAAACGGCAATCAGAAAAACAAGGGGATTGGAGGACAAATCCCCTTCGCCCTCTACACAGCATCAACATCTGCCCAGCACAATACCCACTCCGCCCAAGCCCACTGGAAGTTGTTAGCCACCTAACCAGCCAGTCCACATCCCAAACGCTCACCAATAATGTGATAGGCCATATTTGTTTTTTGCGAATTCCAAGAGGTTTAAAGGAGGACACTTCATTGGTATTGACGCCGCGCTAACGTCACTTCAGCGGTTCGGTAGCCTTCCGTTCCATTAGGCGAGATATCAACAAATGAGCTAAGGTAATGTAAACGAGGTGTCTAATCTGTTCGTTTGAGGTTTGCGCACTGCGCTCTGTTAACCAGGAAATTCTGTTTTGATGGTGTCATACTAAACGCTTTTGGAAGCAAGCTTGATAAGAAACCTTCAAAAGCTTTTCTTCGGGTATCTTGACAGCACATCTATTAGCTTCCTCCAATGATAAGGTCGTGAGAAATATTGATACTAAGCGCTTCGCAGGTTGCCAAATTGTAATTCTGAAGAAAGAGGGACCACTTGACACCGCGAGAAGTGACAACATAGGCCTCTTGAAAATGGTAACGCCATTTGGCTGTCGGGCGATACACAGGATTCCAGAGAGCTCAGCAAGTTGGGCTTACGATCAGGCTGCACGGTAATCGGCACTAAACTAGCACGTGTTGCTTAAAATATTATGGCCTACTTGTTTTAGTAGCAATGTCAATAACCAAAGCCTTTGCGCCCATGCTTGGTATCGATAAGGCCACCTGTCGCGACAAACAAGCGACTCGCAAATAAAATCACCTTGGTTTGTTTTTACCACTGTGTGGCCATCTTGAAAATCGATATTATGGATTTTAGTGTTCAGCTTAAGGTCTGCACCAGAACCAATTCTAATTCTGTTAGTAGATATGAGTAAGTCTTTGGCCGAGTGCTCGCAGAACAATTGTCACTGGTGTCTTCTCCACATAGTTCCAATCCATGACGATCTACTAATCACAAAATCTTGTGACGAAAAACGACACGTAGCGCCGAGATAGCAAAAATGCGGGTTGTCGGATAAAAAATGCTTGGGAGCCGCATCCATTTGGTGAAGGTTAAACAACGCCCCCCTCCAGACATAGAATCTTTTTACCTGCTTTAATTTGCAATGATCCAACACCACCAACGCTTCTTACTCTCGATAGCCGATGTTGCTGCACACATTAAACGCTGGAAGCACCAGCACCTATTACGGACCCCGTCAAAAACTTTTAATCCACAAACCTACTCTCATCACTTATTTATGCTGCAATTATAGTGTCCTAGCCCTTTTATTGCAATCGAATCTAGTAGTTTCACGTTTATAAAAAATAAAAAAAAAGACATAAAAACTTGGTCCACAGAACCGTTAAGAAGGCTTGGAAATCATACCAAAAAATCACTTATTTTCAATCAGATGAATAAAATTCCCAAACATTATTTAATAATTTTTAAAAAAACACCTAACATCATGAAAACCTAAAATATTTTTTTATGAAGCAAACGTTTTTTTATAAATAGCGCTAGAAACAAAATAAACTGTTTTATATAATACCAGTAATGTATAAACACCAGTTAAATGATTCTAGGAATGTGGATATGAATTAAGCTAATGAGGTCCTGTTCGTAAATATTCATAAGTCGCACTTTTAGGTGTGATTGCTTTAAGCCTTGTAATCGCCCCTGCAAAAGACCTAATTCAATACGTTGAAATTGCAATTTAGCAAGAGAAAATATTCAAGATAGTAGACGCTCTTTTGGAACTAATATGCATGGCAAAAATCAAATTCGCCTACCTAAAGTAAGCCAGAGATGCACAAGCAAGCTTATCCGTCTCAAATTAACTATACTAAATACGCCTAAACCAACCCACTCTGAGCCGAAGACATACCGTAAAATTTGGCTTAACTTTTCTCATGATAACGCGATCAGGAATACAAACAACAGTTACACTTTATACAATACTGAAACACGTCAGCGTCAATTGACACTCGATCAATTATGGACCAGACAGTGCAATTGATGTTGTCGCGGCTTATCGGATTCATACCAAGCTATATAAAATAAGTCGCCAATATAAGTATGAGTGTCCTCATGGGAAGGTCAAAACTTATTGTGAGAGAAAATGCTTGCCAATATAACCTTAAAACTGCGGCGGGAAATACTTTCAATACCAGTGCGGTGATTGAGTTCTCCGCTCTAGAATTGTAAAGGGAATGTGCAAAAACAACTCATGGATAATCTTTTCCATTTTCTAATAATCATGTTTTAATACAACATTCTATGGAGCTTCCAAACATGAAAACTGGTTAAACTTACCCTATCGCAGTCTGCATACAGGTGCGATTGCTTTACAGCTGCGTGCCAGCTTGCTGTAAAAAATGAATCCTCTACTGCAAACAGCGATCTTGTTGTCGTTCATTTATGCATATTGCGAGGCTATCTATAGCGATTCTTAACGCAACAGCAAAAGCATTACGCTCTTCTATTAATGCTCTTCTAGCCGAAACTGAAGCTAATTTAAAGCTGGCTCGGACCGCATGGATTTTCAGCTCCGCGTTTCATACCAACAAAGTGAAGTTTATCCGCGTTCCGGTAAATGCTATTGTTTGAACGAATTGGGAAGGCAAGTTATATGCCTTGCCTTAGATGAAGGTTTAATAGACTATGTTTGCAAAGACAGCTATGGCTCAGAATCAATTGAACGCTCCTTTACTCCTGGCTAATGTTATTGCATCACAAAAGCCTAATGATGGCGGCGTGAAAAGTGACACTCCAATATCACTCCTCCGAGCTTATCTCCAATAGCACTCAAGAAGTCCGATGGCGTTGAAGCCAATGTCGCAAGCGGCTACCATGCCATTGAGTTTTTACTTTGGCCAAGATATTAATACGGCCACAAACCCAAGGCGCAAAGGTGAACGACCAGCATACCAGATTTCGATCTAGAAAATTGCACAAAATGGCAAATTGTGATCGTCGTCGTGACTATTTAGTGCGCAACCTAGACTACTCATTTCTAACTTAGAAGAAATGGCAAAATAACTGGAAAAATAACGCGACGCTCGCGTTGCGCTACTTGAAAAACACCACGAAGGTAAGGTCTTTCTACTATCTTACCGGAATGGAAGCCTTGCATACGGTGGAATTAGCGGAGACGTACAAAGCTTGGCCTAGATGTTACAACACGACCCAAGAAAGAAGAGCATGATTGCTTCTCTGAAATAACACTCATTGGTCACTACTACTATGACCGCGAAAGGCATTAAAAACGTCTATTTAGGCGAGTAACATACGTTGTGACGTAGCTGGATAAAAGGCGCATCTTTTATCCAACCTTGTTGCCCAGAAAATACGCAGCTAGACGGCCGAGATGAAAACAAAGTTAGATAACAGAAAGTGCAGCACAACATGGTAAAAGATCGGCAAAAAAAAGGACACAACCTTTGACGTTCCTCATTGCATGAAAACACTTAAAGCAATCAGCTAGTAAAAACGTTTGCGACTCATAGTTGAAGAAACACGCACTACAGAAGAAATGCATCCATCAGCTAAATCCTTCAGGCAATCGCGCTAGAATGGGCTGAATAGTTTAGAATAACCCAAGCTCGTATTTGAATAATACTGTTATCCCTATACAAAAAACATGTAAATGGGATACCAGGAAAGGAATGTTGTCATTAGTCAGTTAATGGTATTTGTCCTATTTATGACAGAAAATGAAAAGTATTTACTTTTTTTTGAAGCTGCGTTTACGTCAGCTTTTTTTTGTTTTCAGAACGTAGCCGATGCTAGTGAGGAAAAAAAAAAAAATTTTTTTTTAAACCTCAAAAAACCCCTTTCAATCTCTCTTACTGTGAATTGCGCTTGAAGACAAACTCGATTTTTAATATTGGTGAAGCGGTATTCCAAAAATTTTGGTGCCTTCCCTCTTCAACCACAGCCAGCGATGGTTTGGGTCCGGCTTTATACACTCCCGATCCTGCAATAGCTGCCATATAAATATGGTAGAGTCATGCCTCCCTGAACGGGTGTAAAGTGGCGCATGCCGTTCCATCTTTCTTAATCCGTCTTGGCAAATCTTATAAAAACACCTCCCTATTGCTGATTTCATTACCTAAATAATTGGGATAAAGCATTATGGCCACCCAAATTCCAAGGACAAGCTCCCCAGGCAAGTTCTTCCCTGAAGGGGATTAATAATCTTACTTATAGTACACATTATAGAGACACTAACTGATGAAACCAAGGTCGAATTAAGAACACCAAATTCCATTGGACTAGGCTTGGAATTAATGGAGAATTTGAGGATAGTACAGATGTTTACTCTTCTTGTTTTCCCTGCCATTAGTCGAAGGTTTATTAGATAATATTCAAGTGAATGAATTAATTGCCAATGCAGACCTAGCGACAAAGATATGATGGCATCAGCGGTCGAGTGAGCTGGATACCCAATATATCGGTAAC
>Ga0163217_1097487_pt1 | contig 17129 bp, 17 predicted proteins | sample SynspAceP_FD_185933 | JGI IMG/M metagenome (GOLD analysis project Ga0163217, IMG submission 185933) | Saline lake microbial communities from Ace Lake in Antarctica - Synechococcus sp. Ace-P (PacBio error correction) | ecosystem: Environmental > Aquatic > Non-marine Saline and Alkaline > Saline ...
CGCTAAAAACTCCTGGTACGGCTTGTTTGCGCTGAGCTGTCTGCTTCCCACTGCTGGCTCTTGTAAGACGGTGGGTCCCGGCATATCGCGCTGATAGGCGCATGGGTTCATCTGGGCGAAGCACCTGTTTTTCTCATAACAACTGGAGCAAAAACGCCTGGCGGAGGATCTGATCTGCAAGCGCGTTGAGTGCTCACAAGCAAGATCCAACGGCTTGCCGAGGCGACCGATACAAGGGTTTGGGCGTTTTCTGATCACCGATGCGCGAATGGTCGATACCAAGGCGAGCCGCTGCCCAAGCCGATCAGAGCCGCACTGGTAGAACCGGCGAACAGAGTGAGGATATCCTGGCGATTACTAGGCAGTTCAGAGACGCACGGCGGCTGAGGGGCCCCAGAGGTATTCCCAACCCTCTCGCATGAGACACCGCTTGATTAGTAGAACACTGGCTAGTATGCCAATGGGAATTGAGCGCCTGGGCAAGCATCCGACACGACTGAGCGAGGATGTCCGCCATGAGCAGCCACCATCAAAAGCGCCAGGGGCCCTGCTCGTTGCCGCGATTACCTCAGGCAGAAAGAGTGCGCGCGGCGCGACACATCGAGGAGTAGACGCGGGACAATGAACTCCGGACTATGACAGCAGAGCACTGATAGTCCCCCCAGGCAGACACGAAAGCCATAGTACATGAGGCAAGGCAGACTGGCAACGTAGAGTTAAGCACAGGGACCACAATACCAGCCATCATCATATTATGGTATACCATTTACGGATTATTTTGCACGTATAACAGACACCACCCATGGGCATGCTGCGCAACAAATTGAGACCCAAGATACTTCGGCAGGTGGCCGCATCCGGCCGGGCGCATATACGGCCCTGGTTGCCTGTAACCACACGCTGACCAGCGCATCTGTTGGCAGCGCTATCCTGGCGGATATATCAGCCGCAAGGGCTATCACTACGCCGATTGGCAGGCTTTGCTGTCAACGACACACAAAGTGACCTTGTTCCGATGGACATAACTCTGCACCCAGGCGACTCTACACGAGCAGCCGGGGCCCTGAGGTTCACGTCTTGCTAATGGCCGGTGTGCGCGGTCACGCTGAGCTTATGAATCCAGGCTGCACCCTTTGAAGTCTATGCCGGCTTCTGGCTGTAATTCATAAAGCGGTAGGACGCTGATCCTCGGCATGCAGGGCGTTTGCAGCAGCGGGGCTTCACATTTAAGTGGCGCCTGGGGCCGCGCGAGCAATGGGGCTGATATTCATATCGACAGGTGCCTGTGGCGAGGTTGTTAACTTATGGGGCATGCCGGCAATGTCCATGGCGCCCTGGTCAATGTACTGAAGCGATACCATAAGACTGGGTCAGCCTGTCGAGTTGTAGCCTAGCCCGGCTACACGCGACACCTTGCTGGAGCTGTTTAGTTTTGGGTAGACCTGGCTCCTGTTGATTGGCGGTCAGGACGCTATGGAGTGGCTGTTCCAAAGCTGGCGTGGAGCGGCGCAATGGCATATGCAACATTAACCAGGCTGAGCTATTTCACCCGGGGTTGAGGGTTAACTGGACAGAGGTACGCTAGGCAGTGGCGGAGCTTTGCTCAGACCCGCTGAGGTGTAAAGGTTGCTCTGTAGGAGCTGCACCGGCGCTGAGCTATGCCTGCCTGTCTGACTCTCTACCCACCAGTCCCTAACCTGAGGAAGGGGCAGTTATGAGGTCACTGTGACTGGACGTCGGTCAAGGGCTGGCAAAAGTCGCTGCTCCAGACTCACGGGGAATCACAGCCATGCTCTAGAATGACGGGCACAGCACGCAATGTCCAGTTGGCTTAGATCTGGGCGAAAGCGGTGGTTCAGGTGGGGAAGCCAGCGCTGGTTGAAACTGGGGTGTCCGAGCGGACTTGGATGCATGTTGAATCAGCCATGCGAAGACAATGATAGCAGGGCCGGCGGTGCGAATGGAGGTAGACTAACAGCGCCTTGCCCCGTGGGGGAGGTCTGAGCCAGGTCAGCAGAAAATCCTTGAGCCAGCCCGGGATGCAGGCCCGAGAGGCCGTGGCCAGTTCCCAGAGCGAGTACGCATGTGAAGCTGGAATGGCAATCAGGCTTCAGAGTGTCTACAGCGCGGAACACACCACCGGCGGCCCCGCCACAATAGAGCGTTCCTGTGTCCTGCATGCAGAAGGGGCCGCGACAGAAAGAAGCACTGCATGAGCGGCGATCTGGGCATTCGCGGCGAATACCAGATTGCTCGGTGACGAACTGGATGCCGAGCTTACTGCGGAGGCAGAAGAGCCTCATGCCATGGATAATCGTAGCTTCTTCTTCTATGCCTTAACCGTGCAGTAAGAATCCACGCTTGGGATGAGTGTTCAGTGCAGGCATGGCAAACGCCTATAATCATCCACAATCCAAAGTTGTAGGATCGCTTACCGCGAATTTGGCGTGGAACCTAAAGTTTATACTAGCGCCTACGAGGATAAGCCGTGCGCTTCGTGCTAGGAATGAGAGGCGCAAAGGGGCACTCCTAGAAAATGGTCGTAAGAGCGAACGCAAGGCCAAACGTTTCTGGCAGGTGAATAACATAGAATTGCGCAGGCGGGCGTATGGCCCTGTGCTAGAGTTAGCCAACATTTGGGAGGAGGAACGCGTGTGTGGGAATGAATCAGTGAGCGGGCGGCCTGGCTGATGACTGCACCAATAGATGTTTGTATTTCGGTTCGTGGCTGTGGCCATCGGATAGAGAGCGTTTGAAGTGAAGCCGGCGCTAAAAGGCGCAGTAGCCGTGAGCACCATGCCAGTTAGCCTGAGCCAGGTACTGGCGCTAAGGTGAAGGACGGCCAGCTTGATGCAGCGAAGCTCAAGAGCCTGCGCCGCTGACCTCCGCTAGGTGAAAATTCTCGCAGCCGGGCTGCGAACTCACGCCATGGCCACGAGAACATCATAGAAAAGAATGCATTCAGGAAGCGAGGACCGGAGCCAAGGTGATCCACGAGCATGGAGCGCTAACCTCAACACTTTGGGTACGAATACGGCCATAAATGCACCGAATTACTCGGACCTGCTGGGTCGGTATCGCATGAATTTGACGTAATTACGAAACAGTGGCCAATCATGATTCAGGGTACGGGGCAAATACCAGGGAAGTTGTTGGGCGAGCACGGTAATCTCCAAAGGCGTTGATCACCACTAAGCGGCAGGCTTGACCGTGGCTATTCCTAGCGCTGTTCTTCCATCGCTTTCTTGTGAACCGCGTGGAGAGCTGGTGAAGTCAAGCCATGGACATGGGAAGAACCAAGAGCTGGATTGAAAGTACATAGCAGAGCAATCGGAGGTGGAGGGTGCCGAGCAAGGCCGGTAAAAGTGTCCCATGTCGGCAAGGCACACGCAAGGAAGCACTGACCGTAGAACTCCGACGACACGAAAAAACTGAGAGGCCAGCGTCAATCTGAACGCCCTGATTGATGTGGTGTTTCCTGCTGCTGATCTTCTTTATGGTATTCCGAAACCACCTTCACACCGGGAAACCAGTTGAAAGCTGGATTTTGCCCCGGCCGCCCTCGAGAGGTGAGCAGATGACAGCAGCGATGCGCAAACAGACGAAGCAGATCATAAGTCCGCGTCGGGCGATAAATCGAAGAATTAACGCATGGAGCCCTGGCGGCACGTCACTGGACGCCCTAAGACGCTGTGCAGCGTGAACCGCAGGTAGACAACAGCTTTGCCGCTGATAAATTACAGAGTAGCCGATGACGCAAACGCCGCACAGACAGTGATTCTGATGCCATGGACGCGGCGGACCAATTTGGGTTTTCCCGGCTGCGGGCTGACCACAACAAGTGAGCTGGAGGCGGAACGACAGTCAGTGAGTGCTTCTCTCTGAAACAGTTCATAGTTGCGGGCCTGGTATAAACCAACACAGCCCGTGGCATGAAGCTGACTAGAGACCAGCTCTCTGCAACTCTATATAAAAAAAGGAGACGCCGGGGTCGCCAGCGCTCCGCACGGCGGCAATAGCCATTTCTCTTCCGATCCGTCGAAGGGCATGAGACGCCCGGATGCCGTTATTTGTACGTAGGGCAAATATTAACCCTTGGCGGTTACCAGGTAAAACCACCTAGCAAGAGAGCATCTGGCTTATCGACTACCTCAAAGCGCGCGGTTTGCGTACCTAGGTGATGAGGTGCAGCACGAGTGTTATGGGCGAGCAAAGGCGGCGGATTCCCCCATCTGGTTTTGCAGCACGTTTTGTTGGACAGCCTGGCTAGGTCGGGGAACGAAGCGCTACTGATCGAGCACCGAGGCGCTGCAAAGAGGTGACCTGTGGGTTATCGACCAACGCGATCGGACCAGAGGCCGCCGACAAGGCATCTGCCTGGCCCAAACCGGAGGTGGATGTGATCAATCAATGGAGACGATGGTATTGCAGCAATTATCGCTCGGAATCGGGATGTGGAAATTCTGATGATTGACGCGTCCGCGCGGCCACTGGAGTAATTGCCCGCAATGCCTGCCGGAAAGGGCCGCTGCGCGAACACCGCGCAGCGCCAAGGACAACAAAGTTCGAAAACCTGGTCGTACAAAACAATAGGCTTGGCCCCGAGCCAACCAAGGTGCATTTTGACCATGAACCACACTGCTGCCGACGCATTCGTCAACACCTGTGCACGGGTGAAGCGAGTGGTTTAGCGGCCGGCAGCAGAGTGGCACAAAGGGCAGCCCAGACGGGAAGCGATTCGCCGGGATCAGGCAAACCCACCACAACGTTTTTTTCAGACCACTGAGAAGGAGTAAAAAAATCCTTTGCGCCCCTACCAGGGGCAGCTTTTGCGGACGCCACGCGGCCCTTCGGCTAGATAGTTTTTGACCGTTTAGTGATCCGGCCAAGCTCGCTGATCAGACCGAAAAGAGACGCCATCAAAATGTGGACCGGGTTTGCACCAGCCAAACTGGTGGTATCTGAAAATATTGATGCATCGACTGGGCGATGCCTTTATGTTTCAGCTCTGCAGCAGCGAGTGCCCACTGATAGCAAGGACAGCGATAAACAGCTGAGCGCACAAGCCCCCATTGATATAGAGAAATTCAAAGGAGTCATCAGATGAGATCCCCAAACTGTTAGATATTTCTGCCTGCCCGTTGTGCCAAAGGGGCCCCTGGTTCAAAACGCGGAGAAAACCGAATTATGGTGCCAAGCGCCGGGACGGCCACTGGCGTTTTCTGTGTCGTGATGAGCATACCGGTGATGCTGGAGCCATGAGGCAAGGGCCCTTGATGCTGAACTAAAGAGACGGTATGGAAATCGAGCTGAATCATTTCACGTTTCACGTCATTTATTCCTCAGCTCGTTTTTCGAGAGGTCACAGGCGCGGGCACTGCCCTGGCAAGCCTTGCTAGGACATCAGCGACCACGACCAAACCGCAGAGAGACTTCCTATTATGCACGGTCAGGCAAGCCCGGACAAGTCAGAGCGGAACGAGTACCAGTAGGGTCGATAGCAGAAAAGCGTTCGCCACCCGCGAAGATTAGCAGCGTAATTGCCCGGACGCCTGTCAATGGGTTCGGAGCACGATAGTGACACAATGGGACCAATAGGCTCACGCCACAGAGACCAATACCATCGCCGAGAGCGTAAGGGACACGAGAGATCGAGACACTGCAGACTCGCAAGAGCGGAACTTGCATTCAACGGACTCAGGGTTTGCAGGCGAGACGCACCTGCGTTTGTCCAATCGTACAACAGCAGATGAAGCCAATGACCCTTCCTCACGCCGGCACGCTGATCAAATCAGTGGAGCGCGAAAAGGTCCTGCTCGCCTATCCCGAAAAGCTAGCATGGCCACTACTGGCCGAGCCACCAGCGTTAAATATGCAAAGACCTCGTCTCCAGTCTATCAAATGTGGTCACACCAGCATGGTGAGCCGATCAACCCAGGATTTTCGCCAACTGATAATCTTCAAAGTGCGTGCTCACCCACACGCTGGCACTTGAGTGCCAGCTTATACGCGAAAGCTTTTGCGCCTGGAGCCCAGACCTTGCCAAGCCGACAAGCCGTTCCGCCGTCCATTGGCCTTTTACGCAACACCCAAAGGTCAGTTTCTGCACGAGACTACGAACCAGGCAAGCCCAGACCCGCTGATAGACACAGATAAAAAATGGAAGACCGAAAAAGACCTTCCACAAACTGAGCAATGCCGGATAAAACTGTGGTTGGCTATGACCACAGGAATGCAAGAGGGGCGCGCTCCCAATCGAGGCTGCCTGAGCTCCGCCGAGGAGTAGGATACGCACACAGTCCACACTGATCTGGAGATCGGACCGGCATTGAGAGAGAGAGCATGCGAGGATGGACGACAATGACCAAAAAGAATATCTCGTATAGCACTATAGCCTGAGATACATCCACTAGTGGCCGATGCGCTCTAGCGCCAGAAGAGCGTTCGCGACAACACTCGCATATAGCAACAAAAGCGCCCTGGCGCAGCAGAGTGCAGACTTGCACATATACCGCCGGGACGGGTGGCCTATCACACCCGTGCACGCAAAAACCGCCTCAGATTCAGAGATAGGGCAACGGCCGCACCAACTGAGAAGCGTGGACTATGAAGGTCAGCGGCGCGATCAGCGTGCAAACGCGGAATCGGCTGACGAAGGACTTTTCCCAGCTATAGATCTGATTCACGAGCGAATGGAGTCAGCAGCATTTGGCACACAATGACGCGGCCCCGCAACAACACACAGCGACATGCCAGGCGCGCCAGTTGGGCTGTCACATGACCACGGTTCAATCCGCAACCCAGAGCCTTGGCCGAGCGAAAGGTGCCAGGAACCCGTACAAATTACCGGGCGGATTGAATGGCTTTGGAGCAGGTAATTGGATATTGTACTATGAGATAGCTGTGGCCATTGCACGCATGTAGACGAGAACATACTGGCGAATGACTATCCTTAATCACTTGTCCGAGACGCTGATTTGCGGCCGCTCAATACTTTGGGCATCAGCGAACAGGACCACGAAAACCGTCTGGCATACGAGTGGGAGAGAAGCGACGATGAAACTACGCGGACAGACACTTGAGTCTTAACCGCATACACACGGCCTGGCCAGATTACATTGCACTGGGACGGTGGCAAGCAATGTGGTGGTCGACGGGGCCCGCTGGAGGGGTTGGGTTTGATGTCCATAAGCCACGCGCCGAGAGAGGGAGGGTGGTCGGCGTATGTAATGAAAGCACGTGGCCCCGACACAGAGCTGTGATTAATCAGCGGAGGGTGAGGCGGGTTGAAGGGTTGGCATGCTCACTGATAAGCAATGGATAGATGAGGATCAGGGAGGCTGTCAATGGCCTGGAAGAACCTCTCCTCTATTACATGAGGACCACCTGGGACGCAGAGCGAGAGCAGTGCAGAAATATTAGGAGATGCCTATAGGTAATTGAGACTAAAGGACAGATTTCGACAGCCTCGATGCACTGGACCGGGAAACTGGCCGGTGCTGCGCTTCGGTCGCGAGGAATGTCAAATTTATGATTACGAGTAATAAACCCTGTCAAAAACGCTCTGCAGGGCGTTATGTGGATTCTTCGAGTCCCGTCTCCGCCTGCAAGCCGCGCCAACGAAGTTTTAGAATTTGAGTACGCCCACCTGGGGTGACGGCATGGAGCAGAGCAACCGGCACTGCCAGCGTCCAGATGAACGCGGTGGATGCAGCGCAGGTAAAGTCAGGATTACGTAGCAGTAAACACAGACCAATGACCAACAGCGAAGCTGGGATAACCGCCCGGTAGTAAAAGTTAATTCAAGAACCACACGCTGATATCGCTACACCAGTTTACAAGACTCCATATGGCGTCGTTATATGAATTTAATCCAAAGCATTGCCGCATTACCACGCAGGTTGATAAGAGGGCCAGTAAAAAGGTGGCGGCGGAATTGGTTGATCGAAGAAGGCCGGAGCTGCCACCTGTACTGCACCCAATCAACACTGCGGGTAATGCGGGCAAGCTGGATAATCAACGAGCAGAAAAGAGGGTAAAGCCAGATATCAGAGGAAGGTATTCTTGAAAAACTACCGGCGTTACCCAGCTTCGCTGGATCAGGCCAGTTTACTGCATACGAAGGTCTGACACACCAGGGCGCTGACCACCGCGCATCTGGACGCTTGGCAGTCCGGTTGCGTCTGCATGCCGCACCCAGGGGGCGTACTCGGAACATTCAAAACCGGGCCGCTGCTGCAGCGCAGACGGACTCGAAGAATCACATAAGCCTGCCAGAGCGTTTTTTGAACAGGGAAATCAACGGTTAAGCCAAATGCATTCCTCGCGCGAGCGCAACACCTGGAGCAAGTTTTCCACCGGTCCAGTGCACAATCGAGGCTGTCACGAAACTGTCCTTTAGCTCAACACCATAGGCCACCAATAATCTGCACTGGCGCTGCGCCCAGGTCCCAGGAATAAGAGAGAGGTTCCCAGGCCTGAACAGCCCCTGATCCAGCGTCCAGTTAACCGAGCAATGGCCAACCCTCACCCGCCCTCACCCTCGATAATCACAGGCGGTCGGCACGCTCACAATACGCCGACCACGGCCGCGCATGAACAATCACCAACCCCTCCAGCGGCCCGCGACCACCACATTGCCTGCCACGCCAGCAAAATGTAATCGGCCAGCCGTGCGAATGCGCAAGACTCAGTGCTGCGCGTAGTCAGCTGTCCGTTTTTCCACGTATGCCAACGGCGGTGCCTGTTTCGCCTGAATGCCCAAAGTATTGAGCGGCCGCAAATTAAAAAAGCGTTCTCGGGGAGCGAGGAGATATAAGGATGGTCATATTCAGCCAGATGCCATCGAGCAAAGCCGAACACTGGCAGCTTTTCACAAGCATATCCATAAACAAATGCTCAAAAAGCCATCATCGCCACCGATAAATAGAAGTCCGAGACCACTTCCGCGGCCCAGCAGCACTGGGAGGACGACGAGCCATGACAAAGCCCAACTGCGCCGATTCTAATTGGCATTCGACTGGGGTGCGGCAGCGCAGGTTGTAACCAGATTGCTCTGAATCCACGCGAAAAATCAGATCAAGCGGAAAAGTCCCCTCGTCAGCGACCGCGCGTAGCACAGCTGAGCGCGCACAATCAATAGCCACGCTTCAGCGCCGCGGCCAGTTTGCCCTTAGCGGGAGTCAGGCGGTTACGCCGGTGGTGAATAGACCAACCCGTTCGCGGCGGAATCAATCTGAGCACAACTATGCTGCGCCAGGGCGCTTTGCTGCAAAGCAGGCTGGCCGAACGACGCCCTCGCAGCTAGGCGTCGAGGCAGGATATTACCAACAGGCCAGAGAGCACAGAGATCCGGGTCATGACGCCCCAAGCACGGAGGAGGTGCCGCACACCGATCCAGATCCAGACTGCCGTATCCACTCGGCGGGCCGGCACCTCGCAGGCATCGGCCACCTGGATTCGAGGCAGCCAAACCAACAGGGCGCCGCAGTTGCTCAAAGGCTTTTCGGCACTGCTCAAAACGGGCTTGGGCGGCAGGTCACTAGTCGTGCAGAAAACTAGACCATAATGTATGCCGTAAAGGCCAATGTGGAACGGCGGAACGGCGAATGGGTACCGGCTAGGCAAGGTTGAGGCTTCCAGCGCAAAAAGCAATCGCGAGCACCAAGGAGCATGAGAGAGCACGACTGAAATACAGTGGCGAAGCCCTGGTGATTTCAAGGTCACCAGCTATGAAACGCAGGCAAATTGGGATTTAGAGACAGGCTTTGCAGATCAACTCAAAGCGCGCTCGGCCAGAAGAGGCCATAAGCTGGGCTTAACGGATAGGCAGAGCAGATTCCCCGGCCACCTGATTAGAATCAGCGCCGGCGGAATCATATAGGCTACATGCACTTGCCATTGAACAACGACAAGGCGATCCGCTGCAACCGAGCCTGGCTGACGACTTCCCTGCAGCCGAGATCGGAACCAGACGAGGATGGTCGCGAAGCGGGTCAGTACCACCTGAACGCGACCTGACCCATGACAGGCGTCCGGCAATACCGCTAGGATGCATCAGTGGCGAACCGTAGACACTGGCCGCCTACTTTGGCACGACCTGCTGCCAGAAAAGTGCTGAGAAATCATCGGTTAATGCCGGCGAATAATCCAGCAAAGGAGGCTAGCCAGGCAGCCGACGTGGAACGCGACGAGCAGGAATAAAATGACGAGTGAAACATGAGGAATCAGCGATCCAACGCTCATCAGAAAATCAAGGCCCTAATATGCCTCAATGCACTCCAAGCATCACGAAATAATGCCATCAACGACACAGGAAACGCCAGGAGTCGGCGCGGCACACCATAATTCGGTTTTCTCCGAACGTTTTGAGAAACCAGGGGCCACAACCTTGCACAACGGCCAGGCTGATAAATACTACGAGTTTGGGGTCCACATCTGAAGATCCTAAAACAGATGGGGGCTTGGTGCCAGAGCAGCGTTATCGCTGCCTGCTATCGAGACGCATGCTGCAGAGCTGAAACCAAAGGACGTCGCCCAGCATGCATCATACTCGATACCACCAGTTGGCCTGGGCAAAACCGGAGCACATTTGATGGACGTCCTTTTCGGTCATGATCAAGCACAGGCTTGGCCGGATCACAAACGGCAAAACAATATCTAGCCCGAATGCCGCGAGTAAGTACCGCAAAGAGCGTGCCCGGTAGTGCGCAAGGATAACCTTACCAGGAGTGCGAAAAAAAAACACGTTTGGGTTTGACCGATCCGGCGATGCTTCCACAACGTCTGGAGCATGCCCTGACACTGAGAGCCAGGGTCACTCGACATCACCCATGCACAGGTTGACGAATGAGTCGCAGCAGGACATGGCAAAAGCACCTAAGGGCCATCAGGCACAGGCCAAGCAATTTGCTGAACGACCAGGTCGAACGAGAGAGTCCAGGCGGCTGCGACGGGTATACCGCGAGGCGGCCCTATCGGACGAGCAGCGGCATTACACCACAGGCCGCCGCGACGCGTCCAAATGCAATCAGAATATTCCACTCCCGACGAGCGATAAATAAGCCTGAACCGTCACTGATGTCACATCCACACCTCAGATATGGCCAGCAGAATAAGCATGTGCGGCGGCTGGCCGAATGCGGGGTCGAATAACCACAGGCACCTTGCCAGCGCCGGCGATCCAGTAGCAGAGGCCTCGTCCCACGACCTCGACAGGCATGAGTCCAACAACGGCGCAAACCAGATGGGAGGAATCCGCCGCCCATGATCGCCCCATAACAACACGGCCTTGAATCAAACCAAAGGCGCACAAACCGCGCGAGAGCTATTGAGGTAGATCGATAGCACAGATGCACATAGGGGGTTTTACCGGTACCGAGCCAAAAAGGAGTGATATTGACCACGAACAATAACCGGCACAGGGAGCGGAGTCCATGCCTCGAGACGGATCGGAGAGAAAATGCATTGCGTCGAAACGAGCTGGCGACAAAAAACAGCGGCCCGTAGAGTTGCAGAAGAGCAGGATCCTACAGCATCTTACAGCCACGGGCTGGGGTTTATACCAGGCCCGCAACAATGAACTGTTCCAGAGAGAAGCCAACTCACTAGACTGTCGTCCGCCTTTCCAGCTCACTGGTGGTCAGAAAAGGGAACCGACAGCCGGGAAAAAGAGGACACCCATTGAGAGGCCCGCCGCAAGTCCATGCCAGAAATCAACTGACTGGTGCGGGCCGTTTTTGAGGCGCAATCACGGCAGTAATTATCAGGCGGCAGCACTGTTGTCAACCTGCCACGGAAACACAGCTGAGCAAGGCGTCTTCAAAGCATGTCCAAAACGGTGGCCAAAGCCAGGAGAAGCCATGCGTTATAAAAACAAGCGCGATAATCGCCCGAAGGCGGAGATGATCAGCTCGATCTGTTACGGCCACATCGCTGCTGATCATCTGCTAAACCGAGCGAGCGCTGGGGCAATATAATCCACAGCTTCAACTGGTTTCCGGGTGAAGGGTGGTCGAAACATAAAGAAGATCAGCAGACATCAAATGCGGGGCGTCAGATAAGACGCATGGCCCTCCTTACGGAGTTATTTATTTGCGTCGGAAGTTCACGGTCAGGACTCCTTGCGTTGTGCGCCGACATGGGAACAACTTATTTACCAGAGCTGCTCGGCAACCCTACCACCTCACGATGCGCCTGCATGACTTCAACAAGCTTTGGTTGCTTCACTGCTCCATGGCGATCAACCAGCCTCTTACCCACGGCGAAGCGCACAAGAGAGGAAGCGATGGAAAAGAACAGCGACGAGGGAATAGAGAAAACGGAGTCCAAGCCTGCCGATAGGTGATTCAAACGCTTGGAGATACCGCCTGCCAACACCCCAGAAGTATTGCCCGTACCCTGAATCATGATTGGCATGAATACGTCCAATCATGCCGATCACCGTACACCACAGCAGGCCGATAACGGTGCAATGGCCCGCTATCAAGTACCAAAGTGTTGAGGTAGCGCTCCAGCTCGTGGATCACCTTGCGGCCGTTCCTGAATGCATCTTCATGATGTCTCGGCCATGGCGTGAGTTCCGTCCCCAGCCCGGCTGCCGAGAATTTCACCTAGCGGAAGTCAGCAAGCGAGGTATAATATGAGCCTTCGCACGGCAACAAGCTGGCCGTCCATCCAGCCACAGCCGACCAGACCTGAGGCTCCCAGCAAACTGGCAGGTTGCACACGGCTACTGAGAAAGCACAGGATCCACAACGCTCCTATCCGATGGCACAGCCCGACACGAAAACAACACACTATTGGCAGCATCAGCACCCGCCCGCACTGATCATTCCCAACACACGCGGTTCCCTCACACCCAAAATGTGGCTAACTCTAGCACAGGGCATACGCCCGCCTGCGGCAATATATGTTATTCACATAGCAGAGAACAGTTCCATGGCCGGTTAGTCCGCAAGCACCACGACCATTATCACCAGAGAGCTGCCCTGCGCCCTCAATCCAGCACAAAGCGAGCACGGCACCACCGAGGCGCACTAGTAATAAACAGAAGGTGTCCACCGCCATTCGCGGTAGCAGAAACACACAACCTTTGGGATGTGGAAAAAATTATAAGCGTTGCATGCCCTGCACTGAACACCACCCAGCGTGGAGATCTACTGCACGAGATAAAGGCATAGGAAAGAAGGGAGCTACGAACTACCATGGTGAGAGAAGCGGCCAGCAGAAGCTCGGCATCCTAGTTCGAGTCCATCCAAGAGCATCTGGGTATAGTAACGCCCGAGCGAATGCCCAGATCGCCCGGCAGCAGTGCACTCGCGCGGCACCTGCCTACATGCACAGAGGGCAGAGAAGACGTCATTATAGGCGGCGCAGGTGGTGACGGCGGGCGCTGTAAGACACTCTAGCGAAGCTGATGCCATATACCAGCTCCATGGACTCGCGCGGGAACGCACGCCCGGGCAGCTGCAGGAACCCCGACGGCAAAGGATTCATGCTTGACCGCCAGAGGCACCTCCCCACGGCAAAGGCGCTTGAGTAACCGCCCATCGCACCGCCGGCGTGATCATTGTCCGCATGGCTGATCAACAATGGGTAATCAAGCCGCTACGACACCCAGTTTCAAGCCGCACTGGATGAACCACCAGAGAGTAGGTCTAGCCACTGGACATGACAGTGCGCCCGCATCAAAATAAGAGCCAGTTTTGGTGATCCCGAGTCTGAGCAGACGACTAGCCAGCCCTGACCAGAAACGAACCCAGACACAGTGAAAACCATAACTGCCCCTCCTCAAGGACGGGACGGGGCGTAGAGAGAGCAGCAACAAGGCAGGCATAGAAAGCGCCGGCAAGCACAGAGCCAAATTCACCAGCGGCTAAGAGCAAAGCACGCCAGAGCCAGCGACCCACTGTCCAGTTTAACCCAACCCAGGAAAAAGACCAGGTAATGTGGCATAAGAAATTGGCCACCCCCATTGCGCCGCCTCACCAGGCTTTTGGAACAGCCAGAGCGTGCAAGCGCCTGAATCCGAACAACAACAGGAGCCAAAGGGGCAAGACCAAACAACAGCTAGCGTAGATCCCGAGAAGGCCAGGCGGCACAACGACCAAGGCCTGACCCAGGGTTATCGCCAGTACATTGAACCAAGAAAGGGCGCCATGACACTGCCCGGCTCCCCCATAGCAAACAAACACAGGCCACAGACCGAGGATGAAAAATACCATTGCGACGCGAACCCAAGCGCCCAAACAATAAAGCCCACGCTGCTGCAAGAACGGCACCGTGCCTGCCGGGAATCAAGCAGTCCTACGAAACAGCATGAATGAAAACAGCCAGAAAGCCGGCAGCAAAAGGTGCAGCCGATCAAGCGCGTGACCAGCGCACAACGACATTTTAGCCAGAGACCCGGGCACCCGGGATGAGCGATAGAAAATATATCAGACCGGGCCCAGTAGCACCAGTGAACCATCAACAAGGCCCGATATATATGTCGGCACAGCAAAGAGAGCCTGCCAAATCCCGGCCGTAGATGAGGCGCGTGCGGCGATAATCGCCCAGAAAGGCGCTGCCAAACCAGATGCGCGCCAGGGTACAGCAACACAAGCACCGATGCGCCACGGACCAATGCCAGCCAGCCGAATAAGGCAGAGCCAGCATGCCCACGTGCAAACCGAATGACATAAGATAAGGGATGAATACATATGTGGCCTGACAATAACTTGCCAGTCTGCACCTTGCTCAACACGCACTAATTTTATCGGTCGCCGACTATCAGCGCCTGCCAGCCACGGAAAGTCACATCTGCCTCAGGTCACACCAGACGCCAGGCGCGCACTAAACTTTGCCTGAGGTAATCGCCGCAAAAACGGAGCAGGCCCCTATGCTTTGAGGCAGCTCAAGCGACACAACACCACAGCGGATTGCTGCCAGCGCGCCAATTCCACATAGAGAGCATAACAGCCATGGAGAGAAGGAGGGGGAGAGGAGAGAGGAGGGAGAGGGAGAGGGGCTTCATAATCAAAAGGGCGGCCAGGATATGGGAGGGCGGATACACCTCTGGCCGCTCAGCCGCGCGTCGAACTGCCGTAATAAACGCCAGGAAATACCTATTGTTAACGCCGGCATACACCAGAGGGGGACTCTGATCGGCGGCAGCGCAATTCGCCGTATCGACCATAATAACGCCGAATCGGTGATTCATGAAACGCCAACCGGTATCGGTCGCCTCGGGCAAGCCGATGGATCTTGCCTGTGAGCAACAAATATTTAAAAGAAACAGACGGGCTGCAAGGATCAAGATACCTCCGCCAGGCGTTGCTCCCATTTGTTGATTGGAAGAAACAGGCTCGACCAAAGAATGAAAACCCTGCTGCCTATCAGCGCGATAATGCACGGCCCCAACCGTCTTGTAAAGTGCATGAAAAGTGAGGAATAAGCAGACAGCTCAGCGACAAGCACAAGACCGACCAGGGAGAGTTTAGGCGAAGAACGAACGCCGAGAGGAAAGATGGAAAGCCACCATGCAGCAGCGAGCAATATAAACTGCTAGACGCAGAAGCGGAAAAAAAACACGTCCTGTGCTCCTCCTTTGCTGGTCAGGCAGTAGTAAGGGTCCGCCCTGACATTTCCATAAGCAAAATTGAACCGCAAATTTCACAATCGAAACATTCGCGATGCCGCGCGGCTTCTGAACGCTCATGCCAGCCCTGAACGCAATAAAGGCAGAATAAATCACTGAGCGATTTAAGGATATGGACGGAGAAGTTGCTGCACGATCCGAACCTATTAGGCAAACCTGAACCGGCATAGCGTCCGCAGCTCGGGCCTATGGCAGTCGGATAGTTTGTCAGCCAATGTTACGATCCCGATGCGATGCTATTGTCAAAGACCGTCCTCCGCAAGTGCTTACGGCCAAACGGCTGCGAGGATGGCTCCATTTGGACCGTCTGGTTGACCAACCCCATCACCATGCTGCGGTATTTTCAAACCATACAAGAATACGGGACATGGCCCATGCTGCTGGGAAGGCACCGGAGCGCAAAGCATGCCATGAAGTAAAATCGTTACGAACCTGGCTGATGTCGAGAATACACCACATCTGGCCAGCCGTCTGATAAGGCCTCGCGCAATGAGCTCTCCGGCGCTATACTCGCAGCAATCGTTATACGGTGGGACATGATTTGTATTGCGAAATATAGGGTTGGGGCGCAAAATGGCAGAAGCGCAAACTGCGACGCCGTGCGACAAATCAATCTGATTCAGAGTGCCGGGCGTTGAGTTCGATAGAAAGTCAGATAATCAGTGCGGTCCGCTTACAACATGCCATCGCGGCAAAGATGCCCTGGGTTTCAACGTCAGCACGCGTCCAAAGGCATGGAACGAAGCCAGGAGCCAGAAAATCCATGAGTCAACCACCATAAAGGCGGTAATTCAGAGCTATGGCTATTAAAGCTCCAGCATCAATTGCTGAATGCTTTTCGGCGGTGGTCTGATCAAGGTTACCGGTTCGCTCATCCAGCAGCCCAGAGACCGGCTGATTAGTATATCAGAGGCCGGGCAATCAGGCTAACCACGCTGACGCTCACCGCCAGAAACAAAGGTTATAGGACAGAGAGCCTTGTGCCCTCCAGCTCCTCAGCCGACACGGCGCAAACATCTCAGTTAACCCAGGTCAACACGTGGCCCTTGAGTGATCGAGGGCGTACGCCCGAGAGGGTCACAGCAACGCAAATGCAGAATTCTACCAGCGGCGGTGAAACTACTGCCAGCAAATGGTGAACTGATTAGACCAAAGCCCAGTCCCGAATTGCACGTAAATGAGAGCCCTCCGCTCAGGTGATTCCTTGAGGCGCAGAAACATCTGAGCTGGCCGGCCAGACCAGACCTCACCCTCAGTGGGGGTATCCAGACCATCCCCAGCAGGTTACGCAAGGTTGTCTTGCCCGAACGAGAGGCTGCCGAAAATGGCGATGACGCTCGCCAAGCCACCAATGGTAAATTGATCGAGTCCGCACGCGCAGACAAGCTGCGGGCCGATGGCATATTCATAACTCAGCTGGAGCGACATTCCAAACACTTCAGTCATAAAGACAAAGAGCTCCAGCTGGCTCGGTTCGCGATGCCCGCAG
>Ga0163217_1103003_pt1 | contig 17128 bp, 22 predicted proteins | sample SynspAceP_FD_185933 | JGI IMG/M metagenome (GOLD analysis project Ga0163217, IMG submission 185933) | Saline lake microbial communities from Ace Lake in Antarctica - Synechococcus sp. Ace-P (PacBio error correction) | ecosystem: Environmental > Aquatic > Non-marine Saline and Alkaline > Saline ...
TAAGTCGCCGCGTGAAATACTCCTACAAATAAAGTCTTGAATCGGGTGCAGCAGCGACTTTGCCGTCAAGATAAGAAGACGAACACTGCATAAAGAAGTAAACCACATGCGAATGGGCAGGCCATACGATGTTCGATATGCAGGGTGCACACGGTCATCAGCACCGACCGTGTCAGCCGTATAATTCATAGCCTCTCTTGGGCAAGGGGTGACTTTGGGTGAACAGCCCGCGCAGCAGAGGGGCGCAATTACCTCGCGAATGCTGGTACGGCCTATTTGACCGACCTAGAAGAAGAGCGGCATCGGCCATGCGACTTTCGCAAGCTCACAAATATGATGTGCCATGGCGGCAAGATTTTTTTCAATCAACGATTGCTGATCCGTCGCGCACGGGAGTGAGCCTAGTGTATGCGCGATAGTTGGAGCGACCGATAGCGACAGTGATGCAGGACTGCCTGGTGGCGATGCCGAAGGGTGTTTACCCATCGGATAGCATCGAGAAACAGTTAAGGGCGAGAGTCAGCGTTTTGGTGCCTAAGTGGTTTCAATTGTGCAGTGCAAGCTATTCTTGAAAAATGTTATAGTATTGAGGCTGCTTTTTCTGGAAAGAGCACGAATATGAAGCTGCCTGTGCCAGGATATAGCCGTAAAATTCCACGTCAGCGGTCTCCTTCTATCTTTCGAAATAAACGCATTCTTCTGCCTTTCTAATCCATAAACGAGGCTATCATCTGCTCCCACGATCTCTTCGCCGCACTATCGCGCATTGGGGGACATGCCAGGTTCGTCGCACGGAATGCGACCCGGTACAGAGAGCCAGGGAACAAACCCAGATATCTTAGCGCGGCCAACGCCGATGTCACCGTCTTGCGCCCACCCAAGATGCGTTCCACCTAATTGGCATAAGGATCAAGTACACGCGCCTGGACCGCGGGACCCTTCTTTCTTAGATGGCTCGCAGAGGGAAAGATGTGCCTGAGCATTGATGTGGTATGGAGACGACTGTCCTGGCGCGGCTACTCCCAAGCCGCTCACTACGTTGCGACGCTCATTCGACGAGCCAGGATCCGCATAGTGCGAGCAAGGTCCTTAAATCGAGCCAGCAAATGCTGCTCGACCATGTATGCCTGACCGCCCGATCGCCGAACATATGGCGGGCCCCGCCCGCTGGAAACCTTTGACCACTATGGACGACCCACGGAAAGATCCCTTTGCATACAGCCTCGGGCCCTGAAATTGCCCGCGAACGTTTCCGCGAAAATTCCCCCTGCCCAATAACGGAGCCTGAATGGGGCGCTATGCGCGAAGCGCCTTTTTTGGGAGTTACACCGCCGGCTCCGCTGGCGCCGCTGGCTTCACCAAAACGCGTTGCATGCTGGGCTAAAGCAACCGCGCCACCTGCCCGGCCAATCTTGACTTCCCTGCAGCGCCTCTGTCCTAAGAAACTTTCTCACCTGCGCGTTCCCGGCACATCGCGCGAGAGCGCGTTCCGATAACCATAAACCAAAGTACCCGATTGAGATGAAGTTGGCGCACCGGCCGCGTATAGGCATGTGCGCGCGCATCCAACCTTTCGCTCTACCCTCCGGCCCTGCGTCAGAATAGGCGTCCCCTTCTACATATCTGCGCTCGATTACCACGCGGGGTCGAGGGGATCATTAACGGAGGTATACGCCACCCGTGCCAACACCGTCCCCTATGGCTACTGCCCCACTATTATCCTACAACGGCGGACTCGGCAATCCTGAGCGCATTGAACCCTGTTTACATGCGGCACGGTCCGTCTTAACTGACTTCTCGGCCTTTGCCCTTTCGGAAGATCCAAACCAGTAAATCTCGGGTCCGCAGCTTTAAAGATTGGGGACAGTCCCTGGCTAGTGCGTTGACGTCAAGAGAATTCAAACCAAAAAATGTCGGGACAAAGCTAGGGGTGCCTTACGGGCCTACAGGGCACCGACCTAAAGGATTTCAGTCGAGCCTCTTTTGAAGCTACCCGAGTGGGTTGTCACACTTAGGCGCTTCTCCTTTCTAATATTTTGCCGTAATCGGTGCCGCCAGACGACGTACAGACTTGTGGCACAGGGGAGAGGTAGAGCACAGTCATGCGAGCAACGTCCGTCTCGGACGCGAGTCGGCAGGTAACATCTGTCCGATGTAGATTGGCCGGTGACTCCGTATTAAAGATCACGGCTTTCTCGACGAGGTGGCTGGTGATCTGCCTGAAGTAGTTTCACGAAAGCGACAATGAGGTCATTGCGGTACCTCCATGTCAACGAAGCGTGGTCGCAGCTTACAGCGCTGAGTTTCGCAGGGCATGCGGAAGCTTCGTCATCAGAGGTTATTCGGTGTAGAAAAACAGTTGGCTTGAAGGGTTCGCTCGGGTCGCGATCTGATCAAGAGCCATCAAACTTTTGTTGGCCCTGTTTCAGACTCGGGTCGCACCTAACGAATATTTCGCGCATTCCCCGTCAGCGAAAATCGCTTCGGTTTGTTGTTTTTTTGAGCGTCACCGAACGCGACACCAGAACGAAGCTGCGGTTGAAAGAACGTGCGGTTGAGCTGGAAAATAAGAATCAAGGCCTGAAGCTAGGCCGCCTAGAGCCAAAGACGGGGGACGTTTCCCCCGGACATCCAAGTCGTCTCAAATCACCTGGAATCTTCGAAGCAGTGTACCCGGCGATGAACAGGTCTTGGGCTGGAACGCAACAGATCTTGCATCTACCCCCTCCCCAGATCTTTGTTCACAGACCCGATGAATCTTGAAGACACGCTTCAACGCGTCGAGCTGGCAGGAACACAAACCAGCCTGTTCTCGTTTCGTTCAAACCGTACCGCCACCGGAACGGCGGCTATCGCTGGCTGTCGCTGGGTTCCTCAGTTGCCTTATACGATGGTCAAAACTTAGCACCATGGCTACGAGACATCACTGAGAAATGGCGCGGGAGCCGACTGGAACTTCGCCGCGCCGAGGCGCGCAGCAAGCTGTGTCCGCGTCGCCTGATCTTCACCTAATCCTTTCCCCTTGAAGGCGCTACTTTGAGGCAAGTGACTGCCCTTGGGAGGACAGCGGGGTAAAATGCCGCCAAGCCGCGCTCTTGACACACGGGTGACTGATCTTGTGTTTACACCGCGACAATTGCCGAGACGAGGCAAGGGAGTAGCGCGGCACGACCTTCTTTCGCTGGGTGTCGAAACGTTATATAGTCGGTCATTCTATGAAAATTCATGGATATAGACATTGCACACCACAGGGCAATCGAGTGCATGCGGTTACGGAGTAGCCGCTCGTCTGTGTTATTGGACGGGTGGCGATCTTTGCAAACGCAGGAACTGCAATCTGCTCGAACGAGCGTCACGCAGCAGGTGAAGAACAGCTAGGTCAGTACGGAAGAGGCGCTGTGGCGTCAGAAACCCGCAAGATCGAGAACTTGGTAACAGCGGTTAGCTGAGGAGAGCGTCGCCGCCACGATTTCAAAGCAACTTACTTCGGCCATCCATGTCTAGCCTGCAACCTCTTGCAAAAAGGAGCAAGAGCAATGAGAGCGATCAAGCAATGCCCTGCTGCAAACTGCGTCGTCGGCAGGTGCGCAGTCGCGAGCGGACGGAGCGGCCGTTTCAAGCATATCAGCCGTTCGTACTAAGAGAGAATACATATATAACTGCTGCGCTGAGAGGCTCTATATGACCTACAAGCATTCAAGAAACATGGACCAGGCTTCTGCGCAGCTCTGTGGGACCCGAAGGATTCCTGAGATACTGTATCCAACGTCAGCACTCTGGATCTGCCTGCGGCTATGCGTGTTCGATATGGGTCATGCTGGTCACACTGTGCGATACTGAACCTCGCAAAGTGAACCGCACGAAGATCACGTTGACGGCCAAAGGCCAGCTATCAAGTGAATGTCAAGAAGCTGGAAAACGACGCACCAGCGATTTGCTTGAAACGGAGGCTATTTGTCCATTTCGGTTATCGACGACCGGAACCGGGAAAGAGGATGCCCAGAACCCCTATCCCAGCCACCGAGCTTTTTTCACAGACAAAAGGCGCTGGCAAGTACGGGGCTGGTTTGAACATGGCTTCACGCCTTGCCAAAAACAATGTCTGGCCGGAGCATTTCGCTTAAAAGCGCTCGGGCCAAGGTACCGGACCGCGGAAAGATCGTGCTTCCGAGTTTGAGCAAAAGAATTCAATTATCGTGGAACGAGCAAGAGCCGGAATCGTAGCCAGTCAGCACACCGCCCACTCTTGATAGGGATCTTGCGGAGACTTGTGCGTCCGGACGATGAACTGTCTTGTCGATGGGAACGGTCGCCAACTCGAAGATATGGGCCACCAAGACAGTGTTTGGATCGCACACATCAAAGAGATCGGGCTGTGAATGGTATATTCCTCTCTATTCTTGCGCGGAAAAATTCGAATATCGACCATTGTCAATCCACGGACCAAGGAGCGATCCCGAATGAACGGCGTTCAGGCTTTCAGAGAGCGATGGTCGGCGTCTCACAAAACTCGTACCCTCCCCATCATTCCTTGTTGTAGTGGCTACGGGCGATGCGGAGCGTGCTAAATTCTTGTTTGACGAGTTGCAGCACGCCTGGCGAGCGTCGCTCGATCATCGATGCGGCGACGTAGTTTGCTAAGTTGGCGCCTCGGTTCCCGCCTCACGAGAGTGAGCCAAGGTAATCGGCGATTGGGTGAGAGTGAGCGTCATGCGTTTTCTGTGTGAGCTGCCTTGCTGTGTAAAGCGTGATCCGTCAGGAGGCCAATGCAAGTCGGATAACCCTGGCGCACTCCGCTTTTGGATGAAATTCAGGGCCGAGCACCTGGACCTTCTGCTTGCAACGGTCTGAAAATCGGAATTGTGGAGTTGGACGCCGTAATCGGGCACGGCCTGCGAAATTTGTTGCGCACATGACGCGGATTATTTGGAATATGACACGTCTGCTTCCTCAATGTGGAGGCGCAAGAGATCTTCCTTAAAGCATGTCGTAGAAGAAGACCTGGGAGCGGGTAAACGCCCTGTGACCGCGTCCCTGAAATGATCGGAAAATCAGTGGTCCTGTGAGCACGCTCGCATACACGCGCGGACGCGTGATCGCTGGATCAAGCGGGCAAAGGGGATTGCGCAAGTTTCGGATAAAGGCGAGATCACACAAGCTTATGGCCATGTCATGATATTACCGAAGACAATAAGAGAACGAGATCGCCTCAGACTGCTATCAGACAGACGCTTAACCACCCGCGTTCGAACACCTTTACGGATCATGAAAACGCCAATGATCCGTCCAACGTGCTAAAGAGAAATGATAATGTTGAGCAGTTCGCCAACAACACTGGGTAAAAGCGTTTGGCGCCTTTCCGCTCTCAAATATAACGTCCCGAGTCGAGCTAAAGAGCGCGCCGAGCGCTCAAGCTGTCGAAATATGAGAATGCAGATGGATGTGTTCGCCGACTGCCAAAACCGTATGTCTGTGGACGGGCAACTAACAAGCGCTGTTCTCGAGCATCCGAGGCCTGACTCGCATGAGTACAAATTCGGTTGAACACGAGAGGGCGCTCGCTCGGTCGCGTCAGGCGCAAGGTCTTCCTATGTAATCCATCACCGAGTAGCGAAGCTGGACGAGTGGCTCATCTATCAATGGGCAGAGACTGTATGACCCGAGGTTGCTAGACTAAGATAACGCCACACTGGCATCGCTCAACACCTGCAAAATTCCCTGCGGAAGAAGGCAGCTGGTAATGCTCGATTCGCAACCTCAAGGTGATATGTTGACATCGTCATCAAAGACAGCTTTCAAACGGGAAAACGCGAGCAAACGCTACGACGCCGGGCACCTACGAGGGACACAAGAGCAAGGCCTCGAGGGTGTCTCTTTCCCTCGGCGCCAAAGATATGGGTTATTGAAGATCGAAGACAATCTATTTTCTCCGTCTGGACATCGCAGAAATCCTTGAGACTCGAGGCCGACAGTGAGCGGGCGTTCACGTCCGTGGCGAATGCGCTGAAGCGTGAGGCGGAAATCCCACGAGTCCTGCATCCACTAATGTGAATCTCGGCAATGGAGACACGTGCCCATAGCGTCGCGCAGCTCTCTGAGCGTCCCAGTTATATTCTAAAGCGGTTCAGGATAGGTCAGTTTGGGAGTTTTACAATGGAGCATGCATCACGAGCTGAAAGCTACCGTAGAGAACAAGCACCTTGGAACCAAGACTCTAAACGGGATTGCGTTGCTGTTAAGACTAAGCTCTGCAATGGAGGTGACACAAAGCACGCGTTCTTTGACCCCATGTCGGAAAGCGGCATATATCTATTGGTCGCCGCAGGTACAACCAAGGCAATGCCGCTCAATGCAATCGTATGCTCCGAGCTGTACTGACCTGGCCCCCGAGCTCCCCATATTTGTTGATGAAGGGTTTGGGCGGTTTTGTGAAGCTGAACAGTCAGCGCGAGAGGCACCCAATTTGGTGAAAAATAGGCGGGATCGCAGCGAAGGATTCTAGGACGGCGCAGAGCGGTCCTTCGCTCTAGAACCTAGCGATGCCGCTCGTCTCGATTTCCGGACAGTCAAATAGTGCGGGTTCCAATCTCTGGGCACGGACCAACTCCGGTTCGATATATCGCTTTAGACTTTCCGCTACATCCGGCAACCGATCTATTTCCCAATCATCATTTAAGTCGTCTCGGAAGTACACAGGCGTTGCCCGCTTTTCGCCTGTAACGATGCAGTGAATCCTGATCAAACGCAAACCGTAGCGAACGGTTCCATGGCACACAGTGGAGCACTGTTATTCGTATCGGAGTAAGGCAATAATGGCAGCTCGAGCTGCTGCTCTCATCAGCCATTAAATGTAATTATTAGTAATACTTTTTTGCGGCATATGTCGGTTAACTAGTGATATTGGACAAATTCGGGCTTAACAAATATTGAAAACACATATGTTGCGCGGGTATAGCTCATCGCCTAAGGCTTCGAGAGCAGGCTAGAGATCGTTCGAAAAGTTTCCGGACCCTGAGTCGGTATCGCGCTGCGAAGGAGGGAGAGATTACCAAAGCCGCTATTCTCCCCCTGAAGTGCAAAACTCTACACCAAGGCAGAAGTAATGAACGAATACGAGACTGTCTGACGAAACGCACGCGAAACCAAAGTTACGCGAAGGGTTTTCGACCAGCCTCTGATGGCCTACCCGGCGCTTTACAAGCGGGATTTGCGCAACAGTTCCGACAGGGCGTTCACGCCGGTAGAGCGCAAAGGCAGTGACCATGGTGGGGGCAAAGCTTTTAACGCTGCCGCTACTATCCCGGCGCGCGAGGATCGCCACCCAATCAACCGTATTCCGCATCGTGACACAGGCAACAGCGTGTCGCCGTGCAAGAACTGGCCTTGACGAATGGCGCAAAAGTCTGGTGATTGGACGCCGTTCGTAAGGATTGCCGCGCTGCAACAGCTGGTTCGATCCTTATTACACGGCTGCGCACGCTAACGGCGGTTGTTTGCAGGTTGTGGTATTATACGATGGCGCGGCGCAGACGCGGCTTGGCCAATTTGTGTGTGCCGGCTCTGGATATGCCCGATATTGTGCGCGGCCACCTGCCCCCCTTACTGACACCTGCACACACTTGCACGAGGCGATCGATATAATTCCGATCTCTGCGTGATGCCAGCAGTCTTCCGGCGATGTTGATTGCAGTAGTGGTTGAGATGGTGCACGGTGTCATGCGCAAACGGCGCATCTGCAGAATGAAATCGAGCGGCAACGAATGCACGACGAAATGAGAGCCTAATGAGGATTGTTCTCGGACAGGTCAACTGAATGGCGCGGGAGTCGAGATGCGCCCCACCCCGGTAACCCCAAGTGACGAGCCGATAGCATCGTGAAATTCAAACGCATGGCGTAAAAAGGCAGGACGATAAAAGGACATTCAACCACATGGCGACCATCCTGATTGCTGGAAGCGCGATGAGCGCTGAAGCCCCTAAAATCCTCCTCCCGCACCGCGTCGTGGCCAGCCGCGCGGCTCGAATACTCGCCGGTTCGCCCGAGCTGCGCAGAAGCCGATGCTTCCGCGCCACGCTGGCTTCCCTGAATTCGCACGCCACCATCACGCGAATGATGCGGAAGCCGTGCTGCTGGAGAACCGATCCGCGAGCGCATAGACATCGAACGCCCGGGCGAGATCACGAAGATCGGGCATGCCCTGCTGAGAAGCCGGCGCCCCGATGCGTCGTGCTTGTAGGCAGAACCGCGGCCGCGACGCACGGTCAGGCTTGCGTGTTGTCGAAATCAATATTCGGGACTGGTGCCAGTAGCGTTAGCCGTCCGGACCGGCCGCCACGACACCCCCTGCGGATCGCCAAGCCCGCTGCCGCGCGCGTCGAGGCGATCGAGCATACGCCCCATCGGGCCCCGGGTTGCGTGTTTGGCGCTCGACTTCCCTCTCGCTTTCTCCACCGCTGGTGGCGCCACGCTTGTGCGGCGCTGGCAGCGAGCTGTCCAATCGTGGTCAAAGCCATGGCGCCGCACGTACGGTACCGGCGAAATTGTTCGGCGAGCCATCGGTTGCGGCGCTGGCCAAACTTGGGCCAAATGACGGCGGAATCTTCATGCTTTCGATAAGCGGCAGTCGCGGCGTGGTGAACGCTTTGTGAACCGACCTCCATACAGAGGCCGTTGGACTTACCGCAAGGTGGCGGCGGCGCCAGCGGTCTGTTTGAACCTTCGCGCCCAAACGCCACCGAGCCGAATCCGTCTTTGGTCTGAGTTGCCATAGGTCAATCCGTAGTTCGTACTGCAGAAAAGGCTGCAGCCGCGCGGGGCGCGACCTGGGCACCGGCTGGCCGACGAGCCTGACCAATGGGCGCGGCCAATTCGCACCAATCCCGTCGATCGGGGGCCGATCTCCGTGTAGACGGGCCAAGAAAGATGCTCCGCTGTGAACCGGCTCACAGCGAAGTGGGTCTGTTAAGCTGTGGCCGCCCCAAACCATGCTGACCGATCGCATGGCCCGAGGCTACCGGACGAGGCGCGCGACGGTGTCCGAAAGGTGGCGTGAAATCGCCTGCTGAACCCAGACATACTGCGGGGATGGCACGACTCCGCGCACGCCGAGTCTGTTCGATTTCGGCCGAAGGATTGGATGACCAACGAAGAGCTGGCGGAAAGAAGGTGTTGGCCCGTGGGTCCTGGTGATCCGGCTCCACGGAACAGCCAAGCAGATGCAGCGGCGTGGCCTGCCAATTCAAGGGTCAGCGACGACGGTGACGACTGCAAAATGACGCACGGGACCATCAGACTCTGGACGCAGCACGCCTTCTGCCTGTGCTGAGCAGCAATGGCCGAACGGGTGCTTGCCCAATCGGCGCTCCCCACCGGTGTCGAAGTGGCGGAACACAGCCCAATGGCGACGCTTATCCCGGCTCGACAACTTTGGAGAAATCTGTCGGCACGCTGTCGATTCGCGGCTCCTGCAGCGTCTGTTCTGTACCGAATACTCTGCCGCGAGCGCTGCTGCGTGGCCCGATTCTTAGGGCAGATTGACAAGGCAAATGCGCAGCTAGACAGCCCGCCGCTCCCTATGCGCGGCGGGCTGATCCGAACTTTTGGGAGTGACCTTTACACCTTATGCGGAACGCGCCGCTGACAGAGAGAGGTTACGACCATCTTTATAGAATGAATTTGCAGTATGTGTATTAATTCGCGAGAAAAAACTATTTGCACATAAATAGGGGCACATTAAGACGGTTAAAATGGGCGCACTCACTTGTGTGATTTGAATTGCGTTGATAAATAAGTCACTGTCATAATGTGACTGCGAAGCTTCAACGGCCACCCCCCCATGGGCAGCCACAGCCGGTGAAGTCCAAAGGCTGAAGGCGAAAGGGAGTACGTCGCATCGAACCGTATCGGAGGCCACAGCTTTCGTGTTCCGCGACGCAAGGACAACACGAGACGGGCTGTGCAGACGCAACACGTCGGGCACCTGCCCGGCCCACCCAGAACCGTAGCCACATCGCGATAGCGAGCCGATTTATCTGGCCGCTAGTGGCAGCAAGCGCCACCGCAGAGGACATGCTGAGCAAGCAGTCAGATCCGAGCCGGCAAAGCCAGCTTTTCCGGGACATCCGGCGCACGCATGACACGCCAAGAGCCGTCCGCTCTTGAGCCACACACACAGCTGTAGAGGGAGGACACAGGATCTATGTTTTACAAAAGCTTGAAAGCGCGAGCATTGGTATTGCCCTTGCGCAGCCGTCCTGAGTACAACCGTCCGCGGCGGCGGAGTTCCCAGCCCGTGAATATATCCGTCCTGATCGGGCCATCGGCCGCTGGGGCGGCGCTGACCGGATCCTTTGGCATCCACGCGCAAAGAATCAGCACACCAATCGCGAGCAGGATTTGGCCAATCCATCTATGTGGAAAACATCGCCGGCGCAGGTCAACGCCACCCAGACTTTGAACCATGATGACCAACGCGGCGCACCTGATGACACACGTCGGCGTGCAGTACGTTCGAGTACAGTACCCAGAGCAGTTTCACGGCTTCTCGAGCTGGACCCCGGCTGCGAGATGGTGCGGGACATTCGCTGAGAACAGAGTATAAGCCTCAGGTGGGGTCGCCTGCGTCAATCACCTCTTCTAGGCCGACGTCCATGTTCTTCTCCACAGCAATCGGCATCGAAAGCTACGAGGACCTGACTTTCCGCGCCCAACTGAAAACCCTTCGCCAGAGCGTCGGCGGGCGACAGCCCCAAGTGGATCATTGTTCATCGTATCTCGGCAATGCAGCTGAAAAAACTGTCTCGACGTGAATTTCAACGTCCCATCCACCTATGCGGGCCGCGAGTTCCAGCGCGCGGCGAGAGGCCGAAGCGGCTGCGCTTCGGGTCATTGGGGATGCGGCATCATTTCGCGAGCTTGGCGACTTCAGCGGCATCCTGGCCTCGGGCGATGCCAAGGGCGTGGTGGAGCTTAACTGCTGGTGCAGAGCCGACCGACCAGTACACGAGTGCCGATTGTGAAATCCAAAGGGCGAGAGCACTCGAGAACGGCAGCTCATCAGTCTCGCGCTAATTCGACCGGCTCAACATCCGACTCCCGATGAGGCGTTGGTTCGCGAAACACGTGCACAGGCCACCTTACACAGGTCTGCCTCACACGAGTCCCCGAATGTCACAAAAGACTGGCCTGGCGCTCGAAATTGCCCGGTAGAAGACCGATTGGTTTGTGGCTTCTGGGGAATGAAGTTGTCGCTTGAATCGACGAATTGCAAGACCAAAGACGTTCACGCTGAAATGGACGGACTGAAAAACTGATAACCCTCCCATGACTCTCCAATGTTCCTCCGCGTCGAGCGGGTTGGAGACTATCGTTCGGCGACGGCCAGCGCACCGACGTGAAACCGACGCTGAGGCCAAACACGCTGTTCTATAGCGTCATTACGAACATCCGAAGCCTGAGCCATCCGGCAACGCGGGGCAATGCACGCCACACACCGGCGGGATGCATACCGAAAGCCGGCTTTTTGCGAGCGTACCTCACTCACACCCATTCCTTGAGAAACGATGCCATTAATAGGCAATTGGTTATTTCTGTACGTCACTCTTGCAGTGTCTCTTGGTTTCTCCTGTTACGCCCACATAGGCGCACCTGATTGGCGACGGCGGGCTGACACCCGCTTTCTCTCCGATTCCTTGCGTGGGAGGCGCAAGCAGCGATTGTCTTTTGCAGCCTCCTGATCCGTGCAGGCGCTGCGGCCGAGCCAGAGACCGCACAAGCCGATCAGAAGCGCAGCTACACCCATGTCTGGGTGTGGTGGCGGTCTTCTCTACATCGTGGGCATTCAAGCCGTTGGGTTAACTTCGTTTATCCGGCCCTTTTTTGTCTTTGCGCTGATCCTGTTGTTTTCGCCCCTTCGAGAAACCGGCCTAAAGGCATCATTATCAGCGGCAATCGTCGGGGTCGCCTTTGCATGTTCCAGCAATTGTTCGGGTTCGCCTCCCGACCGTGGGGTTAAAACCATGGACTTCATCCTTCCTCGTTCAGCAGTTTTCCCTGCTGGCGACCGGTCAAACACTTTACGTATGTAATCTCTCGGACTTCGTGATCGCACGATCTTTGCGCCATTTCCGGCTGAACCGCGACACTGGCGGACGCTGCTTGCTGCCCTTCAGTCCTACACGCTCAGCGTGAACCGGGGGCGCGCGATGGCCTGTGCCAGCCCCTCTATATGGCCGCATGTGTGGTGGTCAAGTACCGCCACTTAACGACAAACATTCGCCGCGCGCCGTCCCTCCAATGAATGAACCGCGGCTTGACGGCTATCCCATGCAACAGCAGGCAAAAGAGCGCGCTGCGCTTGGCCATGCCGCCATTTGGGCTCGATGGATCGCCGTGCGCAATCGGCGGCTATGCTGATTGCGCTCGCGAGCCCTTCGTGCCGAACTGTCCGCTTTGTAAGAAACCCACGGCAAGTTTTCGCTCGCTGGCTTGCGATCATTCGGTCCCGTGGTGAATCGCTCAGCGCGGGCGCAAATTCCGCAGAGCAAGGGCTCTGCTTGCATCGGTCCTCGATGCTCGCTAAACGGTTGGGCTTGACGCAATGGGAGCCGATCAACCGCTTCACCTATGGCTATTCCACCTGAACCGCCGGATCGACTTGATGCCTGGTGAATCATCGGCAGCCTTTTGCCATCTGCCGAAGTGCCTGACCCAACAAGTCACGCGGGCGCGATATCGTGCCGGCCGCCGCAGCCGCAGCGGACAGGTCAAGATCTCGCCGACGGGATTTCCGCCCCCTTTGTCAGACATTCGCAAAATCGGCTTTGTTCTGGCGTCAAATCCAGTTATTGCTATTTCGTCGGCACCGCTCCGGGCGCGGGTGGCTCGAGGGTCGTTGCCTCGCCATACACCGAAAACCGTCGCCTCGAGCGAGCCGAAGACCTTTTGGGCAAGGCAACCCCAAGGGCATTGCCGCGCCGAAAGCGCCAAACAATGCGGTCTGCGGGGGGCCAGGTGCCGATCTCACACTTCGGAATTCCGGCGACCGATCACCGCCACAGCTCGGCGTTCTAGTGATCAACGGCAATACAGCCCCGGCCACAGCTGATGCGGATCAGGCCGGGCTTATTGCCCGATCTGGCCGCGCTACATCTGTTCAGATTGCCGGTGTGATTCCACTGACGCTGTGGTTGAATCGGGCCCATTTCTCCAGAATCGCACGGTGGCGCAAGGATGTGCACTTTACGCCGTGTCGCGCTTCTGCCGTGGTGGCAAGCTATTGTTCCACCGTATTCGATCCTTTTCAGATGTTTATGGGCACTGCCAGGGGGTCTTGGCTTCTACCTGCGCCGAAATGGCTTTCCCATGATCACCAGTTGCTGGACTATAATTCTCGGTTCCGAACTGGAGGAGTTCCTGCGCGCTCTTCTAGCGCTTCGAAACGGCGACCCAAAACGACCTTTCTTACCAATTCCCGATAGCCTTTCTTGTCGTGCTCACGCTGGGTTCTTCTACTTTTTGTGATCCAAAACCGACAAAGGCCCCAGCCCTCCGCATCGGCCAAAATAGCGACTCGGCCTTGACCGTCCCTTCGACAGGGCGCAGTCATAATTGCAGTCGCGCGCGCGCCACCCTTCTTTAAACTCAAACGCGGGCCTATAAAAGAAAACACCGAACGTCGGCATTAAGCAAGGAGATCACGTTGTCAGAAAACAAGGGCGGCCCTCGACTGTGCAGAATCAGTAATGATCAGCATCCTGACCCAGATCCTTGAGAGAGAGTATGCGTCACGACAGTCGACTGCGGACCGAAGAGGTGCGGCCGAAAACTCGGTGTGTCGCCGACCAGTGGTGCGCGAGCGCTGCCACGCCTATGCGCGACTATGCATCGTACAGTGCGCGGGGAATCGGGAAGCTACACGTAACTGAGCGATCCGTCCGATGCGAGAGTTGATCAGCTTTTTAGTGCCACTTGGCGGTCCCGATGTCCAAAGAACGTGTTACGACCTATTTCCGCATCGAGGTCGAAGGGCGCAGCCGCTTGGGCGCCGCGGCGGCGCGATGACGAGACTATTGCGACTGTGGCGCTTACCTGGAAATGGAGCAAACCTATCAGCAAAACGCCCCGGCGTAGAGGCTGACCCAGCGTCTTCATCTGGTCAATCCCCCGCAGCCAGAATCCGTTCTTTTCTTCAGTACTGGGAATCCTTGAGCGAACAGATTGCTTATGGCGTCAAAACTATCGCGTCCTGACCCTGCTTGACGCCCCGTCAGCAAAGGAGCTGGCTGGCAGAGCACCGGCCATACTCCGACGCGATCCGCCTACAACAGCCCGAAGTGGCGCAAGGCACGAATGCGCCACCCACAATCACCGCTGCGAAAGACCCGATGTTTCGTCAGAACCCGCAAGAGAATTAACGAGATAGGTATCGCCTGGTTTTCTACGGAAATGACAACAGGACTTCCGCCAAGAAAGCATAAATCAATAAGGAGCGTTGCCAGAGATATTTTCACATCTGTGGCATTTGCCGGTCTCAGGATCTGAATCTGGAATACATTCGGGTAAAGGCTCGCATCTTGCCCATCGTGCTAAGGTCAGCAACAAACCCGTTTGATCGATGCTACACTTGCGCAAACCTCAGCGCCGCTGAACAAAGTTAGCCTTTCTGAGCAAGGAATAACCGCTTTTTACGCCAGGAGTGATAGCGCCGGCGAATAACGCCCTAGAAAGCGCCGCTTTTATTCCAGAAAAGGTCATGCGGCCTTGCGACTATCAACAGCAACGTGCGGCGCTGGCTTCTCTAATGGTGGTTCGTGAATGCAGCCGAAATGAGCCATAATTGGTACTTAGCCCCAGGTTTTTCCAATCAGGTGGTCACACACACACACACCCTCTTTTCCGGATTGATCCCAATGGGGTTGTCGCCGCTCAAATATGACCAACCAACGCCAATCCACTGGCATCGTCCATCTGCCAAGCGTGGAACGTCAGATGATCTTCCAATCGGTACTTTCCATAAACTGGACTACCCGCAATTCGAGCAAAGGCTTAGGTAACCTCTGAATCCTTTCCGGATGAGTACTTGAATTCGCTCAGTTTTCCGCTCACGCTCACGCCTCTGAACTTGACATGGCACCTACTGTATGACCTGTTCCGCTTTAGGCGCGCCACTCTTCACAATGACAGCGCAATCGACGATGGCCGCCCTTCAGCAATTATGTGACTTCGCCGCAAAGGCATTTCCCAAGTATTTATCATGGTCCGAATATCTACAGGAGCAACCAATGGTGCGGCAACCGACCAACCGGCTCCAGCAAATGACCGCTTGTTGAACGGAATCACCGCAGTGGCTGGGGCACAGCGAACGGCAGCTTGGGGCCGTTCGCGACATATTACCATCTCCCAGTGTAACAAAATAGCGCCCTTTCACCCGTTCATAATTCAAAGCGAAGCCTGGTGCCTTCAGCGCGCGCACCATAAAATACATCCCGTTCCTGAAGCCGTAATCATGCAATCGCTCATACCCTCACCGCCAAAGCAAATTTTGTGGGTATAGGGTTCCCCCCTCCACCTCGACGAAATTCGACTTCGCCGTTTCCCGCGGCACACAATGCTGATCCCGCCCCTATATTACCGGGTCCTGAACGCTGACGGCACCACCACCTAATTTATTGCGGACGACGACGCCCAGCTAGAGAATATTTTTTTCGGCCTATTCTATACTTCTAGAATAGGGTAAACGCAGTTGCCGAATGACGAAGGTTTCAGACTGTTCGTTAAGGACTCGGACACAGGCCTCTAAGTCATCGCCCGAGCAGTCCAAGCATAAAGTAAATCAACCCCCGCGGGCGACAGAGTACGAACGAAAAACCGCGGCTAAAGTGATCCTTCTGCGTGCTTCACGGCATCAAAGTCCCCGCATTAAAAGGTAATTTCCCAAGTTCGCGTTTCGCGCGCTCGCACGAAGGCGGGAAAGCTGACCTCGTGGCGCTTCTGCATGGAGCCCGCAGGGAGCGGGCCGAAGGGACTTGAATGTATTACGCATGAAATCGCAGCTTTCCACAGGTTGACATTATTCCCATATTTGGGATATAATTCCCAAATATGGGAAATCAACACACAATCAAAACAACCTCGAAGCTTGCGCCATCACTGCGTAGCTTGCGTGAAACAACATGATATTGACGCTGTCGGTTCTCGCAGAGCGCAGCGGCTGAGCGGGCAACACTGTCCCGGAAGAGAAACGCCGATGGAGCCTACCGCCGACGACGCTGGGCCAGCTTGCAGCATTCTATGCGCTCCCATTTCTCAACTCTTGTCACCACTCGAACATAGGGTTCAACCAAGTTCTTAGCGGGGCGAACAAGCGGTGTGGCGCGACCCCAGGCCACGAGTTCGTGCGCCGCAGCGTGTCGCCTCAAATGGCCAGCTCTCCGTTGAATTGGATCGAGGGAGCTGGGTCCCTGAACAACTGATCACCTATGCCGCTCCAGCGATCCCGTCAGGAGCATCACGTCTACTCCTGTCCGGCAAGATGCAAAATCACCGTTGAAGCAATGCCCATGATCTTTGAAGGCCGGGTGATTGCCCTTAGATACATTCCTGTCGTTGAACAATTTTCGAACTTCAAACGCCTCGTGCAATATGTGATGCGCTGCAGACACCTCTTCCCCCCACAGTTGCGAGCCTCACCGACATCGCAAAACATGTGATCGATCTCGGCCGCGTGCCTTGTTGGACAGCGGTCGCAGGCGGGGGCCGCCATCGAGCTTGATGACACTCGTTGTTGTTCTCAAAGCGATGCCGAACGCTTCTGGTGGCAGGGACGGTAAACCGTTCTGTGTGGAGAGACGGAAGCACGTTTGTTTCGTGCTTTTGTCGATCAACCGTCCTGGTGGGCACGGTCCCAGTTAGTCCTCGAATGCCTCCCAATTCAACCGCACACCGCGCTGGAAATCTCGAAAATGATCGTCATCCCCGGAGGTCGCCGCTTTGTCTGGGCACGGCGCTCAATGGAAACTACGGCACTGAGGTCCGCCAAGAAGCGGGAAAACGCTTGTGAACGCCTGGATACGCGCACGGGTGGACGTGGCCGGAACCGCTCTACTTTCGAGGTGTTGGTTTCAAAAG
>Ga0163217_1072245_pt1 | contig 17126 bp, 15 predicted proteins | sample SynspAceP_FD_185933 | JGI IMG/M metagenome (GOLD analysis project Ga0163217, IMG submission 185933) | Saline lake microbial communities from Ace Lake in Antarctica - Synechococcus sp. Ace-P (PacBio error correction) | ecosystem: Environmental > Aquatic > Non-marine Saline and Alkaline > Saline ...
TAAGGGAAAGGAAAGAGAATTCCCTTTTCCTTGCGGGGAGCCCAAAAGTTTTTTTTTGGAAAAAAGTAAAAGATAAAACCGCGATTTAAAAAAGGTTCCCATTATTAAAGAAACCTGAACCGCGTCAGCCTTGTCCCAATCCAAATGAATATCTACCCCAACTCTTCGGCAGTAGGGTCCCAAGATTTTTACCGTAAGCAAAAATCAAGCAAAGAAAGAAAAGGCCCCTTAGCTGTATTCATAATGTAACAATTCCTGCCACAACGCTTAGCGCCAGGGTTTTTAACCCCGATAGCATGTTAGCGAGGAAAGTATAGTCCTTGGGATAAATCTTTGGTAAAGGCAGAAATAAATGCATCTTGCTGTCACCAGTCCCTCTTACATTAAAAGCCTCCGAAAGGTAATTTCGTTGAGTTACTAATCGCCCTTAAGCCCTCAAGAAAACTGGTCATTCCTTTTCGCTGTCTTTTTTCTTGAAAAGAATGTCCGCAAATTCTTCCTTTGAGCAATTCCTTTTTCCTTCCAAAATTGGATCAAGGAAGGTAACCCATTAAGATCAAGGAAATTTGTCTTCGATTCAAAACGCGAGATTTTCCTCACGATTTCCAAGTAAAATTGGATTTCCGATTTTTTTCATCACGAATTGAATTTTGAGCTGCTTTTTAAGATTTTTTTCCGGTTATCAGCCTCAGCAAAACTACCCCGCTTTTGGATCTTTTTTTAGCTCTAGCGATCACCAACAGACAATCAATCGCTGATCGATAAACCGATTCGCTCTGAAGCTCTAGCTCGTATGCATCCCAATCTTTAATCGGGAAATTTTTGCCACACCTGAAATCCATAGCAGCTTTTTGCTACTGCCAGGTGCAATGGTTGTGTGAGCCTTGGTCAAGTGGTTTTGAATTAAATACATTCTTCCAAAACCTATTTGCTTTCACCATACGCCTTGTTTCACAATATCGGGAACTGGCTTCTTTGCAAGTTTTTGCCAATGGCTTGAAGCTGCTGCCAACTTCCATTTCCTCAATTGATTGAAAGTCCGCTCTCACGTCAAGGGCACCTCTGAAAAATATAAGGGAAGCCAACGCACGTTATTCACGCTGGTTTTTGATGATCTGATCGGCCTGTAACCATAATCAAGTCCTTCTTCGAGCTGCAATTGCTAAGTTCATCAGGGATCTCCGGTCAAGGATTGCTAAGGCAAAAACTATCGGATTTGGCCCCATTAAACTTGATTTTGTTCCTGAGAACACATATTTCCGGCAGAAAGTCCTAAAAAATACATCTGCACCTTCCTATGCAATCAGAAAGGGTGTGGCTGTCTCTAGCTGTAGAAATTCCTTTTTGATATAATCTAAGTCGGGACGATCATTCTGATTGCACCTTCCTTATCACACATGACTAAATTTTCACGCTTGACCCCAAGTGACATATAAAATCGGGGTGCAAAAGAAAAACGGCCGATGCTCCTGCTCCATTTAAACATACTATTTTATTTTGAGATATCCTTTTCGACGATTTCCAATGCGTGAGCAAAAGCAGCTCCTGAGATATCGCGGTTACCAATGTGAATCATCAATGCATGACAGGGATTTTTCATTTTCCTTTTTAAGGCTGTTTCGATTTCGAAACATTTGGGGCCCTTTGATATCCTCTAAGTTGATTCCACCAAAAGTAGGTTTCCTAGAGATTTGATGATCTGGATAAGCTTTTTTGGGATCTTTTCATTGATCTTCATATCAAAATCCAAATACATCAAATTCCGTGCAAACTTTTTAAGAAGTACCCCTTTGCTTCCAATGACTGGCTTGGAAGCTTCCGGGCCCAATTCACCAAGGCCTAAAAATGCTGTGCGTTGTATTACACCGATTAAATTTCCCTTTTGCAGTATATTTTTATAGACAATTCTCTCCTCTACGTCTGCTTCAAATCTCCTTGCAGGGCTCCAGCTACTCCAGGGGAGTAGGCTAATGCAAGGTCATTTGACTGGAAAGAGGTTTTGGTGGGACTACTTCGATTTTTTCCAGGTTTACCCTGAGTATGGTAATTTACGGGGGCGTCTTCTTTACGAAATTTAATGGCCATAGAAAGCTAAAAATTTCATTATTGGGTTTAGGCCCCCGAATCATTCCTTCCAAACTTTATATCGGTTGTTTGAGAAGAATAGTCTCTAATTCTCGGGAGGGCATCACGATGTACTTCATTAGGATAGTACACGAAAGCCCTCAAGGTAGTAAAGTTTTTTCCTTTCTTCATCGACCATCAGTAGCCCAGGTGGTTTCCACCCATGCTTAAGTTGTTGGTTTTCCAGGAAGCCCTGATTTCGGTGGTAAAAATTATCATTTATCACCATGTTTCTGAATGGCAGCCGGGATTTGTTTTTCTGTGGTCAGCAAAAGAAGTGGGGTTCCTCAGGATCTTCCGAAAATATTTTCTCCGAGCAATAGAGGTCTCTGAAGTTGAAGATGTTTTTTCAAGGGAAAGTTTGAGATTCATCCACGAGTCTTCCACATTGAAAAATAAACTTATATCTGCCCGGTTTCACTTGAGTAATCTGTCTAAGAAGCCAAACAAACCCTTTAATTAGATTTTTGCAATTTTGGTAAGGATGGCCGGCCATTGATTTGGATTCAATGTTCCTCTTTGCTTGCCGCTGCAGCTTCTGTATTTTTTTCGTGCAAGGATAATTTTCTCTAATCTGCCTCGCTCACGTACTTTCAAAAAGATTTTTGAAGTCTATTTCATTTTTCTTTTAGATTGGCTTATTAGCCCTGCTTTTTTCAGTATTTAACCAAAAAGGTATAGGACTTCTTGACCGATAGCATATTCATCTTCCATTCCGAAGCGAGTAATGCGTTAGGCATTCATTGCTTTTTCCTTTTGATTCTTTTTGAGAATTGCATTAATAGCTTGGCTTGAGCCTCTCTTGTCAATCAAAGGTCGTCACATAAATCAGGTTGTAGAACATTTTGAGCATTCGAGTCATTAGCCTTTTGGATCCACGATATTCACTTTGAATTTGGACTCTGAACGGAACATTCCTCCCTGGAAGATCTGATGGCAAAAATTGTTCTAAGCTGATCCCCACAGGACCTTGCCCATATTCACAGAATCAATGACCATGATGATTTCCCCAATAGAGCCTCTGCTCTAGGTTTTGTACTATCAGGAGAGTCACCGTTTTGAAGCACAACTTCACCAATGCTAACAAAAAGGACGCTTAGAATAAATGATGCTAATAAGTTTTCATAGAAATGAAGTGGTTTTCTTTCTAGGACAAATAAAAGTACAATAAAATACTTAACCTTTTTTTTTGAGCCGTGTATTTGGGGATTGTTAAAAAAAAAATTTAACAAATTGGAAAAAAGTAGATTAGCCTGATGATTATCGTTGAAACCAGGCTTTATCGTATTGTTATTCAGGTTGTTAAGACCGTTTTATTAGTTCCAACAGTCAATCCGGGTTTTTCTTGGAAAATCCATAGTGAATCTCCAGCTTGTACGATATAAAGTGTCTTTCCACCAAGAAGTTTGTGCTTCACTTGAGCGATTAATCGACTTTGTGCCTGATGAAGATTTTTTAATTCTTGACCAACTTTAATCAGATTGGAAGAAAGGTTATTCCATTCCTTGAGGCTGTCACTGTGACAACCATTTCTACTTGGCGATAGTCCCTAATACATCCACCTGATCCTCACTTTAATAAATGGAAACTTTGGAACTCTAGTTGACTCAGCCGAAGCAGGTTTTTGAAATTATTTTCAGGCTCATCTATACCTGCTAATAGTTGAACTATTGGAATTTTGATAATGAATCTGTAAACCAATGCTAAGTTTGCTTTGACATACTCTGACCTTACTTTTAGGAATTCGAAATAGCCATTGAGCGATTGCTGTCGCAGGTAACTTTTTTTATTCTTGATATGCTGATCATTCTTTCAAGGGTCCGCCCACGCACAGATTTAGTCAGTTCAGCCAATTTGGCTTATTCGAAAGCTCTGTACACCTAATTTTTTCCATGAGCCTAGGCATAAGTAGGTTCTTCCAAATGAAATTATGATCTTCCAAATGATTCAATACATAAAGCATGGCTTGGAATTTGCGGAATGTAACTTCTGGTTTCTTTAGGAAGGTAATTGTAGATTTCCCAGAATGTTTTCTTTCCTCCAGATCTCCGAATTGCCTTCTGACATTTCCAGGACCGGCAAATTGTAAGGCCGGCCATCGCTACTTCCCAACTCCAAACATCCGATATAGAGACCTTAGATATTTTGCTGGCGGACTCTGTCGGATGATCTGGATCCATCCGATCGTCGACATCCCGAGTTGATTCGCTTCATACATCCGCCTGTAGCCGGGCATAAACCTGCCAAAGACCCATTGCTCCAACTCGTAAGAACGGATTTGAGGGGTCTAATTCCTGATTCGATAATAGAAAGGTATTTGATTTCCAAGGAGCATTTCATATTTAAGCCATGGTCCTCGTCGAACAAAGGAAAAAACAAATCTTTCGAGCCATGAACCATTTTGGTATACGTCCCGATTTCGGAACGTGAAATAATTGAATAAATGAAAAAATCCGATCGTTTTAATTTCAAAAAGACATTTCAATGCCCATTGCCTTCACCCGCTTGTCCAATTTTCTTCGTAGGTGAAAGTCAGGAATATACTCGTAAATGATAATAGGTAACATCTCGTCTTCCAATAAATCATTGGCAGCTACCGTCCCTGTTTCGTCCTGAGAAAAAGCCTTTTTCAGTGGAATCAACACTAGCTATAATTACGAGTAGGATTGAACTGAGTAGTTTCTTTTTCATCTTTTTCAGAAAGTTAGATTATTAGATAGTTCTGAAGCATAAAGTTCTGCTTCCTTTTAAGAAGTTTTGAGATTACCTGCAAAAACCAATTGGCATTCCAATTCTTATCTTTTTCCATTTGGAATCGAGTGGCTGGTACAACCGGATACGGAAAGCTTGAACTGTAAATAAGTCTTCTAAATACATGGCCCACAGATCATTACTATGCTCGCCAAATTTGAACGCCCGGAGGATGGAGTCCGTTGGCATGATAATGTAGTCAAAATCTGACAAAAGATTTTCTGTAAAATCCTTTAATTAGTCTTCTGACTTTTTTGTTGCCTTAGGAATACGCATCATAATAGCTTGCGCTGAGTACAAAAGTACCCAACATTATTCCTCGTTTTAACTTCCTCACCAAATGCCCTCGCTACGTGTGAGTTGTACATGCTTTCCGATTGTATGCATTGGAGTGCGGTAAACCATATTTTACCCCATCACAATCTCGACAAGTTGGAGCTTGCTTCTGCTGTAGTCAGAATGTTAGTAGGATAGGTAAAATGTGATTTAAAAGGTGGAAAGCCTTACTTTCCTGTACTTCATGACCTTCGTTTTCAACTTTTCCAAATCCTAGCGTGTCGTTTTGATTTCCAGCTTGGAGAGCAGGAGACTCAGGGTTTCTTTCAGGTAAGCTCACTTTGGCTTTTTTTATCAAATGCAAAATTCGCTGTAATGTATACTGGCTTTCTAGAAGACGTGCTATCAAATTCATCATGACCTGCCAATGATTTCCATAATCAAAGCATGGTCTCGAATAGTTAAGTGGAAATACCACCAATTGCATCAAAAGAAGATGCGGTAAGCGATAAGCCCCCATCGGGAACTCTCGAAATAGGTTGGCTTCATTCCAATGACTTCCTGTGAAAGCGGCAAGGCTTGTCTAACAGAGCCACCGGTGTCTTCCCAGTGAAGCTGTACATAAATTTGCTTGCCACTGCCACAGCTGACCCTCCAGAAGAGCCACCTGGAACTCTAGACTCATCGGCAAGCATCAGTAAACTTTCCCCGTGAGCGGAAATTTTCAATTGGAACTGCCATTCCAAACTCATCACAATTTAATCTCCTAAAATTAAAGCATCCTCATCGATGAGCACGCCTTGAATAGCAGTAGTTGTGATTTGGGACTGAAAGCCTTTTAATATTTGGGAAGAAGGCATTTGCTTCATGTGTCTTTGTAGCAGAGGAACATCTTTTGATTCCGATAACCAATTCCCGGCTAATTTGCCAGCTCTTCCTTGAGCGATCTTTTTCAATCTATTAGATCCGCCCTGGAACTAAAAGCAGACTGCTCATAAACTTCGACGAAGGCGTTAGAGATGCGCCTTCGGTCTGAATGTATGTAAATATATAAGACAATAGCTTTTACAACTAGTCTCATTTTTTCGAGCGATTTTTTGATTTCGTCGAAAGAACTAAATCTTTCCAATGGAATTGGCTTAAAGGATTATTTTTTCTGTCTTTCATACCTTCTTCAAAGATCGTTCTGATATCCTTGGTGCATCTTTGAATTCTCTTAAATTTCCGCGGCTAAGCCTTTGCAAGTTCAAGGGATTTCTTTTTAGCACCGAACAAAAGGAGGATGAACCAAAACACGATCATTGAGCCGGGACCCATATTTTGAAATAAAACCTAATGGTTGGACAATAATGGTGTGTTTTAAGGTAAATGAAGATAACAAGATAGAAAACTGTCCGTGGGCTATCGCAAGCAGATCTTCCTTTTTTATTAATATACGAATCTTATTGCTATTTTGATGTAATCAAGTACTCGGGCCATTACAGTGAGTCTTTTCCAAGTTGAAAATGTACCTCAGCCTCTCCATCAGGACCTGTAGCTACTTGTCCAATACACATCTTTTGGCACCCTTACTTTTGAACGCGATTTTTTACAGAAGATGGTTTTAAAGCTTCTATACCAATGGTATAATACTCCCCATGCTGATGATGAACTGTTTCCTCCTCCATAAAAACCTGGCATGGTCGTGATTTTGGTTACCGTTCCATCGAAAACAGACTCACTTCGAGTGGGCTGAGTTCGAATATCGATCCCCATCATTCTCACATTGTGAATTCCCTTTCCAGCGTTGGGTGAGGATAGGTTCCGTAGCGCTGAGCGATTGATCCCGTTTCCACTGGCCATGGTTAATCTGCTTTATTTCCTGCGAATGAGCTTGAGAGTGGCCGGCAGCCTCAGGCGTCATTGGCATACTGGTTCCAGCGGATTTCGTGGTCGTACTATTTTTCTTTTCTAGCCGCTTAGCTCAGCACGTTTGAATCTCATCTCCGTCACTTGCTTGATCTTCGATTCAATTGATCTTGCTGCTTTTTGGTGGCTTTGATTTGAACCTTGATCTCTCGCTCTTTTCTTGGTAAGGTATTGACTACTCCCTGCTGGGTTTGCCTTGAGAACGATCTAAGTTCTTGCCGCTCTTTTTGTTCTCAGATAAAACTTTCACACTTTTTCGGTTTTCGCTGATCTAGAGTGATCCGTTGTCAGCTAGCTCCTGACCCTTAAGTTTTCCGATTTTGGATTGCTTGCTGCTTTCTACTTCGTATACTGCTTTCAGATACATGAGACGAGCCGTACAATGATTAAAAGTTTACCAGAACTGGAATACAAAGGCACAATCGAAAGACCTCGATTCAATTTTGACGCATTGTAGATCATTCGACCATATTCCGCTTTTAAAATCTTTTCACTCTGCTTCCAAATGAGCTGATTTTCCGATTCGGTCTCATTAATTTCTTGATTAATATCATTTCACTTCACAGGTCTAAGCGTATTTACCAGCCGGGTTTGGGGTTTTGAAATTGTCTGGTGATGGCCATTTAAATCGCCGATCGTGCTTTTTTTACTTGCTGTTGTCTTTACGTAAGATTGCATCAACTCTTTGAAAGTCGTTCCTGACCTCGCTTTCTCGCGCTCGAGTTCTTGCTCTAGATTTTTTTGTTTGAGCACTTAAATTCTCCTCCATAAAGCCGAGAACAATCCAGCTATAAAAAATGCAAACTAGAATAACTTTGCGGAACATTAGATTTAGAAATTTGAAAGGGAAATTCAACGGATCAGCAAAAGGCTCAATGCTAGTCCCATTCGGAATATTGATTATTGTATTTGGCTTCCTCCCTGGAAGTTTGATAGCTAATTTGATCAACACACGCAATTGGAAGGCTGAGAATCTACTTTCCTGAAATCCGGAAACCAGCTTGCCAGCAAAGAACCCGTCATCAAGGGAGTGTACTCACTGCTCGATTCCTTTACCGATGACTTTCTTGCACTTACTGAAATAAACGACTTGATTCGCACTTGAGTCACCTCAAATACTTTTTCCTACACGGACCAATGCGGTCCTTTCATATCGATGGGAATTGCGGGGGATTTGCCCCAAAGGCGATTTTGGAATAATTCAAGGGATAACTTTAAACCAAATACTGAATCAAACTCTTTAAACGAGAAGAATTTACATGCTTCTTTTCAATTCGATCTTTAATCATAATTTTATCTTGGGTGATCAACCACGAACCGCTTTTCCATTCCCATCCAGGGGAAACGGTAAACCATAATAGCTGTCTTTTTTAGCTCTAAGACTTAGACTTCCTCGGGTGATTTTTCCTGACTCTCTCTTCGATTACAATTTCCGCCTTGGCGTTTCAAATAATCCAATAGGAGGCATATAGTGGACTAAAAATCCCCCATTTTTTCCATCGCCTTGGTAAGGGATTACTTTTTGGAACAGGAAGAAAACGAAAGCCCCAAACATAAATAAAAAATTACAAGTCCCTAAAAATTCTATCATAGTATTTTCCTTCCTTTAATTTAACCGAAAGGTTTTTTGACCTTTCATAGTGGAATCAGCTTTCCTTCAAAAGCTAATTGCCTCATATTTATTACCTAATTGATAAAGTATGTCTCATAATGCTCTAACATAACGCCACTTGGCTCAGTCTCATGTATAAACCGCTAAGTCCATATACTTTTTGCTTGCTCATAATCTTCAATTGGAACAGAATCCATGCATATGTACAAAGGAAAGGCCATGTTTGGAAACTTAATGACTAACTTTTTCAGCCATTTTTTTTGCCTTTCCAATCTAATTTTTTCCAAAGAAAGGAAAAATAAGCATAGTTATCAGGACCTTGCTCTCATTTGGGATTGAGCTTCAAGGCTAATTCAAATTGCTCAAAAGCTTTTTCTTCTCTCCAAAGGTTTATATAAAGAGCTGCCCAACGACGCCGTAGGGCCACCTGATCCAATTGAGGGTTTTCGTTTCGCATTAAGTTTCCAATGCCTTTTCAAGAGAAACTACTGCGACGCTGTCCTTTTTTTTGAGCGATTTTAACCACACCATCATAAAACCAAAACTCAGCTTCTGAGGGATTCGTCAACTCCATTACAGTAAACTTCTCCACTTCTTTAAAATTAGCTCCTTCACCGAAAAGCCTAAAATTACTTGTTCAAGTAAAGAAAGCATCTTTTGGGTTTAAGTTGAAAGTTGTTTCTTGAAATATTCAATCCCCGATTCTTGGTCCATTTGAATTGACCTTTCGCTCGCCCAATTGCCCAGCATACAATCGATGCGTTTTCAGGTGAGTTTTTCAATCAATTAAGCTTTCCAAAGCTGTCTAAAAGTGATTCTCGCTTCTTGAGTTTTTACTTCATTTAAGAAAGAAGAAATATGCTCGTGGATTAACTTCTGGGTCAAGGTCTGAGCTAGAAAAAGCTTTGAATTAGGTAAATCGATAGATTCTTGGTTTCTTCCTTTTTCTTTTCAGAAGTGAAATGAAGCTGCCATCTGGAGCTCGGGCTGGTTCGGGGTTTTTTCTGGAATCTTTCGATAACGCAATGCTAGTGCTTGATCTATTTTATTGTTGTTTGTATAGGATTTTCCCACCAAGGCTCAACACTACGGCAGATTTTCCGGGTTTTTGCGTCAATTAGCTTTTTCGCCTTCTTGATAAAAAAGCCAAAGGTTTTTCCCCAGTTTTTTTTTGGTTGGGTTTTTTTGAGGTAGATACGTTGTTTTGGACGTGGACCGGTTCCATGACGCCATACATACTCTCTGCAATCGATCGAGTACTACCAGTGCTTTGTCAAGTTTCATTGGCAGTCAATGTAGATAGAAGCTAGGATCTAAAATTATATTGTTGATTTGGATTCCCCGTCCTGAGGTAAGTCCGATCTAAAATTTCTGCAGCTTGAGAGGCTGTTTCAGAATGGTGTAGATTTCAGCCAAGCATCAGGGAGTAATATTTATTCTCACCGTCTAAGTGCTGCTTTATCGCAAAAGGTAAAGCTTTAGTAGGGTTCATTCGCTTTGACCAAGCTTCTGCAAGTTTAATAGTGAATGGCGGGTTCATCTGGCGAAAACTCTAATCTGCCTTCCCCTTGAATAAGAAGTACCCTTTTTCAAGTTCGCCAAAGGAACTAGATTTTTTTCACCTTCAATAAAATATCTGTTCCTTTTTGATTCTTTCCTGCTTGCTGCTTTCGGTTTTTTTAGAAAGAGAAGACTGAGCAAATCAGTGATACTGGCAAATAAGAAAATAAAGATGGAACTAGTAGGAATTTTTTCGAAAATCCGGAATTGGTGCTAAGCTTTATCGTGACACAAAACAATAGTGCTTTTGAAGAAATATGACAGGTTTGTCTACTCAGTCCTTCAGGTATCTAATGGTTCAATCCTGATAAACTAAACATCCTAACGATGCTTAAGAAAGGGAATGATCTCAATCGTAACAATAAATTTTAACTTTAAAACTCAGTTTTAGAGTTTGGGATAATTTTCCTAATCGTGTCTTTTTCTAAAAATCACCAAAAGGGCTATGAAAATTCCAATGCAAGCTATTTTTTGCAAAAAAGTTAAGGATTTGGCCTCACCTAAATCCAGGTAGAAAAACCTCCATAGGCTTAATGCAAAACCAATGATCATATAGAAAATATATTTTTCCTGTTTGATAAGGGACCATAGGGATAATATTTTTTGTCCAAAGAAAAAGCAGATTACACACATGAGACTTAATAGCTAGCTAGGTACTCATCCACCACCTAAGAATCCCCAAATTGGAACAAGTAAAGAAAGAATAAACTCCGATACTTACCGCTGCATCAGCTAGTTAATCCAAAATGAATAAGCCCGTTTTATCCATGATCTTAAAACCAAAATTGAAAGATTAAATAAATCCCCAACAATAAATAGCCATAAGCACATAGGAAACAATGAAGAGTCCTTCTTCCATAGCCAAGGACTTCTCAAAGAATAGAGGGCCTAACCAATCAGATTTAACCGAAATCGGCAAATCAATAAACCAAGTTGCAAAAAGAAATAAAAGCTGCATCACTTTTTTGCCATACAACTGGTGAAAATCTTGATTTCCAGACTGTTTGAAAAAGAAAGGCTCTGCGGCATACTTGAAGGCTTGAATTACCAAATTCCATCAAAATTGCCAACTGAAGTTTGCTCCAAAAACTCCTCCTGCACCCTGCTACTCAGTCCCCTGGGTTAGAATTTTCAAGGAATCAAGTATCAAAAAAAGAGTCGGGAAATAAGCTCAGTTGGTAACACCCGCAAGCCCATAATAGCAAAGGCAATGATATCCCACATAGGTTGATGATTTTTCTGTCCTACGAAAAAGAGAAAAAACCCGCTTTCCACAGACGAAAGGGATTATAAGTCCATTTGCAAGAGGTTAGCAAGCACAATATATTCAACCCCCAATTTGTTGGTAGCCTTAGAAACCCTTCAGGAATGCTGCCTTTCGCCAATCAAATAAGGTATCCCAACAATCAACGGATGACTTGAGTCCTACATTAGAAGTAAATTTTTTAAAATCTTTTGCGCTAGCGAATACCAGTGCCTTATTGTCGAGCCGTAGCTTTGCAAAGGAATTGCCAATACTGCATCAAAAGAAAGTAAAAAGTTGCAACCCCATCGGAATAAATAGCTTGGCCCGGATAATCCATCGTCTCTGCCAGCACCAAGGTGGCCAAAAGATAAAGTCCGTCCCAAGTACCAAGGGGTGCTCGTGGATCAATAGCGATTGAGTGTGTTGATAGACCTAATAGGGTCTAGATTTTTCCGCAGTAGCAATCTAAAAAAATGTAGTTTCCATCCCATAGGTGAAAACTATATTCAAAATCCAATTTAAAGACATATATCGAAGTAAATGCACCAAGATCTTCCCTTGCTTAGGTAAAGCAGTGTAGACGATGATCAATAAAAAAATTGATTGACCTGCCGAGAATGCTACTTAAACCGTAGATCGCTGTTTGTTCCGGCAGTTTCCTTTAGGTTACTCATTCTGACTTAAATGGAGCCTATTCAACCCTTTGAAGCTGGTTTTCTTTTTTTTCCAGAAAAGCTGAAAAGTGCCTTCTTTGTAATCTCCGGATTTTGAACACAACGGGCAAAGCTTGTTTTGCTTCAGTTTGGTAGCCATTTTTCTTCTGACAAAAACACTGCATTGACACACGTCAACGACGCATTCTATGGCAAAGGGGAAGCTTTACTCATTTTTTTGAAAAATCAACTCTCTGCTTTTTCATCGCTTCAGATTTTGGGTAGGAAGCTACATGATTTTATAATCCCAAGTGACTTAGCCTCGTCAGCACCGATCATGTCCGCCAGTCATTCATCAGTTCATTTGCCTTTCCACTACCTACCCAAAAGAGTAAGTCGCTGTGTCCCCGCCATATCCTGGGATAATCCCCAAATTCACCTCTGTGTCCAAACGAGCCAAATAGCAGTAGCTATCCTCATATGGACGCCATGGCAAGCTCACATCCGCCACCGAGCGTGGTAGCCATTGGTGACTTGCAAAAGACTGGGCTTGTGGCAGTTTTTCAATCATCGAAAAAATATCCTTGTCCATTTTCAGCAAATTTCCTGGCATTTACCTCAATTGAGGCTTAGCGATTTCACTGATGTCAGCCCCTGCTACCGAAAGCTTTTCGCCCGCTCCCGTGATGAATGGCGGGCTTTGATCCGATTTATTATCGCGATTTCTTCAAAAAATGATCCTTATTCCTCTAACGTGTCCAAAATTTAAGGCATTCATCTTGTCTCAAACGATTGACGGTCAAGTACAGTACGGCCCTTTTTTCTTCAGTGAGAATATTTTTCAAAATCAGTCATAGTCCAGAAAGGTTGTTGTTAACAAAATATACAGCAGAGATCATTCACAAATTCCAAGTCAGAAATTTGATTTTGATGAAGGGAGAAAAGTAACTCTAAAACCATTTTTTACATCAATAAGCGGGAATTAGGCCATTTTCCAGTCCTATTTCCTCATTTTTATATACTTTTGCAGAATAAAATTTTAAACTAAATTCATTATTACATATGTCTTTCCAAAGAAAAATAACTGTCGCTTAATGGTGGATGGGCATCGGCCAGAAATCATGAAAAGCACACTAAATATCCTTGACGATGGCCAGGAGCTCAACTCGAATATATGTGATTGAAATCGTGAGCAAGGTTTACCTTAGGGGAATAAGCTCAGTGCCAATGGAGCCAAAGTCCATTTGACTCACTTCGGGAGACTAAAGTAATTTTTGAAATCACCAAATCACTAACCCCTCAAGGTGAAGGATTAAGTCGCTGAAATGTGACCACTCGAAAAGTCTTTTGGACTTTTTTGCAAACGTGCGTCCGTGTAGAGCATTCGGCGCCATTTGTAAAGAACCCATTATTCCCGAAGACTGATTTGGTTTATTATTCGTGAAAAATGAGGGAAGAACCTTTTACGCAGGATTGAACACAGACAAACCCAGGAAGTCTATCAAACTTTTTAAAAATTGATCTCTGAAACCAGGTTTCTGAAAAAATCATTCATATGCATTTGAGCTAAGAAAAAACAGCCGAAGAAGTGACTTGTATTGACCAAGGAATAAACATTATGAAAATTAGGCGATGGTCCTTTTTTTCACAAAAAATTTGAATGAAGATCGCTAAAGAATAAATCCTGAAAAATTGAAAAATGATCACAAAAATTATTGATATTCGGAACGGCTTTGGTAGCAGAGCGACCGGAAATCTTTGATGTGATCCGTGACGCCTTAATCTTTATGGAGATATTATTTCTGACGTTGCTTGGCACAGGTGACGGGTTCTGTTGGTCTTTGGTGGATCAGCAAATGTTGGAGAAGAAGTAGCGATGTTTGAAGCGATTCATGGTTCTTTGCCTCTGATATTTCTGGTAATGGGATCGCAAACCCTCGCGGACTTTTGAATGGTGGCAATTATGATGTTGGTTCCATATAGGAATGCCAGAAATGGCAGAGAAAATCGCCAATGCCCCTGGATGAGAACTTTGAAGATGGAATCCATACTGAGATATGCTATTCAAGGAAGGAACTTTCCAACAAAGAAGGCAGGAACTCAGGAATTCCCCGCTCAGCCGTAATCGAACGATTAGGACAAAAGCCCTATAAAATGATTCCTGTGGAGTACGATAAGGAAGACACCAAAACCAATGGTGATCAAACTCAAGCCCTCAGGTAAAACAAAAAGAAAGAATTTGATCGGAGTGGATGTTTCATCCGATTGGGAGAGGAATAACCGAAATTTCAATGTGAGCGGTGGCGCCTTAGAAAGGCAAAATGCAAACGGTCCTGCAACTACAATTTTGATCAACAAACAGGGGTGTTAAGGTTATTTCCAAAGAAGGAAATGAGAGAGACTTTCCTGCACAGATCATTGAGAATGCAGATTCAACAACTGGAACCAAGGAGTGGATCACCTCACGATAACTATTTTGGATGCTTTTTAAAGCAGGATCCAAGCCTTGGGTTTGACTTATAAAACTGAACACCTTTATAACTTTTGATGGAGTGAGAGGTATTCACTTGCTCAAGGAGAATAAGTGATCTAAGATTTAAGATTTGAAAGGACCGAGAGCTGGAGAAAATTCAGAAACTTCGGTTCTTTTTATTGTTTTTTAACGGCAAAGGTTACGAATTTTTTTTTTTTACCGCAAAGCAATGGCGGAGGTTTCCGGAAAGGCACGAAAGAAATCATGTCATTTATTTTTAATAAAGATCATCCAATCCCGTAAGGTGAAACATCTTCGTCCTCACGGTTGGAAAAAAAGGTATTTTCACCTTCATTGATTCTTATGCGTCCTCATTCCATCTCCGTAGAAATTTCCTCAATCTTTGTCACCAAATAGGGGCTAAATCTATTTGATCTTTTTTCAAACTCAGGATCTCCGATTATCTTGTGGTCCAAATTATGTCAAAGCGCGCCTCATCATTACATATTATTGCCTCCAAGTGGGGGCTCGGGCGTACAGCGCTGGTTTAAATTTGCAAAATAACCCTGCCCTGAAACTGGTTGGGAAGCCAAGTGATCTTTCACGCCTGAAATCCAGATTTTGACTTGAAGGATGATCAACTTTTGAAACAAATCCCTAAGAATTTTGGAGGTTTTTTGAAAAAATTTCCGATTTGGGAACCCTATCAAAGCTTTTGATAAAATTCAGAGGTTAAAAAAAGAAACTCATCCTGGGAGGTTGTTGGGAGCAAAAGGAAAAAAAGCTGGCTGGACGTGCAGCCATCTGGCAAGAGCTAATCTTTTTGGTGCCGGACTCCCCGGGTTTTTGGGTAAAACCTTCGGTAAAATTCTTTAAGTGATTTGGGGTCGAAAAGAAGGGTCAGTTTGATGCCATCCATTTACTAACCGGACCGCCTCATTCCATGCATTTAATCGGTTTTGGGATTTAAAGCGAAAATCGGAATCCGATGGATTGCTGACTTTCGGATCCATGGTCTGGATGGGAGTTTTTGGATACACTCTTCCCATGAGTAGCAGCGTGCGCGGAAGCAATTTAGCGCTGGAAAAAGTGTACCTCAGTCGAAGCTGATGAAGTAATCACTATTTCACCTCAACCTCCAAGGCGATCTTTCCCAATTGGGAAATCGAGCCATCCCGATTTGCTGACTAATGGCTTCGATACGGAATGATTTGCCTGAAGATATCAAAATGAAAACCAAAAAAGTTGGAGTTCTTTCCATTGGTCTAGTACGGGAATTATCGATTCGATCGAAAATCCGATTCCACTCTTGAAAGCAATGAAGGAGGAATTTGACCCACCCTCTGATCAAAGTGAAAAAGACTTTCGTAAGGTCGTGTCAGTGATCCGGTAAAATCCTTTGTCCAAGAAGATTCTTGGCTATCAAACGTGTCGATTTTCCTGGATACGTGAGTCACGGTGAGGTTTTTGATTTTATTGAAAAAGCTGATGCGCTGTTTTGTTTTTGACCGTACCAAGAATGCCAAAGGGAAAATATCCCAGGAAAAGTATTTGATACCTTGCCAACTGGTCTCCCGATTCTTGCACCTGGGTTGATCCTGAGCTGGGGATACAGCTAAATCCTAAGCGAGGCCCCTGGGTCTGGAAAAGTTATTTTTCCCATAACAGCCCACCCAAAAATTCAAATGCTCTTCGGAATTATCAGATCGATCGCCGAACTACAGATTCCAATTCCTCGATAGACAGATTTTTACCCCGCAAAAATCTTCACGATTCAACTAGCCCAAATTCTTGATGGAAATCCCATTTCTTGACATTAGACGTTTTGATTCTTGAAATTACAAGAAAAGCCTGCAAGCAAAGTTCAGCGACCATGCTTGAAAAGGATTTTTTTTTCCGGAGGAAAGAAGTGGCTGCTTTGGAGTCAACGATCAAGCAAAAACTAGAATCAAATATGCAATCGCACTTGCCAAATGAACCGATGCGATTGAAATTGCCGCTGAGAGCTATTGCAAATCGGTCCTGGCGATGAAGTAATAGTTTCCCTTCCATGACTTGGGGTTTCTACAGCAGAGCGGTAGTAATGGTAGGAAGCCAAGCTATTTTCTGGATACAGACCGATGGATTGCTAGCTTCCGCGACTGGGATCGAGCGATTACTTCCAGACTAAGGCGGTGATTCCCTGTTCACCTTTATGGAAAGATGGTGAATATGGAAAGGCTCGTAAGCAAAGGCTAAAACCCATCAACTTTTTTGTTATTGAAGATGCTGCTCAAGCTTTGTTTGGGTCGGCGCAAAAATGGAAAAAGCTGCAAGGAACTTGGGGCGGACATTGGGTTTGTTTGAGTTTTTATCCTACTAAGGAATCTTGGTGCGCTTGTGAGGCAGGAATGTGTTTGACGCGCAACATTCAAACCTCGAGAAGCGAATTCGTTGCCTCATAAATTCCATGGGCAACCTTCGCAGAGACGAACATTCTTTGATAGGGCCGAAATAGTAGATAGATACGCCTGGCCAAGGCAG
>Ga0163217_1067076_pt1 | contig 17123 bp, 19 predicted proteins | sample SynspAceP_FD_185933 | JGI IMG/M metagenome (GOLD analysis project Ga0163217, IMG submission 185933) | Saline lake microbial communities from Ace Lake in Antarctica - Synechococcus sp. Ace-P (PacBio error correction) | ecosystem: Environmental > Aquatic > Non-marine Saline and Alkaline > Saline ...
CAAAAAAAAGGGAAAGGGGAAAGGAGGGGATTCCCGAAAGGCCCAACAAATTCAACAGATCCATCTTAGACCCGTGGAGAATTGCACACTCCTGGGCTGGGTTGAGAAGAGCGGAACGATGAATCATCAAGAGATTTCCTGAGAAATGAAGGAAGCAATTTCACCGGCTTCCTCTGGGGTGCTTTGTGGATCAACCGTTGCTTTCTTGGGCCCCAGTGGTGGAATCGTCCCGAGGATTTCATGCGTTTGGCTTCGAGCCTGGCCTTCCAGTTCCCAAGGACTGGGATTTTGCCAGGCACGTCAAGGGGCGATGTCAAACCCCAAGCGGTTAATCGAACGCTCAAGAATCATCCGTCAGCGTTGTGTCTCTGTTGCGCAAATCAGGATTGGCCTGGTTGATCAGCCAAGCCAAGAAGGCCCTTTATTTGAAACGATTGCATCAATGGTTCCACCAAGGCCAGCAGGTGGGTTTGGGTGGAAGCACAAGGCCTGCGCTTAGACCGGCGGAGAACTCACCAACGCTGGAATATTCTTTGCTAGCGCTCAATTGAGGAAGTGAACTCCTTGTGGCGGGGAAGATTACTGCTGGAGCCAATGCAAAGGTGGTTTGGAATCATGTTGTTGTATGCGGTGAATGGGAGGGAGTAAGGGCTGCAAGCAATAATTATCGTGATCAACGATGCATTTAGGAGTATCTTGCTGAATGGCCATCAGGCTGAAAGGTTGGTTTTGTTGGTCCTTATTTTGTGCTTTTTCCGCAAAATTGTGAATCGTGTGGGCTAAGTCTTTGAAGAGGTGAATCTGTCTGTATTAGCATAGCTTCCAGTTTGCTTGGGTTAGCTTTTTCAGCTCTCTTGCCTGCGAAATGGGCTTGATCTCGGGCCTCGGTTAGCTCCGCCACTCGCTCCTTCGGTTTTCGTTGCGGACTTTCCGACGAGATCTTGCAGTGTTTGTTTGAGTGTCCTTCGATCTGGTGAAGACAAAGCTCAATTTGGTGCCTGCTTTTTGCGAGAATGGCATTTGCCTTGAGTGCTCAATCCACTTGGCTTTGCCGTACAGCTTGGTTGCTGATTCAGCACGCACAGGTGTTGCTCATGGTGTCTGCTCCTAAGGTTGGATCGGAGTTGATTTTCAATCTCAACGGCGTAGCCTTCGACAAATCTGCCCGAGAAACCGTAACCGTTGGTTTTACTTTGTGACCAGCTTTACATGTAAGTGGTCCTATTATCATGGAGTGGGCTCTTAGCTTGTTCCCAAAAAACATCTCTCAGTGATCACCATTTGACTGTATTAATCTTAGATCTTCTGTATCGTGATGCGGTATCCGTGAGCTTTTGGTCGTGTATCTGTCTGCTACGCCAGTGCCATTGGTAGTAATGAATCAAGCCTTTTTTCTCACGAAGGTCTCACTCATGATTGAAGTCATCATCAACACACGGAAGAGTGGACTTGCTTGGAGTCCAATTGTTTGGCAGAACTATGCAACCTGCATTCATGGCTGAATAGGCAGCATATCGAGAGACCCAATCGATCTTGGTTTGACTCTCAACCCCAGGTCCAATATGGCTCGCGATCGATGGCTGATGATCGCCTGGAGCAGAGCGCGTCTCTGTTCCCAATTGCCGCTTTCCCTCATGGATTGTGCGTTTTCGATCAAAAACTCCGCACCCTTTGCCGGCAGCCAGGCTGAGTGCTGGTCAGGGCTCAGGCGGCTGCAAAGCTCATGAGCGTGTGAGGCTTCAATGGACACTGCGTCTTGCAAAACACAAAAGGTCTGGGGTGTTCGATGCCGATGTCATCACGGTCTCGATGACGGCACCGGCTTTCAATTCTCTCCGTCGCGCGTGTTCAGGCCACTGAAGCGTTGGCCGACCCACTCCGCATCCGTAATGTAGCGGGCACCAAGGCATCCGATTATGAGTGTTTCAAGAACTGGATAAAGGATGGGCCAGCCACAGTCAGCTTTTCGGTGCGTCTCGCACATTGTCAGAATCCAAATGTTCGTTTCGAGGATGATGATCAGAAGGCTGACACAGTTCGCTGGTGGTGTGAGCGCGGAGTGCACCTGCGAACCCTGACATCAGGGCTAACAGCTAACCTCGCGGGCGCAGCACCAAGCTGGGCTGACAGCAACTTCAACCTACTGGAGAAGCAAGCCCAGGACAGACCACTTGCGTGGACCGGGTTCGCACCACCCAACGGTCGCTATCGCCTATCACTTACACAAAAGGGCGACTGCAGCTGACGGGCAGGCCCCTTCAGGCGCGCTTGTAGCACGCGCACGCGATTCAGCCAACAGAATCAACAGGCGCCAGGGTGGCCACCACAGCGCCCAGCAGGCCACCGCCGACGGCCCGGTCGACCGCTGAGCACAGGCCACGATCAGCAGGCAACCGATGAAATGCCGATCAACAACAGGTCACTCGATCAGGCCGAAAGCCACCGCCCGCGCACCAGAAGCCTACCCGCCACCAGACCGGCGAATCACACCACTCAGCAAACCAGAAGAACGTTTCAAATGGGCAGCGGCGCTCTGTATGGATCGACTGAGGCTAGATAGGTTGGGCCCGGCTCGCCCGCCGGAGGTGTTTCTGTGCTCCGTGCCCTGCCCCAATGGCCGGAATCGAGGCGCGCCAGCCGGCGGAAACTGTTGAGCAGATCTGCTACAAAGCCAGGTGCTGCCCAGGCTTGTCCTCCAGCTGGCCGAAAGCACTCCGTAGCTGAAGCGCCCACCAGGCCGAGCAAGGAGCAGCCGCCGGGATGTGCCAGGGTGAGCAACGGCGGAATGTCGAAGATCCGCGCTCACCAGCAGGTAGCTGCCACGAACACGGGCCAATGCCTCAGAAACGAAGGGCAACCCCGGTGGCGATGGCGATGCGCACGGCGCATCGCGGTGGGGCCACGGCCCTCGGGATCCAACGTTGCCTCCCGCAAGCCGGCTTCTCGCTCCTTCTGCTTGCCAGAAGCGTTGCCATTGCCAGAAAGCCGGCTTGCCAGGCAGGAGGGCCCTGCGGCCTTAAAGGGCAAGGCGGCTTTGCGCTTGGCGGCCTATGGCGGGGATCAGCCCGGATGCGGACTTGGGATAACTGGCTTGTAGCGCTCCTCCTCTGGCGCGGAGGTAGCCGAGCAGCCGCTTGTCGCGCCCGATCATTTCCAGCAGGGCCCTGAGGGAGGAGAAGTCGTGCTTGTTCTGCTGCAGGTTGGCGGTGAGCTGAACGACCCGGGCGCTCACATCGCCACCTGGACCAACCGAGCCGGTGTCGGTGCCAGTGGGTCTGATGGCCGTTTGATCAGTTCCCTGCTTTTTTGGTGTATTAAGCGGCATGCCGGCGTCGAGCCCTGTCGGTGCAAAGAAAAACTTACGCCACGGCTTGCCCCTCAGGCCGACCTTGCTGCGCCAACCAACCAGACTCTCCCTTCAGCAGGCGTCTGCCCCCTGTTGGCTCCAGCCCCCTGCTGCTCGCACCACGGCCGCAGGCGCCCGGTTTGATTTCAAGCGGATCGTAACCCAGGGCCGCCAGGGTGATCTGCACGTCGCGCGGGTGCTTTTGGGCCCGGGCCGTTGGCGGTGCTGCCGCGCTGCTACCCAGGAGCGTCTGGTGCCTCCAGCCGCTGCGGGGAGCCGGCTCCCGAAGGCCTCCGGAACAGCTTGCTGGCAGCTCAACAGACAGGCGCTCAGCGTGCGTTTGCCCACGCCGGGGGCGTGGAGAGCGGCGGCACAGGTCGGCCTGAACGATCGCCGACCAGCTCCTCGGTGGCAATCGGCCAAAGAGAGGGCCAGCGGCCCATCTGCGGGCCAACAGCACTGACGGCAGCCAGCAGGCGGAACAGATCACCGCTCGTGGCGCGCTAGCAAAGCCGAACAGGGTCCAGCCGTCGTCGCGGATCGATTGGTGGATGTAGACCGGAGCACCAGGCTTGCAGCCGCCCTGGGGCAGCCATCCACTGGCGCCGGGTGAGCTGCCACCTCGTAGGAACCCACGCCCTGGCAGCAGAGAGCAGCAGGCCACAGCGATTGCCCTGCTGCACTAGCTCCGCCACCGGTGCCTGCAGCCAGCCCGATCATGGGGTTGTTGTTGACGACACCCATGCTGCCGCTTCCGCCCATTTCCCCCGGCCAGCCGCCGGCAAACCACTTGTTTGTGGGGGCAGTGGATACCTGGTGGGCGCTTGTGCTGTTGCTGCACGGCCTGGACGGCTGCCAGGCCTGCTGGCCAGCCACCCGCCAGGGCTCCTCGATGCTCTGGAGCTGCGATTGCCCTGACCCAAGACTCCATCGCCAGGCGCTTGAGCTGCCGCGCCTGCCCGGGGCCGCCGCAGGTGAGCCGGGTGCGGGTTGGAAGGGCAAGGAAGACTCGTGCGATCGGCACGAGGTCAAAGGGGCTGCACTCACAGGAGTTCGACTGGGCGGCTGGCGACGCCCGCCCTACGGGTTCGACAGCCACTTTCGAGCTGTTCATGCCAATCGGGGAAGAGAAAGGCCAGAGCTGCGGTTGCACGTGCCCAGTGAGGCCCGATGGCGCCCAGGGTTGGGTATGATTGATTCCTTGGGCGATGAAAGGGCTGAGGGTCCTCAGGGTTGCGGTTTCTTTTGCTGCCCAACGGGCGGCAGCGGCATCAGCCCTGCTTGTCGATCGCCACGGAATCAGCCCCTCGAGTTCATCGCTCGCCGGCCTGGCTAATGGAGAGAGGAAGCGGCTGCTTCTTCGCCTGGTCCGCAGCGATCGCAGCGAGAACCAACGATTATCCGGCGCCAAATGGCTCCTGTTTGCTGATCAAGCCTCTCGGATGGTGGGTGGCGGCATGACCGCTCGCCAATACCTGGCAGGCCTCCCGCTGAGCCTCTGGGGCCGGCTTTGCCAGCAGTTAACGCGGATCGAAGCGGGTAAGAAATCGATGTGGCCAGAGGCGCTTGGCCGGCTTCGATCAGGGTGTTCAAGGACGAGGCGATTTCGTCGTTTACGGCCAAGTGCTGGCCCAGTGCACACCAGACGTTCTAGGAGGCGCCAGCTGGCTTGAAGGCGCAGGCGGATCGACACAAGGCAACAACGCCATCGCACGGCCCGCGCACCGTGGCGCAGCGACGCAGCGAACAGACAGCGGCCTGAGCGTCGTGGGCACAAACGGATCTCCCAGCGCAACGAAAGCGGCACACATGCGCCGACCAGGAAGCTGTTCTTTAGAGACGGAGCGGTGTGGAGGAGGATCGTGGCGATGCGCGCACCGTCTCTTCCCAGCGCGATGCCGGTTGTCGCTCGACGAAGCGACGTGGCGGCGGAGCCGCGCTGCGATACCACGGGCCGGCTCACTGGAAATTGAAGCGGAATCGCGCTGGCGCCGCCGCCGCCCAGGATCCCAGGAGATCCGAGGCAACATAACAGACGCCAGCCTCAAGGCCCGAGATGGAACGGGTGCAGTACCGGTCGCCCAGCCCCGGCGAGGTCCTAGAGCGCGGGAGGGAAGGTGCTGAACATGAATCGATCTTCTCGACGTTTCGATGACCTTCTTTCCTGCCACCGACCAGGCGACGGGTGCGGCTTTGGGCCGCATGTTCACCTGGTGTGGAAACGCCGCCCCTGCAGCTTGTGAATCCCGAGCACAGGTCAGCTTGTGGCCGACGTGGCCAGTTCACGCCCAAAACGGTGGAAGCGGCGGCTTGAGGTAGAGCTGGTCGTTCGGATCAAGGCACGGATGATCCTCCCTGCTGAAAGCCACATCCGCGCGTCAATACGGGCCTGCCAGGCATGATACTGCGCCTCGACCAAAGCCAAGTGGCCGGCGGCGGGTTGCGGCGGCGAAGGTTGCCGGATTGGTCAGCAGCTGGATCAAGCTCAAGACGCTGCGCTTTGCGCTTTGCGGCGCAAACCATGCGCCTTGCGGCAATCAAACGGATGTGGGGGACCAAGTACGAGGGCTAGCGGCTATGCGCGCGACATGTGAGGCGGATGGGAGTAGGAATATAGTCGTGCCGATCAGTTTGGCGGCCTTGTGAGATGCGCGAACACGCTGGTGCGGGTTTGTCAGTCAAGGGACGCGTGTGGGTAGAACGCAGTCTCACATCAGTGTAGGCGGCACAGATGATGGATCTCAAGAGCACCTTGAGTAGCAGCACCGTCGCGCGAGGTAATGGGGCGCATCGCGCTATGCGCCCAGGGCTGGGGAACAACCTCTCCCCCACGCTCCACGGTAAAACGAGACGTCGAATTTTTTCGCCGGCGGCACTGTTTCGGCTTGGGCCCGCGCGAGGCGCGCAGCCGCAGCGCTGCCGTGCTGGAGCGCACCGGGCTCGGGGCTTCGGTCCGCCCCGCGGGCCAGCCTTTTCCGGGGGGATGAAAGCAGAAACTCGGGGCTATGCTGCGCCTGATCCATGCCCCGAGACTGCTGATTCTGGATGAACGACACTGGGGTTGATCCCTTCAGCGCCGCCAGGTTCTGGGACTGATCGCCAGCATCCGCTCGATCACCCGACATGACCGTGCTGGTGGACACGCCTCCGATGGACGAGCCGCAGCTTCGATTGGCTGGTGGCGATGGACGGCGGCGCGTGCTCGCAGCGGCACCCCGGCGGAACTCTCCAGCGCAACCGGCGCCAGCACCGCGGAGGCGTCTTTCATTGCCTGACTGCCGAAGGCCGTAGAGCGCCGGGAGCACCACTGACTAGGCAAGACTTCGAGGTCACCTCACTCGCGTCACGGTGCCACCGCTGCCGCCGGGTGACGGCCCAGCTGGCGATCGAGGCATTGATCTGAAGCAAGCGTTCGGGGGCGTTCCTGGCGGTGGAATCAGGTAAGTGCGCCATCGAGCGCGGCGAGATCTTCGGCTTCCATCGCTCCACGGCTGTGGCAAAACCGACGCTGAAGATGCTGGCGGTTCTGCTTGGCCGCTAGCTCCGGCAGGTGGTCTGTTCACGCAGCCCTGGACGCGGGTGACCTCACCACCCGCGGCGGTGGGTACATGTCGCGGCGTTCTCGCTGTATAGCGAGCTGACGGTGGCCAGAACCTGGTTGCTGGCATGCGCGGCTGTTCCAGGTGCCGGGAGGCGGAGATCGGCGGGCGTGTGCATGGAACTAACAGAAGCCAGTTCGGCTTGGAGGGTCTCGAGGGCCGACTGCCGGTGCACCTGCCGTTGGGGGTGCGGCAGCGGCTGTCCTGGCGGTGGCGCTGGTGCACGCACGATTTGTTGATCTTGATGACCACCTCAGGGGTGATCCGACTACGCGAAGGGACACCTTCTGGCAGAGCTGATCGACCTGATCGCGCCGCGACCACGTCACGATCTTCCTCGGGTCGCTCCACTTCCAATCAACGAAGCCCAGCGCTGCCGACCGCATATCTCTGATGTGCGGCCGTGTGCTGGTAATCGACACACCCGCGGCCTGGTGAGGCGACGCCGACGCGGCCGACGCTGGAGGAGGCCTTTCATCGGCTACTTGGAGGAATCCGAGCGGCGCCACGTGTGTGCCGCCCCCACGGCTGTAGCAACCACAGAGCAATCGCCATTGGAAACGGATGATTCAGCTGCAACGGCTGGGGCAGCTACACCGTCGTGGAGGCCCTGGAACTGATCAGTGACCCCGATCCGCATACCACGTGCCGTGCTCGGCAGCGCTGTTTCTTGATGGGTGGTGATGGCTTCGGCATCAGCATGGATGTCGGAACCTGCCCTATGCCGTCTCGACCGTGACGACACCAGAGAAAAGCCGCGACTACGCCCTCAAACCTGCCGGGGTCGCGCTATTTCATCGAAATGCGCCGGTGAATGGCGGATGGGCGACCTTGACCGGCGCATGCGCTCGGGGGGAGCCTGAGTGTGGTGATCGAATTTTCCGCCGGGCTTAGGGCGTGATCTTGATCGCGGCGACCCGGTGCAGATGGGCCTGGAATCGATGATCAATGCCGACGAGGGGCCGAGACGGTGCGCCCGCCTACATCAGGGCTGCATGGCGGTGGCAGACCGGACCAGGGCCTCGCGGCGTTTGGGGATCAGACCCAATGCTCGCCACCAGCGACCAATCGAGACCCGCTTTCGTAAACCGACATCCTCAAAGCGGGTGGCGATAGGTGCGGCGTCGATTCCCGATCCATGGCTGCTGTTGATCGGCGATCTGGCGGCACTACTCGGTGGGCTGCGGCGAAAAGGAAGCTGGGCCGATCGTCAACTTCTAATGCCAACCCCCGTGACCGGCTGGAATCTGGTTTTTGGCAAGCACTGCCCTACGTCGCCTGGCGATGGTGAATTACGTCTTGCTCACCTTGATGGCGGTGACCTGTTCGCCGTACCCCTCAAAAGGCAGTGTTATGGCCAGGCACAGCGGCGCCTGATTCTTATGTGATCTGCGCCAAACAGGGCTGGGGCTTGTTGAAAAAAATCTCGACCTCTGGTGCGCACCGCAAGAATTCGCCAGCGTTGTTCGGCACCGCGCAGTGCTACGATTTTGCCGCAACCTCTTTCTTTCTGCGGGCTTGCTTGATCCGGTGGCGTCGTTGCAGGGGGCGCGCGGTGATCGGGGCGATCTACCCACCAGCCACGGACCTGACCATCTCCACCGCATGCACCTACCTCAAGGACTGGGCTTCAGCGATCTGCTTGGCTCCTTCGCCTCAATGCGCTGGCTTGTGCCGTTGTAGGAGTCGGGTTGTCGTTCTTTTGCTCAGAAACAGGAGACATGAGCGATGCGAGCGCCGCCAATGTTGTCAGCTGGGCCTCAAGGAGCTGTGGAGTCTGGCCCGCGACCCGAGTCATGCTGCTGCTAGATCGTACGTTGTGTATGTCCGCAGTGTCGGTCCTACTGCGGAGCACCGGTGTTGGGCGGAATCGCTGCACACGCCCCGATTCGCGAGTCCAGTGGATGAGACTCAACTCGAGCTAGGCTCTCAGAGCGCGCTCATCTCACGCAACCTCCCCCCACGAGTTTCGAGCCCTACTTCTGCCAGCCATCAGTGATTGAGCAGGCGGCGAATTGGACGAGGCGGGATGGGAATGCAGGGACTGACACCTTCGCCTGGTGATTCCACACCGGCTTCCGCGCGAATGTGCTGGGTGGCCGTTCGCGGCGGTTTCAGGCTCTAATGTGGAAACGCGACCCGCGTGAGCCAGGCCTCACCGGCAGTGGCTTTATGTGGGCAGTCGATCGTCGCACCGGGTGCAGACCTTTGCGCAAGCGCAGCAGGAAGCGCTTCTTTGCGTGCGGCGGGAACTGGTGGTACGGTCTGCGCTCACCCAGCTTCACAAGACCTGTTCGGGGCGTGAACAGTGATCGACAACTCACCTGCTCTCAATCGTGCTGCCCGGTGCGGCCCTGATGCGAGAGCGCGAACGGGGCACAGCTCGATGACTCTGCTTGTGGCACTAGCGAGTGACGGCGTCGTTGTCGAGATCTAGGCCAGCAAAGGTGTGGTCGATGCGGCCTGGTGATGCTCAGCGCGGCTTGCTATTGCCCATTATTGAATCGGGTGGTTGACGCGCTGCTGGGGTGCCGCTGGCCGGCTCGCTAGCCGCTTGTTTGCACCGGTGCGGTGCTTGTATCTGTTTTGCCGCACTCGCTGGGGATTCCTGGGAACTTCCGCGACGTTCGATGTGCCCAGTTCGGGCTGTTGTGATGATGGTGCTGCTGCCACTGCAGATGCTCTCAGGGCGGTGTCACTCCGAGCAGAGAGCGCATGCCCCGAACTTGGTGCGCACGTGAATGCTGCGGCACGAGCGGGGAAAAAACATAATAACCCCGCCACTTTCGTGATGCTCGCCAGGGTCCTCTTACGCGGCGCACGTTCTGGTGGTGTGGGCCCCAGTTTTCCGCCTGCTGCTGAATCGGTTCGGTCTTGATAGGCGTGGCACATGCACGCTTCCGCAGCTGATTTAAGGCGTGGGTGAGTGGGGAAGGTGGTTCGCCGTTACTCGTGAGAGCGGCGATTTACACGATGCCAACCATCCCAACCAGGCCAGCGTTTCGCAGCACTAGGGCCAGAAGGGTTTTTTGGAGGAGATGGAAACTGGGACGAGAGCTAGAGCAGAAAATTGGAGCACGATCCGATCATGGAACATAAGCGTGGCGGTCCACACGGAAACACTGAGGAACGAGCTTGTAGCGAGCCAAAGCAAGAGAGGAGGACACCACACTTCTATCTCCATAGCCATACACGGCGCCATGCGCTGGTGTCACGCCACCGACTTGTCAACAGGAGTTGGAGGCGTGGAGATGTGCGGCCGATCAAATGGCGAAAGAAGTAGTGAAAGCAAAGTAGACAAAAGCGGACCATAAAGAGATAGCATATGGTCCTACTTGCCAAATATGGGAGAGATAGATAGAGAGGACAAGCATTATTGTGGCTATGAGAGTAGGAAGGCTAGATAGTTCAGCCAGAGTTGAGAGGCTGAAGCCCAGCGCGCTGGAGCGTGTCGATTAACATCATGGTGATGGAGTGGGAAGGATTGGAAAAGACGATTGCTGCGATTCACTAGACGCCTGTACCGCGAGTGCATCCATGCCTCAGCGAGTATAGGAGCTGAATGGAGAGTGCAGCGAAGAACTCGCCTTCGTCTGTCGAAGCGGCGGGTGACTGCAGGAAGATGATGCGCCTGCGGTGAATCAAGCGCATGGCAGTAGCTGTTTTCCTTGGGCCAATTCTGTGGTGGCGGGTTGATCCACACCGACTTCTTGTTGATCGCCAGCAACTAAATTTATCGCCCAGCGTTGTGATATCTTAACGGCTGCTCGTACATGTGGGCACGGTGTGTCGCAGATTCCAAAGCGTAACTTTCAGGGTATGGTAGTTCCTGAAGAGGGGGCTCTGATCGCTGCTGTGCCTTCTGGGAGTGCTTCGTGAGCAGATCGCAACTGGACGCTTTATTCTGGAGAGGATGCAGCACCGGCATCGATCGTTGAGGCTTCGTTGAACAACGTGGGGCACTTACAACGGGAGCGGCCAGGAGCGGCTGTCTGACGTCAAGCTCTTTCACCCAAAGCCACTCGTATGTATTCGGCAGCAATCATCCTGCAGCTTCAGAGCTGGTAGTGTTCAGGTTGGCTCTTGCTGGCGGGTGTGGCCGTCGCGGCCGCAGGGGCAGGCATAGAGCTCGCGAAACGCCGCCAAGGATCCGCTTTTCTACTGACTTTAATGTGTCGAGTGGTCGGGCGTCGCCATGGGAGTAGAAGTACCCCCCACAGGATTTCCCCATCGGAGCGTGGATGTAAATCAGGGATCCGGCCGAGAACGTGGATGCGCAAGTGGGGGTCAGGGGGGAGCATCGTCAACTGGCCTTGATCGGCACCCATTCGTTAGCACAAACAGCGTGGTGCGCTACCCCAAGCCCGGTTGCAGTTCACACGACCCGATTCGGCAGAGCCGAATCTGCGCTGGAAGGGCTCGAAGCGGCGTTTGAGAAAACAGACGCCCATGCGGCGGAGATCGGCGCTTCATGGCCCGCATGTAGGATCGGCATGTCGATCAAATCCCTGCACGGCCCAATAGGGCGCCTGAAAGAGCAAGGTCGCGCTCCGAGACGTTCTCAGGCGGTGGGATCAGATCGGCCGCAGCGCGTCGACCCAGCAGGTGAAGGGCGAGCGCAGGCCCAGACGGGATGTGTGGGATCAGTCGACGCCATAGCTAGCCGATCAGTCGCCGGAAGCGCTGAATAGCGGAACAGCAGTAGCGCTTTGACCAGGTTGGCCCTCATCTCTGGTGTGCGGAACTCGGTATCGAGCAGCTGGGAGGGGAAAACAGCGGCGCCGCCACATCAGATGTGTCGGCTGGGAGAAGCGCTCGGCGTACACCCCACTGGGCGCTCCGCTCGGCAGCAAGCCATGCCGTCGCCAGGCCTACCGCCCTCAGCGGCAACGGCCACGCGCCCCGCTGGCGCTGCCAGGAACCCAAATCCACCGCTGCGGCCGTCCCCCAGGACAGGGTGACGCCAGAGCCGCCGTGCATAGTGATGAAATCAGCGTGTGTCGCCCGATCCTTCCACTCAATCTCGTACCCATGGCTCGAGGGCCTCAGACCAAGGCGCCGCGCGATGCGCTTCGGGAGCAAGGTCTGGCGCCGCAAGCGGGGAAGTCTGTTGGCAGAAAGCGAACCCTTCAGAGCGGGTGCCGAGTGACGGGTCTTCCAGGCCCCGGCCCAGGACGGAGCTTGCCAGTGCGTGGAGTCCCGAAGCAAGAACTGACGCGCGACGCCTAGGCTCAGCGCCTGCTCGTTGAACATCAGGATCGCGCAATTCGCTTGCTGGGGGCGATGAGCCCTGCTGACGGCCAAGCGGAGTTACGAAGAATCGTGAGAAGAATCTTGTGGGGTTTCCTTGTTCTTGGACACCGATACAGGGTTCACAGGGGTAGTCGGGGCGCCCCAAAACGACGTTTTGACCCTGATCCTCAGAAGTCCAGGGCCGATCCACTCCTCGTGCAATGGGGTAGGTTCAACCTGTGCCTGTGCTCATACTGGGCCAACCCAAGAAACTGCAAGAGGAGCCGATGCCGGCCACGCCTCGCTCAGCTGCAACACGAGGGCGCAATGGCTGCTTGCGGGGGGCGATTCAGAAAGAATGTGCGTTTGTGAAGGGGAGCCGAGCAAGCGGCTGAGCAAACGCTCAAGGGTATCCAAGGCACTTGCCTCGGGCAGCCAGAACGTCGCTCTTTTGGGGCGCAATCCGAGAGCCCGGTAGGAAGCTGGCTGGAACGCTGCCAGGCGGCAGGTTGTGGTCGCCAGGTCTTGGTGGCGTTAGCTGCCGCAGCACGGATTGGGCGTAGGCGATATGGCGGCCACCAAGGCGAACGGGCAAGAGCTGCAGCGGAGCGCGTCCTTGCCGGCGCGGGCGTGCCGTGACATACAGGTTACACCAAGGGATGTTTTGAATCGAATGGCCCAGGCTGTCGGTGGGGGGTGAGTTGGCTCAGGTATGCAGGCTGGGAAGAGTGGTTGTGAGACGGCAGCAGAGCGATTGGAAGGTTTGAACAGTGCTGCGGACGGTGGCCAGAGCCGGGGAGCCCTCAGTAACGCAGCAAACCACTGCCCACAGGCCGCGAAGAGCAAGCGAAATCGCAAGGGTGAAGGCGCGGTGCTCACTGTGGTGCTGGTCGTGGAATCTTTCAGCGCGTCTGGCTGGCCTTCCAGAACTGCAGGCGCCGCGATGCCGGGCCAGGACGCGCCAAATCAGTGAAGAAGAGACATCGCTGACGATTTGGCGCAAGTCATCGTCAGACCGTTGACGAAGGAGGAATGAAGAAACGTTACGGGAGATAAAAAATTAAATCTGCTCGTGTGAGTTGGTGGTTTCCGATCACACGAGTGACGTTTTTGCCGTTTCATTTGCGCGCACTTGGCCACGCGTCGATGCAGTCGTCATCTTGTCGCTTAGCCGGGGTCCTGAGATTGGTCGGTTGACCACCGACAACAGAGCACTGAGACCGCCTGCAGATGGCGAGACGAGTCCAGTCCAGCTAAGTGGTAGTCACACGTTTGTTCAGAGCTGACCAGGGGGCATGAAGATGTTCGGCCGTTGGGGTTCAGCGCCAACCAAGCGCACTCCTATCCAGGCGTACCATGTTCGCCCCATAGGAGTGACGCTTCCTCAGCGGTATTTGGACTGAATGGAGAGTGCAGCGAAGAGACTGCTTCGATTTCGGAAGGCGGCTACCGGAACAGCCAGCCAACACGAAGACGAATGGGATTGGTCCGCCTGCAAAGGATTGGTTTCTCTGCTCAGCCCGCTGTCCGCGATGGGTGGTAGGAAACACCGTGTGTCTATGCCCAGCGCGAGAGCTAAGCAGACTGCAAAGGCGCGCGCTGGTTGGGGAAACTTCAAGGTCGGCTCGGGCGAATTCTCACCATGGCCATCGAAAATCGCGACGGTATGGTCAATGCGGCGTCGACCCCAGCTACTCCTTATCAAAGTGCAAGGGCCGGAAGCCAGATGGCCTCGCGCATGGAGGCGGCCCTGCCGGCCGGCGGGCGAATCTCTGCGCCATCGGCCTTGATGAAGGAAAAGCCCAGCAATTTTCCAGCGCATGCCCACTGCCATCACCAGCCATCAACTCCGGTCACGGAAGCCCGTTCACTTTGGCCGTTGCCGCCCAATAACGAACCCCGCGGTCCCAGCGGCAGCACCTGTTCAGCTTCAACTTGCACAAACCTGGCTTGCTTGATCGTGCCGGTCATGGCTCAGCCTTGCGCAGGTGCTGCAACTTCGGCACGGGGGCAAGGGCATGCTTTAGGTATCTTGGCGACAGGAGTAGCGAGCTGACTGAATCGAGTCAACATCATGCTTACGTTGGTGCAGCACTGCTCAGAGTTCTCGAGCCTTTGTCGTGTCGCATGACATGGCCTTTGATAGGACTTGGCATTTAGTACGGCTGACGCTCAGATCAGAAGCGGGCAAGTGCTTTTCGTGATGAGAAGATACAGGCCCTAATCCTGCACTTCTGGATTGGAGTGTTAGCCAGTCATGAGGTCTGTTCCAATCCTCCAGATTGGAGGCCATGTGGACTGGTGACACAAGAGTTGTATCGGACACGCTTTGCTAGCGAACCCTTTCACGAAGCTTTTCAATTGGTATCCAGCTACCAATAAAGCTTGACTCCGAGGCTTGCTTCGTTCGCGATTAAAGGTATAGCCAAACTGAAAACAAATAATACAGACAGTGGTGGTCGGACGAGCTACTCATGTAATGGCGCGGAGTCTGCGTTATCATAGTGTAAAGAATATTTTTGGCCTCCCTTCTTCGCCTCATGATGACTCGCGGCCGACCATGGTTGTGAAGTAGCAGCACATCGGCCCAATAGAGATAGTAGCAGGCTTTACAATTCAGCCTCGCGCAGCGAAAGCATCCAGTCAGAAACCAACGTCAAATCTTGTGCGATACCTACTTTTCTGTTTGTTGCAGCTAGATAAGCCATGTTATCGATGAAAGCCGTAAGTGAGCGTGAGAGGCATGGTAGTACCCACATCGCTTTCCAGCGTCCTTCCATCCATATGCCTCGCCAACTGTGGTCGACGGCACTGGCCAGGATTGTGAATTCCAATCTCCTCTTCGTCATGGTCGCTAATGTCTGGCTAATACTGCCCCTGGAGTGGCAGGCTAGGAGCCTAGTTGCATCAGCAAGATGGTTGGGCGCCTGTCCACACAAGGGGCTTGTTAATACGTCCTTCATAGCGGAGGTAATTCTTTTGCAATAGGCTTATTAAAAAGCTTGATCAGACTCTTTGTTCTCTGCGGCTGAGATACATTAGAAGGAGTGTCGATCATAGACAGTCTTGGGAAAGAGAGCAGTCTCATCGTACTGAAGCGATGATTCTTACCTGAAAACTCTGGATACACATCGGAGCAGTTCTTCTTTCAGGGAACAGATTTATACTGCACATTTGCAGTGTTGCTCTGAGGGGTATGCTGATAGGCACGCTCCAAGTTGGTACGCTTGCCCGATAAAGGCGACAAGCAGCCCGTCTGTCCCGGTTAACTCAGTGCGTACTGTGCCTCACCTCTTACCAGCTCTCTGAGCGAGAAAGTGAAGCGCTTTTTCTAAAAGGTAGCCCGCTGCAGGCGCTGAAAACAGTAAAAATAGTGATAGACAGCGGAGCGTAGCGTCATGGGTCTTCAGTGTGCATAGATAGGATGCTCGTGGGCGGGTGTGGTTAAGCTGTGCGGATAAGCTCAAGATCAGCGGCGGGGAGGATTCTTGCAGCTTTACAGCTTCAGCGCTCCGCCCGCTGGATTCTTGATGTTAGATGCCGAAACTTGAGCAATGGGCACTAACCAAATCTGAACGAAGAGTTAAAGTCATCCATCCAGCTTAAGTGGCACCACGAAATTGGCCTGCCGCGACGTTGGGCCAAGGCCGACGCCAGCGAAGGAACATAGAGTCCTCAATGGTGCTTCCAGGGTACACGGTTTTTTCGAGGTGCCGCTGAAGAATACTGCCAACTCTGTCATTGGATTATTTTTTTTTGGACTCTGATCTGGAAAGATAATAGAAAAGTCAAAGACATCGCACAGAGTATGAATCATTGACTGGCCAATTCTTCCCGCGTTTAATGCTTGGACCCTTCGGCTCATAAGCGTAATTGGATTGGACGAGATAAATATCGTGATTAGAAATCAGGATTAGTGACATTAATGCAGAACAGCATAGGCTGTGGGCCTCCCTCAAGCTTCAACATCTATCGCCCCATCCGCCGGACTGGAGCACCCGGCCTGGTGATGGATTCCACCCCCGAGGATGCTAGCTATGCCGTTTTAAGGGCTGAATTTGAAAAAACAAGTTCTCATGATCTGTCTTGGGCGCGTCAATTCTTGACAATAACAACCATAAAGAAGTGATTACATTCAGGCCAGCCAAAAAGCTACATCTCTCAGTGAAACATATTAACACATGAAGCAAGCCAATGCGGTGGCACTAGTGAGTTAGATGATTATTTTGTATCCACTCTAATGCCATCCTTATCCCAGTTTTCAAATGCCCCTAGATAAGGGGGGAATTGTGGCACCTAGTCATAACGTCACGCTTGCCATTTGTGATAAGGTGCCAAGTTCCTCATTTCATTTTTTTGTCATCTTCCTCTAGCCTTGTGGCGACTCTCGATCTTAAATCTTGCCAAAGGGCAGCATCGTGGGCTTTTTTTTTGGCTTTTTTAAAATTTTTTCTTCGAGTGGCTGTTGAGCACCAATTGGCTAGATAGGCATCTTTATCTCTGGAATACAATAAGTAAATGGTGTCTTTGTCTGGTCTTTCTAATGACTGTGCAGGCCTATGAGTATTTCTTGAAACTTATTTTCTACTTTTTTCGGGAGCAGTAAAGTAAAGGGCTTGGCAGATGGTCTAACCTTGAATTCCTCTGAAATTCAGGTATCTCCCGTAATTCCCATGGTAACTTGTAATTCTTATATTTTCAAAAACTTCTTGCTTTTGTCATATGCTTTTTGTCTTGAAACGTAAATAACTGCGTCCACAATTTTAACATCAGGACAGCTCTCTTCTAATTGCCTTGATCCTATCGTCCGATTTTTCAGGCTTCTCTACTCCAACCTTGTACGCACTGTGCTGGTCGAATACAGTAAGGTAAAGCCATGGCGCTTTTGGCCCAATCCTGTCAGCGTGATACAATCCTGTCTCATCAAAGCTCAGCTATTCCCGATT
>Ga0163217_1092415_pt1 | contig 17121 bp, 19 predicted proteins | sample SynspAceP_FD_185933 | JGI IMG/M metagenome (GOLD analysis project Ga0163217, IMG submission 185933) | Saline lake microbial communities from Ace Lake in Antarctica - Synechococcus sp. Ace-P (PacBio error correction) | ecosystem: Environmental > Aquatic > Non-marine Saline and Alkaline > Saline ...
AAGAGAGAATGCTCATGCCCCGACCACGGGCGGGAAATTGGGGGGGGGGGGGTTGAACAATTGGCCGAAAAGAACCCGGCGCCCCGCCCCACAAAAAAATCGAAAAAAGAAATATTCCAACCCAGATACGTTAAGAAAAAGGGAGGGAATGCCCCCGAAACATTCCCCCCCTCCTTTTTCCCCCCGATGGAAGGACACACTAAAGATGCCCCCCCGGTTAAAATTTGAAACACAAGCGAGAGTTAACCCGCGGCGGCCAAAACCTGGTAAATCCCGGCACCACCGGGTAAAGGCAGCGGGCCGTCATAACCATTTGCGGGTGCCCGCGATGGGTCCGGAATTTTGCCCTTTTGCGCACAATTGGCCCCCCCTGCGGCCAAAAAACGGTTCCGGCATGGACGGGAAATTATTCTCGAGAACAGCGGCGGCCCGAACATCAGCACCTGACCGCGACGCGTATCGAAACTTTTGGAAACATTGCTTGGGCAACAAGCTTGGCATTGGCGTGCCTCTGTCGTACCTGCTGGGCGCTTTGGTACCCCATTTGGCAGCGGGCCGGCGGCTCCTACATGGGCGCTCGCTTTGGGGCGCAGCCGTACGAACCGGTACATTGTTACCCCGAGGGGGGCCCGGGGGCGCGCGGTAAAACAGCAGTTGTCGGGCGCATGGCGATGCCTTTGACACTTCCTGCGTGCCCGTTCAAATCGTTCGCGCTTGTTTCTTGTCGTGAATGAATCTGACCGACAATTTGGCCACACCCAGCACCCCCACCGCGATCTTTGGCCAAGGTCCCTAATTGCGATCAACCCGCGGCGGCTGCGGCGGTAAAAGCCCGTGAAATTTGCGACACATGCTGCGGCTGCAATCGAGGCGATGGAAAATTTTATGTGCAATGTAAAGCGCAATTGTCTGATCCTTTCGGTTAAGGGCACCATGGGAAAGGCACGCCCATGCAAAGCCATCAAAGCGAGGCCGTGTGATCAAAAATGGGCAACCCCCCTCAGACGGCAATAACACCCCGCTGTTTATCGATATCAAGGCCCGCCTGCCCCAATGATATTGAATTATCCGCCCGGATAAGCGCAGTCTTATATACATGAAACACAATCCTCGCTTTCCCCTGGCCGCGGCGGGCTGCTTCGCCTGTCCGCCCCTCTTGCCCAAGCGGCAGAAAATGCTCCTTTTGCCGATTATAAGGCAAGCAGGAAAAACCCCTAGCGCCTGCATTAATGGTTGTGGCGCAAGTATCTGGCGACTTGGCACCGCGCATCGGCACAGTCACAACTGACCAAACGCTTGGCCGCACAGGCTGGACGCTGCTGACGGTGTTTCTGTCCTTGGCGAAGATGGGCTTAACCCAAAGGAAAAGAGGTGCCGGAAAAAACTTCCTCCGCTTCTTTCTGAAGATGCGGCGCACCGGGCGGACGTTTTTTTGTCGGCGGTGGTATCGCCGGCCGTCGTGGCGATCATTCTGAATCGGCGCGGGGGCTTTTGCTGTGGGCTCTGCCCGAACGCCACGCCTTTAACGCAACAGGTCGAACGCATCTTTGTCGAAAAAACACGATCTGACTCAGCAGGCGAGAAAAATCAAGCTGTCTTGAAATCCTTGCCGCTAAATCGGGCACGGCTTTGCTCTGAAACCCGTCGGCTACCGATCGTGGGATCATCGTGCTGCTGGTCTTTGCCACCGCAATGCTGGTCGCGGCGCTGGTGTTCCGATCATGCTCGTCGCTTCAACCGCCGCATGGCGCAGATTCGAACGGTGGGGAATCAAGGTGAACCCCTGCTGATCAGCCGCGAAGAGAAACATCCGTCTAATCTAATAACCTCGTTCAAAACTGACCGCCGCCGCGATGGCAGACGATGTTCGTTCTCGCTCGAAAGCAATGGCGTAATGGATGAATGACGTCCTGTCCCGGCCTCGGAAATCGAAAGGCGTCAATTTCAGGCCGGACCGCCGCCGATTGTGACGAAGCGGCCCGGGGGCCATCGCGCATCTAGAAACGTCTAACGCGATCACGCTCGCAACCAGATCGTGTCTGAACTGCTGGTTCAATGACATATCGCGCGGGCGCGGCTACATGCTGGCCATTCTGACAAGACGTGATCAAGGGTCATTCGCCCCTTCATTTTGCCCTTTAAAGACTCCGGGGGAAGGCGCGCCCGCGCGACGGGGGGGCAGCGCCCCCTCTGGACCACTTCGATGCTTGACCTCCTAGGGTACCTGAAACGCACCAAGGATCTATGCCCCAGGCCAGCCCCCTTCAACGCGTTCAACGTGCTTTAAACAAGGCGATACCCGCCTTTGGCTGCTGGCTGGGGCTTTGCCGGATACCTATAGCGCTGACTGAATGGGGACCTGCGGGTTTCGACTGCTTGGTCATCGATGGCGAACACGCCCCAACTGAACCTGCGCTCCTATCTTGGCGCAGCTGCCAAGGTGCTCCCCGAAGCATCAGGACGCCATCCGTTGTGCGCGTCCCCGTGGGCGAGACCCACCTGAATCCAAACAGATGCTTGATGGCGGGGCGCAGACTTGTCTGGTGCCAAGTTGGTCCGACAACGTCGGATCAGGCCCGCTCAACTGGTGCGCGACGTCACCTACCCACCGTCATGGCGATCGCTGCGTCGGCTAGCGCTGACCCGCGCAGCACGGTTTTTTTCGCAGATCCGCGGATTATGGCAACCAACAGCGACGAACGAAATTGGTCTGGCTTGTGCAGGTTGAAAAGCGTTAAAGGGCTGGAGAAACCTCCGCATATCTGAAAATTGACGATCGACGGGGTTTGTTTCATCGGGCCCGCGGATCTGGCGGCGGGATATGGGGTATATGGTCAATGCGCTTACACCCCGAGGTGGGCAAGACGCGATCATGACCGCGCTGCACAAGATGCCACGCCGGCGGGTAAAGCGCCCGGGCATCCTGTCGACCAAGACGACATGACCGCGATGGGCCCTAGAGGCAGGGGCGCAGTTTGTTCTGCGGTCGGGGCCGATGTGTTTGATCCTTAGCCACGCGCGCCCAAGCGCTTGCGGGCAAATGGCGTGATAACCCTGAAATTGATGCGCGGGAATGCCCTGTTGGGTGGGGCTATGGTGCTCAGCCAGTTTTTCCGCGCCTTTTTCTGGCCGTGCTCAGCCCCTCTTTGCGGTCGATCTGGGGGCCACGCCCGAAGACCTCTGCCTTTGCGTCGGCTGTGGTTTCTTTGCCTTTGCGGGCGATGCCAACCTGCCCGTTGGTTGGGCGTCTGGCATACAGTCGGGCCACGCGCGCACGCGGCCAGCTGCTGCTGATGGCGGTGGGGGCGGGGCTGCGCTTTTTTGCGGTGGCCAACGCAGCCGCTTGCAAATATCCAATCTGGCGATGGTGCTGATCGGGATCGGTTGCGCGCCGGTGCTGTGGCGGCCTACTATATCTTCGCGCGTGGAAATTTGCGCCGGGCGTTTTGTCGTGCTTGGCGTCTGCCATGGTGGGGGTCGGCACATTCGGGAACCTCGTGGCGTCCTAATCCATGGCGATTGCGGCTGAAAAACGATCGGCCTGGCGCGCCGCGCTTGGGGGCTTGCACCCATCACGCGCTGACGGCGAATTGGCATCTGGTGTCGTCGTGTGGCGTACCCCGCCACCCCGAAGGGGACAACGTGGGGCAGCCTGCTGGCGTCCCTTTAAGATCAAAAGCACTGTGGTTCATTTTCCCCGATCATGAGGTCAGCTACGCCCAGGTGGCGCGTTGCGCGGGCTTTGGATCGGCCCTATTTCGAGGACGTCTTTGGCGCGAATGCCTCATCAAATCGGGTTGGCTACCCTACTGATGGGAAATCGCGATGGTTACGCAGCCTTGCCTACGGCCCGCCTGACCCGCTTTTATCGGGCAGCCACAAGTTGGGGTGATCATCGGGGCAACTGCGCCTCAACCTTCTTAACGCTGATCGCCTTGTGGATGTTCCCCCCAGCGGCATCATCCTGGGCCAGCAGCCTTTGATGGCGGCGATCGGTCTTTTTTGGCGCGACACTATGCAGTGATCATCGCGCATGGGCGCAGCTTTATGCCACCGCAGTTAATCGGGCGCGGCATGACCCTGCTGAACCTGTGCAGCATCGGAGGGCGTCGGCGTGGCGCAGTTTCCTGTCCGGCCGCGCTAATCGCAGTCCCAGCCAGCCCGCTGTCACGGCTCAGGCCCCTTCAATGTGATTGATATTTACCCTGTTTTGCCGCGCTCGATGGCGGCAGGTCTGTTCGTCTAATGCCTGTTTTCGCGTGACGCAGGTGAAAGGACACGAACCCCTTCCCCGCGCCCCAAGCGTATAAGAGGCCCGACCATCACGATTTTAGTATTGGAGTTTTAAGATGGGTTATCGCGTGCGTCATCCGGTGCCACAGGTAATGTGGCCGTGAAATGCTGAAACATCTTGGCCGAGCGCCACTTCCCTGTAGATGAAATCGTGGCTCTTGCGTCGCGCAAGTCTAAAATGGGATCGGAAAGTCAGCTTGGCGCATAAGACACTCAAGAACGAAAGACTTGGATACGTTCGATCTTACGGGCTGGTGATATGGCGCTGTTTTTTGCTCGTCGGGTCAGAGCGACAAAGAAATCGCGCCCAAGGCTGCCAAGGCCCTGGTTTGTGTCCGTGATCGATAACTCTTCGCTGTCCGCACGATCCGATATCCCGTTGATCGTACCAGAGGTGAACGCCCAAGCGATCCACGAATTATACGCCAAGAAAAACATCATCGCGAACGCCGAACTGCTCGATCCGCGGCAGAATGTTTGTCGCGCTTTAAGAAGCCGCTGCACGAACCCCCACGAATCAAACGTGTTTGTCGTGTCCCGACCTACCAGTCGGTGTCCGTTCGGGCAAGGACGGGATTGGACGAGCTGTGGGACCCCTCAGAACCAAGGTCGATCTATAACCCACCGACCAGCAGAGCCGGCCGCGGCAGTTCACCAAGCAGATCGCCTTAATGTGATCCCGCCATATCGACGTCTTTATGGACACGCGGCGAACACGAAAGAAGAGTGAAAGAATGATGGTTGAGACGAAAGAAAATCATCGATCCCAAAATCAAGGTCAACAGCGACCTGCGTGCGCGTCCCCGTCCCTTTGTTGGCCACGCCGAATCGATCAACATCGAATTCGAGGACCATCTTTGACGGAGAACGAGGCCCGCGACATCCTGCGCAAGCCCCCGGCATCAAATGGTGATCGCGATAACGCGAAGACGGTGGCTATGTCACCCCCGTTGAATGCTGCCGGGATTCCGCGACCTTATCAGCCGTATCCGTCCAGGACAGCACGTCGATAACGGTCTGAACCTGTGGTGCGTGAGCGACAACTCTTCCGCAAGGTCCCGCGCTGAACGCCGTGCAGGAAAATCGCTGAACTGCTTGGCCGCGAAGTGCTGAAAAAGGGCTAAAGCTCCCTCCCTGAATTAAACAAAGGCCAGTGCGATGCCGCTGGCCTTTGTTATGTCCGACTGCCGGCGGGCGACCCTTGGATTCAATGCAGCGTTATGCGCGTCCTGACACGGTCGCAAAATCAAAAACCAACAGTTTTTGTTTGCCGGTAACCCCGCCTTTGATCAGATGCCCGTGAACCCAGCACTTCGGGAAAACATCCTCTGCCCAGTCAGCGGTGCGATCATTGTGACCACTGACAGGCCCCGCATCGTTCGCGGCGCAGCGGTCAGGATATACGGATCCGCCGGAGAGCGCTCGGCAACGACCATCACCATGATCCACCGGCAAGCTTGAGATCGCCGCAGCGCCGCAAATCGTCCTTAAAGGCAATTCGTCACAGGTACCCGCCGTTTGCATCGAACACTCACGCCCGTCTTGAAAACCAAGCTGCCGTCAGGGGCGCACCACTCCTGCACTGGCGGCGATCGACGCGCGTGCCGCCCACCAGTACATGACGTTTGACCCGTCGATCACCACCGCCCCGCGGCCCACTGCGCGGACTGACCCGCCAGCCAACCCGCGCTTCGCGCAGCAGCAAGATCGCGCGTGGCGATGGCGCTTTGGCCCCCCAGCAAGACGAGATCCCCCCAGACAGGCTGGAGGTCGCGATAAACCCGTGGCCAATGATTCGACACCAACAGTAAACAGCGCAGGAACAATCACGCGTCAGCAGCCGCCAAAACCGAGCGCTGGCGCTTGCTGGTCCATTATACCGGCCGGAACATCTTTCTTGTCGGCGCTATAGCATTTCCAGCCCCGCCTTCCCGCCGATGTTGTGCCACAGTCCGTGGCAATGTCAGCTCGCTCCGCATTGACCTGCTCGGCCACCAAGGGGAACGTCATCAGTTTTCCAAGCGAAGATCCATAAAACAGCGTGTTTCTCAAGCTGGGCCGCGCCTGCTCTTTCGGTGTCTTCGATATCCGCGACAACTTCGTATTTTCGGGCGCAGGAAATATCCATCCACCGTCGCGACCAAAACTGAGTCTTTGGCGTCCTGCCGGAGCATTGCCCTGACCACATATCCAGACAGCCCCTGAGAAAACCGCCACAGCTGGAAATGGCCGCAGCAACGATTACAATGCGGGCGACTTTTCACGCCTGAACCGCAATATTCAACCGCGCAAGAGGTACCGGCTGCTGGCCGTCGGGCTGATAAGGTGGGCACCCAAGTTGGCGAATATTACGGTGAATAAAAAATTCACCCTGTCCTGCGGCCAAAGATTGACGTCACATGAACCTCGGCGTCGGCAGCAATGAAATGAATCATCGCACGGGATGCTGCCCGTCGCTGGCCAACCTCGTACACGACTTCGTTTCAGCGTAACTGGTTGCTTTTCCAACCGAGATAGCGCTGAAGCCAGGTAAATTCGGGAGCGGTTTCCGCCTTATCCATCTGTGTCTCTGCCATTTATAAATTTTAACCGAAATACCCGAAATCGCAATCGTATTCGAGCGAAAAACGCAACGCGGCCGTTAACGAACTGGGCATCATTTGCCGACAATAGTGGCCGATGCGCTGTGGGGGCGTAATGATGAAGGTGACACGAAATGTATGTATTGCAAGATGCGGCCAGTCGAAACAATGTCCGCGTAGATCAGCGAAAACGTCGGGTATTTTTTATAATGACCAGCTGGGCGAAAACAGGGGCCGAGATGTGGTTTGGCCGCGCGATGGAGGAATTGGCCCTTGCGCATTGTCAACATTGGGCAATCGCCCTATACGCAAGCGTCCAACTGGCCCGAACTGCGTAAAAACTGCCGATTCCCTGCTCGCGATTGCCGAACAGGTCGGGAATGGAAAAAACTGGCGGCAGTCGCGGGGATAATGTCATCTGCGCGAATAAGACCAAGACCAAGCCCGGTTGCCATTGGCCGCGAACGCGACGCGATTGATCCGCATGTCGCGACCGTCGCTGACCGCCGATGGGCCACGGGCAGGACTTTCCCCTTTGACGGGCTTGCAGCGGCACAGGAATACGTCTAGGCTGCCGGCCAATAACCACGCACGAAAGGCCTTGCCCCAATGCCCGCTCTCCTTCGGCCGATCCCACCGCCCTTCTGCGATTCCGCTCATCTGGATCGGGTGCGACGCCCTGCCAGGGCTGGCTCGACGGCCAGCCCGCCGCAGTGCGTAAATGGGTCGAGATGCAGGGGTTCAACCGTGCCTTGGGCAGGCCCTGAACGCTGCCGGGCGATGAACGGGTCCCTTCGCATGCGAAATGGCGGGGTATGGCACAGGCCAACAGCCGCACACGGGGGCGCTTTCATCTGCAGGGGCCCTGCGGCCAAGCTGCCAAGGGTGACTATGCCGCCTACACGGTGCCGACCTATCCCCGGCTGACTTGGCCGTTGAAAACGCTGGGTGTTGCTCGCCTCAATACGCGGTTTCCGACCGTTACGTCCACGGCAATCGCCGATGGCCGCACAGCCTTGTTCCGCGCCAAGACCCCGGAGTTGAACGTTGCCGATCACTCCGCGGCCTGCCGCCGAAGGGGAAATGCTTGACCCGCGATCTGATCAAACACGCCTGCCTCTGATAGGGGGCCGCCCGATCTGGAAAGACCCGCGCGCAAGCTGCCGACCGACCGGGGCCCGCATCACACTGTGATCCCGGCGACGATCTGCTGACCCAGAACCTTCCCTGATCCACACGCGTGGGGCCGCGCCGCCCGACCGCGCACCCCTGCCTGATTGATAATGAACTGGGGCCAAAGCGGCAAGACACTGACACTTGTCGGCAAGGCGTCTGCTTTGGTTTGTAACCGGCGGGCCTGCAAACCTGAAAGCGGGCGGCGTCGATGGGTTGATGAAGAAAGGACATACGGGCGGTGCCGGCAAGCGGTGGCTGGGCTTGGCGCATATGATCATCGGCTCACGGGAATGGACATGCAGCACGCGTGCTGGATTCCGCCTGTTGAAAAATTCGGTCTCCCGCAATGCTCCGCCCGCAGGATATCCTGACATCACGCAAGGGCCTCACGGTCGAAATCAACAATACCTGATGCCGAAGGCGTTGTGCTGGCCGATGCACTCGCAACTGCGGATGAGGACAAAACCCGACCAGATCATTCTCTTATGGCGACGTTGAACGGTGCGCCGCGGGTCGCTGTGGTTCCTGATCTTGCGCCCTAATTTCAGCGATGACCCGATTTCATCGCCGCACTTGAGAAACCGCCCGCGGTCACGCAGGCGGACCCGGTCTGGCCGCAATGCCGGTCCACGCGCCCCTAGCGAACCGTTGATCGAACCGCGGTATCCCGATCTGGATAAACGCCCCCATCGGCGGGTTTCGCGGGCTGGCATTCAACGGCGGCCCTTTTCTTGCGTCGGCTTTGGGTCAAACGACAGCCCTTACGCGCATTTCGACCATTCCTAACGGCTGGCACCCGCCCGCAGCGCCGCCCGCGCCAAAAGGCGGGCGTCGGACAGGCAACCCGTGCGCTACATGCCAGTCTTGGGGGGGAACCGGGGGGTTTTTCCTATCCAAATGACCGACCGCCGTCTGTTCCCCAACCCCGAGCTGATTCACCCGAAAACCCGCGCAAATCATCGTGCGGTCACTCGATCTTGACCGCAGCCCGACCGGCCCGCCGCGACCGGGCAGGCGCTCTAACGGTGAGATGCTGACCGTGCCTGGATCGCGTCAACGGCAGCCGCCTATGGCATAACTTGACCAAGGATAGCTTTACTGGGCTATGTCAACGAAACTGCCATCGGCCCTGTAACCACAACCAACCCATGTCGTGACCGCAACCGGCCACACACGCCTATGCCCCCAGCCGACCTGAAATCAACTCCGATGTCAAGTGCGCTCGCTTGCAGCCGTGTTGCCGTGACCCAGAACAGAAGGCGGTTTTGGGCGCAAACCCGCGCTCGGCTATATCCCCGACCCAAACATCTTGCCGCCGCTGCCGCACCACACTTTAAGCGATCCCCCCGCCGTGGCCGAGAATGTTTTTGGGGCACGCCTAATCTGTGGGGGGGGAACAGACGCAGGGGGACTCGAATTGCCTCGGGCTCGTGCAGGCCGCATTCCTTCCCTGCGGCATTCCTTGCCCCGGCGACAGTGACAACAGCAGTCCAGCTTTTGCCGACCCCGTGCCCGATCAAGCCATATCCCCCTGCGATATCGGCGCAATGAATCCTGCTGTTCTGGAAAGGTCATGTCGCACTCGTGCTTGACCTACACCACGATGATCCACGCAAATCGCGCATCACATGGCCGTCACACGCGAACCCGTTCAGGAACGCGTTTGACCGTAAATCGCCAAATATCGACGGCCCGCTGACCGGACACAAACGCCTAAGCCTCTTCCAAATATGGGCTCTTAAATCCATCCCCCGGTTTACCGCGCACTGCGATCGGTTAAGTTGTCTACCGTAACGGACCATCTTGCGCTCGAGCACCCCGCAGCAACGGGAGGCAAGGTCCTGACCCGCGCGCAGCACTTTGCCGCGTTGGCATCCAACCCACACCCCACCCCCCCACCGAAATGACGGCGGTACATCCCCTGTTTGCATCCGCAACTTGGGGCGCTTCTCGATGCGGTAAAACAGTGGTTCTCGCGGTCCTGCGAAAGATGCGGAAAAACAACAGCAACCTCTCGCAGCAAAGAGATGCCCATACGTCCCGCGCCATTCACCCGCCCGCGACCATTCGGCCCGTAGAAGCGACAGGATCCGGGCCAAGTTCGGTCCGGTGAAGGAAAACCTGCTCGGGCGCGCGTTTTCGTTCTGCGGTGTGAGGGATGGATATGCACCTGTCATACTTGACAGTTGCGCCCTTCGACGCTCAAATCAAAGAGAGCCCGCAGATCAAGATCTCTTGAATCGCGTTACAGTTATCTTTGTGCAAGCATTCAAATGTGAAACATAAAGGCCGCGCATGACCCGCAACTCCGTGCCTGAAAAATCCGCTGCGCCATTGGTCAACGCGATACAGCAAGCCAGTCGTTGGGGCATGCGGGTCGACCAATATCGCCCCGGAGAAGGCAGAACCTGTCGATGGTGACACCCCGGTCATGCTTAACGGCCACGGCCAATCCGCCAACACGCGGATATATCTTTACCCTCGCGACAGCGCTTGCAATTTGCCTGCAAACAGCTACAACCAGCTTGCCGTGGGCCCAAACAGAACCAGATTTTTCCTACCTCGCCCCCGGCATAACCGGAACGAACGAACTGCTGGCAACAGCGCGGGAACATATCAAAAACGGAGCTCCGGCGTTTAATGACGTGACAGCCTAGTCCGGGGGTAGGACTGGGCGTCAAATTCTCATCTTGCCTTGTTTCTCGTGGCCTGTCCACTGCACCATCTAAGTTTTCCATCATTCGAGGAGGAAATGTAGACCCCATGATAAGACCTCATCGCCCGCTCCGCGATCATCCTCGAAACCCGATTCGATGCTTGCCAGCCGTCGAGAATCAGCGCCCCTATACATGTGGAGCGGTCTGAGAAATCAACTTCTGCACCTTACGCCTATGCGAACGTCCCCCTTTTACCGCCAAAAAGCTTTTGACACAGCGGGGCGTACACCCCGACGACCTACACAGCCTGTCGGATCTTGCAAAAGTTCCCCTTCACCGTTAAAACCGATCTACGCGATAAATTACACCCTTTTGGCAAATGTTCGCACGTGCCCGGCGACCAGCTGGCGCGCCATCCATGCGTCCATCGGGCACGACGGGCCAGCCAACGGTCGTGTTATACGAAAAAACGACCTCGCCAAATTGGCGACTGTCAATGGGGCCGGTCCTGCGTGCTCGCGGGGCTCAACCCGGCCGACATGCCTGCACCAATTGCTTATGGTATGGGCTGTTTTTACGGGCGGTTAGGGGTACATCTGGGCTGATACCTCCGGGCTTAGCACGGTGCCGATTCTCGGGCGGGATGACCTCCTGCGCAGGTGCGCTGACGAAGATTTTCAAGCCCGACGGCATCCACGGGACGCTTCATACGCGCTGTCGGCCTCGACGAATACGCCGCGTCAAAGGCATCGACACCGCGCCACTCTGCGCTAAGGTGGGTATCTTCGGGCCGAACCTGGACCAACGCCATGCGGATACGAAGATTGAAACAGCGTTCGATTATGCACGCCGTTGGATATTAGGCCCTGTCCGGATCATGGGGGCCCCGGCGTCTCTTGCGAAATGCGTCGAAGACCCAAGGACGGGCTGCCATCCTGGGAGGAATTCAATTTTCTTATCCCGAAGTGATCAACCCGAAACAGGCCACCCGTAGCCGACGGCGAAAAAGGCCGAACTGGTGTTTACATCGCTCACCACAGAGCGTTTCCCGAATTCATCCGCTACCGCACCCGCGGACTGACCGCCTGCTTGGCCTGGCACCGCGCGCAGATGCGCCGATGGAAAAAGGTCACCGGCCGCAGCGAACGATATGATCATCTCTGCGCGCGTCAATGTTTCCCCACGCAAGATCGAGGAAGCCCTGATGGCGACACAAACCGGACTCGCCCCGCATTTCCATGATCGAGCTGGAGAAACTGGACCGGATGGATCAGATGCGCGTGCTGTGCGACATGTGCCGACGCCACCCGTTTTGCGGACTCGCCGTGAGGCTGCAGCGCAACACCTGGCCGCGCAGTCAAAGAGACCGTGGGCAATCAGCGTGCAAATCGACGTGGGCGATGTGAATCAGCAATCACCCGCTCCGAAGGCAAGCCCGTGCGCATCATCGACAACCGCCCCAAAGGCTAGCACGCCGCAGGCGCCTGCAAACCCATCGGCCGCGCAACGCCACCACATCACCCGGTCGATCTAGACCTCTGAAATTGGCGGGGACGCTGCCGAATAGACTGCCACGCTCCGCCCCCCTGAACTGATCAGCGTCCCCCACCCAAAGCAGAATGTATTTGCATCACAGCACTGTTGCCTCCCCGTTGCACGAAGCACAAGCCAGCCGCTACCAATTCCACATGCTGGACGATCTTTCTCAAAACACTGCCCTTATTTCGCGCTGAATCGGTCTGGGCTATTGGGCCTGGCGCACACGGTTCTTTCACCGCAGAAGCCACGGCCTATCTGACCAAGTTCGTCTTCTATTTTGCGCTCTCCGCATGCTGTTTTCCGCTTTTTGCCCTGTCCCTGGCAAGAGGTCTGGACACACGGCTTGTCGGGCCTATCTGTTGGGGAACAGGGTTTCGTCTATGGATCGCCACGCTGGTCCGGCTTTTTGGCGCGGGCTTGACGTTCCCAGCAACCGTCAATGGAGGCGCAATGCGCCGTCATCGGCACACCCGGCTTTCTTGGCGTCCCCATGCTCACTGCTTTTGCTCGGGGCAGAGCAATCGGCCCTGTGGTACTGGCACTTGGCGGGTAGAATCTGAATCTCTTCTCCACCATCAATCGTCATCCTGATCACTCGGGGTTCGCGCGACGGTCCAACTTAGCTTTGCCGGCGCCTGCGCAACCATTGGCCTTGGGGCGTGAAAAAATCCCGAAAAAAAAAAAAAGATCGTTGCGATGACATTGGGCTTCTTCCTGGTCCGGCCCCTGCGCATCCCCATTCTCGGCCCCCGTGAATGACTTTCTGCGATCCTGGGCGGTGCGGCAAACCCCTGGCGCGTTGTTTTTCGCATCGGCGCCTCGCTGGCCACAAAATCTGCCGAAAAAACTGCACGTTGCAGCTGCTGTCTTTTTGCAAGTTGGTGCTGCACCCCGCGTTTGGTCGCCCTTGCTGCGCTGTGGGCTGTTCCAATGTGGAAACGCCGTATAAGGCAGGTGTTATCATCGCCACCGCCGCGCTGCCGTTGCGGGCATGTCTATATGCTCGCCTCAACACTACAACGTAGGGCCGCAACGTTCTCGCTGGCGATTATCTGGTGTCACGCTGTTTTCAGCATCCTTCAGCGTCAGTCCTCGTTGATCGCAAAATGGGTGACGGGCCTGTAGCCTCAACCCTTTTCGCAAATTACGCGCCGCGCAGCGTCCCCCTCTGCCGCCGCGTCGATGCCGATAGCCCATATAACCAAACAGTACACAGGAGACCCGCGATGAAAACGATTTCAGAGAACACCAGCTTCGAGGCACACCAAGGCCGTCCCTATTCCCCGCACCGCTCCACGGCCTGCAGCGCGATATGAACCTTTGCCCTGTTTCCTCCACCGAAGAGGCCCAAGCAGGGGCCGGTACCCGCTGATCGTGGTTCCCTTCGGGCCTGACCTGCAACCCAACGAAAACGCGATGACAAGGCAGGGCACAAGGCAATGGGCCGCTGAACACGGGATCGCAGTCCGTTTTTCTGATATCATCGCACGCGCGGGTGATGGTGGCCCGATTGATGGCCTATGACTGGGCAAAGGCGCGGGCTTTTGTAAACGCCACACAAGACCCGTGGAAGCCGCATTTCAGATGTGGGACTATAATCGCCGACGAACTGCCTGCGCTGCTTTAGCGAAAATTTCCACTGGATATGGGAAACCGTCAGGCGATCTGCGGGCACCTCGATGGCGGGCACGGGCGCTTGACGCCTGGCGAATGGAAACTTGCCGGGAACGTGTTTACCCTCGTGTCCTCTGCTTCGCCCGATCGCCCTACCCCACCAGCAGCGATTGGGGTCGCAAACAGCTGGCCGCAATACCTTGGCATGGCACGAAACACATGGCCAAACATGACGCCAACGCTTATTGAATGGCCCGAACGCGGTTTTGAAACGGCACCGACTTGATTGATCAGGGCCACGGGATATCAGTTCCTTGAGCTGCTCAAGCCGAAGCATTGGCCGAGGCGATAGCGAAGGGCGCGCCAGAATGCCAACAACTGCGGATGCAGCCGGGGTATGATCACAAGCTATTTCTTCATCTCGACGTTTCATCGGAAAACCAACATCGCGTTCCATGCCGACGCCCTGTAATGCGCGATAGGCTGGACAATGACCGCGCTTTATATCGACGCTGATGCCTGCCCCGTCAAAAGCAGAAGGCGCACGCGTGGCCACCGTCACAAGGTACGGATGTAATGGGGTGTCAACGGCGGGCTGGCGCCCCTCGCAGAACCCACTGTCGATAAGGTGATTGTCCCCGACGGCCCCGACATCGCCGACATCTGGAATGCAGACCGCTGGCGGCCCCTGGGCGATGTGGGGTCACGGCGATATCCCCCTAGCGGCGCGCCCCTGCGTCGAAGCGTGGCGCAACGGTTGCTGAAACACAACGGCGAGCGCTGACCTCGGCCATATCGGTAAACGTATTGGCAACCCGCGATCTGATGACCGCCCTGCGCGCCGCCCGACCCGTTTCCGGCTCAGGGCAGATGCACAAGGGTTTACAAAGGCAGCCGCTCCCGTTTTTCCTGGAAGCGCTAGAGCGCGAACTTCGCGCGCACACGTGTAGGGCTCGGGGCAGCAAGAACCCCTTCGACCCGGCATAGAGGAAGCGCACATGAAACCAGCAGCAGTCCGTCTTGAACATGGGAAATGTGCTGATCGATATGGCAAGCACCCGAACGGTTACGGATGCCGTCATCGAGAGGAAGCCGTACCGCGCCATGTTTCCCGCCGAAGTCACCTGCACGGCATGAACGACCGCGTCGACAGCGGGCCAGCATTTTTAAACCGACACGATCTATGCCGCCGCCGGAGGAAACCCCGGGGCGCGCTGAATATCCGCATGTGGCATCGACCGCTGGATCGAGAATGGCAGCGCCCGTGATCCCCCGCTCCATTGCGGCTGAAAGAAGCCGCTTGCAGGCCAAGGACGTGCCTGTTTTTTTCGCTGACCAATTTCGGCATCCAGTCCTATGATCGTTGCGGCGCAGCACTACCCTTTCTTGCGTGCGTTCGATCGCGATTTTATCTCGGGCCATATGGGCCAATGATCAAGCCGGACCTCTGGCGATTCTATGCCGCACTTGAAGAAACCTCAGGCTGTCAGGCGACGCGCTTGTTGTTCGCCGATGACCGCATTGAAACAATATCAACGCCCCGCAAACGCCCGTGACTGCAAACCCACCACTTCACTCGGAACCGGACGGGTGGGCCGACAAGGCTGTTCACCGCAGGTCCTGGCTGACCGAGGAAGATATGCCGCATGACCCCCAGTTCGATACTATCCCCTTTGACCAAGCGAGGCGGCTGCTGACTGGATCGGCCTGACCGATGCCTGGCCCGCCCGGCCACACTACTGCGTGCCGGATTGCGGATACGTTTTTGTACCGTGGCCAAGGACACGCTGCTGGAAGCCCGCCGCCTGGATCGACGGGCTGGGGCTGGGCCGTGAAATCCGCCACCAATTTTTTCCCCGACAACACCCGCCAAAAGGGGCACCGATTGGTGAAACGCGAGTGGCGTGTCCCGCTTTATGCCGACGGATCACGGCGCGCTCGAGGCGCTGGTGGATTTCAACCTTGTTACCAAATGGAAAACCGCCCGGTGACAGTCTGCTGGCGGCCCGCAAGCCTTGCCCGCCCTGAACCGCCGCAAAATCCTGATTGTCGCCGGCACCCAAGGGCGCGACTGCATGCCGCTATAGCGCGTCTTTCCGATGCGTTTACTGTGTGACGCTCTGCCCGAATGGCGCAAGCGATGGCCCGCGATATAAGGGTCTGAATGATCGCCGACAACCCTTGGGACAGACCCCGTGCGCACGCGGACTCATCAACCAAAGCGCCACCATGTCGATCGAGCCGCTGATCAAGGGCGCGTGCTGCACCCGGCCCCAGCAACCTTGACCTGATCGGAGCCCTATCGCCCCGACATGCGCGAGGTCGACGACGCGGCGCTGACCAGAACAAGACTATGTCGACAAGCCTCGAATCACGGGTCGACCGCACATCGGAGAGCTAAAATCCCCATCGCCCAAGTGGGGTGCTTTCTGCCAATGACAAATCGTCGCGGATTACTATGATATGGGATCCTTTCCCGCAAGTCTAGACGACGAGATCACCCTGTTCAAAACGGCGGGGCGCGCATCTGGACCTGATGACCAGCCGCTACATTCTTGACGGTGCGCGCGCGTAGATGACTGGTTTCCCTCCCTCCCTTGGTATGCTGGTGGTTGCGATCCCGCCTTGTGATTGAACGCAACCAGCGCCGAGATGGAGGAACGCGGACCGGGGCAAGCGCTTTGCCAGTTTGCAGAGCTGCCAGGCGGCGTGGACCCACTATGAATGGATCGGCCCGCCCTCACCCAAGGGCCTCTTTGCTGTCCTGTGTGCACGGGCCTGACCCACTCCCCCAAGCCTTGCCTGGCGCGCTGTGGCCCGGGGGTTTGCATCGATTGGGCTATCGCACTTTGACCTAATGATACTTTACGGGCGGGGATATTCAGCCGCCTTCGGACCGCAGGAACCGACAGTTCTTTAAGTCAAACAACTACAAAGGACCTGCCTGAAGACCAGGAACGTGACCGGCAGTTTTACCCTGTTGGGCTAGTTCCATGGGGGGCTCCATTCGCGTCCTGTTTTGCCGCCGCCTTCCCCGACCGGGTCGAACGGCCTGATCTGCTGGCACACGCGTGCTAGGCAGGGGGCTGGCGCACAACAAGCTGGAGATTTCATGGCCAAAACGCCGGTTTTGGCGATTGGCTGATGCTTGGTGCTTTTCCCCACCCCACATTCCGCCGCGCATCTAAGCCGAAACGCGAACACCCCCGGCAGGTGGCCCACATATCCATGACCATAGGCAGAGCAGCTTGGACTATATA
>Ga0163217_1077390_pt1 | contig 17119 bp, 12 predicted proteins | sample SynspAceP_FD_185933 | JGI IMG/M metagenome (GOLD analysis project Ga0163217, IMG submission 185933) | Saline lake microbial communities from Ace Lake in Antarctica - Synechococcus sp. Ace-P (PacBio error correction) | ecosystem: Environmental > Aquatic > Non-marine Saline and Alkaline > Saline ...
ATGATCGGGAAACGGATGCTGAAGAATTGCCCAGTATCAGTTTAACGATATACAAAAGATCAATCATTCTCTCAGTGTTATGGAGATTTCTAGTATTCTAAATATGACTCAAGAGTGAGATGATTATTTTTCTTGTTCCATTTTTCTGAGAAAGATGGTTATATAATGAGAAAGATTAAGAATCTCCGTACTAACAAGTAACTCATCTTGCGTTTTTACTTGTCAGGTTCTCTCTTGGGGGTATTTCTCAAGTCAATATACTTCCAAGTTCCCAGAATACCTGAGGAACACTTAGAAATGGATATATTCCGAAAACATACGTCAAATAGGAACGTTCTAAGGAAGGATTCCATGAAAGTTGGCGAGGTCTACGTGTTACAGGTTGTTAAGAACGTTACACTGAGCGTCCTCGATTTTATCTTTGTGTCATCCTTTACATGTCAACGATTGATTAATTTTTCATAGTAAAACATACGTCCTAACAAAGGCGCTCGAGTTCAATGACGAAGGGAGGCAACAAAACAACGTCTATCGCTCGTTTGTGCCTCGACGCAGTCTTTGGTGTCGTTAAGCTGGTGTCTGCTGATGTTTGGTTCCATAGGAAAGAACTAATTCTCACCCACTCCAATCAATCAGTTTGATGGCTTTTGGCCATTATTGTTCACTTTCCCAACCGTTGGTGCTTCATTGGATTCCGGATATGAGATCGGATCTATACTTCTACTTCCTTTGCGGAGATGCTCGGCTTGCATGTTGACACCTATAGTATTTCCAGATTCGCAAATCTCCTTTACAAGCAGTGTGGTTGTAGATCTACTTGCGAATGTTGATCTGGATAAGTGTTTTCAAAGTTCGAGACAGTCTCAATCATGTTTCCATAGGGTCAGTGTGCTGCCCATGTATCGGAACGACGCTCACAAACACTGTCCTTTAGCCATCTGTAAATCTTGCCTGTCGGATTATGTGAATCTTGTGTATATTCTTCCTGTCTTCTCACCTGAGTGGCGCACACTGCTGGTTGATTAAAACTGACAACTTTGTTTGCACTGATGCACTCGATTCAAGGGCTCATGTAGCTTGGTGATCATATGTAAACCGTTTCCGGGCGTTATTTTTAAATGTTTGCACACATATGTTGAATAGCCCACCCTCCTAATCACAGCTCATTTCTACTCTGAGCTGGCCACAAAATTATAGATCTCCCTTCCCGTATCACTGCTTGGCTTCTTCGTTATCATTCTATAACACAATCCTTTTAAGCGGCCATGGTTTTGAATGGCAGCTGTTAGGACGGAAAACATATTCACAAAACCATGGACACACCATTGAATCAATTCTGCTAGTGGCCGAGGATCTAGAATATTTTGGCCACTTGGTGCGGAGATATCAAGTTAAAACCAGAAATTTCGGTCGGGGCACACCGCTGTAACCTGATCTGTTTCGATTGCTGTCTGTGGAGGTCGCAATATTTGGCACGCCTGGAGATCACTTGGACGCCCTAAACAAGCCATAGGGGCTCATCGCAGTAGATTCTAAAGACTCATGATTCTAGGTGAATTGATTGGATACCTGATGGATATTTGCTAAAAATTCCTTAGCACTGGCGGAGCTGACTTCAGAGGCCGTCCAAGATTTGTGCTGCAATGGTGGATCCACAAAGGAATATGGTCCTACTTGTCAATCACGCGTCGGATACAGCCAATTCGTGAAATACGGCTATCCCTCTTTGAGGCGTGTATTCTCACGCTAACTAGATTTTTCCCTTCTGATTCCACAATCAGAGTAATTCACTGGGAGGAGGTATTTCAATGTACGCCGTGTCACGCGTGATTAACAATATATTGCCAACGTCAAAGAGGTCGTCCACCTCTGAGCTCTTCAAGCGTCGGAAGAAAGGAGAAGAAGCTATCATAGAATTCGCCCGCTGTAATCACCGCTGAAATAGAATCTCATGGGTTCAATAATACTGATGGACTTGCCACATAGTTGCAAAGCCGTAGCCATACGAGAAAGACAGTGGCTCTCGTCGGTAAATTTTTTATTTTTCAGATGATGCGAAAGACTTTCATTGCGGCGGCTAGGTCTGTCTAACATACGCCATTTCACTCCTTGAGCCGCCACCGCAATGGACAATTGTTGAATCGCAACTCCCTCCCTTTGCGGCCCTAAGGTGATTTATGCGAGCGTTAGATATTTGCTCTATTGCCTTACTCCCATCGATCAGAAAGGCTAGGTTTATCGGCGTCGCCTCCAAGCGCCCTGTTTGACTTGTCCGAGTCAAATCGGATATTTATGAGGAGGGCATTGAATATACTACTCGTGTGCACACAGGAGGGAAAAATATTGACATTTCCTTGTCTATAGGGAGAAGAATCGGGCATTTCCCATTTCATTTTCTCGTAATTTTCGTATTCTTGGCATTTACATTCACGGGCGTTTTCCGTCGCAGGAGTCAGCCCTGGTTTGTAGTTGTAGTGTTGTATCACAAGAATTCTCTCCCTGTATGCGCCCCTGACATGTGCCTTCATATATTTTTTTCGAGTTTTTTATACGCTCTATTCAACCATTAACTACAAATTCTCGCTTAATATATCTACAAGAGCTGCAATATATTTATTTGCCTGGCCGGTCGCACGCACGAATATCGCTTCCCTGCATTTAATCTGACACATTCATCTTTCTAAGCGCAAACCTCATACGCGATGTCCGTGCAAAGCAATATGCTTCAGGATTATTCCCGCTGGAGTTGATGCTTGGCAAGTCAAAGTCTTCTGAATGTATGCTGCTCGACGTTTCCAGAACTTATAGAAGTCAGACTTTTCGAACTTTGACTGTTAGAGGTTGAGTTGGCAAACGAATGAAGCGGAGGACAGTTTTCAAAGAAGATAACAATTGATACTTGTAGAGTTCGCAAGGCGCATGAAATACAGTTCGAAATCAAGGAATCCGTCCTCATTCAGTTCCAGGGCTCATTTCATATATGTGCCGACCTATTTCTAAAAAAACTTTGCTTTCATGCAAAAGCTAGAATTCAAAAGCAGCAAAAAGATAGAAATCACTACAAAATATCGAGAAGATACTGTACGAATTCTCGGCGAAATTGTTGGACTGTCCGCGCCAATGCGCCAGCTTTCAACGTAACTGCCGTTGTACGACGCATCTCAACAGGCTATGGGGTTTTCAGTAGGAATTGAGGCATTCTTTGGGTGGCAGGAGAAGCACGGCGATTCTCACAATCTTGCGCTCCTCACACCATGTCTCTCATTTCGCTTGACAGATCCAGTCACTCTACTGAATCGCCGGACTCCGTGATCATTCCTTATGAGTTCAATCATTTTCCATTTCGGAATTCGCTAAATCGTATATCTTGAAACATACTCTACGTATATTAAAATAGCGCTCTCGTACGCTATTCATAAACTTGTTTACGCATGAGAAAGTTCGGACACTGATCAATCTGGCGACTAATGACACATCTTAGTTCTGTTGTGTCCTAGCTGTGGCTTTCGCTCTCCGCATAGACGATTCTCAGCACGATAATCTAAACATCAAGATTCAGCTGGGGCGTGGTTCCTTCCGTTCGGACAGTATTTACAACCAACATTAATTCTGAGCAATGATCATTACTTCTCGAATCCGCCGCTGATTCTGAGCGTTAGCTTTTCGAAATGCGGTAGGAGTGGCATTCATCCGGCAGGCTCTGTTTTTTTTTTTATACAGGAATTGAGATGTTGCCTGTTATACCCTGGAATCTTCGTCTTCCGTCGCTCTCTTGGACTGCGGAGGTAAGACATGAATTTTCTCGTTGTGAAGTGTGAGCAAGAAGTAGACGGTCCGCTGGAAATCCGCGAAGTGCGCCGGCTGCGCTTCTATGGATGCTCTCTTGAGCTTAAATTGGGGGTGTTCTTCTGCCTAATAAGCGATGCGCTAAAGGCTGCGGTTTTTGGTCTCTTCCGCGATCATGCGCTGATTCGTATCTTGAATATAATGGGGAACTTCGAGCCAATTCAGCAACAGCTTTCAAGCTGGAATTCCACTTCCTAGCTCTCTGCATGAGCGCGAATAACATAGTAAGCCGCTTCTCTCCAAAGTCAATAAGGTCTTTATGCCGTCGCATCCTAAAGTCAATTGGATGGCTAGAGTTAAGCGCAATTCAAGAGATCACAACAAGAATCGCATGAGCATGAGGGATATCCAAAACGGTATATTTCATGTTCTTTGCTTTCCATAGGCGTTGGAGATGGCCCTCCACGTATGCTTGTCATATCTCGATCCAGCACACCGGCCCTTGAGCCAGGGACGATCCTGTGTAAGTCTTGCGCCTCGGTCTCGGCTCAACATTAGCATCACAGCAGATGGGATCAAATTGAGGTGAATTCTGTTTACAGGCAACAGCGCGGGACTCGCCTTCTGATCTGGATAGCGTTAGACGGGTGTGACAAACTGAGCATCTATGAATCACAGTTGGCACTATTTCGGACATGCTAGTGCGTAAAAGGAGGTTTGGGGTTTTTGATATTTGAAATCTGCCTCATGCTGCCGTGATCTATTTTTAACCTTTCCAGAACGGCTGGTGAGTGTTTTTCCGCATCTCTTTTCAGTATAAGGACAAAGCCTTTCTAGGGTTTCAATGATATATATTCAGCCTATTAATCATTTAAGTCGGCTCTTGAGATAGTAGGTTACCAATCTTCAAGCCTCATCGAGCTACGCCATTGGGATTCATCTGACGTGCGAGCGCGCTCTGAAAGTTGAGGTAAGTTCAACTGTCTAGCACCCGCCAGTTCGCCTGCCACTGTGGCCACAGTGAATCGGGGCATCAATAATCAGAATTAGATTTCCTTTCTCATGCAAATACAACGACTACGAATCAAGACACATACCTCGCAGCCCGAATGCGAAAGTTGCTATGCGCTGTTAGATTTGGTGGTAACGGTGGCGCAGAGAAAGAGATGGTAATCCAGGACTTCTCATGTACGCTCATATTGCTTATCTCCTTTATAATATCTTTTCCGCATGATCGCCTAATGGTTTGTCTGATTGGATTTTGGTGAATGAATCTGGATTGCTAACGATCTTCCGCAATCTCCACATTATGGTTCGAGATTTCTATTGGATTTTTAAAGGGTTTCTAACATTGTGAAGCCAGGGTATCTCCGCGGTCAGAGGCTATGTGCCATCCAGTATCCTAGGAATCGCCGGTCCTTTCTCAGCATGCTTGAAGAGCCGCATCCCAGTTTGGCCTCTTGATGGCGAATTCGAGGACTTCAGCAAGTCTCAACTTAAACGAAATGCGTCAGGCTTCCATTTGGCCTATCGCAACATGACGCTTACTCAGGAGCTGGCAGCCGAGCAAGCTAAATGATGCTTTTTTCCCGCCACACCCCCCTAAATGTCTGTCTCCCCACCACCCTCCCTCTCACCTTACCAAGATCTTCACCCACTCTGCACTCGTGTCCGACTTTTCCCGCTCGTGTGTCTTTAACTCACGTGTATCTAGTCAGTTCTGATTTCGTGTAAATAGAATTTTGTCTCTAATCCTCTTTTAAATTTCTCATTTTGTTGTATTTGTCTTTGATTTTAATATTTTGTGCCCCTGTAAATGCAGACGGATCGGTGGCAGCTGAATTCATTGCCTCTTTGAAATGATAGCGAACATTACTGACCCAGCCATTATTTATCTCCTGCAGACTCCCGGTCCCTCCGTTTCTTTCGACTCTGGATTAAGCAACCAATTGTGAGGCCTCTGGAATGATTCATAACAGCCGGCTTTCGCTTGTTATGGTGTGATGACTTTCACTGCTCATGTGCTGCTCTGGTCCATAGATCGGGCCACCTTTTTTGCTGGACAATCCATGAATGGGCGGATAGATATCATTTGTTTCCTGGTCCCTGAAATGGCTTCGGTAAGCTATCTAGGGCTCAATCCTTTCTTGACATCTACCAGACTCTCGTCAACTCATGCTCGACTGATGCGATCAGTGTCGTCGAACGCAACAAGGCTATAGACCCAAAATAATCTACGATTTGATGCCCGCTCAGAAATAGTTCAAGAGGAGGTAGGTGCCTTGATCTAGATTCCTGATTGATTCGCCTGTTTGCTGCTTCACCTCTTTCTAGCAATGTGGGATTGAGAGTATGAAAACATGATCGTGTTCCCCAGAACAGTGTTTTCTCCTCTGTGTTGTTTCCAAGCCTGTCGTTCCTTTCATATATAGCCTGCAGATCACGTCTGGTTGGTAGGCTCAAGTAGATCCCTGTCTTCGCTGGAGAGAGACTTTCGCTAAGATGCTCAGAGACACTGGGCACTTCTCGGCTTTCTGCCATGCAATAGAGCTCGGTCATACAGCTGTCGGTATGGTCGCCTAGTGTCTGCTGAACCGATCCACCGTCAAGCGTTCATGTTCTTCATACACAAGATGGGCGCCTCAAGTATAGAAGATTCTGTTTGAGGTGATATCTTTGGAAGGCGGATTGAGAAGGTGGTGGAACCGCTGTTTGTGCGTATCGGCACTCGTGCCCATGCTTCAGGCGCGCGTGTCGAAAGAAGTGGCTCTTGCCCGCGAGAGGTAACCGTCTCCGCTTGTCCCAGAAGGGGATTACTATCGGGTCCACGGTTCAAGACAGTGTGAATGGGCTGAATATAAATATACACGGCATCAGCTCACACCTATAACTTCCCGAGATTCCCGTGATCTTCAGACATATGGATGGCAGTCCTGGATCAACTATCACGATGCCATCTTGCTGGCTTGAGTCCCTCTATGGCTAAATTGCTCAACACTATCGCGTGCAATATTAGCTGGCCATTCTGGCTATGTGCAACCCAGGCCGTTTTCAACTGTGCCATCACTAACTTCCGCTCCAGAGGCCCGGGAATTCCAGTCAGGACTTCCTCATGCTAAATTGTCAGTGTGTCGCTTGGTGAGGCTTGCAGAAAGGACTCAGGCGGGAGTGAGGCGGCGCCGTGATTCTAGTCGCGCTCTTGAGCACCAATGGCACCTTGGTTCGTAGATAGCGGTTTGACGTACACCGTGTGCTGAGCTCTCAGAACTTAGCGTAGGTAGCAGAGTGAGAATGGGCAGCCAGCTTCCTCTCTTCTCTATCTTCGTCATCATAGATATGCATATCGTACGCCATTTGAGCAGGCTCCCGCAGCCAGAGACCATTCCTGGGTTTCTCGGCTCTGACACATGCTAGTTTCCTGATGACCCGGCTTGTCGCCATGTTCGCCGTTCCGCTTGGTCGCATCGCGCTCGGCGATAGCACCCACGCACCCGCATTAGATGCAGGTAAGGCGCGTGTTGCACGTGTGAGTCGGCGCAGCATTTTCGATCAAAGCTGAATGATAGTTGTTGCTGCGGTCTGGGGCTGAGATCGGCTCCTCACTTCTACCGCCGCTCACGCGGCCCACGGTGGTGGCCGCATGGGTGGATGAAGAGATAGATATATAGAGATATATACTATACTGGAGGAACGATCGCGCGCACGCGCTCGCTCTCAGCGCGGCTCGACGGCTTCATCGAGTCACCAGTATTTGAGCGCAGGCGCACGGTGTCACGCAGCGCGGGCTCATGAGCTTCTTGCAGTCGACTCTTCCCTTGCACTTATGCCCGAAGGGCTATCGTGACTCCAATGGCGGCGCTACAACTTAGAGTGAATTCCCGCCGGACTCTCGAGCCGCCACGCATGGAACATAAATCGCCGGCCGAAATGGGCCGCCTTGGGCCGCAATCGGTCAACGTTTAGATCACCCTCGCCGCGAGTCCCCATCGCCTGACCGGGCGGGTTCCGTCTCTGCAAGCGGTTAAGTCGGATCGCCGCCAGGTCGGTTGGGTGGCGTAAGTTGAAGGCCGCCGTCCGCGCTTCTGCACGATCACCGCAGGGGGTGCCGTCTTTTGGCCAGCAAGCACGCCCTTCAAGAACAGTATATTTGGTTTATTTATCTATATGTTAATTTCAGCGGGCGCACAGTCGTCTGTGTCTACTCAGCAGGCCGTCTGGCTTACCAGATCGCCACCACCGCTTCGTCACGTAGGGGTATTTTCCCTAAATTCTTCTCTTATCTTAATATTTCTTTTGTATTTCCTAGTAAAGAATGCGTCCGATTTCGCTCTCCGTTCAGTTCAGGCGATGTTTCTGAGCCGGTCGAAGTAGCTTTCTTGGATATTCCTGTCGTCGAATTCTGAATACGCTACGCTCAGGCCGGCCTCACGGCCTTCAGTCGACATCCGATCCCACACACACCTGCATTGCTTCAGGCCACCATCCTCAGCGAGTGGCCTGGAAAGGCCTCATGTCAGTGCACATCAATAGGTGGGCCTTGGCCTGCGCGGTAGAAGGCTCTACCAGGTCACTACCAGGATCCACTCGACTATCGGCTAGCTGCTGAGAGCGCTTCGGGGCCTCTGCCTCTGAGTATGGTGATGCAATCATGCCGAACTGGGTGCCTCTCTCCAGTCGCCAACATGGTTGCGCCTACAGCAACGCGGAATGGCCGCGCGGAACTCCAGCACCCGCGCGCAGCGAGTCGCCGAATGACTCTGTATAGGATCCGCAAGGATGCTCCTCCAACATGCATCTCTTTGGCGATGTTAGGGGCTGTGGAGAAAATCCAACGCACCACTTGTCGCCGACGCGGCTATCGCTGGTCACCCCGCCAGGCGGGGATCTGTTCCCCTCTCACTCTCTAGCGAGACTGGCTCGCAGTTCCATGGAAGGCATCAGAGTCCGCTCTGGGTCGCTTACAAGGAAAATGAGGTTGATTAGAAGCCGTGGGCGCGCGATCTCCGTGGCAGACACTAAAGGGACCGAAAAGATCTGTATTTCGTGCGTTCAGCCTCACATAGTGTTTCTACGATCGCGGTCGCCGATCGCTCACGGGTAGCCCTGACTTTAGGGGCATTGGCTCACGGGCGAGGGTTTATCTCGCGCCTGTGTGATATATTCGCCGATTTCCGTGCTTGTCACTTAGCGCGGCCAGCTCTTGGGGGTCGAGGGGCTTGCGCCGGTCAGGTCGCAGCCGGAAGTCGCCCTCTGGGATCGCCGTGCAAGCGAGATGCGCTCGTTGAGCTCTTTCGATAGATTTAAATGACCGCTCATCCTATGGCCTGGGGTGGTCGGTTCCGCGTGTCGGCGCTCGGTCACTGGTTCCGATCATCCCAGTCCGTCAGCGCGGCTCCCCCGCTGGCGGTCTCCACTCTAGTCCAGTCAGCTTCGCAGTTCGCGCTCCCCAGTGCGGCCATTCATAACGTCTCGCGCTGAGTTTTGATTTTGCCGGTAGCGGCCACATGTGGCACATGGGTTTCGCAATTTGCAGTCGAAGCTGCCTCTGCTTCCAGTAGCTTGTTGTTTGCCGGCCACTTCGCGCCCCGCAGATCGCGCTCGTCAAGTAGTCGCTATTCGCTATTCGTCAGCGGCGCACCTACGCCGGAGCGGATCTCGCTGAGCACAAGCGTTTTCTGGAAATTTTGGCGCTTGTCTCCACCGCCGATTTCCAGTCTTGCTTCGTCGCTGCTCGCACGTTGACGAAGAACGTAAGTCGTCCGTTTAACTTGTCCGCGGTGGTCTCTAACCGCCAAGCAGATTTCCGTTCTAATAATAAGTCTCCTTTTCTTTTATTTTTTTTTTCCTTTTATAAAATCTTTTCTTAACTCCGGTTTCGAAGGTGTGATCAGAAAATTTGCCGCGGAGCATCCACGTTCACTAATCGCAAGAACGGAAGTGAGATTCAATTGTCGGTGCGGAGTCTGAAGGCGCGGTTCTCAGCTATAGGCCAGGTTTGGTGGATCTCTCGTGCCGATCACTCGAGTCGCTGAAAGCGCATAGGGCCCCGGGCTAGTCTGGCTGCAGCCGTTTTTCCCAGAAACGCTCTCACAAACAGAAAGTCTGACTGTAAAGCGGTGACCTTGTCGCTGTTGGGGCTCCCGACAAGGGAGAGCTGCAGCTCTGTCGCTCCTCCTCCAGTTTCTCTCCATTTGAAAAGCCAGAGATATATAGTTCGCAAGGGAGCGTGTCAGCGAGAAGAAATCAGAACAGCAGTGCCTCCAGGCCTGATGTCCTGGGCAGTCGTCGTGAGCTCAGGCGATCACCTGGAAAGGGTGTATGCCTCGCGGGCTCTGTCTAAGCACAAGCGGATGCCGTCGCTAGATAGCTGGCGCGGTGTGGACATAGGGCTTAGTGTCGAGAGTGCGGGTGTCTGGTCGATGGCGTAGTGCAGGGAGGCGTGCCCAATCGGGACTTGACGCCCACATGATGTTCTTGCGTCTCGAAGAAGATCCCGCATCCAGGCGGCGTCGATACCTATTGGCGTTGGTCTGCAGCGACCGCTGGAATCCGCAGCGTCGAGACCTAACGCGCCTCTCCAGAATCGCGAACGAATCAGGGCCGTGGCGTCCGTCATAAAGGTCGATCGGCATGGTGAGCTCGCTCACCGGCATGCAAGAGCAGGTGAAAACTCCTCCTCGACACATAGGGGCTCTCCAGAGCTCCCCGCCCCAAAAAACCCTCGCTCCAGCTGTGGCCGCTCCAGCAGCTCCAAGCGGCAGGCGACGGCGCAATCGTTGCCGCGCCCTGGGCAAGGTAGCAGTAGTTCGCAGTCGAAGAGTTGCAGAACGGCGGTGGTCAACGCAATCCACAGGCGCAAGGGGAGCCCGAAGCTGTCTGCGTGCGTGGCTGGGCTGGGCTGCAGGGCATAATCTCGAGGCCACAGGAGAGAGAAAGAGATAGGATATTTCGCGCTAGATGACGCAGCCTCCAGCAACCACCATAGAGCTAGACAGCTTCGAGGACCCCCTGCGCCTGCTGGTGGTGCATGTCCACACGCTCCGTTCTTCGCACCTCGACTGGCGATCTACTGCTACCTGCCCAGCCGTCTCAAACGCACTGACCCGGTCGCCTTGCGTCTGGATGCTGCTTGGAGTCGCTCACGCTGGAGCGGAGCTCGCTTGTGCAGAGCCCCTATGATGTCGGGTTCTGAATTTCACCCTTTGCTTCTGGCATTGCCGTGTAGTCCGCAATTCACATGCCAATTTTATGTCAGATTCGCCTTCTATTGACGACGCCAAATCGGCCCTGATTCGTCGCGTTTCTGGATGAGGCGACGTTGGGCCGCCGCTGCGGATTCCATGCAGTCCGCTGGCAAGACCACTCGCCATGGTGATCGATCGCTCGCCTGGTGGACTTGCTTTCGAGGCGGCAAATGACAATACCATGTGGGCGTCAGCCTCGTGGCCCGGCCTCCTGCTCGACGCCCATTAACACCGCAACCCGCAACCTCGGCCTGCCCAGCCATCTGCCGCCAGCCTGGCGCGGCATCCGCTGGCTGTCAGAGCCTGCGGCATCTAACCCTTTCCAAGGTGATTGCTCGTGCTCACTATCGACGACGCCCTGGTATTCAGGCCGACCTGCTGTTTTCGATTTCTTTCGCTGACCAACGGCCTTACTCACACAACTAGGACTGTTCTACATGGAAGGAATATCCGATAGAGGCGATCAATCTCAGCTTCACTCCCTGTCGCGGCTCTCCCACGCCGAGGCCCTGCTTTCCGGTCAGCCCTTTCTCTGGAGCGTTTCTGGGAACGGCTTCGTCCCAGCAGCCCGGGACCCTTTAAGCACGCCTCTAGCGCAGAGTTCTGACGTCAGATATCTTCCACAATCTGGCCTGCTGTGACCAGCGGCCTCAGCCGCACTCGGACATGAACCACCTAACTAGAGGTTGCGCTGATTTGTGAACGTGGATGCCCGCGGCCAAATTTTCTCCACACTTCGCCCGGCCGGAGTTCTGCTGGTGGTGGCCTCTCGCGAGATAACGCAGGAGGGCGTCTTCGGCAAACTGTAGAGTCATCCCGACATTGCCAGATTAATAGCGTCTGGTACAAGGACACCTGTCCAAATCCAGTGACAGCGTAGCATGCAGACGAGTAATCCGCTCCCGTGCGTGGAGCGCGCTGAAGGCGAAAAAGTGCGACTTTACTTATTCGCGCCCTACTCTGCGTGTGGAGGTGGCCGTATTTTGGCTAGCAAACTCAAGCTACTGGATAGGAGAGCATCGGGCAGCTTCGATCCTTGCAAAAGCGAAACGTACAGGCTCGCTCGCTATCCCGCAATCATAGATCTCCTCAGCGCGTATATTCGTGTGTGGAATGGCCGTTCCCTGGAGGCGCGAATCTTGGAGACTGGACTGGCCTGAGTGCCTGCCCAGCGGGTCGCGGCTGACCGCGGGGAATGTCGGTAACCAGATGACCGCGCCGCCCTGCGTAACGTACCACTCCCAGCATTTCTTGCTGCCATACTTCGTAAAGAGCTCTAATCGCGCATCTCGCTGCTTTGTCGACCCATGAGGGCCTTCCTCCGCCTGCTCGCCAGCCGGTCGCAGCTCACCTTACGACTCCTAGCTGGCCGCCCGCCCTGCAAAAGCCGGATTCGGCGATTTCCAGGCCAACGGCGACCTTCTAGCACTGGCCAAGCCCCTTGAAGCAGGCACCTCTATACCGGGCGATCGCGACCTATACAATATCGCGGATCTGTGCAACCTGTCCTTGAACGTCCGACATACCAGACTATTAACGGCTTGTGCCTGCACATACCGGAGATCGTCCCGGCAACACGGGCTTTCCATCAAAACCTCACCCTGCGACCCGAGCGGCTGAGCCTGCATGATAACTGCGTTCCAGCGTCCTGGCGATCCCATCGCCCTGGGGGTTGCCCAGACGATGGGCGAGCAGAGTCGGCGGCACAGTAGAGTGGTGGATTTCCTCCAAGCCCCACATCTGTGCTACAAAATTAGAGTAAGCATGTGGGTTGCACCTGCGTCTCCTCACGATATCGCGACTCGCTTGGCGCGGTGCTGTGTAGTTTCCAGCCGTGATCATTTTTCCGCTCTCTATCTATTCCGGTTCTTGCGCAATTCCCAACATTGTTGGGCGATTGGCGGCACCGCTTCGGCATGTTGATAGAACTTTCTTCTACTACCCATTCTCAAGCAGTGAGGCCCCCTGCAAGCGGCTCAGTTCACTGGTCCTAAGATGCCGGTGGATCTGGGTGATCTGGTGGTCGTTCTTCACCTTCCATTTAATTTTCTTTGCCAGGACCAGATGGCCCAATGCTTTGATCTCGTTCCGATTAAGCCCGCACTCCAGGTCACACCTTCTGTCTAGTGTAGAGAGGAAATAGGATGAAGTCTGCGGGGGGATTCGGTAGTCGCTGAAGGCTCTGGGGAACATCTTGCTGTTGGCGATCAGAATGTTCTCGTCCTGCGATATTGCCAGAAGCCCTCTTCTATCCGAACCGTGTCGAACTCTCACTTCTCGCTCGAGAACGGGCGCGAAAATCTCTATCTAACAAAGTTTACCCTACCCTCCTCGAGCGTGGTGGCCGAATCTGGAAGCCCAATGTCGGCCTGCTGGTGACCGATATCGACGGCTCGGCTCCCAGAGATATTTCTTGTAAGGGGCGATACTGTGGCAAAGACGTGCAAGCTCACACTCATTTAATTATCTCTTCTCACTTGCCGGCTGTATCGTGTCGCAGACGAGCTGACGCAGCGCTTGCAACTATCTGCACACCTATAAGATCCTGAGCGGACGATCCGCTAACATTGCTTTCTGCGAGATCCGCACTGCCGTAGTGCTGATGGGGGCTCGGCGGTGATCTATCGTGATACTGAAATGCCTCGCCAGTGCGGCCCATTTTCGTTCTCGGCGTGTTCTCAGGTTTGGCGGCTTCGGTGCCGGCTGGAATTACCAGGTACGCGCCCGCCTGGAGCATAACGTGCCCACTTCGGGGCTATGTGCAGGTTGGGTCCGATCGCACACGTTATAGCCTTCAAGAACCCCTGCGCTGTCCTCGTAACTATTTCTCACTGTGCGGCGATCTCAAGCGCGATCTGTCTCCTGATTTGAATGCCGTCGAGCGCGCTGTAGTGCCTCGACCCTCATTGTTCTGCCCGTCGCCTCCAGAGTGAAGAGCGCAAGTTGATGGTAAATCGAAGTCCTTCCATTTCACTCCATTTTATTTGCCGGCTAAAACCACTCGTGGGCTTTGGCGGCGAGTGAAGTATGCCTCCGTATACTTCAAGCATCAGAATCCTCCCTCGACTAATTCGGCAGCACCTAAATCACTATCAATTCAGCTTCTTGATAATCCGAATTGCTGGCCCTCATCCTAATTCTTAGAGGCACAAACACAAATTTGAGCTCGACTATTACCTGCTCTATGTCGGATGTGCTGCCGTTCATCGCCTGCATCTCGCCGCAAGGGAGGCTGACAATGGCGACAGCCGTAATCGGAAACTTTGCATTTCAGCGCAACCCAGGAATGGTGGCAACTGGTGCGGGTAAGCTGTTCTCCAGCTCGAATGGCGTGATTGCCTTGAAGATGGAAGAAGAGCTGCTGTCCAAATCGCTCCTCTAGCAATCCATTCTCAATTTTTATTCATCTTACCTGTTTGAGTCTCAGCTGGTGTTTCATACCCTTTTATTTAATTAACCGCTTCTACGACCAGGTGTCTCCGTGCTTCAATGTGCCTGCACGAAACCGTGCCCGCTCTCTACCCGCTGGTCCTCTGCAGCCTCATTCCACTGCCGGACACCTCCTGAATTAGGCTCAATGGCCCTTGCTGGGAATTTCCCCGAGCCCCTGGAGCGGATGTGATTCGGCAAGTGAATAACGGTCCTGGGTTTGCCATAGCTCAGAAAGGCCAGCTATCATTGCCATAAATGCGATTAGGTTGGGATAGCCATAGGGGCTCATTTCAGCAGCAGTGCTCATCGTGATAAGTGAATCGGCTGTCAGCATCACATAAGCTTGAGAAAGAAATCACGGGAATCTTCGGGTAAGTAATGTGCTGAGCCTTTATGTTTTTTTCCAAGCCATTCATCCTTGTTCTTGAGATCGAACCCATACTCCAATTATATGGTTTCTCCTTTCTCTCAGCGGGAGTTCACCTCCTCTCGGTGAAATAGATGCACCGTCGATCGAGCGTTTCCTGAGCAATGTCCTGAGGTGCGAGCCCAGATACGCAACATGCGTCCATTTGCTCACCCATTCATATTCTTCCGAGCTCAAGAATTCACCTCAACAACTCTAAGCTACTGGGCAGCTTCCATTCTTTGCTCGCACTCCCCACACTCGCACGCTTAACGGATTGTCCCCCAGCAGCCCACGGTCTCTCACTCTCTCGGATCAAGAAGTCCCGAAAGTCCTGCAATGGCGAAAAAGCCGAGTGTCCAGTGTCTTGAGCATTCTAGTAAGTCTACTTACACACCAAGAGACAGTCTAACTGAGCCTTCATTACGCACACAACAGTCACCTGTATCTGCAGGCATGAAGCGCAGTGGGACAAGTCCGGCAGGAGAACACCTAGAGAGGATATTAGGGAGACAGTTTCATCACTCTCATCCCACTCAGTCAGGTGATCGCTCCAACACACGGGCACAACTGTGTCCGTATACAGGCACGCTCTCCCTGAACATTCGCTGGCGTGCTCAAAACCGAGATGGTTCAAATCCTACTAGCCAGTTGGTCTTCAGCCATGCCACAGCAGTCCTGGGTATTTGACGTCTGGGTGTGTCAAGAAAGAGATTGGTGCGCCTGCCTCAGGCCTTTACCCGAAGCCTTCATAAGGGCCAGAACGCTAATGATCCGTCCCCATTCTGAGTAATTGTCCGGCATGCAGTCGATCTACTCGGCAGAGCGGTGGCATCTGGCGAATTCAACAACAATAACGCAATCTAAGCCGGGCCGTTATGAAAATCATTTCTCCAGAGCCTTCAACAATTTATGAGGTTGCTTAATCAGTCGAAAGGAAACGTATGATCCTGTCTGCAGGAAAAAAATGCTCGAGTGTCGTATGTATTCGTAAATCATTTTCAAAGGAGCATAATTATTCAGCTCGCACAGTAAATTGTCCTGCTATTTAACAGGTCATGCTTGTTCCGCTGATCCTTACCTCCTCTGATAGCGTTCTGTTTTGCGAACTATAGGCTACAATGGAAAGCTCTGACTTTAAATCGTAGTTGGCTTTGCTCTGTTCTGAGGACGCCATCAAGCTTAAAATGGTTTGCAGAGAGCCTTCAAAGTCTTGCTTGAAGGCCGAGCAGTTCTTCCAGAATCTTGGTACTTGCACACTATGCCTCTGCGCGATATCCTCTGGCTTCACAATGTGAACCCTTTACCAATATCCATAAAGATTCGCATTAATTTGGATGCGGAGAGTCGTAGCAATCAGTTATCATACCAAGACAAATGCCCACATCAGATAAACCAATTTATTTTTGTTTTTTTGATTTTTTTTATTTTTTTATTTAGGATGCAGCGTATGAGTTAGCAATAGATGCGTCATGAAGTCTGGATATTCCTCCTCTGCGTGTCAGCCAATCAACAAGCGATAGCAATTCGCTCGGCTCATTGTCTGAGAGTTCAGTATCGTTTGTTTTGTCATGAAGGAGAGATCCATTTTCTGTTTTTCGATGCACTCCTCGATCTACTTTGGCACTCAGAGGCAAGGCGAATGGCGTGCTAGACTAGAAACTTATATTACTTCAACTTTCAGGCTACAGCACTGCAATTGAACCAATGAGCGTTAGCGTATGAGGCTTTAGATGTTGGGACCTTTTCTTTAACTTTCCAAGAGCCTCCGCTAATGATAGGCTGATAATAATCTTGACCTAGAAGGCTTAGTTCTCAATGAAGATATTGCACGAATATATCACTCGTCCATCGATATCCTGGGTTAAAATTATCGTATACTGGCAGCCTGAGGCAGTTCAATATCAAACGCACACAAAACCTCTCTTCCCTTTCCTTTAGCAATGTCGACTATCCACTGGATTCATAGATGCAGTTGTCACCCCTAACGCTCAGATCGAAGCGAAGCCCCGCCTTTTTTGCCGTTAAACCAATCACCACTTGATCCATCTTCTGTATCTTAATGTAGCCGAGACCACGGCCAACCTTTCACAGGAGATCGCTTGGCTACAAGGCCGAGTGTTGCTTATAGTCTGATCTTGGTCAACACAGTCATTACTGTGGAGGCCTTAAATCTCCTCACGCTCATGTGCAAAGCAAAATGACATATGTCCGGGTATCCTCATGTATCAGCGTCTTGTGATCCTGAATT
>Ga0163217_1016476_pt1 | contig 17115 bp, 18 predicted proteins | sample SynspAceP_FD_185933 | JGI IMG/M metagenome (GOLD analysis project Ga0163217, IMG submission 185933) | Saline lake microbial communities from Ace Lake in Antarctica - Synechococcus sp. Ace-P (PacBio error correction) | ecosystem: Environmental > Aquatic > Non-marine Saline and Alkaline > Saline ...
AAGGCGTGCCCTGATCGGACCTTACCAAGCCACCTTCCTCTGCATGCCGGTATCTCTACCTTGCCACGAAGCCTTCCAAGCGGTGAGCAGTCTCGCGGCGCACTCCTGCCGAGTTCGTGCAGCTCCTGCAGCGGACAAGCCGTCGCCGCAGGCATAGAAAATACCGAACCTGTCGCCCGAAGATCAATCATTGAACATCGGCGGGTCGACATTCGGCGGCAGGTACCCTGGAATCGGCGACCTGTTACGGTCAGTTCATCCATAACCTGCGCCAAGCGCCCCGCCCTGTAACTGTCCTGAATAACCACGCGGATTCTGCGCACACGGCATTGATCGAGAGCGGATATCCTGAATCTGCGACATCTGTGCTGGTAGCGCTTTCCAGCGGCTTCGGGATTTCCTGCTCGCTCCAGCGCCGTTTGCCACCGGCATACTGAGGGCATTGACGACGGCTTCCTTGAATGTAAATTCAGGTCTTCCAGACGGCCATTTCAAGAGAAGGCGATAATGCCGCCGAATGAGCAGATAGTTACCAGTACCACAGGTGTTGACCGGCTGCCCGATAGCGTAACAGGCGAAATCCATGGCCCCTAGTTTCCGCTGTTGGTCTGATGGCTGCCTTCGGTGACGCTTGCTGCCGGCGGCGAAATGACCTAGCGTCTGCGCTCAGCCCCTCCCCCGCTGACCAGGCCCTGCCGTCGTCACCACCGATTCCAGCACCAGATCCTTGCCGCCGCGCTTCGCCATCGACCGCCAGCCAGATAAATGCTGAATCGCGCCTCTGGGTTTGCACGCAGACAGCGCAGGCGAAAGCGCTCATTCCTGTGCTGGGCTGGCGATCACTGGTAGGTGCAGGCTGACACCATGGCCCATGCCTGGCAAGCAAATTGGAAATCTCCGGCGCTCGCCCTGGAGGATCAGGGTAGGTTCTGGATCCCTTCACTGGCTGGGTACTGGGTGTTCCCTTGTAACGCAGCGGCAAAGTACATCACCAATCACCGAAGCCGGCCTCGGCCTCAGCTCTGGCCCCAATGGCACGCTAAAGTGCAGCGCGCGGTCAGAGGATCAAAATGCCCACTTCGATATCCGATTGTCCTGCAACCAGCAGGATCGGCGTGCCGTGTTGACCACCGTGATCCGGCCTCCCGCCATGCGCTGGGCATCACCGCCGTCGAAAGGGCGCGTTAAGCGTGCTGTACGCCAATATTGGGCGCTGGCGGAACGCGCGCCACTTCGGCAGAGGTCAGCGCGGCCTCCAACGGGCTCGATGGCGCAGGCGAAGAATCCCTTCGCCAGCAGTTTGCGCTTGCGCCGCCAGGTCCCTGCGGCCATTGCCGTTGCTGTGCGCTGGCTCGCGAGGTTTGCAAGTTCATAGTCGTTGAGTCCAGCCTCGCCAGGGTGGCCGCGGTTACTTGGCGCCCTCAATCAACCAGTAATTCCGCTCGATAAACGCCCAGCCACCTGAAAGGCCCAGTGCGTGCTCAGTGACACTTTCCTACACCCCGCAAAATGCCAGCGCCTGGGCTCGGCTCAGCCCGTTTCAGCGAATTCGACAATGGCAATACGCGCAGCGCAGGGGCAGGCTCATCGCCAATTTGGAGCAAGCCACCAGCAGTAACGGCCGTCGCCACACCAGGAGGCCATAACCATAGGTTTGGGAGTATAGAATACAGGCGGAGGGTAACGGCATTGGTGCTCCTGCGTTTAAACGCGCTGTAACCTCAGTCTTCCAGACTGAAAACGCGGCTTGTCGAGTGTACAAGTTCAGATAAACTCGAAAAAAGCGTCTAGTTCCCTAGTTTAGCCGTGCAGGACGGCCTGCTACAATGCAGGACCTTATTCATGGAAACTGACCTATGCCTGCCATCGGCGCTTCAAATACACTCGCAGAAATCGTCAAAGCATACCGGCTCGGATCTTTACCTCGACGGCGGTCCGGAATGGCGAGATCCTGGTGCTCCAACCGTTATATCCCCAAGGCACACACTCCACGAAGGTCGCGACTGGTGAATGGTTCATCTACCGTCGACAAGCGAAGACAAACTGATCGCCACTACCGAAACGCCCAAGGCGCAGGTGGGTGACTTTGCCAGCCTCAAGGTTCGCGGGAGATCAATCGGTGCGGTCCTGTCCTGGCTGGGGTTCTGCCTCAAGGAATGTGCTGTTGCCGCACTTCCGAGGGAAAAGCGCCCGTTGAAAGTCGGCGATTATTGCCGTGGTCTATCTGAATCTGGACAAACACACGCGTCGAATACCGCGACGCCCACCTGGATCGGCATCTGGACAACTGCCGGGCGTTACAAAGTTCGTGAACAGGTCAGTTCTGCTGATCGCAGGTGCTACCGATCTGGGGTTTCAAGGCATCATCAATGGCCAGCACTGGGTCCGGTGCACAAAAGAGGGCTTTCAAAATTTCTGCGAAGTGGCATGCAGGACGTCGCTACATCAAGAATCCGCCCTGAACGGCAGATCAGCTGAAGCCGGCACGCCGGTCGGCAGCGAACGCCGGAGATGCACTGCAGCAACTGATCATGCAGCGCCTGAGAACAGGTGGCGTCTGATGATCCAGCGACAAAGCCCCATCCGAGCTGATTCGCTCCGCCGCAGTTTGGACGTGGAAAAAAAAAGCAAAAGGGTACATTCAAGAAAGCCATTGGCGGCTAAATCGAAGCCGGTCGTCTAGCATTTCAGCCAGACAGAATGAAAAGGTCTGAAACCACGTAGCGTGCAGGCCAAATGTCTCCGAGGTTGATGTCCAGACACGAGTATCCTAACTATGCCACGCTGCCAGTGTGTTCACCGACCCTGTCCTACCAGGCTTATCAGAATACCGAATGGGTGTGCCGGAAGTACGATGCCCAGCGGCTGTTTCGAGAAGCTGTAATTGCTTGATGGCCTTCCAGGCGGGTTTGTCGGTGGATCACCACCATCCGAACGAAACGCGATCCACCGCGAGTGTATCGCGGCTTCGATCCCGCAACATTTCATGCCAATCAAGACCCGATGAGGCACCGCTCGATCTGCTTGAAGAATGACAGCCGGTATTATCCCGCAATCGTCTCAGGTCAAGGGTGCGCCGGCAGAACGCCCAGGCCTGGTTGCGTGTGCCAGGCAGGGATCCTGGCGAATGGCTCTGGCAGTTTGTCGGTGCCCCCGGGCTCGTGCCTCCCCCCCCCCGCTGGTCAATCATTCACCAGATCAGCCAGGTGCCGTCATAAACCGCAGAAGCGCAAGCCATGAGCAAGGCACTGAAAAGGGGCGGGCTTCACCTTGGGTTGGCCGACCATACATGCTACGCTTTTATCAGGCTACTGGCATGGTCAATGGACCAGCACACCGACTGTTTCGCTATCGCCCCGTCGGCCTGAGACCCCCCCGCCCCTCGCCGCTTTGCGCGTGGGGTATACACGTGCAGCGTTGATCGCCGGAGTAAGTGCGTGGAGTCGAGTCAGAAGGTGCCATCGTAGTCCCGGCTTTCTCAAGCTGTTTTCGCAGCCTCGCCTTTGCTGGGCGCAACGGCCTGGGCCGCTTTGCTTGGCGGATTTGGGGCTGGAAGCTGCCTGAACCGTTCACTATGAGGTGGTCAGGATCATCTGGCCCATGCAGCCAGAGCTGCCCGAGGCCGATAGCGTGAAAAGTCTGGTGGGGGCTCGGACCCAATGATGATACGGAACGCAGTTTCCGCCGAAGCGCCTGCGCCTGGATGAGGTCTCCGCAAAAAAACCGTGGCCTTGGTCAAGAGGTCGAGGGCCGAGGTCCTGCAGCGGCCCTGGCGAAGGCACAGGCCTGGTTGTATAGACCACCACCTGGGCAATCTGGGAGGTGTCCAAACCACTGGTATTTAGGCTCACAGTCTTGCCCGGTATACTCTATCGTCCGCCGAAGCTCAAGGCCGTGGAGCAGTTCTGCAGCGTCCAGCGGGCCTCAAGCTCGCAACCGGGGGCACCTCCACCCGCGAAGGCATTCAATCATGTCCAAATGCGTGAAAGTGCGCAAGGTGGTGCGGTGGGAAATTTCCGGCCCGACCGCGGAGCCAGCAACTGGAAAAGCGGCGTGTATCATGCCTTTTTTGGCGTCCAGCACTGACCAGCAAGTTGGTGCCCAATCTCTCAAGGGTAATGAATGCCCGGGCGGTGTTTCTGCACTGTATTCGTCTACCCGGACTCAACAGTTGGCTTCAAGGTGATAGTGGAAGCGGCGCCGAGGCGCTTTAAACAGTCAGTATGCCGAGGAAGCCTGTCGCCAGCATAGCAGCACCACGAGCGTACGTGCGGACGCTGGCCTATTCAATATATGTGGAGCAGAACGCTCAGTAAAAGCGCCCTGCAGGCGAAGAAAAATGGTATTCAAAGTGATTACGAGAAAAACCAGCAAACGGGGATAGCATGGCCAATCAAGCGACAGCACCACGCTACCCGATGCGCTGGCCCGGAGTACGTATCATTCATCCGGATATTGGCGACGTATTCGTTTTTACCCGCGAATCTATCGATGGCGGCCGGGTGGTTTGTCGAAAACACTCTGATCTGGCTGCTCTGTGCAGCGGGCACGCAAGGTCAGGGTCAGTCCAGACAGCCAATTCCGGCTGCCGTACTGGCGATGATTGTGCAAGCCACCATTGCCCGAGAAGGGGCAGGTTTGGCTTTTCTCCGACGAGATCCCGAGAGGATTAGCGGCCATGCCCGCTAGAGAATAGTTGCAATGAGTACGAGAAAGACCGGATCAACCTGTAAACAATCGATGGATGAACTCATCCGCATGCAGGCCTGAGCCACTGCAAGCCTGGCCCCCCTCTTTTGGTGCATTTTCCGGCGCACTATCCTTGAACCAAGCACTTTTCATTAGAACGATGGTTCAGCCACTTCGCTGTTTTGCCTACTGGATACACACTTAAAATGACCTAGTCCTGCGATAATCTCGTTTATTGGACGAGAGAACATAGATGTTCACCCCCCCAAGCCAAACCTAACGGCTTCACCTCGGATATCCCAGGCATCAAAGCACGACTTCATCAAGTTCTGTCCTTCGAAGCGTAAGCGCATCAAGCAGCCTATCGCTCGAGCTGTTCTGGTCAGCGAACGCCTGACCTGGATATCGACACCCTGCTAGCAGCAACCAGCCTTCCTCAGCTTCGCCGATCAAGGCAAAGAGCAGTCCCCGGCCCTGATCCACGCGTCGCCCCAGCGCGATGCCGGGCAAGCGCTCTGACGCCCGCTACCACATCAGCGTCGTAACCGGCAACCTGTTTTACTTGGCCACCGCCAACCAACCAGAGATATTTCCCAGCACCTGACCGTTGCCCGAGATCATTGTCCGCGTCTCAACGACCAACGGGCATCCATCCGACGCCTACAGCTTTCAGCTCACAGCGAATACCCCAGCGCGAACTACTTGCACCCGTATCGACGAGACCGACCTGCACTTATCAGCGTCTGTGTGAAGAAGAGGGCATCACTACCACTTTTGGAACACCACCGATAACCATCTACTGGTATTCGGCGACGATCAAACACGTTCCCAAAGCTGGCTCGCCCCCACTGCTATATCCAGAGACACGGCATGGTCGCTCAGCGAGCCGGTGATCAGAACGTTTTGCCCCCTGCGGGTAGAAACCTCGTCCCAGCCCGTGACCCGCCCGACTTACGATTTGAAAAACCCCACCTCGATGAAGGCCGCACACAAAGGCCGAACGCCGTAAGGGTGAACGAGCACAGTGCCGCCTGCACGAGACCTGGAAGACTACGACTACCGTCCGGACTCTTTACCGAACGCGCCCGCGGCAAACACCTGGCCCAAACGCAGCCCTGAACGTCACCGCAGCGACTAACCTGCCGGCCCGCAGGCAAGAGTGATTCCCACCTGATCAGTGGCCATTATCCTCACCCTGTCCTGAGCATCTCACGGGCAGACTGGAACAACCTCTGGTGATCACACGCATGCCCAGCACGAAGGCAAACAGCCCGCAGTACTGGAGAATCCGTCCAAACCTAGCGGACACCGAAAGATTCAATGGCTTCACGCATGCTATCCTGCAACCAGATTACACGTCCTAACGCCCTGGGATTTAACCGTAGACCGCAACTGAAACCACCGAAACCCAAGGTACTCGCAGCCAGACTGCAGTCGTCCCACCGGTCCTGAAGGTGAAGAGATTCACTGCGACGAATATCGGCCGCATACAAGTGTCCATTTCACGTGGGACCTGTGGAAGGCCAAGCCGATGACCAGACCAGTTGCTGGCTTCAGAGGTGTCATCCAGCTTGGGCTGGCAACCGCTACGGCGGTACGCCCAGTCCCCAGAAATCGGTATGGAAACGTGCTCATTCACCAGTTCCTTGAAGGAGCGTCCAGAATCAACCCCTGGTAGCGGCTGCCTGTAATCACAAGCCCATCCCCACCCCTATGAAACTACCTGCAACAAACCCCGCAGCGTAATTCAAACCCTGAGCAGTGCAACCGGGTGTGCGGGTGGCGATACCAAGCGAACTCGCGCCCATCGAAGACAAACAGGGCGAAGAAAACAGATCTCCTGCAGCAACAGCGCAGACTGGGCGTAGAACATCGAGAACGACCGAAGATTCCGCGTCGCAACGACGCATGAACCGCGTCGAGGCCAAAACAGCTACCTCGGAATCATGGCCAAAGAACACCAACACCAAACCATGCGCGACCGCAAAACCGAGATCAAGGCCAATGACCACCTTGAACGGTGGTACAGCCAGCATATTCAAGTTGGGTAACCACAGTCGGTTGATCGATTCTGCCGCGAAATCCACCTCAAGGCTGGCCAGAAATTGTGCAATGGAAGCAGGCAGCGAGCTGTACCCCTCAAAGCAGGTGCACTTTATCAGATTGACCCCAGCGGCATATACCGTCCACTGGGCATCCATCAGCTGAAATGACCGTGGTTCGCCGGGATAGTTGGCTCAGGTGCCGCGCCTTGTGCTGCGGGAGTGTATTGCCCCGCCACCAGCCTCAAGCGAGCAAGTGGTTTGCTTTCCAGGCCAGAAAGCAGCCTTGCAGCCGTGCGGCGCTTGATTACCCCCGGTGTGCGACTCGCCAGCCAGATAGGGCGCGCCCATGAGCACAGCCCAGACCCCACTAGTTATCTTACTTTTGGAAAAAACGGGCCCCGGGGGGCCCAAAAACCAGATTGATCAGCTTGTCTGCATCAGATATATACCCTGGAAGCCGAGCCATCGTTGTAATCTGCTCTACCAGCACAGCGCTTATGAACTGCGCCTTGCTGAGAGGGGCCGGAATTGGGGTACGATCAGAACCACCCCATACACCACCCGCTAGCCGCCCACTTCAGTGAGTGGTGTGCAAGCGCGCTGCGGGAATATGGCTGAATCTCAGCGCGAGACGCGATCTTGTCCGATCACCTGCGTAGCCTGATCCATCTGCGCACGAAGGTGACGTCAGGCCTTCTTGTCCGTCATTATACGACCCGCGCTCCTGCATCCCCTGGCTGACAGCACGGATCCAGTGTGCGCGATACCGTGCTGGGTCCCCATCAAACACAGCATTCGTGCTGCTGGACGAACAGGGCATGAACGGCCATTGAGCGACGTCAATACAACCCCTTCGACGCCGCTAACGATGAACAAGCCTTGTTTTTTTATCCTTGCGCAAACTCCGGCGATAACCCATGCGCAGAGACCGTCGTCTTGGATCAACGCTTGCTTGCGCCCATCAGGCGCAACTGTTCCCCAGGTTCTGGACGAGGCTGGGTACAGGCCGCGCGCCCGTTACCAATGGGCCGCAAGCTGCCCGCCAAAGAGCCATTAGTCATGGCTATCAGCAGCGGGCAGTGAGGTGTGCTCGCTGGGCATCCTAGGTGGCCATTGTTGGGACATGATTTTCCGCAAAGGAGCTGGCAACACCAAACCTATCGGAATGCACTGTCGCACCGGGTTCACCCTGCCAGCGGCTGACAAGCCTTGTTCACTGCTGCATACCAATTAGCCCGCAGACAGGACCACAGCATGAGCAGCGGAACGCCGAACAGGATCGATCTAACCGCATCGCCTATGCCGACAAGGCCGCTCAGGAGGACTCCCTCATGAAGACCTGAGTAGCCCTGTTGCCGGCCTGCGTCGCGTCAGCAAGGCAGCTTCTTCATCGTTCGCCCAGCCCGCTCGTCCCTGGCTGAACGGAGCGCCGGTCACGTCGGCGTCACCCTGCCAGCGCAGCGCAGAGTTCACCCATGGCTTGCGTCGCTTGCGCCCGCGTTAACCTATACTGTGAGTCACCAGGCCGCCCTGCGCCGCTTTGAGCCTGTGGCCAGCCGATTGGTTGCTCAGCGAACAGCCTCTGGATAGGCTGAAACGACACCCCCGCTCCAGAGCGGCCAAACCCTGCCGTCTGGCGCTGAACAACGCAAGAGGCCTGGCTGCTAACAGCGAGATCCCATTGGCACATGGGGTGTCACAGCTTTAGCCCGAGACCCCGCACAACGACGCCCAGCGCAGCGCCACAATCGACTCTGCCGGAGATGCCCGTCAACCTCCAACTCGCCACTGTGCCCCGCCCTTGCAGCAATGCTGAACGGCTGTCGCTGGAAAGCTGATGCCGCGATCCGCGAGCAAGCCACCTGGCGCATACGACTATGCGAGCAAGGGGGATAGCGCCTACGCCAGGGGGTCGATAGCCTTGGTGCGCGATCGATAGGCCGGAGCCACCCCGGCAGCGGTGATCCAGGCCTATGTCGATGCCTCGGACCTGGCCTGCATGAACGCGAACAGGCCGGCCCAGCGTCCACCTCTGGGCGGCGGCCGATAGCCCCACCGGTGTCTAGGAGTGCACACCACTGGAGCGTCCACCGGCCACCGACGCGGCTTCACAGGCTCGCCAGGCCGCAGGTCGGCCCTGCATGACTGTGTTCTCAGCCTGATAGACCGTCGCGTCTTGCGTGATCTTCAACACGAACAGGAGCCCAACTGGAACACCGGTCACGAGGCTTGGGTGGCCCGACAATAACCTGCGGCCAAGTGTGGGTGGGTTTATCCGCAGCCTGATCAGTGAGGACAGGTGGCGAGGTGGCCAATCTGCTTCATTACCGCTATTGCGGCCAATGACATCTCGCTTACGCCCCTTACAGGGTTGAGCAGATACACTGGAAGACCAGCTGCAACTGGAACGCTGCTCAAGGAAAGAGAGCCGTATCAACCAGACAGCGCGGGTCGCCAGTACGGACACCTGTGGAGGCGGAATGGCCTGCTGGCCCAGGTGCTACAGCCAGATTGATGCGGTAACCGCACCGGTGCAGACTCTTCATCCCCGCCGAGCTTAACAGCAAAACGCAGACACTGATCCGCGAATTACTGCCCGGAACAAGGTCAACACATCTTGGCCTGGCGGCGGTGCCAGCGCTCAGGTAGCCGCCAGTATGATCTGGAGCGGCTCGATGAACTGGGTTGGTATCAACAGGTACCGGCACAGTTATCGTTCTAATTGTTGAGAGCGACAAATACTGTGCTCTAACGCTGACCGGGCCACCTACTGCCACGGCATGCCGCGATGGGCACCTGGTCGTCCGATTATCAGGACCGAGCCCACCAGCAGTGCTTGGATAAACTGGCGCTCGCCTGCCTGCGCAGCGCCCAGTGCAGCCGCCAAGGTCCGGAGGTCGAAGCGCAGTTTGTCCCGGCTATGTGCGCTCTGACGAACTCCGGCAGTCTGCGCTGGTCTTTTAATGCCCTGGAGCCCCTCACTAGGAGTTGGCGGTCACCTCAGCAACCGCCTCAACGAGATTCCGGGTGCCCTCAGCCTGGACGAGCCTCGCCGCGACTCGCCAGGCATTGGCAGTGGTGTTGACGAGCCGCCCTGAACCGCCCTGCAGCGCCTAGCAAGAACACGCAAGGCCCCTGGCCGTCAACCTGTGGGTCGTCTTGGGCGCCGCCTTGGATGGCGCTCAATTGAGCCAGACTACGGTGGTCGGTCAGTGGGCGGGCGCGCTTGCTCGGTGACCCGTTTTGGCGCGATATGCGCGTCTGCTGCCACCGCCGGGCGTGGAGGGCTGGCGGCTGCTTGGGTGTAAAGCCGATGCGCTCAATCATGGGTACGACCCACCGCCCAGGCTATCGGCCAGGGCCCGCGCCAGCGCGCTGGTGAACTCGCCGGTTGGTGCAGAACAGCGGCGGCCTGCTGCCGCTGATCCGCCTTTTGACTGCTCAACATCCTCAATGCTTCCGTCCATATCTGGGCCAAGGCTAGTCCGTCCTGAAGGCAAAATGCAACTCGACGTCAGGCCCCGAAGTGCACTCTCAGCCTGTATGCCGGTGCAAGCGCGGTGGTCGGTTGGATGCAGAACTGCGTTGATTCTGGGGGCGGGGGGATGCAGGAGCTATACCGATAATCCCTGGGATTGGTCCTGTCGTAGCCCCTAACCCTGACCCCTGTTTTGGCGGGTTTATAGGGTTTGCTGTCCATTGGTGCGGCAGGAGCCGAACTCCATATCCCTCCAGAACAAATCGCAAAATGCGCAACGCGTATAGACCCCTGGCTGGAACGTCAGCCAACTGTGGGTGCAGGGTCCAATCGGCTTCTATGCGCCGAGGCGGCACTCGGGTAATGGGCCCTGACCGCCTGGCGTATGGCCAACCGTCTAAACCACGACTCCCAGGCCCTGCGCTATTCCGGTTGGGTCATGGGCCGATCAATCCTTGTGACTGCCTCGGGCTGGTGGCTGCCTGTACCTGTACCCTGGTTATCGCAGCAGGCACTCCGCTGCAGAACTATCTGGCGCCGGTTTGCTGTTGGTCCAAGACCCGCGCCCCGGCCGTCAGAGTATTGCCCGCCGAGCAGCAACACAACGAATTCAATCACTGGTGGAGTTGCTCTATCCAGCCGCTGCCTGGCATTAACGCCGCGTGCCAGCTTGGTCGTCAGTCTGAGTCATAATCGAGAGCCTGAGCCATTGACCTGCCGGTGCCGGCCCGGGCAGTTGTACGGCTGGATCTGCGCTGCTCGTCAACCCGACCTAATATTGGACGCGCCTGCGGGGTCTAGGCAGCATCTTGTCTCCTACTTCCTTTCAGCGATCTGGGCGGGTACTGGCTGCAGGGCAGCAACTGCACTGGATCCCCCCCGCCGACGAACGGGCAAGGACTGCGTTTGAGTGGCGGTTGTTTTAAACCTGCCCGGCCCGTTCTCTTCGGGTCCTAAGCCCACGCCGCTCTACTTGCGCCTCTGTCGCTAAACCATAGTCGGTGGCACTGGCTGGCCGAACTGGGATACCCCCTGGGTGGAGAAGCAAGTGCTGGCCTACAGTATCGACGCTGAAGAGGGCAGTGCATATCCGTTGCGCGCCAGTTTGATTTGCCCCAGGTACTTGACGGCGCCCGGCTTTTAACCGCGCTGGCGCAGAACCTCAATGCCCTGTTTCTGTACCCAGGGAGACTTTGAAGGCAAGCCTGTACACCCGCACCCGCAAACTCGGCTGTTTCTCCCGCGGATGTATTACCTGGGCCCCGGCAAAGTAACCTTCACCGGCCAGCCCCGCGGCGGTGTGCCAATACCATCTGGCGCAAGCAAACGATGTGGTGTTTATCTGTATATAGGGATTATCAGCATTGCTCGGCGGTGATCGGTGAAATGTGGCCATTCGTTAATGCTTACCTACTATTGTGCATATTTCACGTCGAAATAGCCTAACCTGGTTTCAAACTTTATGCTGATCGACGGCTGCCATTCTTTGTCGGCATTCCCATACTGCCTCGTACTTCTACGGCCTGACCTCAGCCAGTCCCTCCCCATGCGCTGCAATCGCCAGCGCCGTGAGAGTCTGTGTCACGTTTGAAGGGAGGTTCGTCACTGGAAGTAGCCCGTGGAGCAGGTCAGCGCCGAGGCGGCCGGTCGGTGGATATGGTGGGCCGTCACGGCAAGTACCACCGCAGGTTTCTTGCTGGTGATCGGGCTTTACCAACCGCACGACCCGCGGCCGCCAGAAGCGGACAGGCAGCTTCAGCATCGTTTCCAGTTGTCGGGGCGGTACCACGGCGATGTGTTTGTGGGAATGCATGCGTAGCTATATGGAGTGGGCCGGGGCGGTACTCATGCTATCCTGGTTTTGAAGATGTAACGCAAAACTTTAGGGGGCAAGGAGGGGCATTCTTTCTGGGGAAACGTATGGGGTTTCTAAGCATCGGTAATCTCGGGATCATTGTAGAGCGAAAGAGTTTGGTAAAGCCCGCGTGGTTGGTTTCTCCATCTCGCTCTAGGTACTTTCTCTTGGCTGGAGATGGCTGCAAACCAGAAAGCTGGCCCGCCCGCCTGATCTGACCAGATCCTCGCCATCATCGAAATGGTCACCCAAGCCCACTTGCCACCTCGAGCGTGGGGCCAGACGGTCGCCCGAACTGGATACAAGCCATTGCCGAGCGTTGAGTCGAACCTGGCCGAGGAGCGCAGCTTGCCAGGAGAAGCTGCCGAGCAGGCGGCCGCAGGCCGGCGCTTCCCCCGCCCGACGACCTGCCCAGTCCAACCTGGCCAACCGATTAATGCATGGCCAACCGCCCTAACCAACCGCCCAGGGCCAATCCGCCACTTCGCTCAGCATGGGGCCGATCAACCTGTTACTCAGCGCTCGGCCGCTCGGTGGCCTACCTGTACGCCTGGTCCGCCAGCAGGCCCACAACGCTGCAGAACTATCTGGCCGCGGTTGCTGTTGGTTTCCAAGACCGCGCCCGCGCGTCCAGGAGGTTATTCCCTGCCGAGTCAGTCAACACAACGAATTCATCAGAATGGTGGAGTGTGGGCTCCTACCACCGTGCCTGAGCATTAAAAACCCGCCGTGCCAGCCTGCTCGGCAGTCTGAGTCATTTATCGAGAAGCCAGCATGACCGCCCGGTGCCCGAGCCGCGGCAGTGCAGTCGCTGGATCTGTCGCTGCTGTCGGCGAACACCGGGACGAATATGGTACGCGGCCTGCGGGAGTCTAGCACGATCGGCTTCCTGACGTTGGCCTTGTCAGCAGATACTGTAGGGCGGGTACTTGCTTTGACGATGTAAGCAAACAACAAGCCCTCGCGAGCCTCCACGTCAAACATCCACGCGAGCCGCGCTCCAGATCGAAGTGGCAAGACTGCGTCGTTTGAGTGCGCGTTTTTATAGATTATTCTAGCTCGGCGGCCTGTATCTAGGTGCTAGTCTGGGCCTTTAGCGCTCACTGCCTCGCTGCCACGCCTAGCCGCTACCATAGTCCGGTGCATCTGAGCCATAGCCGAAGAGCTGGATGTACCAGATGTCCTGCCTTAGGAGTGCGAGACGCGAAGGCGGAGCTGGCTGATCAGTCATCATAGAGCGTCTGAGAGGAGGTGCGATCATGATCTCGCCCGTATCGCAGCGCGCAACAGTAGGTCAGCTCCCGCGAGCTGCCACGGTCACACTGAGGCACGCGCCCGTGCGCGCATCCTGTTGACAAGCGTCCACAGCTCGTCTGTAGGGCCTGCTCGATGATACGCCAAGTTCCGCAGGCGACTGCCGAGCAGTTTGATCTGTACCCGGCAAGCGGAGCACTTGATGAAAGCCTGGTACTTAACCGCACGCCTGCACAGACTGCGGCGTCGTGGTACGCTCAGCCTATGCAGCTATGACCTTACCTGGCGCCCCCGCGGCTAGTCCGGCCACGGTTCTGCGGCCGTCAGGCTCCGGGGGGGGGGCGGGGCGGCGCGCGCGGGCATGTGGGCTCAACCTGCGAATCGGGCGGCAAGTAGAGACGATGTGTGTGTATCGATAGTTACGGCGGATTAAGCAGCATCTTGGCGCTCGGCCGCAGTGAATTGGTGTTTATATTGGCCATCCGTGATGGGCAGCTTACCTACTTATCGGTCGATACTGACCTTCAGCTCGAAATAGCCTACCGGTTTTCAAACTATATGCTGATCGCCGGCTCCATGCATTGTCCGGCATGTCGCACATGCCTGCGTGGGTACTGGCTACGGCCGTGAACCCGGGCCGAGTCCGCTGCGGTCGGCGCCAACTTGGCGCTCTCACAAATGTGCCGCCTTGAGCGCGGGCGCGCTTTGATAGTCCCGGTGTCAGCGTTGCAGGAGTGCGCGAGCCTCCGATAGTGCCTGTGGGCATGCCAGGTCGAGCACGCGCGGAGCGCGCGGCGGCTAGATTATGCTGGGCCCAGAGAGTCGACGCAGGATCACCCAGGGCTGCGATGACAAGGCTCTTACCATACCCGACCGATTGCGTCCAGAGGATGCGACAGAGCGCACTGGTTCGCAATCCAGTGTTGCGAGTTCTAAGTGGGTTACCGGAATTCAACGGCGATGTGGCTTGTGTGGAGAGGCATGAAGCAGCTAATAATGGAAGTTGGGGCCGGAGCCGTACCGCAAGTGGTAACTTTGAAGGAGTAAAGCACGGGACGTGAGCTGCCCGGTGCTGCTTTCAGCTTGCTTGCGATGCTGGCGTTCCAACTTTCATAAGGACCTGATTCAACACATAAAGTGCACACGCTTCACCCCTGTATACACTTCGTACGGCGTCGTTCCATCCCAGGCCGTTGCGTGGGCCGTAAATTTGGGATCTGCGCTCGACCTTACTTACCGACTCAACGGTCATCGTGCTGAAATCGGCCTCCCTTGGGAGTAAATGGCGCAACTCAGACCATTGGTTGTTCTCATTGGTGCCGGCGGCTGCCAGGACCGCATAAGGGTCGGCAAAGTAAACGTCTACAGACCGCTTTTCAAGGCGATCCGTTCGGTGCCCGCAAACTCCTTGCCGTTTGTCCAGCGTAAGGCCGTATGCACCTGTGTCCTTTTAGTGAAGATTTAATGGCCCGCGTCACCTGGCGCGAGCGTTCTGCGCTTGACCGGTATAGGCGCTGAAGATAGCCACTTTTCCGTATCCACCAACCGTGACAAATTTATCTGCCTTGCATGCACAGTGTCGCTTCCCAGTCCCGTTCGTTCACGGGGTTGCAGCCTCAGAAGGACGCTCGCAGTGATAGATACCCCGAATTTCGAGCTGACCCCGCCTGTCATGGCTCCCGTAGGCGTTTCCGTAGAGCTGCGCGCTGCCCGCAGATGCAGGTGAGCCCCACGCAGGCGTTGATCGGTATCGATAAAACGTGTTAAAGTCCATTCATGGCTGACCACATGATCGGAGCTTCAGCCGAAGGCGGTTGCTATTTGCTCCAGGGCTGAACATTCATCACCCCCCCCCCCCCCCCCCCCCCCCCCCCCCCCCCCCCCCCCCCCCCCCCCCCCCCCCCCCCTCCAGCCAGATCCGTGCCAAAAAGTGCTGTTAACCACGCTCCTGGGCTACAGTACGTTGCGTGCATTGGTGCGCCGGTCATCGCATTGGCCGCCAGCTTGCGCCGCTTCGTAACGGCCTCGAGAGCTAATTCGTTAACACTCGACTGACTGCGATGTATGGACGCCAATCTGTTTGGCTAACGCCTACAGGGACATGCCTGAAGCGCCCAAATCCGGTGCTTCATCTGGTGAACGCTTGGCGTCTTTGAGTCAGTTGCGGGTAATGTGCATTCAATATGCGCTTTGAATCTTCGGTGTGAGAGCCTGGCTTGTACCGGTAGCTGGCCCTCTGCCTATCGTTTCAAGCGTTGCATACTTATTCCTATGAATTCAGGGGAGATACAATCAGCCTTTAAAGGATATGTTTTACCATTTTCCTCGGTGCACCACTTGGTTTCTTACATTGCAAGAAAGAAACCTGATCCCCCGCCGAATCTGAACCGACCCGCCATCATCGAATGGTCAAACCCTGCACCCGGATGGCAGTGGGCACGAACGGTCTGCCCCGAACTGAAACAAGCCATTCGCCCGAGCCGTGGAAGTCGAACTGGCCGAGAGCGCACTGCAGGTGAAGCTGCGAGGCAGGCGCCAGGCGCGCTGCCCACCCAGCCGACGCCCCGCCCAGTCCAACGGCCAAGGATTGATTAATGCCCTGTTTCTGTACCCCAAGGGAACTTGGAAAGCCTGGTACTCGCGCACTCGCAAGGATTGCTGTCTCGCGATGACCAATTTGGCGCCACCGCCATCCCACCGCCAGCCCCCGCGCGATGTGCTCAATATCGCATCTGGCGCAGAAAATGACGTATTCCCTTGGATATATGGGGTACTACAGCGTTGTGCTCTTTTGATAATGATGCTGTCTAGCCGGATTTGATGATCTAATGTATTACTCGGCTTACATAACTCGTAATACACCAGAGTATTTCAGGTTTTTTTCAATTGGGGGCGCGTTACTGGTCGGCATCCCCATCCTGAATCTTGCTCTCGGCCTGACCCAGGACCGTACTCCCGCCACCCGCTTCCAATACGCCAAGGCCGTGAGGTCCTGTGTCCCCCTAAGGATGGTCGGCGCTGGATAGTGCCGTGGGGAGCAGGTCAGCGGCCGAGGCGGCGGCGGTGGATATGGTGGGCCGTCACGGCAAGATCACCCAGGGGCTGGCTGATGATTGGCTTTAACCAACCCTCGACCCGGAGGCGCCAGAAGCGGACACGCACTTCAGCATCGTTTTTCAGTTGTGGGGTAGGCACAAACCGCTATGCGTTTTATGGGTAATGCATCGCAGTTAATATGGAGAGTGGGGCCCTTGGAGGCTGTATCTGATAAGCACTTATCGTCTGGATCGCGGCAAAGGGATATGGGCTACCTAACATTGAATGACACTCATCGAAGCCTACCGAGGCTCGCAAGGGCTGGTTTCTGGCGCTGCTATGGAGAGAGGTGTCTGTGGTCTGATTGTGTTTCAACACCTTGCTGATCGACCTGATCGAGCGAAGAAAAAATTTTCTCCCCCCGCCGATCTGACCAATCCCGCCATCATCGAATGGTCCAAACCCTCTGCAGTCCGAGCAAGTGGGGCCATAAGACGGTCGCCCGAACTGGAACAAGCCATCGCCGAGCGGTGAAGTCGAGGACTGGCCGAGGAGCACAACTGCCAGGGAACTGCCGAGCAGCGGCGGCTAAAGCCTCAATCCGACCGTGAATCCCCAGCCCCGCCAAAACCCAACTGCGACCGATTGATTGACCACGCCCTATGTGCGTGGCGTGAGCTACTGCAGCCAAGCTGGCGAACACTTGCAAGCGTCCTAGCGCGCCAGAACATCGTGCGTGAAAAGAGTAGCCAAGCATG
>Ga0163217_1017281_pt1 | contig 17115 bp, 9 predicted proteins | sample SynspAceP_FD_185933 | JGI IMG/M metagenome (GOLD analysis project Ga0163217, IMG submission 185933) | Saline lake microbial communities from Ace Lake in Antarctica - Synechococcus sp. Ace-P (PacBio error correction) | ecosystem: Environmental > Aquatic > Non-marine Saline and Alkaline > Saline ...
CCTATTCCTTTTGTATTTGACTTATCCAAGAAAAATGAAACTGGACTTCAAAACCTGTAGGAGCCGGAAAAATGAAGAAATCCTTTATCCACGACATCCAATCGTTATCCTACTCAGCGGTATCACCTGGATCGTCAACGGTTAAATGATTTGAAATTGAGAACTGTTGCTTTAACGGTACTCCCTCGTTCCCCTCCTCCAGCACAGACCGAAAATATACCTAATGCACAAAGCGCTAGAGCGTTTGATGAGGCCGGCAGGTTACGCAAAACCACGCATAAGCAAACAATTGGTAAATCCAACTGAGACCGAGATTCAACAAGAACATGAACTTTGTAGAAGGTGTCAGTTCAACAATAAGTGAATCACCTTCGCTTAACAGAAAAATACCCGTGACTTGGATTACAAACGCAACTATTGCACCCTCCACAGGATTACTTCTACACCCAGTATCAACATGGTAACTGCAGAACAAGGGAAAATTGAATCCAACGAACGTACTCCTACCTACAGCATCTGGAATTCCGTTGAACAACGATCAACTGGTCCAATGGTACCGCATGGTGTTCGAACCTAGTGTGGACTAAGCAATTTGGTCCGGGTTCACGCTGGGAAACGTGCTACATCCGGTGAGCCATTCAACGTGACATCAAGGTACGTGCGCCCGAGACACAATCCAGACTTCCTAATTATCGTCTAAGGCCCTTCCAGAAAGCCAACTGCGACATCTAGTAATATTGTCAACCTAACCCAAAAATGGGAATGGTTCTGGAAACACGTGCTCTTACAAGATCCACTTAAATGCAAGCTTGATCAGCAGACATTAAAGAGATGTAATTCTCCAATACTGTAACTGCAAACGCTTGCTATAAGTGTAACCAAAGAATCCTGTGATCGATAGAGAATTGACCCCTCGTATCATGCCAATGTTGAAGGAAGATGGTACCGCCAAATGCGATATCAAATTCCTGCAGCTAAATTACTTCTTCATGGTAACAAGGCCTTCAGCGACCAAATATATTCGACGGGGCCTTCAAATAGCCTTCGTGAATTAATCCCTTGGAATATCAATTTAGCCTTCTAACTATTGATTGGCTAAGCCCCATTCAAGAAGCTCTGTACAAGTAAGTGTGAAGTAAACCTCGTTAAAGCTTAAACTCCCTCCTAAACATGGCACTTTGAAACGTGAACTTGCAGACTCGTTCGTAACGTCTTGTTCGATCTGTACCGCCCCTAGCTCCAGAATGCAGTGGTGAACTGTAACACTTACATTCAATCCCAAAACCTGAAAATACAACGAAAAGAAAAATTACCATGATCGCTGCAACTATGTGACTGCAACATGAGTAGCGCGACTACAAGATACCGAACCGCAGAACTGCTCTACGCGGAATCCAAACTTCTTGAATAGTAATTCATGTTATCAGCGAGTCTTCACACAGTAGTTATGATGCCATCGATAACCCGAAACAACCAACGAAGTGTCACAGTAGAAGACTATACTCAAGTACTCGAATGGATATTGGGACAGGACCTATATCTGGTACTTGCAGGGATATGCATTCTTGAGCCTTGCGAAGCTGCAATCTCAAAAGACACCTAGGTATGCAAAGACTATCAAGCGATGTTTACAAATGCACCTAGTATATTCTATGGCAATGTCCATGGTCAAGCGGGCTGATCCGGTCCAACTATAATCCAAAGTAGACACAGTGAGTCTCTTTTAAGCAGCCGCACTGCAGCTTGAAAACTGATGCCATACAAAGCCTCTCCATCTGCAGGAATCCAACTGATATTCTCTACGCTAGGAATTTATCCAAATATGCAGACTAGTGAATACCATAAATTGAATAATTATTTGAACATACCTCGATGGTAAATAACGCTGCAATCTAAATCGGTATGATGCACTGTGCAGCAAACAACTTCCTAAGTAGGCGATGACTTCGTAATTGGAAGTGTACTAACTAGAGCTGAGCCGGATTCAATGACATCCTCGCTTCGCTTGCCATATACTTCAGTGTGGTGACTACATCCTACTTCCACATGTGCATTTGACAAACAAATAGGATTTGATGACCACATGAGATATCACATGATCGTCACGTACTTGTAATCTACAAATCGATAAATCGAGTGTATCCACCAAATGCACCTCCCACAATATTTATTTCGTATAATTTTATTTTTGCTTGCCAGGTACAAGAGACAATTGGTCCGTGATCCATAACTCCAGATGGGTATACCACAAATGGGAAGAACGTACTCGCTATGGGAGTTTCCCTCTGGCGTAGATCGCATAACAATATGTGCGTCCCTGTTATAATCCTTCCACTGGGCTGCACAGGAGCTGGTACATCAATTATGTTGGCAGCTTAATGTTACTATCTAGCTGAGTCTGCATTGACTCTGTACAGCGGTAACCAAAAGCCTTTAATGTTAATAGGAATAAAAAGCACTTGGAGTATTAAACTGTCAAAGACCTACTTAAGAGACGGTACGCAATACGATTCCACGCTGATGCGGTTTATGGCCACACAAGTGGACTCAACACTTGAAACTATGTGTCTTAAAATGAATGAGAGCCCCTGTCAAAATAAAATTATGGTAGAGAATAGTGGTTGTTCTCTTTTTCGGCAACGAGGTACTTGAGGCGCTTTCAATTGGTTACAGTAAGAAACTGGTCAGCCATCTAATATGCCAGCCGGCTTAAGAAGTTAATCCGTGGTATTCCCTTCAGTCGTTCTCTATCCTTTGGAATACTTGTGACAAATACCAATGCTTTCAGATTTGCAGAAAGCAGATCAAATCGTTCAAGTCCTGGATAGCCAATCCTAAAGGCAACGCTTGGGTTACTAACCAACAAATATATACGAAAAATAAAATAATTTAAATATGAGTTTCGGACCGCTAATCGGGACCTTGGTTTTCTTAAGCTCTGTCTGGAACTTTGTGAGCTAGAATTCCATAGAGCCATCGACACAGCAGCTTATTTGAAACTATCACCCGACTAGCCAAGTTTAACTTTCTTCAATTTGCTAACTCAAAGTTTTGATATTTCATTGACAGTTATGCGAAGATGTGCACTGTACGAGACAGTAAAAGAATAGAGTAGAGACACAGAAGTATGATTCCTGAGTGGGTGAAATACACACCACACGCTAATGTTTTGATCAAACGCTTTCATGAAATCTGGATTTTTCACGAACAAATTCAAGATTCCTTGAGAGCTCAGATACGTATCAACCGCGTCAAAGCAATTGGCAGCGTTGGATTGCTTCCAGTTCTGGATTAAATTGGCTGATGTGTTTGATTTTCTAGATTGTAGATGATACCGATTTGGAACGTGTATTTACCAGAATACAAATTCTATCTGTGACGTGCAGGCGCCTTCTATGCCTGCCGTTTCTTTACAATGTTGCTTGTAATTTTGTCCTCAATTTCGGAACGTATAATTAACTGCACTTCTAGCTATTGGAGTGCTAAAATGCCAGCCAATACTCGGTAAGAACTACTTGGACTGCGGATTCCGGAAAGTCCAGGTGCATATTCGAAATTCTCAGAATGCAGCTTCGGTTTACGGCAGGCTTGACTATGGTTGACCATGGGTTGGGACCTGTAGAATTAGTGATGCTGTGGTAAGTTAACGATATGGCACTGCAGTTTGGGAGATTACTATTTCTTATGACAAGTGACAACAACTGCAGTCAAACAACATCAAGTTTGAATTGGATCAAACTTTACGGCGAAAATCGTTCTGTAAAATTAAATCAGATGCGGCAAGCCCTTGGCCTGCGGATGAGATAATTGAACACAGGTGTAATAATATTAAAACTGCCTCTAATTTTAGAGGCAGTATTTTTTATGTCTATTCTTGATATCCTTGTGAAAGAGCTAGTTACTAAATTTTAGAAATATGTTTTGATTGTTGGTTACAGATTGTAAACAACAATTTGTTCGTACTGCTTAAATAACTGGACGGTTTGTGCTAAACTAGGAACAAAATGATCGAAGAACTAATAAAAATGCCGCCTTCATCGATGGTCGTAACAACTACTCACCTCACAACAAAAGGCATTATTGTTATCAGATGGAAGTCCTCTGGCTAATCTTGCCCGTAATACTGTCGGACCACGGTTGATCAACAGTCAATGTATAACTGGGCGATCGACGCAAATCAGGAAGCCATTATGAGCATCAAAAACCAAGGAACCTTACATCTAAAGCGAGTTAGAAACTGCTTAGAAGGAAAATGAAGAGCTAAGAAGCACTGGTGAATCTACGCTTGACATTAAAATCCAAAAAAAAAGTTGGAAATGGATCCACAACGAAACAAGAAGAATCGTAATCCAGGGAGTTCGAGTTGGAGTATGAAAATAGGAGATCACGATTCTAGGCTCGCCAAATCCACTGTTATTATAAGGCAAAAAGACTACCCGCATAGCGAAAAAAGAACAGCTCGAAAACAACTCTGTGAACAATATGCAAAGTGTGCATTCTAAGATCACTGCAAAGAAGTCCTAACTTATGGAATCGAAAGAGTAAAACGCCCTAATTAAGCGAGATTAATGGCTAAATGTGATCCCAAGTACATGGTGCATCGTATATGAAAGAAAGAAGATTAACTGAATACCGTCACCGACCAGAGGGAGCAGCGGCCACACACCGTCAAATAGCAGTGGAGTCCAAACACCCGGGCTCGACGACCATAAAAAAAAAATCTAATTAAATTTGAATGGGGAAAGCTCGGGTAGCCTTTCTGATGATGTTGTGACAGAATCAATATAGCCCTGGAGAGCAGGAAAGCAATATGCAGCCGGTTGACATTAGAATTTAATGATCCAAGAGGTTTTAATTTAGCCGTTTGGACATTTCCCCCCGGCATTGGTCAGTTACAATTCTATTCTTACACGACAATGGGGCCAGAATCATAGAGAAAATCTGAAAAGAAAAGCCTGAAATCTAATGGAATATAGAAAGATTGCAATACCCCAACCTATTCCCACAAATCCAAGAATGTGTGAAGCGTTTGAATGGTACAATTTAAAAAAGGATATGTTATATGAGAGCTTCTAGATAATGCCAAACCGTACTCAACAAATACCAAAATGGGTAGAATACAACACTTTTGCCCCTCTTCTTCAATTAGAAATGAAAAAACACCAAATGAAATTATATCTTAAAACAGCAGCCTAAACAGTCATCAACTTTTAAAGCGGAAAGAGCAAATGACAATCTTATGCAAAACATTGTAGCGTAAGTGAAAAAAAATTCTTAATTCTTCCTCATTATCCTCATTTGGGTTTGTATCATCCCTACGAAGTAGACTTCAGCGAAGGAGCCGCATTATGACCATTGAAGGAACCGTTACTAATGGGCCAGGTCCTCCATTTGATTAAGCTGTCCAATCCGGCCACTTTATGGGATATTTCAGTCTTTAGTCGTCCTGTCGCCAGGAGCAATTGATGTATCTCTTGCGGGACAATATGAATTCGGTAGCCATATTAGTGAGGATAGAAATATAATAGGTGACCTACAAGTTTCCCCCTGAAGTTGTTTAAAACTAGTCGTGCAAGCGTCTTCAGCATCGGAGCGAGTAGACATTGATGCATTGTCGCAGACGGGAAAGATAATTTATATACTGAGCCCGTGAAAAAAAGTCCAGTCAAACCCCGAGTAGAGAATGATTTTTTGAGAGAGAGAAAAACAAAGAAGTAAAATGAAATACATAAAAATATATTACTATGCACACAAATACGGCCGGTGAAGGGAATATAAATTGGATTGCTGGGTTCGTGGCATCAAGTGTACTGAGATTGAACAGAGGCTCAGCATAGCAGAGAAGAATAAATTTATTACTTGTCTGGCAGACTAATAAACCAAATTTTGATGCGAGGTTTATCTGTCTTGCAAAACGCTGGCCGGATTGTTTATTTTTTGCATCAGACGATCAACTGATACCCAACAGACTGTTGTCCGGCATGTTTCAGATAACAGGAGACACATCGGGGAATACTCCATTTTCCCTTATCCAAAGATGATAATTTTAATGGTTTAAAAAATACCCTTAAGGTGGCTTTATTCCGGATGGACGGTTTGAGATTATCGATATCTATAGAGTGGATCTCATACAATTGAGCATTACCGCCAATCCTTTATCGGTTTCTTCGTCTGGTAAAGCAACATCAAAGATTACCGATCAAGTCATTTGATCCTCCACCGCATAAATATAAGGGAACATACGGAGCCTCGATACTCCCGAGAGGTGTTTGGGTACTTCATAGCAGCAGGCAAACACACACGCGATTTATATTTTGGAATATCGAGTTTCGGCAACCGTTCACAATATCAATGATTGGTAGGAAGGGACACACCACTTCGCACCTCCTCAGATGAACGCTGTAAGAGATAAATCGTATGAACTGTTTAGTAGTTGTTAAACATTTGTACGCAAATAAGCAGTTTTAAAAGCCAATTATCCATAATAGTTTGTTACCCTACCACTAAAAAACTCTGTTATGGAATAAATTTCTTACAATCGCAAATGCTCACGTTTCTATGTAGATGAGCTCTATCAATTCCTATATAATCAGATCCTGATTCTATCGATTCCAGTTGGAAAGCAGTTTTCTTCGATGGATTTGATTTTGCGTTGACCAATTATTCATCTGAAGACGATACAGCTACATATCGCGCAACTCTAAGGCACAGCTGCTAAAAATGGAGCGCTGCTACTCCCGGGTAACCATTTGGACATGGAGCAGTGCCGAAGGAAATTAAAAGCTGAGAGCATTGAATTCATGCACACCGATCAAGACTCATTTTGCCGTAAAAGACATCCAGTCGAACGCAGAGACCGTAAAGCTTGATCGATCCAAAGGATTTTGGCTTGGTCAAGAGGATATGAATACGGAGTTCCAAGCGGAATGAGATGGAATCGGTAAAGCCAAGCTATCAGTTAATTATTAACTCTAAAGACATCTAAAGGTCGCGATGGGTTTTCGAGTATTATACATTCGGGATCGGAGATGCTGGATTGGTTTAAAACAAGGTGAAAAGAGGCATTAGCCTTCAATCCATCTCATGAAGAAAGAAGCGAATCCTTCAAAACTCATCAATGCCGTAGTTTTGAAAAACTTTTCTACATACCAAATACCTAGGCCAAAAGCGATTTCGCTAGAAAGATGGAGAAGTACTATTCCATTAGATGCTGTACACCATTCCTCGAACTTGAGTAAATGAAGTGATGATACGGTATGGCACAGCCGTGGTCGATGAATGACTTGCAAATAATCTCATGGTAAATACCTACGAGCAGATTTTCTCATGAATTTGAAGGTACTGCCAAACCTGACTGACTATTGGAGATGGCGAATGAAATACCACACCTGGGCTATCCGTGAATCATTACTCCCAATAACAATAAAGTACACCTAAAAGTTAGTCCTCCTAACCCTATCAACAAACCTTAAGCAGTGATACGTTTGTGAAGATCATTAGACTAGAAATTGATACTGAACAACAAAGGAGACTCTAAAAGCCTCCTATTGATCCAGCGGTGTCGCTGTAGCAGGTCAGGAATCGTTATGCGGTGACTCAATATGGTCAGGTTTCGAAGGTATAATACTGGAGGAACCATTCACTTGTGACAAATCAAGTTGTTACACTGACTTCGATGATGCCGTACCTCTATTTACGTACTGACTTGCAAAATCATTGATCTTCCAGTAATTCACGTCCAAATTGGGGAAATGCCGAGCGTGGTTTTTGCTGCGAACTGCTTCAGAATTCGTCAAAAATTCAGTAAAATATTTTGTGGATATGTCTGCTATAGACGTCATAGGGCACAATGAGGCTGATGAGCCCTAAATTCATCCAGCCCGAACTTTCAATTATTTCGAACAATCCTAACAGCACGTGAAATTTATATAAAACGCTTTCGACTGACGCGGAGATATTGAAGCTACAAAAGCTTCTCAAATGGATGAGGAGTTTCGACAATTGCTTCAGGATCGGCTTCAATAGGTGAAAGAGAGCCTTGCCATATCCAAGCCACTAAATTTGAAGAGGAATGGCGGAGCTTTGAGACGCCGAGCCAGCGTGATTTGACAAATCTCCTGCTACGGTGTTCCCTACGCTGCTGGATTCGAAAAGTTGCGCATGCCCTTAACGGACACCTATAAGGGCTTTAAGCCGTTGAAGCCATCGAGCACAATTGAAGCAAACGGACAGATATGTTCTTCTTCAATAAAGAATTGAATGGGGCAGCGGACCGAACTTTTGCATTGGAACAACTTCCTTTGGAAGGTTAAAATTGTAAGAATCTGACTGTCACAGGATGTGCCAGCGAGGGACCACTTCTCTCACGCAGCTGTCTACACGATGCCGAATACGAATCAGGAATATCCAATTCGCTGTTGGAATTAAAAGACCTGAAAGGTCAATTCCATATTTATAATTTCCTTGCTTTAAGGAATATGCAGTATTGAGGATTTATATATGGGCTACGGGATGGCAAATCCCCAATGCCTTCACGATTTGGGAAGCTCAATTTGGAGATTTTGTCCAATGGCGCTCAGACTATGACTTGATCATTTATTTCTTCAGTGAGACCCAAATGGCAAAAAATGTATATGGCTGGCATGCTTCTCTCCACATGGCTCTATGAAGGTCAAGGACCGAGCATTCCAATGCCCAGAAACCGGACGATTTCCTTCCAGCTTCTGGCAGAGTACTAATATGTGGTTTGCTATATTTACAGAGCCCTCCAACTTTTTTCCCACCTGCTTGTAGACGATACCTTGGGAACTTTAGAAAACCTTGTGTGGTGAATTGTCTCCCAAGTCCTTGCTCGAGCGAACCATCTAAAAGTAATCTTCCCTTTGCATGAGTTTACCGAAGGTCTTCCAGAGAAGTAATTGCTGATACTATTTAGTGAAGCCAAAAGATGTAAACGATGATCCTTTGTTCGGTAAATTTACTTATGATTTGAGGAGGCGAGAGAGAAGGATAAAATCAACACTGTAAGCTATCGTAAGAATCGAGCAGCTTCATCCTTTGCCTATTAAAGCAACTTTCAAAGAATATCCTAAAAGGTATGAAAAGCAGGGTAGTAATGGGTACAGCTAATGAAGAGCCCAAGAAATATGGGCTAATGAATTATATCCTGAGATACTTAACAAAGAGTTGCAATGGAGCTGATTTCCAGAAAATCTAGTGCTTCTCCCTGCGACATGGGTATATAAATCCACGTAGAGAGCCTAAGAAATATGTTGCCAAAGCACTAAAGTCTAATTATATTTCTAAGCCGCTTAATCCCAAATAAATTCTGTCATTTTGTGCCATTTTTTCGAAGACAATAACAGAAATCTTATGAGCAAAGATATTAAGTCCCCCGCAGTAGGTTAAATCGAATAACTGAGTGACCGTCGGCCATGGTTTTAAAAAAGATGGCGATAAGTTCAGATGAACGAAGTATTATGTTACTAGAGTCAGACAAGGCCACATTTGAATTGCCAGCTGAGCTGCTCGGTGTTTTGATACAAACATTAGTCAAGAAGGAACAGCTTAGAGATTGGGGCTGTGATTTGGGTGTCATAGAAGAAGCATCTGCTTTCTACCAGCTGCTTCCCCCAATCCTCAGATACTTCCAAAATTCCAAGAGGCTCTCGCAAAAGCGGCTGACGCGGGACTGGCGAACTTAAAACTATGGTTGTGCCTACAGTAGTGAGTCGATCACAAATGTAACTCTTTGCTAATTTGCTTCAAATCAGGATGGGGAACTTTGTGAAGTTGGATGAAATCATTGAGTAAGTGGATCTACAAAGCGACTTTTGAACTTCCACTGAGGCTTCATGCATTCCTACGTCATGTAGCTCAAGAAGGTGATACGCTTGAAATCGTGGACGTATCTTAGATCGAGGGATGGGAGGATAACCTCCACGGATATCCGTCCAACCCAGCGACTGCTGCTAGTTCAGCTCCTGCGAGGTAAAGAGCACTTATGCTACAGGTCATTTGATCTGCCCGCTTGCTTCAAAAATAGCTTCCTGAGAAAGGGATTTCAGCTACTGAATGACCGATCCGAAATATTGATGGAAGAACACTAAAGAAATGCCGGTGCAAGAAAATTCTGCCCCTGGCTCCGAGTCTGCCTCAAAACGCAGAACCAAATCTGAGATAACCTCCAGTTCCATGTTTCTGGTCGCGAAATGAGCAAAGAAAAGAATGTCTTCCTTGAGAAATAACGTATCCAAAGATTGGTGACTTGTAAACAATGAAACGGCGATTGTTACGTACCTTCTAAGCGAGTGACCATCGAAGCCAATCATTCGACATGCGCTCCAAATCAAAATCAATCAAGAAAGCCGTGTACTAAGGCTTATGTTCATCTTTAACCAAAGCGGTGGGTGTAGCACTTCCAAGAGTGGCCCTCATAAATGCTACCAAATTGATGGGAATGGATGTTATCAATGATTATTGTGAATATTTATTGCAAGTCTCAGCTTCCGAAAGGGTTGGTAGTCCAGTAATCCGAAATGCCAGAAGCATGTCTTTTGACCAAATCGAAAAGAGGTAGTATAGACTTGCCGGAGAAATGCGAGAGACAATAAATTCGTTCAATGAAGAAATGACTGGAGGTACCTTCCATACACAATGGTGCGTTTTGGATCTTGATTGTCTATTCCGATTATCATGCCCCTAATCCGCAATCTTAGAATCAATACATCGTTGGAGCGCCCAATGGCCGTCAACGGGATGAAGATCCTCCAATGATGTAATCGCGCTTTCCTTATGATCACCGAATCATGACGGAAGGAATCCGTAGCTTTTTGGTAGTGTAAAGCAGTGCTTGAGGAACCAACACGATTGTTTTGGTAGTTTATAAAGTATCTAGTCAACAAGTACAAAGTACAAAAAGGGGCGTTTTTCAAAAGAGTTCCTTGTTAATCTGCCTTCCAAACCTGACACGCAATATTGTCAACTATAATAAGGGTAAGTCTTGATCTTGCTACCACTACTGAACATCAAAAACAAAATGGGTTACGACGATCATAATAATTCGTCTGCCCAGTGATATGTGCAGCGATTCGCTGCGCCACAGCTTGGATGAAAATGCAATCATGAGAAATACCCAACGTCCTCGAGCACATGCCTGAATGTGGGCTGATCTCCTTTCCCAAGGCGCTCTTGGATTCTTCTGACAATTAACATAATGCGGCCTCAATACTTTCAAAACTCAGAAATTTAACCTGAGCAATTGAAAGTTGACTAAAGCCGATGATCGCTCGAAAAGAGAAGTGTCAAGCAAATGTGACGTATTTCTTTTGAATGAAAAAAATAAGATTGATGTTCATCAACGCTTGGGCTCTTTGTTAATATCACTTGTCAGGTAACCAAGACGATGTGCGCCGAAGAAATGCAGGGTAACAAAATTATCACATCGCAACTGGCTCAAGCCGCAAATCTGCCCTTTAATCAAATTTGTATAAGGATCTGAGTGATTATCATAACGGAGGCTTGAAGTTAAGGAAATTCCAACACATGACGAATTGGCGGATTTATTGTGAATGGATCTTGTTTTCGGTTATGTGCCGTAATGGGGCCAAAGTTTTCGGTGAATAGATTTAATGGATTCATTGATTTCCTTCGATGATGTACGATGGGGAAAGAACTTCCAGAAGTCCTTGAAGAAAATTGGTTCGATTTTTGTCCCCTAAAGCAATCAAAGTAGTAGAGTAGAAAGAAAGGTAAAAGAGGTTAACGGTAAGGCGAGGACTTCAAACAGGGAAATTATTGAAATCAAAGGCGATACGTCTTAGTTTCGATGGAAGAAACTATTACTAGATTGGCCTCAACGCAAACGCGGGGTAAAATTAACCGAAAGAGTCAAGTAGAAGTGAAATCTCATTTACAGACTACTGCATCCAAATATTTACGCCATATTGGTGATGTGGTCAAGGTGCAATGCTTGCACACAAACAGAAGAGGAAGTGCACATCGTACAGAGACCTAGCGCTGACTAAAAGCTCTCATATCATATAATCTGATTTCCTGGTAAGTTTATTACCCCTGGCCTAAGTAGCGGCTGGGTTAACACGGAGAGGAATTTAAAGTAAGGGCATTAAATACAAAACTGTAAGTTCCATCATGGCTTCCGGACGTTGCCGCTTCTATGGTATAGCAGATGGATTGGTTCAAGTCCTTGCAGATGCTTCGACAGATGAAATAATTAGGTGTCACATGATTGGCCCTCGACAGCCGATATGATTGCTGAGGCAGTGTGGCTAGGAATTCCAGCCGTCTGCTAGGATATTTCAGAATGTCACAATGCACATTCCTAACTATATCCGAGCATTCAAAGAGGCTTGCCTGGCCGCTACTGAATCAATCGACCTTCCAAATATAATCTACTAACGACTATTTTCAAAGCCCTCCCGGTCACATCCGAGGGCTTTTCTTTTTGGATAAAAAGAGTTATTTCATTATGTGATGTTGCAATAATGCGCGTGCGGCGAATGCTCCGCATTGCATCTTGCGCCATGCCTTAGAAAGATCAGGGTCATACGGTGACCGAAGTATATCCGCGTTACCTTAAAATCACAAGTAAGATTACTGAGCGGGTTTACGAAGCAAGCCAAAGGAAGATTTGATTTTCGGAAAGTAAAGCTGAGCTATTTATTTTTGGCATAAAAGATGCTGCAATAACAGAAATCTCGGATCCAATCATTTTACCTGAGGTTTCGATTCTGCACACCTCGGTGGTTGATTTAGAGATATTGAATTTTAAGCTCAGCGACCTACACTGGTGTTTTTATCCCTCAAAGGCTTTTTTCCATCGGAAATCAAAGTGACTGGGATGAGCTTTTCCAATTTTTAGTAGAATCAAAGATGAAAATTTTTAACAAAAGCTCAAGAAACTTTGCAAAATTTAAACTCATCAAGTTTACCGTCAGCAACAAGATCGTAAAAGGCCTTCACGTCGCAGCTGTTTTTTGCCAGTAATTTTCCAATCACATGATCCGAATCGCTGAAGAAATCATTGCGAGGCAGAGGTCTGGACTTCGAAATGCGAAGCCCTTTGATATTGAAACTATTTCCAAGAGTCCCTCCCTCAGATCGGGCGCGAAGAGGGCGCAAACTGGGCCGCTAATTCGAGCCGATTACGAGACACTAGAAGAGCATATTCAGTTTTTTTTAAACTACAAGTAAGAACTCGCTGAAATCTATCCGCTTAATTCCTCAGACATCATAGTAGTTGATGATCAGTATTAAAAATAGTAGATAATTTTCGAGATTTTTTGAATATTTCCTTGTTTTTAAAGTAAAGACTTTAAATTCATGGATGGTGTCTCAACCTTGTTTAAGTTTTTTTTCACTTTAAACCTTTTTATATAGCTTGTAAATCGAACCCTTAGTCACTTCCCTTGGAAGAATTATCTGAGCCCATGATTGCAGCCATACATCCACAAGAACCTGGCCGCAAAATCCAGTAACATTTTACAAGGAGTCCGATTCTCAGAGGCGCCTTGCTGAGAACAAGACGTACTAATAGAGGATAATGGTAACTACGAATGTCACTTTTAAATATAGGAAAAAACAGCGCAGAAGCCAACTGAGCGAACTGCTTTCTTGAGAAGAAGGAGGTTTCATTACTGTACCTATTTCCTGACCATAGTACCTATTCCCTTACATCAAATTGAGAGAATGACAATTCGTTTTACGGGCAACATACGAGCAGCAAGAATATAAAATCAGGAGTGCCCAGCAGTGGCAGTGTTGGCACGACATACACAACGATGAGGTTCAAAGCTGTGGTTCTCATCCTGTGAAATTTTGCATCTCAATGCAAAGTAACTACCAAAACAATGGAGTAGCACACCATAACCAAATAAATAACTGCAACCAAATACAATGGATGTTCAGTGAAATCCTGGTGCAAGAGAGAATGCCCGCTGGATTGGCAAGAGTTCTAGATATCATGGAACAACGCAATTTGGAGAAGCCCGGCCACTACTACGCAATTCATTTTTTTAATTTTTCATTTTGATTTAATTCACAAGCCCCATGAGCCAGTGAATCAAATCATTGCGCTCTTACTCAGCGACGTCAAATGAAGCTAAAGCCAAAGCCGATGAAGGCTCTCGGAATTAGCCTTGACTATGCTTCGCGACGAATGTACTCCGTTTTTTTCCAATCAAAGATTGGGAATTCAAAATCTGAAGTTGAATTGAAATATGCAATTGAGGGGTGAAGAAAAAAACCATTCAAAGCAGTCGTCTAAAGGAAAGATTATGCGACATTATTCAAAAACTTTTCTGTAGAAAGCGCTCGTGAATAAGATCTGAGGTTCTAAAAGGTGAAAAAATAATGTATTATCAAGTTTAGAAGTAATTATCCAGATAATAATTGGGAAGTCAATGTACTAAAATGATATCTTGTCAAGTAGAAAGCTTAACGAATCCAGGAAATGACGTTCTAAAAACATTCAATCTGCGAGGAAATTCACTTCAGGATGACTTCCCAAGTTTATCCCAATAAGTGACGAATCGCGATTTGCTATGTTCCTACATGCAAAAGGAATTGTTTGATTACTTGGCATTTCTGATGACGATTAGGTTGAATCTTTAGAGTAACAAAGGTTATCGATCGAATCAGAAGCAACTAGCTGATGCGAAACCAACCAGCATCGTAGCCTCAAATAAGGCACTGTTATATATTTTCAAAAAGAAAGAAACCAAAAAGATCTTGCGAAGCATAAACGGTGGCAATAGATTGCCATTTGAAGTGAAATCAAGAAAATAGAAAAAGCATCTCAACCTGAAGCATTTTTTTGAAAAGGTTTCCAATACGGCTATTTCCATCAAAACCCTAAACAGCCTGGATATTGAAGGCCCACCACTCTAAACCTAAGCCAAAAGATCGAACGCCTGGCCAGAGGAAGACGAACGCTCGAGAGTGGCCAATGAATTTGAAAAAACGAATGATCCAACTTGAAGCAGGAATTAAGCAACGCTGAGGAACCAAAAACAACCGCTTGATGAATTCGCAGTATATTCTAAAAGCTCACAAATAAAACCAGAGAAGTATGACAATTAAGTTACTCTTAACTCGCAAGAATTTCCATGCTTGAAGACGATTCAAACCTCCATCCCTTAATAAACTTCTCATGATTACTCCAAGATTAATCAAAACTTTAAGCACCGATGCAGCTATTGTACAAGCAGAAGGAATTGCTGCACGAGCCACTGCCGGGACTTTAATCAAAGAAGTGGATTTCAGGTACTCAGATGCACGTGGGACTATGGTAGGATCAGGAAGTCCCCTTCAGCTATAAAAGCGAATCAAAATGCAAGACGGAACTACTGAACTTGCAATGTCCGTTCATTATGACGATTATTCTATTCCTTCGATTCAAGGTCGCCGAGGCGGAGATCGAATTGATCTGGCAATGACACGTCCAGCTCAGAAATCATCGCCAGCACGAGGATGATTCAGACTTGGAAATTTATCTTCCTATAATATCAGTACAATTGAAAGCACCTTTTTTTGCAAAAAGCCTAACCCTCATACTAATCACGGTGGACTACAACTGCACCTCAAATAGAATGTCAAAATCAATTAGTACAATCCGAGCTTGCGGTGAATGGTACAACTTTACAATATTCTTGATTCACTAATAAGGAAAATAGGCAAGCTTTAGAGTCTAAAGGCGATGGTTTAAATTGTTGGCATGCAAAACCGAAAAGGTGAGATTTTTACGAGAGACTACACCCGAGATTTCCGTTGCAAAGACACCCCGTCTCAGTTTCCTGTTTGTAGCCATCGTATCAAGCAGTATAGAAAATCTACTCTCTTGGTCAAGACACCAATGTCCTTCCTGCGATTAAGCTGACCGTTAGATAAAGAATTAAATCTGATGGTCGCTAATCGCAAATAAGCTTCAAAAGCGGATTGAATCAAGCTTCAAAAATCAAGTCAAAAACGGATTAAGATTAATGAATTCCACTCCCGAACTGTTCCCGATTGGATAATCTTGATAAGTCTTCTCGATTTCTCTCGTAAATTCAATTACAAATGGCCCTTGGCAATCATACGCTCATAAATGTAAGCGCCATGCCCCAAAATCCAGATAGAATCCCCTGTTGCCTCAAAGCGATCTCATTGCCGTCATTTTCAATTCCTACCAATGTCTATAAGTTTACCCTCTATGCTGTTACTAAGTACCCTACTAGTAAGCAAAAATATTTTCCCGCTTTTGGATTGACTAAATATTTTACTCCCTGATTTAAAAATAGAATGACTCATCGTAAAGGAAACTGCTCAATAACCAGTAACTCAAAAAACCTCCCAAGTTCCTAAAGTGCTGCACTTTTAACTTTACCAAATCGAATCAGCTATTATTTCCCTGTTCTTGAAGTCCCAAATAACCGGGGGCTCGGTCATTTTTGAGGCAGGAAGTTTAACTCCAAGCTGAAAATCTCAAATTCTCCCCCCTTTTTTTTGAAATCTGCACTGCTGACTTCTGCGTGAATCCAACCCCTTCCCAGCGGTCATATATTGAACCCCCAGCAAAATGATAGATCATGTCCACCCGAATCTTTGTGTACGATATCTGCTTCCACTATAAAAGGCACAGTCTTCCATTCCTCTATGGAGTGAACCCAAGGTTAATCCCTTGATTGTGGTGGGTATAAACCTGAAACCAATGATGATTAGAAAAATAAATGATCAATCTGATCTAAATCACGAGTGGCATTGGACTGTACGTTGACCAAATCTTTCGATGCGATTTCGACTTGTGAATTTTTTTGATTGACTCATGGTCATACAAAATTAACCTGTTCTATACATTTAAAGATTGAAATTCAGAATAGTTCATTTACCACTTAATTTTTACCTGATTGATTGTCTAGCTCCCAAGAGATCGTTTCCTTCGTCCTTGAGACTTACTACACTTCCGAATTCGTTAGTCTCTCGAGAATAACTATCCACATCGCTATATAGCGGGGGTCATCTCCGATGCGTGGCTTCTTGTTTATCCATTACTGGAAAAGGAAGTCCACAAGATTGATTACCATATGACTGAGCGTATTGCATGTCAATTAGGACCTT
>Ga0163217_1084176_pt1 | contig 17115 bp, 8 predicted proteins | sample SynspAceP_FD_185933 | JGI IMG/M metagenome (GOLD analysis project Ga0163217, IMG submission 185933) | Saline lake microbial communities from Ace Lake in Antarctica - Synechococcus sp. Ace-P (PacBio error correction) | ecosystem: Environmental > Aquatic > Non-marine Saline and Alkaline > Saline ...
TATTCAAGTAGTATTTGGTTCCATATTGTAGCCAACTGTTAACGGGTGGGTTGTCGATCGATTTAATGTGGGCAGATAAATCCATTCCCAATTGGATTGATAGCTTGTTATGTCGGCCTCGATAAGGCATATATAGGGAAGCTAACTCGTTACGACTATCGTCGATGCCCAAATTGTTGAACTGGGGTGGCGCTCTTTGCATCATCTAACTATTTGATATTCCAGTCCCTATCAGAAGAACCCGGGCCTTTGTTAGATCGTATTTCATAGTATTCTTTATCGGCACTGTTGGCACCGCACGTAAAGTTTCTAAAAAACTAATTTTAATTCAAAATCACACCATACTAAAGGTCTGCTGGTAACAATACTCCACGCGCAGCAGCGGATTTCTCCTCTGCCATCCTGCAGGCAATACGGTAAAGCACAATGAACCGGTTCCCCTCGGTCCTCTACTTTTTTCCCTCCGGATCAGGAAAACCCTCTAAACGGGCCCTCTCCAATCCATTGGTAGTTTCCCGTCCCGAACAATCTTCCAATTGTCTTTCTTTCACCACTGTAAGCTGTTTTCTTGTGATAATTGGTGTCAAGGGCTCGATTTTTGTCGGAAATAAGTTTCCAAAGAGATTGTCGGTAAGGGATTTTGAACTATCTTCCCGAAAGCTATTTGAGGGTCCTTCGGTTTTGTTCTTTTCCATCTAGTGGTCATCCTGAAGTGCAATAAAACCACTAGCTGTTTTCATATCAACGATCAGATAGGGAAAGCAGGTACGTCGGTTGATACCAAGTTTTTAAGGTATCCCTATAGCTTCTCATTCTGTAAACTCGGTTTCCACTCATTGTTTGGTGTATTATAGAGGGCGTTGTGACGCAATTTAGGGTTACCGTTAAAAGGATTTAGACCAACCCCGTCTGCCTCGTCATAAATACCAGCATCTCCAAAGTCTTTCTGACGCAGATCTACTTTCATCTGGTATCCATGTAACTCTCACGTTTCATATAAGTAGGCAGAGAATCACTATTGCTTTAATCTGGATACCAAATTCAATTGATGGATCTACTCTTTATGAGTCCAGATTCCCATATAAAATCCCATACATTTTGTCATGGTCATAAAGGGAGTTGGGTGCGTTGGTTAGTGATCGCGATGGGTTCTACTATGGTACGATCAACGACTTCATATTTTGCTACTCCTCCTTTTTTGGTTCGCAGCCGTTAAGGGGTCTTGCATGAATATAGTTTACCGCACGGAGTGTTGTCTTTTTCTGTTCCCTGCACAAACCTAATTAATAAGGGATGCCAAAAGAAATAGGAAGGCAAAAAAAGAGGATTGGGATTTTTCGATCGTTGGATTGTCATTTGTTAATATCTTATTTTTTATCATAGTAGGCTGAAAGGTTAAAAAAGTGATTAATTATAGCTTGTACTGATGAAAAGCTAACTCCGTTGAGACTTAGATAAGGATAGCGGTAAAAAAAGGGCCGCTGAACTAGAAGTGTGGCAGGACCATAAAGTAAAGAGATATCACTCTTTTTAAATACTCGCTAACTATCTGAAGTGGTCTACTAATACAGTTTACACCGCCAATGTGAAACAAATCGTTTAGGTTCGTGATCAACATTAAGTCGCGGACGCTGGATCTTATCACACTAAACTCTGGACGAATTTTGCACTTGAAATCGCTCCAAGTCTCGGCAACCTGAGATACGTTTCTGAGTATGAGGAATTGTTAGGCAATGTGTTTTCTCATGAGACTCCTGATTATCTGAGTTCCTACTGCGCAGATCTAAACGCATTAGTAATTATGGTTTGTAACTTGTCTGTGATCTATCTGGATGTGCTGTATAGACCTTTTCGCCTTGATTCAAATTTAGAACCATATCATCGTTATTAATCGTTTCGTCTCGGAATTACTTTTTATAGTAGGCGCGATTGACCGGTATCGCGCGGGCATGTGGTCCCTGCTATTCTCAGTCGTAGTTAGGCGTCATGTGGACCCAAGAAAACACTTATTCACCATAGTCTCAAAAGAAATTACGTTTTGGAGTCATAGTATACTACTTCTACAGCTTCGCATGGGGTAGCTTCGGCTCAATAACCCACGTCATCGATAGGTGGGGTTTTTTTCCTTACCTGCCCGAATAACACTGGAAGACACAACTCCGTTAACACCTTTCACAACTTTCAAAAATTGCCCTCTACACACCAAACAACCGCGCTGGCAAAATAAAGCGGTTCATATTGTTGGAGCTGATTAGCTGTTAGACTCGGCTATTATTTTCACTCTTTTGTTCCGACTTTTGTTCCGATTTGGTTTTGGACACTGGCAAAACTAATTAGTACTTAAATCCTAAAGGCAAGTAGTCGTAATCTGTTAATAGTTTCAATAGTAAAAAATTTCTTAATGTTATATGTTCCATTTTCTAAATTCTGTTATTCTAGGGTTGACTAAAAGCTATAGCAATAAAAAAATCCCGCATGCTTAATATGTGAGTTTTTGGATTTGACACTTTAAATTGAACTTTATTTCTCCTTAGTGTTTGCAACTCCAAAATTACTTACGGATTTTCCTCCTTAGGATTTGGAAATATCATTTTTATTAAAGTGATGACCACCTATTTCAAAAGCCTAAAATGGCAGCGTGTAAAAGAGCGATAGTCCGAACGTACCCCCGCCTTTTTTGTGGGTTTTATTAGTTACTCATTAATGGGAGCAATCTTACAGAGGACATGCTCACTCGACTGGGTTATAGTCATTCATATATAGCTAATCTGTTGATAACAGACCTATTGGTAATAATATTTAATTGTTAACAATGGCCATACAAATATCATATGGTTGTAAGTAATTATATAGTAGAGTTTTTTTATTACAAACTATGAGAGGTTATGGTTTTTTAGGCCTGGAGTGCCGCAAGATTACGCGATAAATACCGTATCATCGATTCCGATTCATGAACACTAATTATTACATTCACCGAGCATTTTCCTGGCAACTTTAAACGAGAGAATAATGTCAGAATACCCTGAAAATAAGGGGTTTTTCAAACGATTTGTGATCTATGTCAAGGTGCAGCTAGGGGTCTTATACATACAAATAACAACGCAAATGAAAAGCCTTTTAACTTAATTTTTTGTTCTTTTTAATCGGAATAAGCTTGCACAAGCCAACAATGTTGAGCAGGAAATGAAAGTTGAAACTGTTACATGAGTATTGTTCTTGATTCTCTATGCAAATGAAGTTTCTGAGTAAAAATGAAACAAAGTAGCTCGCTTGTAATGTTTCAAAAACTCTACGGGTTAAAAAGAATTGTCATTCGATAAAACACTCTGCACAAGCTAAATTGGCTATAATATAGATTTTTTTTAAAGAATTTTATCGCCTAAAGTAGTGGTATTTCATCCGACTTCGGGGAGTTCTTCAGTCGCATCGCATTAACAGAGGTTACTGCCATTATCTAATATATAAGGATACACAAAATACATGGTAATTACTAAGCGAATAATCCGAACCATTTACACCCTAATACCTGCATTTGGAGGCAATTGAAGCTTGGAGTTTGTATTTATGATCACTGTAGATTACGTACACATCACATCTTCGCTCATCTACTCACTATAACAACGCATTTTAACTATTGACTGACGCTCTCTATGGACCTAATAACTCAATCTACGCTACAGAATTACCGATTAAAATAACAATATCATCGATTAGCGATTCAACGACCGCTATTTTTCATATCCACCGAGCATTTTATGCCACTTTACGAGAGATTGTCAGATCCGAAACATAAGGGTTTAAACGATTTGTGACCTATGTCAGGGGCAATGTGGCGTTAAATTTACATAACAAAACAACGCCATGACACGCTTTAACTTCTCACATTTCTCTATCTACTCTTTACTCGGAGTAGCTGCCACAGACATCGTTCGAGCAAGAAGTCGAGATTGAATGTCTACATGAGTATTGGTTACTTCTACTCGCAATGAAGTTGCTGTTAAAAATGAAAAACAAAGTAGCTCGCTGTACATGTTCAAAACTCTAGGGTTAAAAAGAATTGTCTTTCTCTACTAAATTCGAACAAAGCTAAATTGGGCTTAATCTTATCCTTCCTTTAATCTATTAAACTTTAGGATTGTTTGATACTTCTATGTTCTCTTCCAAAATTTGACCTTCAAGAAAAATAGACCAAAGTTAATCATTTGCAATATAACCCCAACCCAATACCTCCTTGGGTTCGAGATTTGGATAGTACCAACAATAATAAAAATGACAGTATGGGTACCAAATAACCTCGGGTATCCTAAATTCATTTTTGTTTGTTTTCCTGCTTCCCTCCCTTGATTTAATAACTGAAAGTATTACTCCTAAAATACCAAAAGGATAGAGACACTTGGAGATAACGGCAATTGAGCAAAACCCTCCTAAAGTACCAATAGAAACCTATGCGCATGCTCATCAGCGCTATATATCGCACCTGCTAAGCGCGTCACACATCTACATGTATTTTAGCGAGTGACTTAAGTGGTAGGACATCATCCCTTAGCGGGCTCTAAATAATACCCCTGGACCACTTAAAATCTTCACTACTTAAATTTCCGCTAGATCGGCGGTTCGTATTATTGTAAACCAATAGGTCCAAAAAACCATGTTGGGCTACATACTTAATGGAACATTCAATTCAGTATACACAGTCGACAAAGAGGGTCCTAGCACTCTTGCGAACATGTTTAGGCTGAGGGTATTAGACCACTTATGACTATAAATATTGCTTTTTGGAAATCGTCTTATTTGGGTTTTTTTTTACTTCCATTGTACAACCTGTTCTGCCCTCTCAATGACAGATAAGTGTCTTACGCACCAACTTCAGAAATTGTTGGGGTCCGAATTGATATAGATTATGGCAAAATGAAACATGGCCGCCAGAAAAGAGACCAATAATAAAAGTTGGGATTAGTTGGTAAGGGTTATTGTTTACCAGACCATTCCTCTTATACTCCTCACGTAATACTATCCTAAAACCGGCAAGAGGACAAAGAAAACTAATTTCCTAACGGAGTCCGATTTGAAAACGGGAAAAAATTGCACCTAATACATCTACAATCGCATTTGGCAAAAACGCCCCATCAGCAGATAAAGCAGAAAGTAACAAAAAGAATTACCGTTTAGAAAACCAAAATAAGGGTCCAAAAGTAGATTCAATATTAAGTGTAGGCTCACCTGAACAGTAGTTACTTTGCTTCCAAATTTCGGCAAAACAGAACATTACCAAGGTAAATTAACAAGACCACAAAACAAATAGGCGGTAAATACTGGAAGTAACCAGTCCTGCTGGCACTATGGCGGGGGTGCAAGATACGGCACGATCATAATATTAACCAAGTTTGCACTAAGGCCCAAAACTCCAACTTCTCTTTTTAAATATTCATCGGTTTATCATTGGTTACCGTAGTTTTGGAATTTTTTAAACACACGCTTTGTAAGCTCTAATTGACCTACAAGTAACACTTTTAAAGCAAAATTAATTTGATTATCGATTTTTGACTTTTTTTAGAATGTTCTAAGATTTTGCTAACCAATCTAATTGTCAAGCCTAATACCGGTCTATATTACTTTAATGAGGTGGCTCCTTCTAAATATTTATGTTCGGTCTAAATCAATTGGTTACAAGGGTCGGTAAAGTTTTGTTATTTTACTTTAGACGTAAATAACTTTGATTTAAATGAATAGATTTATTAATCTAATTTGGACGGGGGTGGTTTTCATGTAGGAAAAATATACTAAATTAACAAGGTATAGGAAATTCGAGGCGTCCGCCGTCTTTGTAACGACGAACGCAATTCGTTTTGCGTTTTAGTTATTTGTTGCAATAAGTTAATGGCCGTAACCATTCTAAAATGTAAAGCTTTTTCATAGGAATCTTTCGGTTTGAAAACAGGAATTTCCTGTAATACATCATGATATCAACGTTTCTAAAGGAATTTTATTAAAAGAATATAGGGTATAGAGTATGCGTAAAATGAATTCTGAATTAAGTGGTATAAAAAAGGAAACAGTACAATAAATCTTTATAGAACAGCGCCTACGGCGATTGCGAGTTGGAACAAACAAATATGCACTATATAGCAGTTTCTCAGCGGTGGATTAGCAGATTATAAAATTGGAAGGTTAAGGAGGTCATAGGCCATTCGCATTATGATATCTTCCCAGAAATAGGCGAGATTGGAAAGCCAACCATCAAAAGTTGTCTTAATGGAGCCATTGAATGTTTGTGAAGAGGCCTTTTCGCGTGAAATGGATAATACAATGGATTTATTGGGAATGTCGTCCCTGGTATATTTCGGAGGAGTCATAGGAGGATTGTTTAATGCATACTGGTGATTATACTCTTTTAAGGAAGGGAAAGGAAAGGAACCGATTATTGGAGATATTGGATAGGCCAGATGAAAGTGCGCGTAATAGGCACTTGGGAAGCAAATCTACAGACCAAAAACTTAATTGGAGGGTAAGAATGGTTTTGTGAAATACATGGGGTGGCCGGAAAACTACAAGCCCAAACTTGGAGAAATGCTATTAATTTTTATAAGGAAAGGGGAGAGCCGTGAAATAATCCGGATAGCCTGAAAATGCAATTTTATATAGGCACTCTAATGATGTGGAAGTAGAGCTTGTAACCGCAAGGGAGATTTAATATGGACACGTGCCATAGGAAATGGAGAATTTGTAGACGGAAAATGTGTAGGTCTCATGGGAATCATTTTTCAGGATGTAAATGAAAGAAAACTTTCAGAACCAGGCGAATTAAGTTACGGCCAATGCGGATTTAAAAGGCAAATTTTCATTCCAAAACAGTTTCAATTATCACAGCGGGACCGAATGATAAAGGGATTATAACCCACTTCATCATGGGCTGAGAATTTATTGGTATCTGCTTCTGAAATGATCGGGTAAAAGTGCCCGGTGTTTATAGCGGTGAAAGAAGAGGTTGACAGTTTTTATGGGGAATATGGCCAGAAGATTTGCAAAGATTCCCTTAAGTTTGACCCCTAAAGGAATTGGGCTAAAAAAAATGAATCTGATGTTCGGGAAAATTATAAAATTGGACCTATATAAGAAAGATGGTGCCAAAATTACGGTTGAGGTACTCTATCGGCCATAAAAAATGGCGGAAGGGGATTATTGGATTTTTAAATGTCGCATCCGATATTCAGAAAGGAAAATAGCAGAGAACGCGAGTTATTGCCGGAAAAATCAGTGTTTTTGAATTTTGCGGAGCGATTGACAATGATCGGAAATTGGGCAATGGGATTAACGATTACAGTGATGTGAAATGGTCTGCAATCTCTATACAGATCTTGGGTATGGATGAAGATCAACTGGGGACTAACTTATGAAACCTATTTTTTCTTGACAAACCCTGGGATACAGATATGGTGACGGTAAGCATGTGGCAACTTGGTCTTCAGGAAGAAGAACTTTCCTGAATTTGTTGCATAAAAATTCAATTGCAGGATGGTCAGTAAAAACGATTCAGCTTTTGGCTGAAGTCATAACAACGATGCAGGTGAGGTTTATAGAGTTAGTAGGTACCTGTCAGGATGTATCCGAACAGCGAATGGCAGAAATAAAATTTAGAGGACTGTCTAGAGTCGGCACCGGGATGCCATGGTGATTTGTGATGAACAGGGAAAAATACAGCTGATCAAACAGACCAGGCAGAAAAATTATGGTAACCAGCCAAAGGATTTAAATAGGGAATCCACGTGAAATTCTTATTCCAGAAAGTTAATGTTTCTACGCTCCACCACCGTTCAAATTTCTTTTCCAACCCGAAAACGAAAGAAATGGGAGATGGAAAAAGAGTATTCGGAAATGATAGAGAGGGAAAACGCTATTTCCGATTACAACTAAGTCCCTTTAGCCCTTTAAACAGAAGAGGGTAAATTTGGTATCCGCTGCTATAAGGGATATAACCTCTCAAAAAATAGCGGAGCGTAAAATTTTGAGCCAAAGGAAAGGTTAGAAATTTTCACGAAAAATAAGTTGGTTGATCAAAACACTCCAATCTTTGCTGATTTCAAATCAAATAACCTCCCCATACTTTAAGACTCGTGTTGGCAAACTAATTCGCTATTTGGTTTTATAGGGATGCTGAAAGCGAGAAGAACTCAGAGCCGATAAAGCATGTATGAGGTAAGGATGGCTTTAGAAAATCTTTTTCAAAAATTTGAAAAGGTATTCATCATCTTTTACCATGACCTTAAATACCTTGGTGGAAGCTTTAAACACAAAGGCCAAAACTCTAAAAGAGGCCATAGAGGAGTTGAGTTTTTTGAGGAAGTTATGAATAAAACAATGGAAATACTATCAGGTGAAATTTTAAAAACGGGAGCGATTATTAAAAGTGATTTTTCTAAATTGCCCAAAATCGATTATAAATTCTATTTATTTGGATAGTATTTTTCCTTAATTTGATCGGGAATGCTTTAAAATAACACAGTCTCCGGAACGGGGTACTGAATATATATTGAAACTGGAATTGCCCGGACGGTAAAAAAATTCTTAAGGTCAAGGGACAATGGTCTAGGTATTGAATTTGGAGAGACCTGGACAAAATTATTGATTGAAACAAGGTTTTCCACAGAACCCGATCCCAAGGGAGTAGGATTGGGTTTTTGGGACCAAAATGCAGGTCGAAGCCATGGGAGGTTCAAATTTCGTTATAAGTGAAGTAAATGTGGGTAGCACCGTTTTAAATGTTAATTTAATCTATAGAATTCCCCGAGGCTCTGCCTCGGGTGTTAGCGTAATGATATGTATTTTTTTGTGGTATGAGCGAACATATCATAAAAAGCCATAATAAAGCTTGGCTTTTGTAATCATTTTTGTTTGGTCCTATCAAATATAGGAGAAGGTGCTTAGTGATGAAGTTACTATAACGGTTTTCAAGGAAATTGTCTTGGAATAGAGGAACCGTTAGAGATTCATTTTTTGGAAATCGGCCTTGATGTCGACCAACGTTCATTTCTGATTCAGAAGCGTTTCCGACGAGCGCTCCTAAAAAGTTTAATCGGAGCAGTCCAAGAGCATTACGGCAAAGGAAATTTTCCAGGCTCCACCCCGAAGTGAAAAAGATTGCTTTGGGGAGGTAAATTTTGGACAAGTGGGTATTAATGTGATACGGTTGGTCCAGAATGCGAAATGTAGAAGGTAATTAAAGAAATAACCTCCACAACCAGGGAAAATCTCAATATAGCGTGATACATAAGAATCAATTAACGTTATTAATTTTGAACTCGATGGCTTGCCTCGAGGTAGTTCTTTAAATTATTATATGAATAGTTCTTGAATGTATGTAATTCGTAAAAAAGAATGATGATTGATATCTATTAATTTACAAGTAATTAAAACCTTGAAGCCCTCCAAACTGACCGACAGAATAATGGTTTTTTCGGAATGATGAAGAACATTGGATTTTATGTTGGATCATCTAAATGAAAAGCACGACTTACTGCCGGATGTTATTTTCTCTAAAGGAAAATATCGATATGCCGTATGGACGGATTCCAGTTTAATGGAGAATAATAAAGCTAAAACCAAAGTTTAGGAAGAAAATAATTATATATTGGTTCTCCTCATCGGTAGACCCAGCCGATATTGAAAGGGCAAATAAGTATAGGTGAAATTACAGACTTATATCGTTAAACCCCATTACTGCAATTGATCAGAGCTAAAAATCCATTATCCAGGAATTCGGAAAGTAATGGAAGGCTGTAAATAGAATTAAAGCCTTTAGATAATTTATAAAACCCTCTTCAATGGAGGAGGTATTTATTATTTGGGGTAATTATCTTTTCAATAAGTTTCATAAGATGCGTCCATAATTATGGGGTTGGGTCGGTAGCTAGTGTAAAATAGACCCATTCTGTTGCATGGTTGTCTTTTATTGTAATGGGAAAAACAAATTGGGTCATCATTTAGAACATTTTCCCTACTTGTTGCACCAGATGGAAGTAAAAGCTTGCTAATCGCTATAATTCAATGAGGCTCTCCTTTTTGGTGGCATCTAGAGATCTATGCGCAGTGTTTTTTCATCCTTAAAACTAGATGTAGTTCGTCCATTTTTGGCATCAGTGCCGTAGGGTCAGGAATGATTTTTTTGGTGAAACTTGGATTTAGTAAAATAATATATAGATGCCTAATCTATTCAGATATGCCACGGCTCAATGTTTTTTTGGTTGATAGTGCTGTCTCCTTTCCCCATGTTCTATGAAATGTTTTGAAAGTGGTAATCAAAGGCCTCCAACATTTCTAGTGGCTCCCACAAATTAAGTCGCCCTTTCCTGGTTCCCAATCTTTTTATTTCTGCTTACCAAAGCATAAGCTCCTATCGAATGGTTCAATGTCTTGAAGGTTACTTTCAGGTAATGGTCTTTTATTGGTCCATGTCATTTGAATTTCAATAGCCTGATTGTCAATATATTAGTAAAACACCGATAGATTGCTTGGTATCCTATTTAGTTTTTATCAAAATGAAGAGGTATAGCAGTAAATTTTAATAATAGCCCGCATTAGTGATTGGAGCAGTATCCTTTTTTATGCTGGTGGGGAAGTTGTCCGACTGTTAGATGTCTGGGCATAAAAAAAGATTTAAGCGGAAAGCAGGCACTTTTGATGTTTTTCCATAAAGTGGCAATGCCCCACTTATTTAATTATAGTACGATATCCTTAATTTCTTCCTTTCCTAACGCACTTTGGATTTAAAAGTGGTGCTGGTATCTCCCAGATTGCTCTATCATTACTCGCAATCTGCGGCAAAATACGTCTCATGATCTTGCCGGAACGGGGTCCTTTGGCAGGCCAGAGGGTAAATGGATTTTATTCCGCTTGGTCAATGGGGCCAATGTGTTCTGTGATAATCTGCGTTATTTCTTCCTTAAATTAATCATGGTTAGCGATTCTCGGTTTTCTTGAGGATTACATAACCATAATAAGTGCATTCCCTTTAATATCGTGAGGAAGCCTACAATGGCCGATTCCGCCACGGCAAGGTGTTCGTTAATGGCATCCTTATTGGCGCTGTTAACCCAGATTATGTCCGGAAACAATGAACAACATCATCTACGCGACCGTAACTCCTGTAGTACCAGCTACTCGTCCCTAAGGCGCCCATCGCCCTGAAAAGTACCATGGTTTGGGGTAGGCCGAAAAATAGGTTTTCCTCCCTTAGTATCTCGTGATTGCCCAAATGGTTCCTAGCTATACGGCCATGGGAATTTATACATAGGCGACCCTCTACCCTGGTTGCCTTTTAGTTCCTTGCCCTTTTTTCCGTCCATTCAATGCCGGTTGCACCTATAAACGGTAGGGTGGCTAAGTGGGTTTAGTAGGGTAACAAAAAGGAATGGGACCGGTAATCATGATACCGCCCTGTTTTGCTCTGGTTTGCCACGAGGTATCCAAATAGGACTTTTCTTTTCCTATAATGTCATTATACCAATGCAAGCCTTCTTCATTTAATGGGTTCCCCTACAGAGCCCAATACCTTTAATGGGAAAGGTCGGAGTTGTTCTGCAAAGGATATATTTTGTTTTGCTAAGGCCTGATAGCTGTGGGCGCGGTATAGAATTGTTAACCTTAATGTTTTTTCTACTATTTGCCAAAAGCGAACTAAAAAATCTTTGGATTAGCTGGGTACCCCCTCGAACAATTAGGGTGGTGGCCACCATTGGCCAAAGGACGTATACAATATACTAATGCCCGTAATCCAGCCTATATCGGCGGTACACCAATATACATCGTTTTCGGTGTAACTGAATACATTTTTAAAGGTATAGGCAGTATACAACCAAATACCCGGCAGTGGTATGTACCATGCCCTTGGGTTTACCGTAAGAACTGAGGTGTACAAATATAAACAAGGGGATCTCCCTGCGTCCATTATTTCAGGAACACAATCCATATAAGCCTTTCTCCAACAAAGGCTGTAACATTTATCACCGGCCTCTTCATGTTAATATCCGCATTGTCTTTTTACGCACCAAAAACAGATTTCACCAGAGGGCAATCTTGTAATCCTCATCCACAGCTTTCAGATCAATTGGATTGTGGAACCTCTATAGGGATCCATCCGAGGTATTACATTTTAACAGTCATGTCATTTATCCGTGTGGACAAGGCTGTAGCTGAAAAACCGGCAAACACTACGAATAGTATTGCCTCCGATACGGGCGCAGGCCAAGAGAGCATGGATAATTCCGGAATACATAGGAAGGTAAATACATACCCGATCTCCCTTTTTAAAACACTTGGGTCTTTTAAAACATTGGGCCAAATTTGGCATATCCCGTTGGTGTAACTTGTTATAAGTTAAATATGTTGGGGGCTTCCTCCTCTTGGGTTTTATTGGGCTCAAAAATAATGGCCGTTTTTCTCACGCTCGGTCAATAATGCCTATCGATACAATTTCAGTGATATCAGTTGCGCACCTTCGAACCATTTTACTTCTGGCTTTTCAAATCCCAACTTAGCACGTTGTTTCCATTTTTTTCTCCATAAAAAATGTTCTCGCCATTCACCCAGAAATTTTTTCTGGTTCCCGAACTGATTTCGATATACTTGGTTAGCTATTCTTCTAAGTGTTTAATGTGATAATTTGGCCATCGTGTTTCTAAAATTTCTTATACAATTTATATAAATCCATTCATAAAATGGAATGGTTTCAAATTAAAATGATTTTAATATGTGAGCTGTTTTTTTGAGAAAATGTTAGAATTGTCATGGTCAAAATTCGTATTCATTTTTCAGATATAGAAACAGTGAAATTCCACAATAGGAGGTATTTCAGATTTTTTTGAAGTTGCATTTCCTAGCTAACCAAATGGATTAAGTGATCAACGGCTTCACCTGATCCATCTTGGAATCCTTATGTTTTTATAACTATTCTTGCACGTACGCTGGGGGGTTCGGGTTGTAAATCTATTGATAAGAGCGCAACTATAAAGTTTACGATCATGGCTACGTCCAACCCTCAGGTGGATATTCGAAGCGCCCATTCGATTATCGGGAACTTTCTCCAACCAGCCCAACCTTAAATTTGGCCATATAGAACACATAAGACTTATTCCAAGCTAACCATACGCCTATGGCTCCCTTCCTTGTTCCATTTTTTTTTTGTAAAAATTCCAGAAATATAGCGGGAAAAGGATGGGCCTGCGCTAATCCAAAACGCGAGGCGCAACAACGGCGCTATACGAAATCCAGGTGTTAAATGCAAAATATCTGCAATAACTACAGCAACTGTTTGCTGACACGTGCAGCCAAAGCTCTCCTTTTTCAGAGATATTGGGCTTAAATTATTTTTTTGATCAATCCATGGAAAACCGAGGCGGAATAACCAATAACAATCCAGGCCGGCGTACTAGAGGCAGCTGCCAAAGTTCCCTGCAGCTCCAGGCTATTACCCAAGCAGGAGGTTGGCAATTTCTGGATTAGCCATGACCACAAATATCGGTTATCGACACTTAATTCGTTTTTGTCCTTATCGAGCCTACAAATTGAATGAGGCATCCTTGTTTTTGTCTCAAATTACTAATAAACCTGTTTCTCCCAGTTTTTTAAACCAATCGGCATTAGACTGTATTCCTTTATTAACTACGGTATCTATCAAAATTGATTTTAGCAAAAAACGAAACCGCTGGGGGCCTATGTATAAATGGCAATAAGCACAAGGCAATTCCAGCTGATTTTACGCGCATCCTTTACTCTTTTAAGCCTAAGAACCGAACATAACATGTGGCAAACCTGCCTGTACCCCCCATAAGGGCCAAGGTAAATGCGAAGAACATGATGACGCGATTTGGAGCCCATCGGTATATTCAGCAAAACAAGTTCGGTAGAAAGTCCGTTTTAAAGCGATCCTTAGAAAAGTGCCCGATCGTCATTTAGGGTAAAGATCCCATACCGAGTTGTGGAAACGGGTTACCCGGTCATTTGGAAGGATATTGAAAATGCAGGGACCTATAAAGGCAAAGATCTAATACACAGTAATTGTGCCACTTTGGGTATAGGTAATTCATTTCATTCCTCCTAGTACGGCATTAAAAAAGGACAATGACCATGCCTATTGATTACCGGTAATTGATATCTACCCTTTAGAAACCTGGAGAAGAACCACGCCCACACCGCGCAGTTGGGTCCGCCACAATCAAGTAAAGGAAACAATTAATGCGCAGGATACGGCCACCATAACGTTGCCGTATTGGGAATAATAGCGTCTCCAATAAATCGGTAGTAACGGTAAATTCCCAAACTTTCTAAATAGGGGGCAAGAAGTAATGCCAAGAAGCACGTAGCCACCGGTCATCCCATTAAATATACTTGAACGCATCATAACCTGCAAAGGCAATGATACCCGCCATAAGAGATAAGGAGCGGCGGACATCAATCGCGCCGCAGTTGGCCATTCCGGTTGCCAAGGGGGAAACTCCTCACCGGCAACGATCAAAATTCTTTAGTGGAGCCCGGCCTAGACCAGAATGGCAATTCCCAATAATAATAGGTAAGAGGTAATTCCGACAAGAAGGTAAACGTTCCAGACTTGAACACTCAATTTAAGGTTTTTGGTGAATATATTTGAATGGTGTATCAGGTAATGGGTGGTATGCCCAAATACATTTCTATATTTAAAAAAGGGTGTATGTATATGACGGAGCCTATTAGTTGGTAACCAAATACTTTTTGTCCAACTTGTTCATAAGGCGTCATATACAAAAATATTAAGACAACGAAGAACGTATATGGAACCTTGTTGTGCAAACCAAAACCTAATTTGAAACGCACCATCTTTTAATGGTGTTCAAGGCGTCCCCTTTAATAAGATTGCCAGCACCAAAGGATACCTAAAACCAAATGGATAAAAGAATAAATAAATAACGACATTTTCTTCCAATCTAGGCCGTCGCTTTTTTTGCTTTTCACTCATTATATCCGCAAGGTTTTGTGTTGAAGTAGTATTTCGGTAACCCAAAGATAAGGTTTTGATTTATATACCAAACGATATGTTTTTAACTAGGCAATAACACGCCTCCAAAAGAATCTCTTTTGGCTCCCCGTTACGGAACTTAGGCAATTTGGTTTTTTTGTTCCTCTCTGCAATACACCCATCAAGCAAATACAAGGGCCCTCTTTAATTCGATTAAAAGGTTTTGACGGTGAAATTACGTTAGTTTCCGGGCTCCAATTTTTCTTGTAAACAATCATTAAAAAGGTATTCAAAGCACCGCCACCGGTAACAAATAAGCTTCCATTTGTTTTTATTCCTCCTGTATTTTTTTAATTAACAAGGCTATCTTGATCACAGAATATGAATGAATGGCGTATGCAGTAAATTTTCAATGGAATCAGAAGTCGTCTCAACAATAGGCACTATCCTCGACAAACCATTCAAAACCTATGGATTTGGGAAAGGGCAATTTTAGAATTCCAAGGTTATCTATTATGTCGTCTTATTCATTACTTGGTTTATTTTTCCCGTCGCGGGCCAAAGAACCTCCCTTAATCGTAATTGAAAGTTTTATTTTTGAGTGATATGGTTGAAGGATCATATTGGCCAGTCCTTAATCGTAAGCCAGTCTTTTTCATTATCTAAAAGGATATATTGCTTATACCGCCAGGCTTTGAAGGCAAAAATCGTCCTGTTCCAAAAAAGAGTTGGTCCTCCACATCGGCACCAAAGGTGCTCCCTGCCCTCCAAGGCTTAACATCGTTGTGCGAAAGTCGCAATATGACCTTTGGTTTGGCACTTTCGTTGGCCAGATTGTTGTCCAGAACCTATTGAAAGGTAGTCCGTTCTGTGGTTGGTGGTGGGTGGTGTGACCATGACTTGCAATAATCGACCTCTAATTGGTGGAATTGATAATTCCTTGTTTGTATACAACCAAGTGCATAGGAATTGGAACTTTTTAAGCAAAGATCCGCTGGGAGGAAAATGGATTTTTTGAGCTTTTCCCTGGCATTTCTTCGCTATAGGAAATCCTTGAGTTTGTTTAAATTTCAAAACTCCCAAGCGTTGGGAGTTTTCCATATATGGCAAATATGCTAGGTCCAATCCATCCAGAGAGGTGCCGGAGCATTAGCCCCCGATGACTTTATATATTTTCCATTTTTATATTATATTGTTGTTTGGGAATTGTATTTTATCCTCCATTTATTCGAGAGTCCAAAAATTACGAAACGGGTTTTTTTTGTCCACAATTGGTTACTTCTTGAAAATGATGTAATTGACAGTCCAGCTTTTTTAAAAACGACATCCATGATTCCAAAGGTCGTGCATACCAGCTATGGCGCATCCGATAAATTACGGGAAGCTTCGTTCAGAGAATCGTTGATACATTGGCTTTTTATAATCCAAATTATTTTGGGTAAGAAAAAAGGATGTAGGAGTCTGATGCGATATATCCATTTTCGGACAGCAACAGTCTTAATTTTTCTTAGCAGCTGCTAGTCCTTCTTTCTGATAAAAGACAAAAGTTAAAATACTACGGCTCAATATGGTAATTCGGGTAATGGAATTTCCCAAACCATTTTCTTTTTCGTATGACATCTGGTAAAAGGAGCCCTTCTCTTTTTTTTTGCATTTTCAATAACTGGGGAAAATGGCAATCAAGGCCAACCACATACTTTTCCCATAGCAATAAGGCTTCTGGTTAGCCAACCTATTCCTCCGCCAACGACATGCTAAAAATTTTTGATGCGGTGAATTGGCCGATAACATTTCAAGATGGCTTTATTGGTTGTATTTCTTGGCTTCATATGGCATGTCCAAATTAATCTTGATCCACTCTAGGCATTTTTATTCCAGGAATCGAGATGTTATTTTCATAATCGTTAATTCTTTTTAAGACTGATAGAACAGGTAATCGGCCCTTTGGCTGTTTTGTTCTCCATATAAGGTCAAAGGCAATTTCTGGAAATTCTTTTAAAATTTTGGATACCTAAAACCACGGCCTTGGCCGATTTTATAATTTATGAGTTGAAGCACGTAGGGGTTATCCAAAATACGTAAAGAATTACATTTCTTGGTTTTTTAGTAAACCATGTAGATGCTCCAAATCT
>Ga0163217_1093231_pt1 | contig 17109 bp, 10 predicted proteins | sample SynspAceP_FD_185933 | JGI IMG/M metagenome (GOLD analysis project Ga0163217, IMG submission 185933) | Saline lake microbial communities from Ace Lake in Antarctica - Synechococcus sp. Ace-P (PacBio error correction) | ecosystem: Environmental > Aquatic > Non-marine Saline and Alkaline > Saline ...
AAGGAGAGAGGAATTTTTTCCCGGTAATGCCGGGGGGGGGGGTCCGGTAAATAGCCCTCCTTAAATGAGGCCCTCAAATCGGTTTTTTTTGAAGAAAAAAAATAAGAGTAACTATTTTAAAAAATAGGATCCCCAGATTTTAATTTTTATTCATTCTTTTCGCTTTCTAATTGATTTTTAATAATCCTGTAAATTTTAGGCCTTTTATTTTTATCATCAAGGCTCAGGCTCCTTGGATATCTTTGTAAATTTGTTTAATTCTTGCATGTAAAAAAAATATCCCGCAAACAATTAAAAACGCCTGCTTTTTGTTTTTGTTCCCTGCTGGAACAACAAAACCATGGCGGCGTGGGGTTTTTTTTGAAGTTTTGAATTTTAATAGCATTTCTTCGTAGCCAAATTCCTGATAGGTTATCCCAAAGTTTAAACGCTCTTTAAAATCACCCCGGTGAAAATTCCAATTTTTTTTTTTCTTTTGAGCTCTAGCCCGAACGTAACAATCGCTGGACGTTGCTCTCTTTCGATAATTTAAAAAAGAATTTAAAAAAGAATAGTACCATTGGTCCGCTAAATGCTTTTCAAAAATTATTAATTTGGTTCAAACGCCTTTTTGCCAAAAAAAATGGTCTGTAAAATGTCCTTGCGTCAGTATGAATTCCGGGAATATGTTCTCCTAAAATATATTCAAGGAATGTACTCTAGTCACTAAAACATTTTCATAACGGGTACGATTAAAAAACACCCCAACTTTTTACCTTTTTTTTGCCAATGGAAAGCAATAAATGACGCCAATAAAGTAATCGTGTTTTAGTTCTTAATTCGGTCGGTAACTTTTAAAACTATGGCACAACCAACCCCCTCTAGCAATTAAAATCTTTAAAATTCACGGAATTTAAACTTGTCTTTACCAGCCGGTAATCCATTTCCTTGCAAACACATTAAAACAACTGTATTACCGTGTGCATTAACACATACTTGGAAAATCAACCTAGCGTACGACGAAAACTTTTTAGTTGTTTTTTTAATTCAACCATTTTTAGTATCAAAATTCTCTAAAGGTATTTAAACTTTTTAGCTTAATCTGAGTAACTCACTTATAATCGTCTGATGTTTTCCAGTGCGAATTTTTTACCATAATTCTCATCAAAGTTTTTTACTTCCTAATATACTCGTAACAAGGTTAATTAACTTTAATTTTAACCAAACAAAAAGGTTTTTAAAAAAGCCTTAATCCTTAGAAAAAAAAAGTAAGTTTTGTTCGAAAAAAAATACAATTCAATGAATCCCTAATTGTATCTTAACTTAATAACAACCCAAATGGTTACCCTATTAAATCACTTAACCATGAAAAACATACTACTTTTTTTACTTGGTATTCTGTTTGTTCGTAATTTTTTCTTCATTTAAAACTAATCAGCAGAAGCTTGCGAATATGTTAGGCTCAACATTGAAGTTTATTGCTCACAACTAAAAAAAGCACTTTCTGAAACTGATTTTAACAAACGAAAATTTGAAACCTACAAAGCCATTTAATGCTAATATGAGAAAAAACAAAAAGTAAGCTTAAAGAACTGTGGCGTTAGTTTATGCTTCAAAAAAATTTAATGGAAGCCTTAGGATAATCCTAATCAATGCACAAAAATCTCTAGATAGAGGGTGCTAAAATATTTCTAAACCAAAGCCTAGAAAATTCCGGATACCAGTTTGGAATTATTACAACAGCACATACACACCAAAAGCAAATATCAACACGATAGACTTACAATTAAATACAAAAATCTCCAGAGCGATGCCGAAACTGCTTTGACGATAAGAAAACTTAGGCAAACTATTGATACTTCTTTTAAAGGCTTTTGCGAAAACTCCATCCACAATATAGTTTACCAACGGTAGAATTGTGAAGCTGCCCCAAAAATATCTTTTTAGAAGTTTACAGCAACTGCGAAAACCGCGAATTATTGAACGAAAAACTTTCCCTGAAGGCGAAAAAATATTATAATTTTGCGAACCCAAGGCGATTACGGCAGAAGGCTCTTTAAAAATTAATGCTCCTATCTCTTTTTATTTTATTGCAAAAGATTGACATCAGAAGCATCAATTTCTGGTTTACCTAAAATATTAAACGCTCCTAACCACCATTGCGGAGTTCTCTAATATTGCCAGTCAATCGTATTCTTTTTAACAAACCAATTGGCTTTATCCTGAAAATTGTTTTTTGCACGCTACCCCTGTTCTAAAGCTATTTTTTTGGCAAAATAATTCAATCAATAAAGGAATATCTCCCTCTAGATCAATATCAGTGCTGGTACTTTAACCAAAATTACTGCCATCTATGGTATAAATCTTCTCTAAACGCTACTTCTTCAATTTCCTAGTTTTAAATCTTTATTGGTCGCTGGCCTCCACTCTTTACATTCACTTTATCTTTAAATCGGTAACCAACTTTGAAATTTTACTCTCTTGTAAGCCCTTAAAAACTTTTTGCCTGAAGCGATAAACTCATAATCCCTATCTCATCTAAAAATATAGTGCCGTTATTGCAGCCTCAATTTTCCAGCTCTGTCTCTAACCCGCAGAAAGTGAAATGCGCCTTTTACATGACCAAATAAATTCACTTTTCAATTAATTAAGTTCTGCGGTATGGCCTTGCACAAATTCACTTCAAATAAAACGCTTCATTGTTTCGCATGCTTTTTCATGAATCCAAATGCGCACCCAATTCTTTTCCGGTACCATTTGGCCCTGTAATTAATACTCCGAGCATCGGTAGGAGCTACTTTTTCTTCATATCTTTTTATGATATTAAATCGCTTCGCTTTCGCCCACCATCTTCGTAGTTTTTACTACTTTTTTCTTTAGAATTTTATTTTCAACAAACAACTCCTTTCTATCTAAAGCTTTCTCAACCGGTTGTTAAAATAAACGATTTAAATCAGGTGGTTTTGAAAATATAATCAAATGCCCCCAAAACGGCATCGTATTCACCGCGGTATTTTAAATCAACCATGCCCCAGAAATCATAATAAATGGAATTTCAGGTTTATTTTTTACACGCTCTAACACTTCAACACCATCCATTTTTGGCATTTTTAATATCACAAAGCACTAATCGTAATCGTCCTTTTTAAAGCATTTCAATACTTGGAGTCCGTTCTTCGGCCTTCCTTCCTAAGGCATAGGGCTATTATTTTCTCTGATAAAATCTTAACTAAAACTCTTCTAATGGCTGCTTCCATCTTTCCAATTATTAAATATTTTTGAATATCTTTTTTTTTTTTAAAGTTCCTATTCTGAATCCCCGGTTTTCTAAAATAGAAACGTAGGTTCTCATTTATAGTGTAAATTAACTTTTCCGCTCTTCGTTTCGCAATACGGCATCTTTGAAAATAAAGGTGTGGCCCAAAATACCCAATAAAAAAACATATTCTTATCTAAGGCGTAATTTGATACCCTAAAAGTAACTATTGCCCGCCGAAGATGCTAATGGCTGTTGCTGTCATCCATTAGGCACTACGATGTTATTTTTGGCAGGTTGCTATAATATCCATCCAGGATAAACTCTGGTCTGGAAACAAAGTGTTTTTCATCAAGATATATTTTTCCAATACCAAACTTTTTGGAGCTCCTATGACATAAGAACCAATGGTATCAAATCTTTTCTCGTAATAAATTATGGCAAGGGAATCCGCAAGGCTACTGTTCGTTGTAAGCCAATACCCAAAACTAAATCGTGTGGGCTTCGCTTAATCTTTTTGTTCTTGAAAGCCCCCTATCGTTTAACATTTAAGGTGAGATCCTTATTTTGTAACCCATCGTTCAAAGTGGAAGAATAACCTTGGCGTTAACCACACCAAATAAATCGCCACTGCTCGTCATATCGATGTATGTAGGCAAAATAAGGTTCCATGGTACGTGAAAAATTTCTTTAAACACACGTTTCTTGTCAAAAGGCAGCATTTGTTGGCACATTATAACTGATCCATTGTACTGCGGCCCCAATAAGAATGTTGTCCTTATCGCGTACTTTAAAAGGAATATTGGCAACCAACTTAATTCGAGAAAGTTGAGCCTCTGCATTATTTTTAGGCAATACTCCATATATTCCCAAAACGTAAACATCTGGGGTCTGTGCATTCATGGTCATAGAAAAAAAACGACACCACAAAAAAAAGGATCCAAGTAATGTTTCTTTCTCATCACAATTTTAATCAATTTTACCTGTATTTACATGTTTGAAAAGCTTATTGTTGAAATAGATGTACATCTCTTTGAGGAAAAGGAATAGTGACTGGTTCGGTCTAAAGCTATCACTAACTTATACCGAACGGCAGCTTTTTAATTCTTGATCTTGGAAAAGCTATCGTTAATAAAAAAAAATTAACAGAAAACAATAAAGCTGAATCCCCCCGAAATCCTCAAAAAGCCACAAATGGTTTTAGGACTTTTCAAAGATTCCTTTTTGTGAATGCACAAGCCTCTCTAAAAAGCTTGGGTTGACTAAAGCTTACATTAACTCCCATCGCCCCACCAATTTTTAACTGTTTCTCTTGTGGTCTAGTGGTTTTTGCCGTATAGTTTTTATAAACCAATTCACTTATAAATTTATGATTTTTGGGTATAATGAATGACCTTATCGTCCCTCTCTAGGTAATACACCTTGTGTTCTTAATTTAATGCTCAAAAAACCTTACCCACTTTACCGTCTACTTCGAAATAAATATCTCCTAACACTTAAATGATTTATCTACAATAATAAAATACCACCAATCAACATCTTTGCAATATTTCTTGTAAGGCTAAAACCTAAAACCCACAAATATGCCGCAGATGCCTGTTAGCAATATAGTAATATAATAACCCACCGGCCCCAAGCCACCCCCCTTTCCCCATCGTAAAAACGAATGACTATCAGATAAATAAGGTAAATCTAAAAAATTTAAAAACACTGAATAAATTTGTTTTTTAATCATCAACTTCCATCCTACGAGGTGAAGAGGTATCGCAGCCATTTAACAGAAAACTAGTGTCAAAAATGCACCAACCAAAAAGTAATATGAGACCGCAATTGAAATATTAATTTCTTTTTCTCCTTTACCAATATTGTATCTAAATCAAGAAAATCTTTTATGGTTCCCCAATATGTCATTTTTCAAATAATATCTTTGGTTACTTTAACCTGTCGTTTCTTGCATGAATTATTAGTACTTTTAACCATTTATAAAGTTTCTTTTATAGGTAGGTTTTTTTTTCATACATTAAAAAATACCCACCCTGTAAAATTTTTGGGCAGCAACCCCAAACTATGCCTATAAATGTAATAATTAAATAAAAGTATATTTTAAAACGATTAATTGCCTATTGGGACAACCACCTTCTCCCAAACCATTAGACAGTCCTCATAAGCAAATTACAATTGTGATGTTAACGGGAATAATGAAAAGCAACTGCAAATAGGTCCCCGTGCGGATTATTAAATACCGAAGAAAAAAACCTACAATAAATACCAACTTAAAGGTAAAATAACAGGAAAAACAAATTGTTGCGTATCTGTCATTTCTATCAGCTGCACCAATAGCCGCATAAATAGAACTATAAATAAGATACCCAAGAAGAAAAATAAACCAAGAAAAAAGGTCATCAGCATGGCCCAAGGAATTTTATATAATTTCAGTCCCTAAGGTGAGCATTTTTTCGTTCATTCCAGAAATATTAACTGCCGCTGGCATTCTGATTCAGCTATTTGATTTGCCGAATTAAAACTAGCGGATCAATATCAAAAAACTAAAAATAACGATGTTAGAGAAAGTAGTGTGGCTTGAAAAAAAATCCATATAATGAATTGGGTAATTCCTGCAGAGTGATGTAGCAATAATTTTTTGTTTCCATCATTAGCTGAAAGGGTTTTACTGACGATATAATGACTTTCAAATAAATCTGCTTTGTTTTTTCTTCTATAACGCTGCGCATGACAAAGCCACCCATAAATAATAATAAACATCAATTATCAAATACACAAAAGGCGCGCCTATAAATGCCCTTATTTCTTAAAACCTTTTTACAATTAGCACTCCTTGAAAAACGTTGATGTACGCAAGGAAAAAGTTAGCATTTATCTTCTTCAAAATCTTTTTTTAGAAACCCCAAATTGTTGCATCTTTTTTGCTCTAATCGAATGCAAATATTTTTTCAAGTTTCCAAAAATAACTAGACTCTAGGGGATTATTCGTATAAAAATAGGTGTTTGCTGTTATTCTTCTTCCTAAATTATTCTCGTCAGGTATGGTGGTAGTAATCCATAATACCTAAGGCTAAGGGTAGAATCTAATCGCTGATTTTACGGTTATATCTTCAAAATTCACATACGATGTTGACAGCGGTAGTTATAAATTCATTACTAAATAAATCACTTTCATTTTAAAACGGGCAATAATCGTTTTTTCACTATCTTCAATTAGTTAAAAATGCAATCAAAAACAACCATAGCCACCATTAAAAATAGGCTCAAAAAATCATTATAACGAAAGATTTATTCCTGACTTTGGCTAAAATATTCCCTTTTTAAAAATAATCAATCCTAATTTATTCCATTCGAATTTTACTTGCTATAGTTCTGATAAAATTTCATTGCAGACGGCACTTTCTCTAGAAAAATGGTTTATGGGCAATAGAAGCCATTTGTGTTTAAAACTTCCTTGGGTAATTTTGATGCGTTTTAACTGCACAGTGAAATTTAGTTGGTTATAGCTGCATCAAAAATTTTTTTCGTCTTGCAATAGTAAACTTAGCTTTTAATTTTCCAGGAGATGTATTCTTCAAGTAAAACTTTGCATCCCCACTTCAAAAATACTTTTTTTTATAGGCTTTTTATATCCGATAAAACTTTGCATCTAATTTTTTTTTTCAGATTTAAATGAATTAAAGCAATATATTCAAACATAGTTCTTCACAGACTCATCTATGTGTTGAAAATATTTATAGTTAGCCCCTTTTCGTTTTAATTCTAAAATTTCATCTTTATAAAGGTGGCATTAATGGGATCAAAACGCGCTAAAGGGGTTCATCAAAAAATTAAAAAGTTTTAGGCTCGTGCACAGTAACAATGAAACTGAACTTTTTGTGCCATGCCTTTGGAAGCTCCTGTACTTTTTTATGCCACCAATCGCCAATCTGCAGAATCGATCAAACCAATATTTAGCTTTAATTTTCGCTCAATTTTTGGGCATCCCCTTTAATTGGGCTAGATACAAGGCTTGTTTCAACCAAAACTCTCATGCTTATAAAGCCCACGCTCTTCAGGCAAAACCTATTAAAGAAAATATGTTTTTGAATGTATGGCTCTCCCGTTTAAAAAAAACCAACCTGGAGTCTGGGTGCGTGATTGGTTGATGATTCGAATCAAGGGTAGTTTTTTACCTGCGCCGTTTGGCCACAAGTAGTCCATAAATACTATTTTCTGGAATTTCCTAAGAAATTTATTTAATGCGATATGGTTTCCGTAGCTCTTACTAACTTCTTTATAGCTACAAATATGCGTTCATGAAAAAATGAAATTTTACCAAAGAAATATAATTATGGTTCGATTAAAAAAACCTTTTTCAGTGAACTAAAATACTAACACAGCATAATTTAGTGTACAACTGTAAACATTTAAGGATACTAACAAGTTTGGGTTTTCTAAAATAAAGGTGAGCTTTAACAGATTCTGCCGTTTCTGGTTTTTTCCACAACTTAAATGATTAATGATCCTTTTAAACATTTCGAATCTACAAATTTCTCTAAAAACAAAACCCACCTTAAAAGAATTCAGGATGGGAAAAAAAAATTGCCTATGAAATAAGAAAATTAAGCATTGTTTCCCATGTTAATTTCAAAATACGTATTTATTTTAAATCATAATCAATGCAACTAAAAAGCGATATCTTTTACCTTTTTCCGAAGAGATTGTCAGATTCTCAGATTAGGCAATTTTCATTGCTCTGCATTTTTTCAAAGAATATCTTTTGTTTCTTTATTTAGGTTTTGGCGTCCAAACATTGACGTCGCACTAACATAAATCGCCTGCCCATAGCCATTTTCAGCTTGTAATATTCCTTACGTCCGTTACGTAATTTCCAGAGAATATCTTGGAGGTTTCTAATTTTTTAAATGCGCACTTTTCCCTGTTACGATCGCATCTTTACTTTAGAAGTTCCTAAAACGGCTCTTGGATACTTACTATAATCAGTTAGATCGTCATAATTATCAGCCTTTCTCTTTTTAGCGTATCATGTTCTCTTTGGTTTCTATAGCTCACAATAATTACACCAGGAACTCCGTTTTCAAGGAGCAGATCATTACCCGTTTCCGCTCACTTTCAATTGCATCCCGTCTTCTAGCTACTCCTGGGATTTTTACAGAAGTCTGTTTTACTTCCTTAACCACTAGACTCTTCGTGCAATCAGCTTCTGTCTAGGCCCTTGATCAGGTAATTTGGACGCTTTCCTCCACAAGACTATCAGGGGCAGTGTTTTGCATTCCTTATCCCTAAAAGGTAGTGATTGTCGACTATCTGAGTGAACTTGACGCGTCTAAACAAGTTGCCGGTGTGCTAAAGATCGCACGTACGCTCTTGCGACTTTTGACGTCTTCTTTGTATGCTCATTATTTTCTTTCGCACCACTCATCACCGGCCCTTGGCATACTGCGCATCACACGCGCTGCCCTAAGGCCCCGTTTTTGTTTATCCGGGCCTGTGCCAATCTCTCTTCTAAAGCTTCACAAGGATTATTCCCTTTATCTTTAAACTACCTTCATGTTCCTTTTTACGCCTCACGGTTGGCCCGCCGCCTCCACCAAAACCACTGAAGTTCTCCACGTCGAACCACACTGAAAATGATCCATTGCCCCAAACTTGGCCTGAATTATGTCACATGCCACATATTCATACCACCGCACACTCTTCGTCCGGAAAACCTCCAGCGCCATGCGAAGAAGCAGCATGCCATATCTTGTCATAACGTGCCATTTTGTGTTTTCGTCACTTAAACTTCATAAGCTTTTCCAGCCTGCTTTTTAACACATTTCTCCGCTTTAGCACACCAGGATTTTTTTATTCAGGATGGATCATTGCACTTGCTTTTTTTACGGATATGCCTTTTTTATCTTCCGCCGCTTTTGATGCGCTTTTAGTAATCGCTAATAAGTTCGATATCTTCTTTCTATGTTTTTATTTTTAATTTCCAACAGCGCACTTTCGGGATGGCGAATAACTTTAATCTCCAAGCGATCCTCTCTTCAATAACATCAATAATTCTTCCTTTCATTTTGTTTTCTCAGGAGCAGGAATTTGAGTAATTGGCTATTCATGAATTTGGTCTATTCGCATCAAAAGACATCCCAATGCTTTTACTTCAGAACTCTTCCGTCTGACATAGATTTCAAAACTTTGCATTTAATTTTATTTCATGAATCAGTTTTCTTATACACCTTTAACAGCTACCTCTATTCTCAGACTTTGCGCTATTCTAGCTATGTAGTCTCGTCGTCATAAGTTCGTCAATTACCTGGTTAGAATACTCATCAGTCTGCTATATTATCTTCTTCTCTTGACCAGCAGTTTGGCAAGGTAATTTCTTATCAACGTTCACTTGATTAGCTTTCTGTTCTTATAGTTTTTCTGAATTATATCATAGAGAGATCTAAAAATTTATCCTTTCTTCATTTATGCTATCATTCCTCTTTATGTCTCCTCCATTAAGAATATACTCTCCTGTATTCTCCTTCTTTTATTTCCGTCATCCTCTTCTTACAAGACTTGTTTTTCACTATCTACCCTCAGTGCCTCTATTATTCCAAATGTTTTCAAACATTTCGAAATTCTATTTTCTCTATATGAGTGTTGCACAGTGATCAATCGGCCGCACGAAAAAGGTGAATTACATTCTATATCACTTATTATTATATGCAGGAGCTCATGAATCACCTTATCTAATTCATATTCTATATTGCCTGCACCTTCACATACCTTTGGCAAAAAAGTCAGAACTAGCACAATTATCTCTAATAAATGTCTATATATGTCACAGAGACGTGAAATATCAAAGGATGAGGATTAGCACGAAAGCAGTCTACCCTATCACTCTAAACGAAGGATCTTATAGGCTAAATCTATAAAGTGCACAACAAAACGAAAAAAATGGCAGAACATTCTATCACTATATATTGTTCTTTCTCTGTGAGCTTAGTGAAGTTATATACTGCACTCTTCGCCGCTACATCTGAAGTTATTAATATTTGGTACATTCCAACCACAACGAAGAGAACTTTCAATTTTCAAAAATTTTACTTAGTGCTTCTCTGGGAATGTTATAGGCTCAATAGGATTATTATGTAGTATATATATAATTAGACAGTTTATCACTTCAGCTAACTTTTTTTTGTCAGTTTTCATTGGGTGAACGGGTTAGAGGCTACGGCCATTATAAACACCGGTTTAAAAAAACTCTTGAGTAACTGGGCCGATTAGATACGGGCTAAGTCTTGGAAAACAGACTGGGCCATTGCCTGGTCAGACGTCTGACAGCTACTGGTTTTACTTGGGTCGCTTCCATTCATGCCTTCCCACATGATTTAATCTTAAATAAGGCTCTCGGATGTTTAGGTCTAATTAATTATTTTTTTAGCAGCTAGCTTCAGCGACTTTTTTTTGTCATTTTCTCATTGTGACAGGTTAGAGCTACTTGCATTATAACCGTTTTACTCTTGAGGGTTTTTACTGGTTACTGCGAAAGTAGATACGGGCTAAGTTCTTGATATGATTCCATGACGTCCTTGCTGTCCACGAACCAAAGGAGCTCCTGCATAAAGCTTGAATTAGGTTTTTACAATTTCGGGTAAGGCTCCCCTTTATCAGCATGACCAAACTATTCTGATTTTAGCTACACTATTAAATTAACTAGTATAATGGTTTGCTTCCTGTTTCGCGAGGCGGCAACATACACTCTGCCTAAAAACCTTTTATTGGATAAGCAATGCCTCTTCGTAAAATTGTATAGAATCATGAGATAACTCCTGTAGTGCAGATTCCGAAACAAATGATTTATATCAGACGAGGTGTGTCCACTTATTATTTTTTAACCATTATTCAGCGTTTTCTTAGTGAATTTACACGGCTTAGGTATTTTTTTTTTATAGCAGCATCGTACCATACGTTTTGAGAAGCCGTATAGCCCCCTGCTAAATTTATAATAGCCGTATATCGTTTATCAATGACAACTTTAAAAATCCATATTCTTCGAGTGTGGGTCTGGATCCAGTAATACCTCTCTTGTAAAAGTTTAGGGGTGACTGATTTGTTACTTTTTTTTGGTGGTCAATTATAATGAAACAAAGTAAGGTTATTTGTCTATATCTTGCCTTTTAGACTATTTCATTCTGCGCAACATTAAACGCCATGCACGTACAGTGTTATTACTCGTCCCGTGATATAAAATGCTCCATAGCTTAACGTTTGAGTAACAGATCATATAGAATTTATAGAGCTACATGACCCTTTCAATTACACGATGTAGATCACGAGAGGTTATTTGTCTATAGGCCTTCAGTACTTATGTTCACGTTCACTCACATAAGCTAACATCACCAAAAGAGTGCCTTTATAGGTCATTGGAGCCATGTAGTATACGATTATCGAAACGGCTCTCACCCACATTTACTCCTTTCCTAGAGATAATCGGGCTGTTAATACTATTTCTAAACTAAAAAACACCACCTATCTGCTCTGGCAAAGTCATCAGCTCTATAAACCTGCGAACTGTCTATCCTGCCTTCCTAGCTGCAAATTACCACACACAACGTGCCGTTATCAATTATTAAAGCAATATAAAATAAGCAATGGAAATAAAAAAAAACAATGTCCAAGCTAAAACTGCTGTGCTGTTATCTACACTTGAGCCTTGTACACCAAATATATTAGTCATTAAATATATATAAGATGTGTTATAGGCTATAACATATAGGCATAATTCTCATAGATATAATGGCTTGATATATTAGTTTTGTTTTTTTTCTCCTTTGGCCATGCATATATAGAAATAGCTCAACATAATCTTTGTCATAATTTGTAGTTCTCCTCTGACACATTCCAACGAGACGCATATGCTTATTATAATTGTTCGTCACAATTGAATCACATCTTGAGAAGAGCTATGGGGCACGTCACTTTTTCTTAGTTCGTGACGTCTACTCTAGAGGAAATAGCCTTCTAAGCGCTTCCGTCCCTATAACTATAGCTCTGGACAAGTTGATCTCTCGAATAAGCTCTGGCTTATTTCCGCGATCTATCAATTTTTGATTGTCGAGTCTGAGAGTAACTTTATTAGCGCCTGCATTTCCAATTCGCAAGTTCTCCCACTTAATTATACTAGACTAAGTCTTCAATCCAGTTCCGAGAACCCTTATTGTTTGCTAATAATATCTTAGATAAACCATCCCTTTTATGTATAAATATACAATGATAGAGGACACTCCCTATGAATAGCCCTTGAAAGAAATTTGCCTTTCATTCCAATCGACCAACTGAATGTCAATTGTAGTAAATAAACACATGCTGACTAAGAGGTGCGCTAAATTGAGAATATTTTATGCCCCCGTGATCACGTATACCAGAATCTATGCTGCCATTATTCAAATCGAGACAAACTGAATGGTAAGTTAATACACCCATAACCGAAGAGCGAGTCACACTCTTCTCGAGCGTTCCTATTAACTATTTTGCTTTTGTGAGAGAGATCTATATCACGATTAATCATCAGCATCAAAGCCTCTCATATTTATTTTGCGTTCGCAGTTGAATCACGGCCGCACATAACCAGTCTCTCTCGCTGCATAAATGTCCACTTCTGCACCACTACATCAACTAAACGAGTCCTGCTTGTCTCAATAACAAACAGACCAGCCTTTTCCGTATTACAATAACTTCCCTTTCCCCATCCAATGTCTTATTCACGGCTTAACAATAAGAGAGACTTAATACCCGTCTTACTAACTTTACCCACTACTATTCCCATCACTAGCTCTGGAGCGATTCCGAGGAGATTACAACTACACTTTAACATATTGTCACTTCAAACTACTCAACCATCTAACATTCTCGATAACACCGAATCGTTTCTAACCCTATCCATACATGTTTTCAAGACAGATATTACAAAATCCAACAAAACCTTAGTTTTTGATCAAAACTTACTAACAACATTCAGCGCACGAAAAACTAGAGTTTCTAGATTTTGAAGGTATCTACTAACTCTTGCTGACATATTTCTGTGAGAAGTACTCACACTTTCTGATAGGCCACATATTCTTGATAGCATTACAAAACTATTATGAGCATTATTTCTTCCAAACTAGAATACCGAATAATTACTCATCTCCCAATGATCCGGGCAATTTCCTCTTAATATATTTCTAGTCACCGAACCATACTTTGCTTCTCCTTTTAGCGCAGGCCTCACTGTCTACTGTCGACATTCTTATATAGTCTGAATAGAGAAAGAGCACATCGAGAGTCTAAACACAATATAAAGTTGTTAAAATTCATTATAAATCTTATACTAATCAAGTATCTAGATTATTTGATCACTTGATCACATATAATATAAACAGTTTTGAAATTGAGTTTGGAAGGTATCTAATTTTAAGATCTTAATGGTTTTTTTTTTTACACGAAAAAAAGAAGTAGTAGTTCGTAATATTTACTAAAATTTTAAATTGCGAAATAAAATTAAATACAATGGAAAACGAGACCGCTGAAAAAATCTAATTTCAAATAGGAAAAAAGCCAGAAAAACATCAAAATAGATCAAGTAGATTTTGACAATCTAGTTTGGTAGTGTTTTTAACGGATCACTGCTAGTTTGTGATTATAAAAATGGTGCCTGGGGAAAAACCTAAAAGTCCCTTATGGCCCTTTAATGCTAATCCATCAGCTAAAATTTTCATTTATGGGCAGTCTATATTTGAAGGGCAGAAAAGGCTTATAAAGATGAAGCGAAAGATGTGTATTTATTTAACCCTTGCAAATCATTAACGTTTTTAAATATTTCCTGCAAAAAGAATGGCTATTCCTGAAATCCTGAGAAATATTTTATGGAAAAGGTAAAAGCATTAATTGCAATTTTGGAAAGGAAAAATGGATTTCCTACTAAAGAGGGAAAGCTCCATGTATATCCGCCCATTTAATGTGCTTCTGCGAAGTTTCATTGCTCAACCCGCCATGAAAATACAAATTTATGATTTCTTGCTCCTTCTGGCGCCATTTTTGGCAAGGAGGTTAAGGTTTTTAAATGAAGAAACCTATCTAAAGATCGGCAAACGTTGGGGTAGGTTTTGGCTAAAGCAGGAGGTAAATTACGCAGACAATTTTATCCAACCACAATTAAGCATCGAAAAAGGGTACAAACCAGTGAATATGGACTGACGAACAACACCCAATTGAGCCATATAGAAGAAGCCGGCGCAATGAATATTTTTTGTTCGATTAATGACACTTTAATTAAGCTCCGACAAGTGACAGAATTTAATGTAATTACTAGAAAAAGTTATTAATTGATATTGGCCAAAGCTGAAAAGATACCGTAAAAGTTCGAAAATTACAGTAAAACAAGAAGTCGTGGAAGCCAGCTCAAACGGAAGTTGTAAAAGAAAATGTTTGCGCAGGTTACTGCTGCGTTATTTCCCAATAAGCACATTTGACATAGAGGTACGATTATGATTTACCCGAATTAGAAAGCTAGTTACGCCATCAACTCCTTAAGAAAAAATTAACCTGGATATACAATACAATAAGACAGAAGATAGGTTGGGTGGCGCGTTAAGATTTAAAAAATTTTGTTGTGTCATAGAAAATAGATATTAATGTTATACGAGGCACCAAAGCTTACAAAAAAATGTTGTCAGTATTTTTGACAACCATTTTTTTTATTTCCAAGTATTTGCTTAATGTTAGGACTAAGTATTAGGCCTTTTTAGCACCTTACCCATCTTCAACGGTAAATAGGTTTTCCATCCGCTCTCCACTTTACTCATATTACTGCGCTGAATTTTCAATTGAAAACCTCTTCAAATTTTATATTGCATTCCGTGCTCAAGAATGGGTTCCGCATAAAATATACAGCATGTCACCTAAAACAAATCAGCGTCCTCAAATCAAAGTTACTAGCTTCAGCCGCTTCTAGATTATTCTTTAAATTTCTTCGTCCATTAAATTTAAAGCGTACTTTATTTGTGTCTACTCCTAAATTAGCCTTCATTGTTTTTGAAAACCACCCATGCCAAAAGTTTTCGTGAACATAGCGCTACAGCCTCAAGTTTAATTTTTCATAATTTAATGTTAATTAGGTTTATTTTTTGCCATAAAAATATAAAATATGTCACTACCGTCAAATTAATATTTGCCCGCTCTTTTTTTTTATCGCTTTTGTTGTAATTATCTTCCTACAATACAAAAGATAAAAATTTACATGCAAAAATTATAAAGAGTAAGTGGATTGCTTAAGGGCTTTTATGATTTATAATAACCTTGTCGTTATTAAGTTTTTAACTCAAAATTAACTAATTGTTACCATATCACCCACAAAAATTAACATTTTTCAACAACAATACCCTTTTAATTGTAAAAGAAGCATAAATTTTGCGTTGTAGACAGCAAAGAAACAGTCCGTATGGTAACTTTTTCAGTAAATTGTAGTTTTTATTAGGAGTAAATGCTTTTTATTAATTTTTAGTGTTAATTATAATGCCAAAAAGATCTCAAAAGAATTCAGTTGAATTTCAGAAGAACACCCATACTAAGCTATATCCTCTAAATAGTTTGGGAAACAAAATTTTAAAAAAGCCGTTAGTTTAACTTTTGAGTTATGAAACAACTAGTGCTGGTTTTTTTTTAAGGTGGAGGTTTGGCAGTGTTTTGCGATTTTTTATAAGCAAAAATTTAAACCACTATTTCACACAATTTTTTATTTAGGTACTTTTTAGTCAATAACTTGGCGCCCTTATACATGGGAATTATATTTGGTGTTTCCCTAAAAAAATAATGACGCACAGAAATCAAACACTATTGCCTTGCCACAGATTTGGGGGGTTTTTAACAAACTTTTTCCACATTTGCACTTGAGAATCACACTTTTTTTAAAATCTGGTGATAATTTAAAACTTCTTTCCGTGTACACCATACTAAGTAATTATTATTGGTGGTGCATCGATGCTTAAGGCTTATGGACCTCTTAAATTTTATAGCGGTTTTTATAGCCGATCCCCTCTGCACTAGAATGATTTCAACGACATTCTTTTCCCTAAAACCATTAGTTTTAAAAAAGTCACCCACTACTACATGTAGATTCCTAGGATCTAATAATTTTTGACCATAAAATAACTCCCCTTCAGGATAACTTAGCAAGTTCTACTTAGCACAAAAACCTTTTCTCCTTTACAGTGCTAAAGCGCTATAAAAAGAGACAACACCATTTTGAAAGAGACAAACAGGGCAAAATCACTTTTATAGGATTCTAAGTACTCTACACTTCTTGTTTCCTGCTGTATACATTATTCAAAAGAACAAAACGCAACATTCCACTTCGCTACATTTTTTTCCTAAAAAAAAAAGTTTTAAGAGCTATATCAAATTTATACTATATATTACGCACACCCATAAAAAAAATAGGGTCAAATAATAATATATATAAAAATAAAACTATAATACCCTAACTATTATGGGGTATAAATTAATTTTAACTATACTTTTTACCTTACAACAAACAAGTTAATTATGAAAAAATCGAACACTAATTCGAAAGTCAAAATTTGATGAGCTTAAAAAAAAGGCGCTGGCAATCAAATTGAAGATAAACTTTTTTAGTTACTGGATGTAAAAGGAGTTGAAACGAAAAACAAGACAGTGTACCGTGAATATCGATAGCACCAGTGATATTCAAAGAAGGTATATCACTATTGTCGTTTCTGCGAATTTCTAGACAAAAAACAATCCATACTATCTAAAGAGTAGCCAGCAACAGGTAATGTAGGATGGAAAAAATATTTGTCTCAGAAATGTATGAGGCCTACCGAAATAAGAAC
>Ga0163217_1083495_pt1 | contig 17106 bp, 9 predicted proteins | sample SynspAceP_FD_185933 | JGI IMG/M metagenome (GOLD analysis project Ga0163217, IMG submission 185933) | Saline lake microbial communities from Ace Lake in Antarctica - Synechococcus sp. Ace-P (PacBio error correction) | ecosystem: Environmental > Aquatic > Non-marine Saline and Alkaline > Saline ...
TCTGTTTGCAAGAAATCAAGTAATGGACAATGCCAAGAATGACGGTTTGGTGAAATTATTGATGAAGCTCACTATATATTCATTTAGAGAAGTCTATTACGAGATTATTTCCGGTAAGAAGCATCGTTTTGGGTGTAACTGTCAACTCATTAAGCTCTAATATTAAACTTCCAATGAAGCAATTTGTAAAACCACATTATGTAGAACTCCCATACGTTTGCTTAAGAAAGGAATTTTTTTTGAGCTGAACGACCTATAGTTATGAATGTAAGTTTTTAGTACACTTAAAGTTGGAATAACAAATGGGATTACACCGTTAACTCCTCCGAACTTATTGTATTCCAGCTTCACATTTGGATAAATTTGCTTTATGCATCGAGCATGAAATCTAAAGGCAAAGAAAAACCTTGAATTTTTAACAAATGGAATCAATACTTTCCAACGCATGTAACATTTATTGTTTGAAAAGGCTGGAATCATAACGTTCGTCATCTTGGACAACACGGCATAAAGAAGATGAAAGAAAGATATTTTGGCAACTGGTTTTGAAAGTAACACCAGATGCTAATTTTGACTTCGGTAGGCTAATTTTGACTACAGCTACAAGTAGCCAACTATTGAGACCATTATTTTAAAATAGAGCCACCAAATCCTTGACTTATACCATCAAATGAATTGGTAGAGGGGATGTCGAAATAATTAAAAAATAAATCGAAATTTTGATGTCATCGATTTAGGAAATAATGCATTAAGGTTGGAATGTGGGATGCACCTATGAAATTCGCATGACATTTTAAATCACACAAGAATTTCTATTTAGAAAACATTACATCAGATGATGAAATAGAAACGAAAACCTTCAAGTATAAATGCCTGAATGAAATTCGTTCAAATTTCCAAAATCGGAGGATTTAGAAATCTTTGAATAGAAGAAGAATACATACCTCAAAAGCTCAACTGGCTTGGGAAAAACGTCCTAAGGCTGTTCCTGGATAAATCAATTAGAACAGCAACGTTCAAATGTGTTTGGATAATAGTGAGATGTTTTTGAAGCTAGAAGTTTTTTGGCCAATTTATTAAGACGAAACATTGAAAATAGAGCTAAACGATACGCCTACTGTTGACCTAAAATGCAACCAAGAATACTACATCAAATGGTTGCAAAGATGATTACAAGCGTCAGTTGGTTTCTGAATGGTGAATCGAAAGTACAATACCAGTAATTGGAAGCAGAGAAAACAGTATTCTTAGAATTACCTAAGTAAGAATACTTTTGCTGAATGTGTATTTCTTCAGTACTGATTAACTCTTAAAACATAGATTGCCCTCTAGTTTGGTTGATATTTAATGCAATGGAATACTAGTATTGCTGTGCGTGACTATTAATTTCCCAGTTAAATTCAATATACTTTAAGCGATTGATAGAGAGATAAGTAAATTGGTAAAAACATCTAGTAATCCTTTGATGCATAAATATTCGCTGATATCAATTCCTTTAATTGGCTAATTTCCAACTGTAGAAGCTCCAATGTGCAAACATTTCTTGCAGTCGAAAAGTTGGAAAACTTGATAGAGAAATGTACTGCTATCAATTGCAGAGTAAGTAATTATTAGGTGTTCCATTCTGAACCAAGCTTGTAGAGAAATCAATAAACATAAAAACCAGTCATTCCAGCCCATAAAACCTGCTTCTCCAAGAAAGATATTGGCACAAGTTGGAGTATTGTTATTGTAAGTAAACTCATATGCTCCCCAAAGACTCCACTTTGTTTTGTTTTTGCAAAGCCCATGTTTGCACGCAGGAGCCGAAAATTTATACAAATGGAGCAATCAATCCTTTGGAGGCAACCGATTATAGATTTTCCCAAGTACCCTAATGTGTTGTAAATATTTTTAGAATTGCTGTTGCAATCGTATAACTGTTAGCGTTGGCAGGTGGTTGAGCCATAAAAACCCCACTTAATAATAACAAAACAATAAGTTCCAACTACTCGTTTTCATAATGTTCTTTTTTTCAAATGTAGATTTCAATTCCCCTCTTAACAGATGTCAACTATGACAGTTTAAGACACCATTTAAAGTTTTCAATACTTTATTTGAGATGATTAATTTCGTCAAATATTTTAAAATGAAATCATTTATCGAAATACACGATCTCTGATCATTCAATTAATTTTCTTATTTTCAACACTTAGTTGGTCAGAACTCAAAAATCCATTTAATGGCTTATTTGCCACATGATGAAGAACATCTTAGTTTGAAACTGGGGCTAGTGCTATTGGATAAAAGTGAAGTCTAATTATATTTGAAGCGCAACCTACCTATTTATTACCAGATTTACAATCAATATCGACAAGATACCTTCAAGCAAAAAAGACAAGCCTATAGCTTGCTATTTTCCAATCTCAATTTAAGGAATGTACAATGAAAAAAGTTTGCCTGTTAAAATCACCGAGCCATATGGGGTTATTGGGTGGCAAAAAGAGCTACAATTTGCCAGAAAGACCCAATTTGACATGGTTGTTTAGAAACCGGACATTATTCCAATGGCAAATCGAGATCTTCCTTGGGATGAGAATATTTCCTGACGTGACAACCGATAAGTCAGGCCCCGTTTATCAAAACCATAACTGATGATACTGGATTTGTCACAGATTCTGAATAGAAGACCAGCGAAATTTCTTTCTCGGTAAATCTGAGTAGGGTGAGAGTAACATAGTAATTCCGCAAAAAAGAGAACAGAGAAACCGAATATTACTACAATAAAGTTTCAAGCAGATACTTGCGGTATCAATTGCAGGCTTTTGCAATGCTGAATCGAGTATATACGGAAGGAAATTAGTGAGTTGACTATATCGGGACACTAATCAATTCAACTGGAATATGAGCAGTGGTTTGAGACTGTCAATCGAATCTCGATTATCTTTAATCAACAGCTACCTATTTAAGCAGGTGCTCATCGTCCCATCAATCCATTGCGAATTAAAAACACTGTAAGCTATTTTTCCAAATGTATTGGATTACTGGTTTTTTTTGTTTCATTTATTCATGGACATGAAATTACAATTAATAAGAAGAGTGGACAGTCGAAACCAAGTCAGATGGGAATCCATTTTTTGATTTTTTATAATTTAAGACAGCATCGTGTTATAATATCAAATTAGACACAATTAATTAGTATTATTGTTTAAAAACAACTAAAAAATAAGAATGTTAAAACTATATATCCCTTTTCTTTGGCAGTGCCTAGTTACTGAACGGAACGCAAATTTTTCTTCTTCAAGGTTCCAAGGTAGAGCTTTTCAGCCAATTGATGGAAATACGGAGCAACCCAATAAGGTCAAACGTGTAAAGTTGGTACGGTAATGGATTTGGAACCACAGTAGTCCATTAAAATCGGAAAACTCTGGTAGGTTTCTAGAGTCACTTCTTAATATTCCTGGGGATGTGTATGAATTGATTGTGGATGTAAACACAACGTCTACGCCTTCAAGATTTGTTCTCAGAATTGTAAGTTTTATCCCAAAACAAACGGAGCTTATCAATGCATGGAGCAATCCTTTCAAGCCACACGCGAAGCAAATGCTCACGGAAGATCTTATGCTGAGCACAGAGAAAGAAGCACGACAAATCATTGAAAGTGGAATCTGGGACCGCTCCAGCTTCCGGAACAGGAGATATACCTTTTTATGCTGAGGAGCTGCAGTGAATAACAATTGGAAAATACTGTGGAGACGGAAGGAAACACACTCTTTAATAGTAACAGAGACAAGGTAAGTACAAACTATTGATTGAGAATGTCTACAAAGTAGGTTTTAATGTTCCCCAAATCCTGTGAACGATCAATTGCTTAAGTCCACCTATCAAATACGGCATTTATAAGGTAAACTAAACATTGTAAATGATGCTAGGAAGTGTTATTAGTATCGAAGCAAGTAATGATGTGATCATTAAGCAAATTAACACGACTGATTTTATCTGACTGAAGCCGGGGTTTAATTCATACAATGGATAGAGAAAAATGTCACAAACGAGTGCAACGATTTGTAAAACAATCAATTAGGAAATAAGCATAGTAAGTGCAGCTTGTAAAAGTGATTTTAGCAGGCTGTTTTGGTTTGAACAATTCTTACAAATAGAGCTATAGATTGAATGTTAAAAAAAAACGCTTAACCTTTGTACCCGTAAATAATAATGATTTACGAGGTTATTGTTAACTAGTCATTAGAGTTATTCCTGTGTCAATTTATATTGTAACTCCTTATTTTTTTCTCTTTAATTTTTTGTCGTCTATTAACACCCTTTTCGGTAGGACAGGTTTAATGTTTCTACACAACTAAAATAACTCAATGCAAAGATCACAACAACGTATAATCAAGAAATGAGAAGGAAAAAGCACGTTAAGAAGCGAGAGTGAAAAAGCGAAACCAACGTGAAGAAAGAAAAGCTAATTCCTGAAGGGCCGGCGGTCTTTGGAGAAAAACATGATGGCATATTTACGTCGATGAGAAAACGGTATGATTACCTGACACTCCTCCGGATCCCGTTTAAAGAAGAAATAAGATAATTAAAAGCGGAAAAGTATTGAAATTGGTGTTCCCTAGAAGAGCTGAAGAAAGATGAAGAAGCCAACAGAAAAGAACAGAAAGGTTGCTTTCTTAAACGAATTCTAAAGGGTTTGGGATTTATCAATGATTAGATACACAGAGAAATTCTTTGTTCACGGTGAAATGGATTGACGGAACCAATACAAAGAAAATGATAGAGTACCTTTTGAACTAGACAGAGATTGAAAAAGGCCCATGAAATGCCAATCAATGTGAAAATTAATAAAGTAATCGATTAAATTTATTTAAGTCGCTCAAGTTTAAACCAACTGAAGCCGCTTTTTTTTTTTGAACTATTCAACAGTCTTTGCTTTTCAAGTGGTTATTTCTTCCACTTGAAACTGTAGAATCTTTGCACTATGAAATTTGAAGATTAACTACCTCGTAGAATCAAATTAAAGAAAGAGTATCTCTAAGATTGGTTATTAAGCGACCTACATGACATTCAATTTAAGTCAAGTTCACCGATATTAAATGGGGAAGGATGTAATTGGCCATTGCGCAAACAGGAACCGGTTAAAACTGCACTTTTTGCCATTCCAATCATTCATACAATCATTCACGGAGAACTAATTAAAACGTCCCCGATGGAGTAAAATGCTTGGTCATGGCACCACTGCACGAATTTGCACTGCAGATCGAGAAACGTATTTAAAGTATTGGGAGAAGGCACAAAAGTGACTACGTTTGTATTCACGGTGGGAGACGTAGATCAAGATGCCCTCAGAAAGAACAATTGGAAAAAGGGGTGGATATTTAATCGTGCAACCCCGTGGTCGCATTGTTTGAATTAGTTTAGTCAAGATGTATTGAACCTTAGTCGAGTGAGATTCTTAGTGTGGACGAAAGCTGATCATATGTTGGATTAGGTTTTATAAAAGACATCACGATTTGATGCGTCATTTCCTAAAGCACGGACAAACCCTATTCTTTTCTGCAACCATTATGAACGAATTAAAAAATTAGCTTATTCGCTAGTTACTAAAGCCCATCGAATTCAAATTTCTCCAAAAGATCCTGTTGCTAAAAACATTGAACATGCGTAGCTTTTATAGAAAATGGATGATAAGTCGATTTTTTCTAGGTCATCTGCTACATAGAAAAATGATGGGTTGAAAACATTGGTTTTTGTGCGCAAAACCTTAAGTTCGGTGCTGAATCGATTGAAAAAAGCATTGGAGCGAGTTGAAATAGATTAGAAACATTAACTACCATCGCGTAAAGAACAAGCAGAACGAGAAAAACCAGCGTAATTTTTCGTTCCAGGCGGATGCTGAAAGGTAATTAATCGCTACAGATATTAGTGCAAGAGGTTATCGATATTATTCCGATGTTGATGATTATGTAATAAATTACGATTTGCAGAAGTCTCACTGAACATTAGTCTCAAGAGTAGGACGAAACAGGTAGGGAACAAAGAAAGGTACAAGCGCTCTCAATTTTTGCAGTAAAGAGGAAAAGGAAATGCTCAAGAAACACGTTGAAGAAATTTAGGCAAACCAATTGCCTGCGACTAGAAATTTTCTAAAACGGACCTATGATTATAAGTCAAATATAAACAGAAATCAAAAGAAGAACGACTGCAAGCATTAATGAATGAATCTGAAAAAATATAGATGAAAAAAAGATCCAGAAGAAATTTTAAAAAGTAAACATCACTTAAATAAATCGCATAAAACATATATGGAAAGCAATTAATTACATCACCTTTAGCCAATTTCTACTTTTGTTGTATTTGTTTTTAGTCATTTATTCATTTAAACCAGAAGGTGTCGTGTAATGAGTTTAAAACCATTACAGTTGTAGAATCTATTGTCCCAAACCGGCTGGACGTTTTCCAGAATGATAGAACCTTAGAAAGTAAAAGATTACAAGGAGTTCTCAAAGTAATGTTGAAGATTATAATGACGAAATAAGTCAGATCGAGGTGACATTAGGGCGCATAATTAACGTAAGAAACAAGCCCTCTTGAAACTTCTTTAATTTTGAGTATTTCGTTTCCAAACTAGCAGCCAATGATGCCGATTTTGTAATTCAATGAGTCAGTCAATTTTTAGATGAAGGATGGAAATTGTGAGTATTAACTTCAGTGTAGATCAAGTGGGAAGTTGCTGATGGATAAATAACCGGTTTTTATTCTATCACGAAGGTTTTAACTTTAAGAAACAAATGAAATTAGATATATAAATTCTAAATTCAAAAAGCCTACTCCTTCAATTTTAAACAATGAAGGGTAGGCTTTTTTTTTTACTAATGTTAACTAACTATGACTTAAACTAAAGGTAAAGACAATCAATGGATGAAAAACGCTGCTCAATTTCAAATAAAAATCAATAATGTGGATTAGTTAGATTTAAAAATTACTAACCTTAGTATTCTAAATCTCATTATTATGACACACTACAAAGCACCTACAGGTTTAAGCAACTTGCATCATTGCATTTAATATGGAACTTTCTGCGTGATCGATCTATAACAGAGAATCTGAACTCCAGAATGATTAGAAGCAATGCCGAGCTGAACCCCCGGGGGGCATTATTTTGAAAACATCTCAGCAATGGGTAACGGCATGCTTGTTGCAACAGGCATTTGGCGGAGCGCTAAGGGAAGTTTGCTGCTAATGACTCCGTAAAAGCGCCGCTTTTCCAAGTGTTTATTAATCTCCTTAATGGAATTGGTTGCCCAGCTATCATGGAATTTATTTTTTTGGCAAAAACCAGATGGAAGTTTATTGGACTTGGTAAGTATGGTAATGCCAATCATGGTCAATTATTAATCGGAATCTATTGGTTTTCCTTTGCTAAAAGTTCAAAATCAGAAAGGCTGGATTTAATTAATTAATAGCGTCTTCTGAATTAAATTCGTTTTTTCTTCTGTTTTAAAATATTTCTTGGAATTTGTAGTTGCAACCTTCTAATTTCACCCATTAAATCGTCATTTAACTTCACATCTGAATCTTTTTTACGCCATCCCATCCTAAAAATTTTACCATGAAAAAAATCCTATTTTATCTTTATTGATGATCACTAGCTTTAGGAAGCTTTGTGAATGCCGCATTCCATTGTTTTATGTTGCTCTAGTGCAACAGCACCAACAATGGCAGCAGTGGACAAATGCCTATACCAATCTTACAAAATAGCGCTTGAATAATGCTAGTAAATGAGGATTCTATTGGGTAATCAGCTGTGCCCACTCTTTCCTACAAAGCAATTGGAAAAGTTCTACAGATCTCTAGAAGTAAAATCGGTTCATTTTGCTAAAGTGTATTACTGATTCGTGGATGTTCAGGTACATGAAAATTAACTTGATCAAACGAAATTCATCTAAAAATTGACAAACCTTAAAATGGTGTACATAGTAACATTGAATGATTTCTTAGACAATTCCTCCATATGTAAGTACATAGGTTATAGAACTAGTGGGAAACAGATTAATAATTTTCGTATTAAAAATGGTTTTGCATTAAATCAGGATATGATTTAAATTTGGAAATGATACTTATTATCACCCATTCAGGTGCAGGAATCTATTAGACAGTTCTAATACTTGGTTTTTATCCTACCATCTAGTACAATATTGCATTAAATTCAGAGGAGCTATTTTCCCATAGGAATGGAATCATCAACAATTAGTTGATTTGCATTTTAGAATAAATTCAATCAACTGATATCAAGTGGAATCTTTCCTGATATGGCGGTGAGGATAGCCTGTTTTAATTTAAATAGTTCGCGCTAGTTTTAACAATGGGACCTTTCATGGAATATAACCTACAACCGTAATAGAGGTGGGAGCCATCCGTAATGAGTTTCTAATGACTTAGAACGTTACTGTTCGAAGCAATAATGAATTTTACGGAGATGGCGGCGGAGGCATGTAATAACTTGATAGTCAAATCCAACTATGATAGATGTAGTTTTTGATTCCATAGAACCGATGGAGAAGCCAAGGAGCCATTTATAACGGATCAAAGTAGTCCATTATGACTCGTGGCCTATGTTTATGAATAACGTGAGTGTTCCAAATGGTGGCGGTGCTATGCGAAAATCGATGCGAGGATAGCAGATGTGTTATTAATCAAGGGTAGATTTTCAAGGAAATTGCTTCAGGAGGAATGGTGGCGCGATCCCAAAATTGGAAAAGCAGTATCGTTTTGAATGATGTATAGATTTATGAAATAATCATTTGGAGCTGAGGGTGGTTGCCATGTGCATTATAACACCGTTCTCCAATCTATTACCATGTTAACATTTACCAAAGCAATACGCCGTTGGAAATGGCGGGGCTTTTTGTATGTTGAACTAATTCAATCCAATCCATTACCATACATTGAATAGCTAGAAAAATATCAATTCGGGTAATAAGGAGGCCGGAATCCAATGTAGTCAGCAGGAGCAGGAAGCGTGTAATCCAGTAGCTAACAACGGTTAACCATTGGCCAAACAATAAAGCAGACGTGAAGCGCGGTGGTGGAATCTCTGATGAATGGTGCAGAAATAGTAAGTTAAACAGTTATATTGCAGCAAGTAAAGCGCTTATAAACGATGATGGCGGATGCCTATCGCATTAATGGCCACTGGCAGTTAATAATGTAATTGTGGATCAAGACTGTTATTTGACGGGTTACTGACTCCAACTCCTTTTACAGGCTTGGGTTTTACAAGATTCATTATTAAATGACTTTACACTAATCGCAACCAGCCCTGCAATTTATGTGGGCGACATGGTTATTTTGGCAGCTTTCTGTTATTTTTTTCTATTCCTAATATTCTGCTGCGTAGCTTTAGATTTAGGCAGTTTTCAAGATACCGAATTATGGGGAGAATATTGATTTAGGAGTTCTTATGAATACTGGTGCCAGACTTTTACCCTTCGAATGTATCTTTGTGTATGTCTAGTCCTTCAGCTACAGTGGCGGGGGTGATCCTTAGATTAGCACTAACAGCCATAGTGTTATAAAAAGGTTAGACCACCTATTTAATGGAGTTAAATGGTGTTTCGCTGAACAGAAACCCATTAGAATAGCAAGTATAAAACTTTGGTAGGCAGGAACCGATTGTAATGGAGATACAGTGAAAGTAACTTTTAGCGCCACTGGGATAAATGTGTTTTCTTCTCGTTCTGATACTTTTTATTGTTTGAATGTTACGAATCCTCCTGTTGGATAGCAACCCAATTTCAACTAAACCGCACTTTGACAGTATTATCCAAAATCCAAATAAGTGGAAACTTTTACAATCAAAGCTAACTTGATTGATGAACAGCATATTATGTAGAATAGTTAGATTTTAACCTGGTCAGGAAAGTTTATCAAACAACAATAGCTGGAATGTGGTAGTAAGTAACTAAGCAATTAAAATCTTGTGATCAATTTGTCAAAAGGAATTTATTCATCACAATGGTAATTCTTCTAGAAAGATCAAAACCGGTTCAAAAAATGTCATTCGATAATGATAAATCCTACAATAATTGACAGTCCACAGAATGAATGTTGGGGTGTCGGCACAATGAGTTACAGCAATAAGCCTAATTCTCAACTGTGAAGAAATTTCAAAACCCATGGTTGAGAAATTGAGCAATAAAAAGGATGAATTGTTTAAATGCCATTCAATTTATTACAGAGAACCATTTTGAAACTTTTGAATCCTGAAAAGCTTGTTGAAGTTCGGAGCAGGAGTACCGTTGCTGACTAATGTTTTAACCCAACCCCTTTTTAGCTTAGTAATTCCCTGCGGGGAAAGTATGCTGTTTTCACTTTAGTCGGTCAAGTATTGGAGGGTTGTATTCCCAAAATAATTGGTGAGTGATACCAATTCTAGTTTGCCATTGCCCAATCGGCCCCATTTCCAAGTGATGGGTGATCAAGTACAAAAACAATCAACCTGAATTCTGAAGAAGAAGTTTGGGTTTTCCTATTCAATAAACGGCAACTATTGTCCGTATTTCGTCCTCAAACCTTTCCCCACCCTTAGTTCAATTTCATTAGTTGTTAAAATAGAAATAAATCCATTACTTGGCTTCTTCATGTTTACCTCCGTTTTCTATGTTTTCTGCCTTTATAGTATGGTAGTTGTCCGATGAACGTAATTCTAAAACATAAAAACGAGATGAGTAAAAGACGATAGTATTGAATAATCGCCCGAAGGACCCAGAATTATCCGACTTTTAAATTTATAGATGTAGAAACACCAAAACCAGTAAAGATGGAAGTGTTATTGAAGAAGCAGCGTCTATGTTTCGTAGATCTTATTTAAGGGGTAGAGATGCGTGACCAGAAATATATATTCCTCCATTTAAAACTGAATGAACCGATTACTTCAGGTACTATTGCTGAAGTCATGGAAAGTATAAAAAATAGTGACTTTTAAAAAAGGAGATTTCATCATGGAAAAATATGGCGGTGGAGTGAAATACCAAGTTCACAACGGGAAAAGGATTGACAAAAAGTAGATCCGGAACTGCACCTTTATCAGCCTAACCTTGGGGGTAGTTGGAATGACGGATTCCACCGCCTATTTTGGATTGATGGAAGCATTGGGAAAACCCAAGAAAAGGGGAAACCAATAGTAGTCTCAGGAGCTGCAGGCGCATGGGAAGCGTGGTAGGAGACAAATTGGAAAGATTACGCTGCGCGTGATTGGGAATAGCAGGAAACGGACCGAAAAAGTAGGCTAACTTAAAATCCAGATTTGGAGTTCGATGGGGCTGCAATCGAATTTAAAAAAACAACGGACTGACAGACGGGCAGCCTTGCAGAATTGGGCGCCAGATGGAGTAGATGTCTATTTCGATAATGGTAGGTGGAGAGATTACAAGATGCTGTGATGCCAAAAAATAGCAAGAAAATTGCTAGAGTGGTGGTTTGGTGTGCAATTTCCTGTCTATAATGACACCGAAAACCCCAATGGTCCCGTGTAACTCCGTACGCTCATTAAAATAGTGTGTGAGCAATGAATTCACAGTTGGATATGCGAATCAAGTTTGAGGAAGGATGAAACAATTGTCTACTTGGTTGAAAAATGATCAACTGAAATATCAGAAACAATCTAGAAAGGAATTTGAGCAAATTCACAGCTTGTTGATCTTTTTGAAGGAAATAAAGGGAAAAATGATTGTAATAGATTTAAATCTAATCCATTAATTGATTCATTATTCCACTTAAAAAAAAATTAAATAGAAAAACATGACCTATCGAGAAGAAAACAAGTATTAAGTCAGCAGAGCAAACGGAACAATCAGGAAATTCATTGTCAATTTAATTGAAGGATCTAACCGCAATCGAACCAATTGCGATGTCGAAAAGAAGACAACAACAATTCGTTGAAAAAGACCAATGTAAAAACCAGTTTTAACGCGGATTAGAAGGTGAATGTCAGTCAATTGCGTTAAAAGGCATTGAATAAAGTCATTTTGGGCAAGCAGTTCAAAAGGAACCAATGTCATTGAGTGGACTCCAAGAAGGGGCCAGAAGTTAATGAACAGCAGGGAAGAAGCAGGAATTCAAAATACGTCAGTGAGTTCGATGGGTGCTGAAAATCCATCTAAAAGCGGATTGCTTAAAAGAATTTACTTGCCAAACAAAACGCTCCGATAAAATTCCTTGAGAAGCTGTCAAGGGGTTAAATTACACGATTAATTCGCCCTGTACTTTAACAGATGAGAATGGAGATGGGAAAGATTGAAATTAGAAAGAAAAGTTGGGTAAAAGAGGAAAGATCACCAGAACAAGATGTTGCTAAACGTTAGTTGAAGTTTAGATGAAAATATATTACTGAACCAAACTGTTGAGATCCTTGAGTGGGATGAATTGATTATCGAGCGGTAAGTTAGAGGTCATGATTAGAAATTTGAACCGTTTACCATCAACATAATTAAAACAAAAAGAAATATGAGCATTTAAAAGATCACAAGTGCTCAATGGAAGGGCAGTGGAAAAGAAGGAAAAGGAACGATATCGACACAAAGCATCTGTATTTGGATGTGCTCATATTCATTTTGACCTCGAATTTTGGAGAATGGAAAAGGAACCAATCCGGAAGAACTGATGGTGCAGCACATTCCGGTTTTTTTGCAATGCAATTGAGCTTTTTTTGGGTGAAGCAGGTTTTACTCTGAAATCATTGATTGAAGCAGAAAGTAAATTTGAGATGGAGAAATCAAGCTCATTAACTTTACTTTAAAGGCAAGGTCCCAAAAATAGATGAGACAAAATTCCAAAGAAATTGCGACAAAAGCAAAAGAAGTTTGTCCATTTCAAAATTATTTAAATGCCTGAAAATTGAAGCTAAATACTGAGTTAGTTATAAAGTAGTTGAGTGATTTAAAAAGTTTAAAGCCATCTCTTTCGAGATGCTTTTTTTTTCGTAAAGAATATACAGTTGAGTCTTTTTTGTGTAAGTATTTTTGAAGTTTTTACATTCTGATGAAAACAATTATGAGTACTTATTGCTTTCATACTATTAAACTTAATATTAAAAGTCCAGGATGTATTTATTATTGTTCCTTCAATTAATTGTAGGCATTCAGCTTATTAAATGTTGGTTTAGTTCAAGCTAAGAACCATCAAAGTGGCGCGGAGGAAGCGCAAAAACATTAAAAGAAGAGTTCAAAGGTGTAATGGCTTACCTAATCAATTATTTACATTATTGGATTTTCTTTAAAGTAGGTTTGGCAACATTATTATTGATCTCCATCTATTTTACCAGATTTTACACAGTTGCCTAACATTTGATTGGCTTTTTTTCCTTTTCCGGATCTATTTTAATGCACCTTAAAAATCAAAGATCCAATTTCGAAATCATTTCCACTATTTATTCTTATCGATGTGTTTGGTATTGCATTGTTAGGTAGATGAGTAAGGTAATAGCCATAAGCCAAATATCCATTTAGAACCATAAAGACAAACGAAGGAGAACTTTCATAAAAGGTTGTCCTTTAATTTTAATGCGGGTAATAAATCCCATGAGCATTAATAAGCTCACACCCATCTGCCGGAGAAAAGTGCTTAGTAATAGGAATGATTCGCCAACCAATTCACCAATCCTAGCCTCCAAGAATTTGCAAGTATTCCGGTCCAGTTTTCGTTGGCTTCATTTAAGCCAAAACGTTGAAATTCTTTATCCATCTTTTTGAGAATAAACACGAAAAGTCCATATCCAAAGAAACATAAACGCAACAAAATAGGTACAAAATTAATTCCACCAAACATAGTCGCTAATAAAACAACTCTAAGTCCTAATGTTTTTTACAGGCGCTTATTGTTTGTAATTAGATCGATTGGAGAAAGCATTAGACGTTTGAGATAGCTGAAAGATTGTGATTAGAAAAGAATTCTTGAAGAAGTGATCTATTTTTATGATCTCTAAAGAATACAAATTTTGTGAGCTTTTCAAAAAGCTGTAGTTTGTTGAGATAAAATAAATCAAAACCAAATGAACCGCTCGAATCGCAATAACTGCTTACTGATTCAAACTCCAATCCAAAAAAGTATGAAGGCTAAGATTTTAGCTGATGCGGTTTGAGAATTAGCCTGCGACAGTTTACAGAGACATTCGAACGTTAGAAACGGAGTTCTCTATTGTATGGAGAAGCGGACGTGGGGGTATTCCAATCATGGAAGGATATCGTTTGCCACGGTTTGTTTACTCGTGAAAGAAGCGACTGCATTAGTAGCAGCCGAAAACAGATGGAGAATTTTCCGAATTCTGCCACTCAAAGAACTTTCAGTCTTTTCATAAAAGTGAAATCGGTTATTTGAATCCAAGAAAAAGACAATGGTGGAAATCATTGGAAATCAGATCTTTAATTCGGCAAAGGAAAAAAGCCACTGCCGGACCAGAGAAATGCGTTGGATTGTCTCTTGAAGTCAATCTCCCAGTAAGTCGGCCATTCGGATTCAGTAAAAGCATTTGAAAAAGAGGCTTTAACGGATAGGTAGTAGAACCCATTGGCGTTTACCATGAGAAGAAAATTTGGTACACCCGTTGGGTTTTGTCAATTACGACTAGATATATCGAAATTTGTCGAGTGGAAGTCGATGGAATCTAAATTGAATGCTAAACACCAAACAAACGGCAGAACGAACTCCTCTCGGATTATCAAAAACTAAACAATGAATTTCCTGATGCATGTTGAGAAAGTAAAAAGTAATGCCTTCAAGTAGAATGTATAAAATTGCACGTTTCCTAAGCAATCGCAAACAGTTTTAACCGGTTTTGTTTCGGAAAGAAATCTAGGAGAAAACGGGTAGAAATGACTTTTGAAACACCTACTAAATGATGCCTTGCACGGTGGTTGCTGATGTTTGCAGACTACGCAACATTATAGAACCTTTAAAAAGTTTAAAGGATAGCGATGATGGAAATTAAAACGGCAAATTGAAGAAAAGCATCAATTGGAAAAATCCTACTTGACAAGGGTTGTCACTGGCGCGTTTAAGATTGTCTCACCAACTTCCAAATCTAAAACTATGCTTAGCTAAAAATTGCCAATCCAACATCAACTTTAGTTTTCGAACCTCTTTAATAGGGAACAGCAAGGCAACTTAACCAAAGCTTACTTATTGGCAATAGAAGGTGTTTCTGAGTCAGTTTGGACTTGGAAGACTGGGAAATGTGTAAGATAGTTGGTGATGAAACTAAGAAGTGAAGTGATAAGAATTGGTTTATCCAATTTTTGGGGTTGAGATAAGTTGAATTGAATACAAGTAGATTGGATTTGTGCCTGCTAATAAAAGCAGAAAAAATGTATTAATTTGTCCATTAATAAGACTCTTAGAAAATCTTTTATTTCAATAGCAATAACTAATAGTCTTTTAACTCTGTTTAAAACCACTTGTGTATTTATTCTTTACCGTTCAAACTGAGCACAAGAACATTTGACTGGGTTTTAAATCAAATAAGTATAGGCATGCAGAAGTTTATAACAATCAATGGCTATTGAAAGTCAGAACATTTAATTGTTAGCGGGCAAAACACAGTGCCCCAACGATATAGATCCATTCAAACGTCTATAATATTAGAAGTTATGGTACTACCAAGCGGATTATGAGGTTTTTTAATAAATAACGATACGTTAGAAGAATGTAATATGGCAAAAGACTTTTTTTTACGATTATTATAGATAGATTCTCAAATCTTTACACTGATAGGATGAAAATGTTTTTACTACAGGACAGTCGACTAATCTGTGATTTTTGATCCTGGTACAGCTGTAGAAATTAATTAGATTAACAGTATCTAATCAAATCAATTGGGCTTGCATTTGTTTGTAAATTAGGATAGTTTCGGGCCAATTGTTTTGCCAAAACACTTTAATGTAGGCACGGAAGGTAGGAAAGTATTTCCAGATGCCGGAATAAAGATATAGTAGTTGCTGGCAAATATTTAATACTGTTGATTTTGGAATCCGGAATCCAATGTAATATTTAATCAAACAAGCTTATGGGATTAGAGATGGATTCGTAGTTAAAATTAATTCAAATGGAAACTTTAAATGGTGACTATTTTAACACACGTTGGAGTCCTGAAATTTACTCTATGGATTTAGATCAATAGGAAATATTATGTAATAGTGATTTTGACGAATTCCATTATTATACTTCTAAATCAGGCAACCATTTGGTGTCGAAATCAGGTAAGAAAGATGAGGGACCTTCGTGCTAAAGTTAAGATCTGCAGGGAACGTAGTTTGGATAACCATAAAGTTTTGAAACCATATTGGAACAGAAGAGGATCAAATGCAGTAGGAAATAATGGAGAAGTATACCATCAAGAGTATATAGCGATAGTGTCCCCTGATTTTGAAAACGGCTTACCGAAACGATTAGCTTCATGTGGAAAAAAAAAGAATCTTCTAGCAAAAAATTAGATTCTTAAGAACAACGAGTTGGGTACAAAGCTTCAGAGGAATGAACGATCAACGAATATAGATATTGATTTCTATGATGACAATTATTATACAGCGAAATCTTATGATAAGATAGATATGGATAAATGGAGTATTCTGCTTATATTCTACAAAAAATAAAAAATAAACACTAAAAACAAAAAAAAATCTATCTAATCCTAAAAAAATCTAATAAAAAAAAAAAAACAAAAAAAACAAAAAAAAAAAATAATTCTAAATCTACAAAAAAAAAAAATATTCTAAAAAAAAATCATACAAACCTAACTAAAATAAAATAAAAAAAAAAAATAAAAAAACAAAAACTAAACAAAAAACTAAAAAATCTTAAAAATTCTAAAAACAAACTAAAAAAAAAAAAAAAACAATAAAAAAAATCTAAAAAAAAAAACTAATTAAAATTAGAAGAATAAAAACTAAAAAATCCTAAAAAACTAAAAAAAAAAAAACTATAAAAAAACTATAAATAAAAAAAAAAAAAAAAAAGAAAAAAAAAAAAAAAAAAAAAAAAAAATCTACTAAAAAAAAATAATCTAAAACTAAAAAAGCTAAAAAAAAAAAAACTAATAAAAGAAAAAATCTAATCTAAATAAGTCTA
>Ga0163217_1063689_pt1 | contig 17104 bp, 10 predicted proteins | sample SynspAceP_FD_185933 | JGI IMG/M metagenome (GOLD analysis project Ga0163217, IMG submission 185933) | Saline lake microbial communities from Ace Lake in Antarctica - Synechococcus sp. Ace-P (PacBio error correction) | ecosystem: Environmental > Aquatic > Non-marine Saline and Alkaline > Saline ...
GTTGATTTTCATGATTAAAGCTTAAAGCAATCAAAAAAATTGACACTTGCTATTTTGGATTTTTAATCATGAGGAGAGACAAGAACTGGTAGTTTTTTAATAAAATTTTTAATAAATAAACCCCAATTCTCAGTAAATAAGAATAAAACACATTCATTCTTAAAACCCTAAAGAAGGGTTGAAAGGTATCACTCAACTACCTAAGAATGAAACTAAACGAAAGCAGCGTATCTGAAGGAGATAGCTGCTTTTTCTTCCTATAAGATTCTCTTGAAATTACTCTTCGTCAGATTTGTTCAAATCGGATTCCAGCCTTGACCAAATCGGTTGAAGCTGTTCCACCTTGTAATTAACATCCTTCCGGTGTTTTCCGTTTTCTGTTCTGTGAAAATGTGAGCGATTACAGAAATTCCTTCCATACCTCTGATCTTTTTCGTGATCTCGGATTGGAACGTTGAAGATCAATTCATAATTGCCTTCGCCACCATCATCTGCACAAACCGTAGGGTTCCCAAATTGAAATACATAGGATTAAGGAAGATGTACAGTTCTGGCATTCTTAATTGCATAATTGTAGCAGAATTCTAAGATTTTAATTCCATAAAAGAAGCAGCTCCTTATTCACGATAGCTGCTTTTTTTAGTGATATAACTTTCTTTGAAATTTACTCTTCGTTGCTTTCTTATTCCAAAATCGGATTCCAACCTCCTATGAGCAAATCGTTGAGCTGTTCCACCTTTAGTAAATCAACATCCTTCCGGTGTTCGTTCTGTAGATGTGTCCGATTACCAGAAAGTCCCTTCATTCCTCTGATTCTTTTTCGTGATCTTCAAATAGGAAACTGTTTAAATGACAACACCATCGATAGGTCTTCTTCCACCATTCATTGCAACAAACCGTAGGGTTCCGCAAGTTACACACGCGCTGCGTGGTCACCGTCATTGGGTCCAATTTGGTAATTTCTTTCTCGTAAGCAAGCCGCAACAACCCCAACTTCTTGAGGCTTTCACAGATGTGCAATATTCTCAGAAGAAAAGGCCATCCGTAGAATATCCCATCATTAGCAGTTGGTTGAATTACCCAATCTCCCGCTAAACTCGTAATAAATATCATGTCGAGCTTCTGGTTTAAGTTGACGTTTCTAATTGTACATCCTTTCCACCTAAGTCAGAAGCTGAAATTCCTGAAGGTTGGTCCTTTAAATTACTTCGCTTCATCTTCTTTCTAAGTAACTGCAAAGCCCATATAAGAACCTCCAAGTCGCCCAGAAGTACACAAATCAAATCATTCTCTTTAAGCCACCCATTTTCTTTTTAAATGCTTTTCCTGTTTTCGACTTCTCCATTGCGGTAACGCTAACTCCTAAACCAGCATTTAGAAGCAAGTAGTATCTGCCACCAACTAAATCAACTGCATAGAATAACACAAGCAACAAATTACACCTGTCGTAAAATTTCTTCCAAATGCTTCTACAGCGATGCGATTAGAAACAGGCGATAGAAACAGTTATCTGCTTCGGAAATCCATTCATCGGCATAAATATCCGATAGGTTTTACAAACCACCGCTTTAATAGCCAAAAATGCTTCATTGGATGTGTACAACAAAATCAAAAGTGTACCTTCCCACCAACATATCTGTGCTCAACCAATGTTTGGTAACCTGCATTGGTTCTATGATGCTTGCCATCATCACCTACTCCTCAACCGTAGAAGGTTGTTGCAACTTGATGTTTTGTGTTAATGCTTGATTAGAACCAAAACTCTCCCAATTTCACTCAATGGGTTTGTTCACAAATTGTTATTTTCTTCAAATTCCATGGGCCAAAGTTAGTAAATACCCGATATTACTATGTCCTAGTTTGAAAAAAATTATTTGCTTTGGTAACCATAATCCTTCAGCCAACGCTCAACCTCCAAGGTTGAAAGTAGGATGCTGATTAGTAAACCTTGGAAGGTATTCCATAAACAATGAATTCTATCTAAAACTAACTAAGGCTTTGGCATCCAGAAGCTTTTGTGAAGTAGTCGTTCACAAAAAAGTGGTCGAAGGAAACAAGGATTTCTTTTAGCAAATGAAAGTCCGAACCTTCAACAAAACGATTTCCAAACAACAGTGAAGACCAGTGTTCAATATAAACTAGCAACTGTCCATATAACCCTCTTCGTGGTATAGTTTCTAGGGGTATTTAGATATAATATCTTAATAAAGATAGCTAACTTTGCACGCAAAGATATAAGGCAATGAATAAAAGTAAATCGAAAAACGCAAGAGAGAAAATAGCTTCTTTGCTAGCCGAAAGTGGCAAGCCAGAAGGCAGTTTTGTAGCGCCGTAGGAGTTAAGGGCGGAGGGTGCTCTGCTGGCTAATGTAACAATCTAGATTTTGAACTCTGGGCATTAACAGACAACGATAAAGATTTTGAAGACAATGGTGTAAGGAAGTAGTGGTGCATAAAATAAAGCATGCTATACCTATTGGGAACTGAATTGGAATATTCTGGTTGGGCCTAAACGGTAAAGGATTCAGCTTTAGCAATCCAAACGCCTCAACGAACATGTGTGGTGTGGGCGAAAGCTTTTCTATTTAAATTCAAAAATAAACAAGAAGCTATGGCATCAACAGAAGAATGAATTATTAGCCGAGGATTACCGACCTCCAGCGAGTATAAAAGTACGGAGGAGATTCTATACCAATATTGAATCAGACACATGGCTCCAAAAGGTCCTGAACGAAGACATCGAATTCCGATTGATTTCGACCAAAAAAGAACGAACGCAGAATGGATGTTAGAATAGAGATTGAGCGCATTGAAAGCGTGGGGGCCAAGGAAATGACTGAGCCAGAATGTGGCACACATCAGTTATCCTAAACCAAGACTTTCAAACGATCTAATTACTATTCTGCTCCCCAAAACCAAGAAATTCTAGATTTTTACGCTTAGATGATCTGATCCAGATTATGGAGATGTAACTAGGAATCTCAATTGATGAGCAGAAAAACTGGCGGGTGTTCATAGAATATTGGTGATGGATTCAGGTTTCTGTTAAAGACAACTTTCCAAGATAAAATTATAACGAAAATTAAGGATCATCTTTGTGTTCGTTTTCAGCGAAGCAGTGCAAAAAAACACCCTGATTTAGTGGGCGCAAATATTTTAGGGATTTTTTCTGTAGTTCCACAAAAAGACATTATATGATGCGTTAAAATGCAGCAGTTTACAGATTGATCATTTTGCTACCATCCAAAGGGCGTAAGATTGTCCAATGGAATTATCACTACTTCCGAATCAAACGAAGCCAATAACGGGCACAGTTTTGAGCGAAACGTTTAGTTAATTCAGCTGATGAAGCAAGTTACGTTAGTTATTTGAGAATGGTTGTACGGCACCAAATGCGTGAAATGAGAATCAACTTGCACGCGCAGTAGTAAGAAATTAAAGTTGCATTACGACAATGCCGAAATTAAAATATTCTTACGATTCAGCAACCTGGTACCGGTAGCAGGAAGCAAGGAAGGAAAAGGTGGAATCTACAACTTCGTTACCAAACGAGAATTGTGCGAAACCAACGCTAAAATTTCTTGACCGCAGGTAGATACTGGATCGCCCGTTACATGGAAATACCCCTGGTTGTATATTGAAAGGAGACTAACTCCAATTGGAGAATTTATTCAGTTGCAGTTACCGCTAATCACCAACAAGCAGATACTGGAATTAAGATGATTTCACTTGGGTAAAAAACACCAAGAAGCACGATTTATCTCAAAAGGAATTTTCGGCAGTGTCAAGTAAACAACTCTTACCGTGGGTTTAGTGAATATTGGAAAAGAAAGGCTACGCAATGCTAGAAACTTTACACAATGCGAAATCTTTATTGATTGGTGATAAATGTGGAGCGCATACGTTCCCTTATATCGAAGTAAACAAAAATCGGCAGAAAGTAGAGCATCGAAGCAAACAACGTCTAAAATTGGTGAAGACCAAATCTTCTAATTGCTTGCAGAAGGGGAATGGACGAGCAAACCGCCATTGGATTAATTTGTAAAACGTTAACTGTAAAGAAAATTTTTGGATCAAAGTGCAATGGAATATTTGCAGTTAGAACCTCAAAAATTACTAGAGAATAACTTGGAGAAAGGATCAAGTAGGATAATTTAAAAGACTTTATTTTTCCTCGAAGAGGAAGGTATATTAATAGAAAAAGATAACACCAATGGATTAAGATGAAAAACTTACACGCATCGATTGATGGTCGCCAATTTTAAAAGGGATTAACTTAGAAGTTAACCTGGTGAAGTACCAACTGCAATATGGGGTCCTATGGATAGGAAAAAGTACGTGGCTTCTGTTTTGCAGGAAGAAAATATGAAATTACTTTGAGGTTTCAGTAAACTTTTTGAAGGTAAAGATTTATTGGAATTAGGAAGCTGAGACAGAGCTAGAGAAGGTATTTTTTTCCTTTAGCTTTTCAATATCCTGTAGAAGATTCCGTGGTGTAAGTAATATCAATTTTTTGAAAACAGCGATTAACGAAAATCAAGAAAAGTACGAGGTCGAAGGGCCAATGCCGGCGAAAGAATTCTGGGCACGTGTGAAAGAAAAGTCTGGCATTGGTAGAAATTGGATAGTTTCATGGCTTCTCGTTCAGTAAACGAAGGTTTTTCTGGCGGGTGAGAAAAGCGAAAATGAAGATTTTTCAAATGGCGATGTTAGATCTAAATTATCTATCATAGATGAAGACGGATTCCAGTTTGGGATATCGATGCATTGCGTATCGTAGCAAAACGGAGTGAATAAATTGAAAACAGTAAGACAATGCGAGTATTGTAATTACTTTCACTACCAACGTTTGTTAGACCATATCGTCCCTGATTTGTTCACGTAATTGTACAATGGGAAAAATATCATCTGACCAAAAGAATTAGCGTTGGAGCTAGAAAGAAAAAGGTTTACGATTGTTTCGAAAAAAAGACCAAAGCAATAGAAGCCTAATCTACACCACTCAATAAGTAACCAATGAGCGAATAGCAACTAGAACGTAAAGGATCAATTTCTATCGACTTTGGTGTACAGGATTTTCATTTTTGACACGCTGCGGCCTTCAACAAGCAGCCAGGAGATGAAGCGACTAAAAAGATCGAAGGGTTGGAATTTCCTCGTCGAAGACGAAGTATTGAAATATACCAGAATCAACCGCAATCCGTAAAAGCCGGAATATAAAATAGCAAGAAAGCACTGCAACAAATTGACATCAACTTCCTTTTCTAATGAAGGATTGGAAAAGAATGTATTGGTATTTAATCAATGGATTTTACCGAGCTGATCTATCAACGATCACTTCTCAAGAGGGTTGTTTATCGCTTGTGCATTGTCGGAAGGTAAAGAAAGCATTGCAGCATTTTCGATGCATACTTTTCCAAAGCACATTTCAACTGATGAGACTTTTTGTGCAAACATCAACAACGCTTTCCCAGGATTCAGAATGGCGCATTGTTTCACCTTGCGAAAAACAAAAAGCGGAATCACCCTATTCACATTTTGGAATTTAATGAAAGTGCGATCAATCAATCAAACACCAACGCCAAGAAAACTTGATCATTGGTGAAGCATTTAGTGAAGGGAAAAGTAATGACAAATGACTACGCCAACAGAATTTAAATGGTGGAAAAATCAATTTACAAATGCAGTAACGAATGTTTGCAGCAGAAAAATTCTTACTTAGAGTTTAATAAACTCAAGAAGAAGATGGTTCTTCTTCCACATGCGAACTGATCAAGTGGCAAACAAGAGAAAAGGGAAACTTTACCATCAAACACGTTACTTTCACGGTGATATTGTTAGAAATAACTTAAACATCGCTGTAAGGCGGGAGAAATGGATATACCTCTTTAATGGATTTTACCTTCCTAAGGAAAAAGCAATGGTGAACAACCCACACTAAGAGTAGATTTCATTTGTCGCGTCATTGTGAATCGCAATGAATTGTAACCGAGGGGTGATTGAAGATAAAGCAACTGCAGTTTTTAATGGAAAAGTGATGGTGCACAGAGATGCGCAGAAAACCAATGCTTTTTCCAAGCGAATAACAATGTATTACTTTCAGATGAATGAACGATAACTCTAAGCCTGAGTTGGAAGATTTATGCAGCAATGAGTGAAATGTATCACGCAGCTCTACCGTTGGGGGGGCAACCTGGGCACGAAAGAAGACGAATTTTTTATCTAAGAGCTAGAGTTTATCGGAAGATAGTGGCCATTCGATATTGTTGAAACGCTTTTGCCGCTGATGTGTTGCAACATGTAGGAATCGAAATCATTTCGCCCTAATATTGGAAGAAAAAATCGAAAACGGTTTTAAAAAAAATAAAAGATGAGTTTAACATCGCGCGCATTACGAAGTCAGTTTCCATTCTAAGAGAGAGCAGAAAAGTGAATTGGGCCAACCATTGATTACTTGACAATGGAGCTACTGCGCAGGAAACCGCAAAAGTAATTGCGATTGATTCCGTTAAACAACACTATATAGCTTCCAGATCGCCGAATATCCATCGTGGAGGTGCATTCGTTAAGGCTCAAGAAAGCAAACTACAAGCATTTGAAGCAGCTAGAACAAAGGCTCAAGCTTATTCAGATGCCAGCCCAAGTAGCGAGAAATAATATCTCACGAAAAGGAACACTGACAGCATCAATTTATTGGCAGATCTTTTGGAAGAACCTTTCTAAATGAAGGTGACGAAGTGATTATCTCCACCAATCGGAGGCACCCACTCGAACATTGTGGCCGTGGCAAGAATGATTTGCGAACGAGCGGAAAGAGAAGCTTGAGACGCTCCTATCAATGAAAAGGCCGAATTGTTGTGGATGAATTGAAATCAATGTGAATACAAAAACCCAATTGATAGCAATCCGTTCATATTTCTCAAATGCCTTAGGACCACAATCCGGTAAAAGAAATTATTGATTTTTGCACATGCCAATGATGTGCTAGTGGATGGTTGACGGCGCGCCAAATCGGTGCCGCATATGAAAATAAAGATGTGCGCTTTGGGACTGTGACTTTTTGTGTTTTCAGCGCATAAGATGGTTTGGTTCTACCGGAATTTGGAATGCTTATACTGTACCTACACGGAAAAGAACATTTATTGAAATAAAAATGCCTCCTTATCAATGGCGGTGGCGACATGATAAAACAGTGAACGTTTGAAACAACCTAGTCAATGAGTTGAGCCACCAAGTTTGAAGCAGCGTACCCAAATATAGCAGCAAGTGTAGCATTAGCGCTACGTTTGACTTCTAATGAGATTGGATTGGGAAACCCATTCACCAACACGAAACCGAGCTTTAAAAATAACGCTAACTGCGGAATTAAAAGAAAATTAATGGCCTAGAATAATCGAACGAGGCAGCTAACAAAGCGAGTGTGATTTTCCTTCTTAATAGACGAAACGCATCCATTTGAATGTAGAATATTTTAGATCAGATGGGAATTGCTGTTAGAACTGGTCACCATTGCCACTCAGCCCTTGATGGATGGTTTAAAATTCCGGAACGATTCGTGCTTTCTTTGCGATTTACAATACCAAAGAAAGAAGTAGACAAATGATTGTGGGCGCTGAATAGAGCCATCAAAAATGTTACGAAATAAGACGATTACAAGAACGACAAGACGAAATAATTGATGAATTCTCTATCCTTTCGGATTGGATGGATCAAATACGAGTATATTCATTAGTTTAGGTTAAGGAATTACCAATAATTGAATCAGAGCCAAAAAAACGGAAGACAACTCATCAAAGGAATGTCAGAGCAAGTATGGTTAGATGGGCAAATTGGTAGATGTAAAATAGTGTTTACAGCAGATAGTGAATGCATTATTACAAAAGGAAATCATGCCTTGTTGATTCGGCGGTAGTTTCTGATTCAATACACCGGAATGAAATCTTGAATAACGAATTGTTCCTTTATCGATCAAATTTGATTAAAAGAACACTTATCGCCTACTCGATCCAATGATTTGTTTAGCATGGTGAAGAAAATGAATATTTATATTTTGGCATTAGCATATAAAGCAAAAACGAGCAACTAAGAATGGAAAAAGAATAAAACGGAACATACACACCGAAGCAAGTGGAAGATCAAGTTATAGAAAGTGTTGTGCACGATCTATGACCAAAATTCCTGGTAATATTTATGAAATTGGGTTTTGATCTAACGAAGTGAAAGTAGAATGCAGATTCAATGTAAATATTGACAGAGTTTGACTTCTCAACTGCCCCAGTTGCGGAAATCAATGCCCTGAATGAAGTAAGAACAAAAAACTGGCGGATTTATGGTCGGTAAGAGCTCAAAGTAACGATCGTTTGGGAGCCAACTTGGGGTAAAGAAAATTCCTGGCGATGGATGGAGCGAATACGGACTCCATTAAGGGAGTAAAGGCGAAGAAAGCGAAATTAGATGGATTCTCTTATAAAATTATATGGCAGAAGAAGATTATCAATAGAGTCGCGAAAAGCGGAAATTAATCACCCCAACTTAGAAGATTACTATGTGGAAGGAGAACGTTGGCCCTATGATATCCAACAAAACCCTGTGGGGCATAGAAATTGCACTAAAAGAAAAAAGACTTTCGAGAAATTTATAAAATGAATGATTGGTCGGTTTTTATCGAAAGATAAGCCTAGTGGGCAATTCATTGACTCGGTAGATGCTATCATCACCAACGTTTGGACCCCTACATGCTTTTGTCTATCGCAATTCAGCCAATTCGCAAGCGTGTTTCTTCGGTTAATTAGAAACGATGAACCAAAGTAAATTTTACGATAGAAGCAACTAAATGCATTGATTGATTTCTCAATACGAAGCATGTCAGAATTGTCATTAAAGGATGTGGAGCAATAAAGCCGTTCTGAATCTGCTTATGTAACGTTGCCAACAAATTAACTCCCCTAGCGGGCTAAAGACCAATACATGATAACGGCGAAGCCATGTACACTGTGCCGCTTTATACAAAGCCGAAAGAGGAAGAATATCATATAATACAATAAGTCAATTTAGAATCAGTTAATTTGTGGCTTGTGCTCTTTGTGGAAAAATGAAGATTAGACCCGCTTCGCTTGTTAGATGTTAGAAGCAGAAGTTAGATCCAATAGCTTTTGATTTAGATTTTGTTTTAATACTTGGAAACCTTTGTGCCCCTCGTGTGCTTTGTGTGAAGATAAGAGAAAAACCGCTACGCTGTAAGAAGAGAGAAGCAGGAAAGTTTAGATCGGAAAGCTATCAGATATTTGATTTTTTTATCTCTGAGAAGCCTCTGTGCCCTCTGTGGGTGAAATGATGACAAGCAAATTCCCTTTCCTCAAACTTCATAGAAGAATAATATTTATCTCATCCACAAAACATTGGACTGATTATGGTTTTCATCTACTCCATTGGTTTGCCTCTTTTCATCGCTTGGATTTGGGTGGATTACTACCGGATTAATTGACATTACGAAAAGGAAGACGCCTCAAGTATTTTAATCCTCTGACTTTTTATATTAGGAGGACTTCATTTCCATAGTTTTTGGATTTACATTAATTTAGTTTAATAGATTCTTTAGGCTGGACTCTAAAATGGCCATTTTATAAATCTATCTTTCTCTATTGCACCATAACAAATTGGATGTGGAAGAGTTCGCTATATGCTAAATCCCTTCCTTATCTCCTATAACTTTTCGTAAATGAAGTTAACGAGCCAATTGACTTTTCGCCTACATTCTGTGTTGCGCAGCTTTAGGTTTCTTCCGGCAATTTTGAAAACTGTGATAGACACTTTCTATCGTCCAACGTCACCGGGCCACAAATCATAGGAGGATCGAAGTCAAACTACCATTTCAAGTGTAGGGCATATGTTTTTTTACGGCTCTAATCGCTATGGCATCATTCGCTACAAAATATCAAAAGTTATAATAACAAGAAACTAAGAATTTGGTTCTATTTTTCATTTATCTTCTTTGCTCAGGCTTTTACGAACTTCTATGGTTAATGTAATAACCCGGAATCAGCTCAGGAAATAGGAATAAATCATTACTCAATTTGTTCTTTGTCTGTTTGGTCTATATCCAACCTTTCCACAATCATCAATATGCACTTAACAAACTCGCACTTTTTCGACCAAAAATTGGTCATCAACCCCAAATAAGATAGCCAGTCGTTAATCGGGAGTATTAGCGTCATTGTGTTTTTATTCTTCGTTTCCATTTTTGGCCTACTGAATAATTCGAAACAGCTTTAAGCAGGCATAGGTGCTCCAATTATTTTGGTAATTGGTTCATTGTATTAATGACTTTCAATCCGATGAGTTCGTTTTCAAATTGATCAACACATAATGGGAGAATTTAAGTATTGAAATTGCCTTTTAGAGTGGTGTATCGAGAATCCATAACGTGGTAAATACAAAACCGATGGGCCATTCGTTTCATGGTGACTCGTTTAATGAAACTCAGTAGTGCCTACTTCTTCAAGAAATTCAAGTGAAAGAACTAGAGCGGGCGAGCAAAACCAAATCCAGTTGTGTATCCACCGCGCAAATTGCTTACATCCCAGAAAAGAGAGTCGATATTCTATATATATATTAAAGAGACCGAAATCCTATATAACGTGCGGCTCTATTTGTAGTACGATCGGGCCATGAGTTTTGGAAACGTCTGAACGATTGCCCGATCAACGCCAATACGAAGTGGGGATAAAATCAAATCAATAAAAGCTACCCACCAATTTCCACCTTGAGTAGCAGACCTTAAAATTAAGATGACTAACCCAAAATTGACTACGCGATAACTTTAAATTTGAAAGTTGGACGCACACGTCTCTGTAAAAGGAGTCATAAGATCCTTAAGTAACCAAACAGACCGGCCCTCTTTTCTAGAGCTGAAAATAACTTAGTTGGCACGGCCGTTTGTCAAATCGAATGAAAAAATTGGCTAAAATTCTATATGCAAGGCTATTAAACTAATATTGCCAATTTTTCTGTAACTTAATCCAGTTTCATTTCCTCTGGGCAAAAAAGTAGCTCCTTGCCTCTGGTGTCAACTATTGAAGAAATCTTCGTTGCAGTAATATCGTGTATTTATTGCTGCCATTTCTAAATTGGACGAGAATGCTCTATCACTGTGTAATGCCTTCTTTTCTATCGACTAGACAAATCTCTGATATCTACTTCAAGCAAATCATTCCTTCGATGTACAAAATTTTAAGCAAGCCTAGATTCTTTTACTAGAGTTCCTGCATTCAATACAGTAATGTTGAGTTTTAATCTGTCCGCATAAAGCTAAAACTAAAGTATAAACTTATAAAAAAGTTTTTTTTTTTTTTTTTTAAAAGCAGTTAATTTCAAATGATTCAATCGAAAATAAAAAAATTGAGTTTCTAACAACCAATCAATCGCCGCTTTGGCGATTATTAAACACTTTAGATTGAATAGGTGGTTTATTAAACGAATAAAAAAAGTTGGAAAGTAATCCGATAAGCCAAACGATTGAATATGTATAGCCATCTTATTTGTAAATGCATATCATGTTCATTTCATTCGGCGAAAAACAATACGCGCTTTCCTGGGGTAATATTAATAAAATCACTGAGGCCTGTTGGCTAAAATTATACTTATAGATACATTAATTAAAATCAACGAGAAGTCCTGGAATGATTAAAATAGCTTCTTCTTATCAAGAAACGCAATTTTTTGATAAACAGAATTCTATAATATCTAATCCCCTATTAATAGTAAGAGCTTTTACGAAGCCTAGGTCCTTTACCATCACCCTAGAGTCGATAGAACATATATATCAAGTTTCCTCTATTCTTAATAACAGACAACTAAGTTACAAAAATCAAAAAGAAACAAACACACTTATAAATCAAGTCGTTAATATATAACTGAGTCATTATTATCTATAAGCCAAGCTATTGCTTTTCTTCTCGACTATTAATGACTTTTAAGTGGGTACAACTGGTCGATTAAAACGAATAAAAAATGGCTAAAATCTTATAAGCCAAACTATAGCGACTAGAAGCCATTTTTTGAAACCTACTGTCAAGCTCATTTGTTTCTGAAAAGGTAGCCTCTCGCCTCTGGAGTCATGTTAAAAAAATCTTTGGTGGAAGTAGCCATCGCCAACCTTTTGAGCTTTATTAAAATCGCGATTACCACGATACATTTGAAGTGCTTTCTTTCGATCTACTATAAACAGTTTCCCTTGAATACTCTACTTCAAAAAGATCAATTTCACTGATATAAGATACAAACGAGCAAAAAGTTTAAATCCTTCAACAAAGTTTTCTAGGAATCCGACATTCGAATATATTTAGTACTTCACTAGTCATAAGCTAAAACCCAAATTTTAACTAAAAGAATAGTTTGAAAATATCAATTACCATTGTTTTCAACTTAATATTTGAAAATAAGTTTTCAATTACTACAATAACACCTCCTATGGCTTTCTTTTCTATTATTAAAAATTCGAGCAAGAGGTGCAGAACCGATCATATCGAATAAAGAAATTACCCAATAATGCGGTTAGCCAAACTATTTACAAAAATGGCCATCTTAATGGCATATTGTTGTTTCGTTTGTTCACGAGGCATAAGTTGATCTGGCAATCCGGCAGTTTAATTAATAAACCTCTTTCGTCGCATTTATCAAGAAAAACCTTTTTCGCCTTATTAAATTGATGAATCGCAGCTAACATGGCCAATGCTTTCTTCAGTATCATAGTAGATGTTGGCTTGGATAATTCTACTTCAACAATACTTGTATTTCGATAAAATCAGTCGGGCAAAAGTTAAATTGGCAAACTCTGCTTAGTAATCAACTGATTTTCTTGGGTGGGTGTAAAGTCATAGGTTCTACTATGTAAAAAAGTTTACTTAATAAGTCGACGAATTTTTTAATAATAAACATAAATTGTCCCGAATCCAAAAGGTTATTTTAACATGAACTAACTTTGAAACAAATCAAAAATTTCAATTGTGTCAGAACTATATCCCGCTTCCGCCATTTTAAATGTTACGTCCAAAAAAGCTTTGGCTTAATGCTTTGACGAGCTGAGTCTAATGCCTTTCAGCAAAAACTCTAAGTGGATTACTCCACTCTTGAATCAGATTGATCAATTAGGATAGAAAAAATAGGAGCGGAAGGGATATGAAGTGTTGGTGCTAAGAAAGAATAGCATAGACCCCACCTAAACCCGATGGCGGTCTTTCTAAATAATTGGATCAGTCTATCTCCGAAGACGCAGTGTGTTTATTTACCCCCATGAAAGCCGTAAATGCGACGCACTAGAACGACGCAGAAACTCCATCGAGCAATTATAGCCGTTCTTACATTTTTAGTACTTCAGACGACCTTAGTGCCACAGAAAAGAAAAGACCAAATATTAGAAGGCACGGGAAGCATGGTTGTGGATCATGGTCAATCGGCATGGTATTTTGCCTGCCATTTCTAGCCGAACAAATCAAGAGTTAGTAGAGTCCCTTGGGCGAAGAATAGGCAACTACGATTGCACTTGTTTTCATGCCTTTGATCCGAGCAAGGAAAAGCCATTTATCCCCAATGTAAAATGATGAGTATTGGTGAAGATTAATGCCTTAATTTTGCTTGGATTCTATCTTAATCCATTAGAAAAAAAAGCAATGATGCCGTATTTCAAAAAAGCTAAAAAGACCTGATTGACATTACCTTTCAACAATGAAATTCCTTTTGCAGGAAAATTTGCATTCAACTAAAACAAGACGGGACCAAAAGTTCAATCGACTTTCTTCAAGCAGCATTATGCCAGCTAAAATGCTGATCAATTGAACTATACTAACTGGCTGAATCCGATTTGATTATCTGGCAACAATTCCGACCATTGAAAAAATAGGTGGCGGAAAGTGTGCCGCTGCATGATTGCAGAGAATTTTCTGGAGAAAGGTAAAGCAAAAAAAGGCCTCACAATTCGTGAAGCCTTTCATATTACTAGGCTATTGAAAACTTATGAATAGCTCGTCGTTATTTCCTCTATGATAATTGATAAAACTTTTGTTCACTACTTATTTTCACCGAGTTGTTGGGTATCTCCTGGTAAAATACCAAATCTCCTTTGTGTTCGGAATGGCTTTGTGCAATCCTTTTCATGGGTTTGATAAATGACCTTGTACTTCAGCTTTCACTTCTTTAGGACGTAGCAATGACTAATCTTAGGCCCGAAATTTCCTCTGCAGTTAAATGGAGCATAAAATCTCCATTTACATAGTTTGCGAATTTCTTCTTTCGGTAAAGTTCACCTGTGCTTTTAACAAACGTTTGTAAACATCTGTAATAATGGATATCCTTTTCCTTGTTTCTTTCAATAAGGTAATGGCTTGCATAAAAGCCGATAGAAATCACCCAATTGTCGGCATGGTCTATTCCAATAGGCGAATCTGGTACGATCTGAGGCGCAGAAGAAAACAGAACAATCTTCTTTTGGGTCCAAATCGATCCAATATCTGAAAATACTTTGCTTAAAGTAGTACCCTCTAACGATGATCATCAATAACCACTGAGGTTATCTTTTCCCATCGCTATGCTGCCAAATACGTCACATCATATACGGTGGGCCACTAAATCATCTCTCCAACTATCTTGCGTAATAAACGTTCTCACTTCCATCTTTAATGGCATTTTCTCAGCTCTTGCTCGCTTAGATAACACTTCCCGTCAGTTGCTCCATCTGTAGCAAATCAAGGACCTAGTGCTCGATTTCTTTCAGGCTTGGTTTGGTTGATGTAATCTTCCTCCCCTTTCACCATATACCGTAAAAAAGCAGTTTCTGCGGTAATTCGGGATAAATGAAAACCACACTGTTTTGTCCACAATCGTAATCGATGCTTTTCAATACTTCTGGAGTGATCGGATACTTCCTATTCTTTTCGTTCATTAATAGATATCCGCGTCACTTCCCTCTAGAGAATAAATCCGCTCAAGAGCGAACATTGCTTTCTTCCAACGGTTCTCGCACCAAAATTGCTTCTGAAACTGTGCGTCTCTTTTTGATGATCAAATGCGTGATCCACCAGGCTTTATTCTCCTTATGGAGATTCCAAAGGCACAATTGAAAGCCGTTTTGAATCGCCCGTCGCTCTGAAGTAACTACTACTACCTCATCATCTTGGGAATAATGTGCAGGACGAAATTCCTGATGGTCTCTCAATACAAAAGCATCTCCATGAAGCCAATTAACCCAGCCATTTGGCATATCCACCATCCGAATCCAACGCGCATTTTTAAGATGGAGTACATCCATCGTTTCTAGCTATCTCGCCGAATTCTTCGTTGGAATAACCAAGCGTTTTTATTCTTTAAATAATTTGTTTGTTTCTTCGTCTAAGAAATGGCCCTATTTTTCTAAAACAGTCACGTGGTCTGACCAATTTCTTTTGATGCTGACCGAATTATCTACCAAATAGATTTAAAAAGTTCATCTACGTTGTCAAATAAAGTTTCCTGCAAACTACCAAAGTTCTCGTCATCCAGTTTGTTCTGACGGTAAAAAATGGATGACAATTTTCCTATGCTGTTTTCTTCCAAAAGTTCCCGTTATTCCTCAGGTGTCCGCAAAAATAACTCACCTGGTGAAAACCCACATTTTTTTTCACCACTCAGTGTCTTTCAACAAACTCGGAATCTTTCTCTAAACCTCCTATTCTCCGTTGATTTTTATTCAACACATCTTGGTCGGCTTATTGCTGTTGATCGTGTCTTACTAATGTAGCGCTCCTCCATGGCCCATATCAAATTTAATGTTGGCAACACCAGCGCCATCTTGGCCGCGGTTGTGTTGTTTTCCATTACAAAGATAAAGTTATTGATTCCGTAGGTCCAGTGCGTATTTCTCAGATAATAATCAAAGAAGGTTTTAGTAGTGTCGAACGAGGGCAATTCCGCACTCGTGTTTGATTGAATCACTCATTAAAATTGCTTTTAAGCACCCTGAAAAAATATGAGGTGCAAATTTAGGATTTAAAATCCCTTTATAAGAAAGAAGTCGCAGCAATATTAAAATTTACAACTCAACACCTTTGCATGTTGAATCATTCAGACGTTTTAAAATAAAAAACGCCTGTAATTTCCTTACCAAAGCGTTCAAATTCTTATTTATATAGAACTAGAGCTTTATTCATCTCACCAATTTAATGCATTATCTGACAGCAAGCTTTTCCTTTAATTATCCGAATAAGGCATGCTCTTTATCAAATTTCCTGGTTCATTCCTCCTATGGGAAGGATAATCTGTTTTTCCTAAGGCAACGAAATCTTCACCATGTTTTGATTACAAAATCCAATGCAAATTGGGATCATGTACTAAGGGAATCAATGTAAAATTTACGAATGTAAATCACGAGGATTCACATTGTTATCAATGGCACATAAATCAGGACGAACGTTAAAACCCGTGCTCTACTCTGGCCGATTGTAGATGGAAAGATCCACCACTCCGTGAGCCAACGCCACCTTTAATTTGGGGTAGCTTTTCAAAACGTCCCCCAAATATCATGGAACAAATCGCCAAAGAAAGTTTCAAGCAGGCATACCTAACTAACCAGTGGTAGCCCTAGTAGCGCTCCATTTTTTCTTTTTCCCATCATGTCCCATGGTGCACAAAAAACTGATCATTTCTAAATCTTGTGCGGCTTCAAAATTGGAAACAATTCAGGCGAACTATAGATTCCAATCGTTTACTGACTCCCTAATTTTGAATTCCCTTTTAAAGCCAATTTCTTTACAGCGTTTTCAGCTCTGCAATTGCCAATTCTGGCATCCTTGCATGGGAACGTTCCTAATCCAATAAATCGTTTTGATACCGAACGACTTATGTCCTGCCAATGTGAATCATTCAAAAAACCTTAGAAACTTCCAAACATCATAAAGGCTTAGCCAATAACTAAACATAACCGGAACAGTGGACAATTACCTGAACATCTTTACCTGATGATGCCGATTCTTTAATCCCGCTTCTGCGGCGACCAACAATTGTCTTCAATCTCCTCTAAAGAATTTATTGTCATTCATCATACGAAGCGCCAACATGGCTTGTGATGAATATCTAGA